>ERZ773028.53-NODE-53-length-104630-cov-18.386890_pt1 | contig 104630 bp, 105 predicted proteins | sample MGYA00511123_ERZ773028 | MGnify/ENA primary metagenome ERZ773028 (study PRJEB29015, sample SAMEA2738134) | human oral metagenome | biome: human oral; feature: human-associated habitat; material: saliva | place: China | collected 2206 ... | reverse complement strand
TACTCAGAAAAAGAGCTATTGTAGAAACGGTGAATGATGAACTTAAGAACATTGCGCAGGTGGAACACTCTAGACATAGATGCTTTGACAATTTCATCGTCAACTTATTAGGGGCAATTGCTGCATATTGCCTGTTTCCAAAGAAGCCGTGCATCAATGTACAAAGAACCTTTGACACACAGCTTGCATTATTTTGAATTCATCGAACTCACGTTATTTAAAGATATCTGCCCGTTTACAACCATTCGTTTTACATTCCGTCCAGTTATTCGGTGTACTAGAGCATCGCTAATACACTTATAAGGACTACTAAAATTCTTAACAAAAATCTTACTACCATTTCGCAGATAATAGCAGATATCTTCATCAAAGCCTATGGCACCTTTCTTCTCTTTATAGAACTGGGAAGAAAATTCGTAATATATTCCATCTACCCTCTCACTTTAAAATGATCACCAGAGCCTTGCACCTGCAACCCACTGCGTAAGCAGAACGCATGTAATTGTGGATAAGTGAAAAAGAGATTGTAAGAATCAAGGCTTTCTTCCTTTTTCGACAAGGTTACAAGCATATAAGGTTTCATTCCCGTATCGATAAATACACTGCTTACATAATCATCCTGTACTACTAGCAGTTTAAGAAGTGAATCACGTTTTTCCTCAGATGGGAGATCTGGCAACAGCATAACGAGTCTCAGTTGGTTCTCAGCCCATGCCTGAAATGTCTCTTTATTAACACCATTACCATAGCTGTCCATTAACTGATGAAACTCCATCACATCATTATAAAACTGCTGACATAACTCCTGTCGATTAACGGCATAATAGATTTGACGCTCAATGTAGCAACCCTTCTTCTTATCAGATTTATCAATGGCTTGATTATCCGAAGGCGGTACACTTCCACCATGTTCCAGGTCATAACAAGGTCCTTGCATATACATGCGCAGATAATATTGAACCTCATCTGTCAGTCTCTTTTCACCAAGAAACTGTTCGAAAGCATCTATCAGATCCTTTGCACGCCAAATATCATCAACTGTTCTCAGCTCTAACCTAGCTGGCTTCAGAGAGAAACCTGACACGGGAAAGTGGGTCCAGAGGCGTCGTGTGAGTGCATCGAAATTCTTCAAAGGTCCGTGTTCAAATTCTTTTGCTCGACGTAGGATAACGACTTTCTCAAAGTCATCGATGATTCCATGCTGGTTTTTCATCATCGGAAACGGATAACTATTGATATAACTTGCCACATGAAAGGTATCTTTAGGATAGTCTGACAATGTGAATGTCCAAATTCTTATATCGTTTGACAATCCACGAGTTGTTTCATACTCATCAGAAAGTACAATACGCTGCCCAGGATAATTTTTCTCAAGATAAGCCATGACTTCCTCAGAAGAACTAAAGCTGGAGAAGCAGCTATCCAACATAAATATTGCTAAACTCACCAACACATACAAGGGAATTCTGTGTAAGACCGTCTTTGGTTCCATCCTCTAATGTTATTCAATATCAGCCACTATATATTCTGATCTTGTTCCAATACGGAATTTACCACCCCAGATACCAATACCAGAAGAAACATAATACTGCGTATTACCCTTCTTTAATGGCCCGAAAGCATCTTCATAAATGGCATCCTCTATCCAACTAACAGGCCATACTTGACCATAATGCGTGTGTCCGGAGAGCTGAAAGTCAATTCCCGATTGCTGCGCTTCCTCCAAATGATAAGGCTGATGATCCATAAGAATTGTATAATAACCCTTTGGAGCCTTTTGCATCAATGTTGCAAGGGTAGCACGACGCTTATTGGTCCTATCATCACGCCCCACAACTAACAAAGTATCACCATCGTTCAGAGGTATAAGCGCATGATCATCTATCAATAAATGAATCCCAGCTTCCTTATAAAACAGTTTTGCACGTGGCTCTCCACTATAATATTCATGATTACCAAGACAAGCATAGACAGGTGCCTTCAGTCTCTTGAATTCCGCAGCCATATTCTGGTCAAGTAGTGCACGTATACTTCCATCTATAATATCTCCAGCTATCAAGATTACTTCTGGTTGCTCAGCATTCACCTTATTTATCCATTTACGAAACTCATCAACTCGATTATGATAACCTAAATGCAAGTCTGTAAGCATAACTATACGATGCCGTTTATGCATCATCTTAGCTGAATTTAAAATCAAAGGGACACGCTCCTTATGTAAATAATTCAGATATCCATAAACAAATAAACCTACAATAATAACAAGAACGGAAGTTGTCCCTACCCAACTATTACGCAGAAAGGCAGTCGGAACCAAGTGTACAACTCTACCTAAGTCAAGGATAAGAAACAAGATGATCAAATACAAACCTATGAAAAGGGACGAGTTTCCTACCTCATACAGAATAGTGGCAACAGACATTGGTAGCTTATCTATGAAAAAGTTTGTAAACAGACTTAAGAAACAGAGGAACATCACTCCTGTTACTGTCCATTTGCCGACATTACTCAATGGCAATAACTGCCAGATATGCCAACCAATATACCCACAACTAACCAAGAGAATCAAGGCGAATATTATTATCATGGTTACATTCATACTCCTACCTTTATACTTTAATTTAACCATTATCTATACTCTAACTTAAACCTTAATTGTACTTTAACTTAAACTCCTCTTATACTTTAACTTAAACATCAATTGTACTTTAAGTTAAAGTCCAATCACACTTTAACTTAAACGTCAATAGTTGAGAAAAAACGCATCCAAAGCATTGACGCTGCACCCCGCATTAATAGGAATGAAAGGAAGGCTAACCATAACGCATAATTAGCGAGCCAATCTCTAAAAACAAAGTAAACTATAAAAAATAACACCATAGCCATAACAGTAGAAAAGAGCATTCCTTTCGTATCTGTAAGCCCTATAAACACGCCATCAAGAATAAAGGCTGTCACACCAACAACTGGAATAAAGCAAGCCCATGGGAGATAAGGGCGTGCAGCCTCAACTACAGTATTATCATCTGTAAGGAGATGAAGAAATCCGGTACCACCTATCATATATAAACCCATAAACACTACAGCCATCAGAAAACCAAATTGAAACAGATTGCGAACTGTGACATGCAATCCTTGTTTATCACCTGCTCCATAATACTTTCCACTCAAAGCTTCTCCCGCATAAGCGAAACCATCCATCACATAAGAGAAGATGGTGAACAATGTCATCAACAATGTGTTTACTGCCAACATCATAGCACCTTGTTTTCCTCCAGCTGAAGTAAAGTAGAAGTTAACCACTATCAAGCATAATGTACGGAGAAAGATATCCTTATTCACAAGGAAAAAGTTTATCCATGCTGCTTTTACGGAAAGAACACGGACTAAACGAGACCAAGTCTCAGTTGCTAACCCCGGTTTGTTCTGTAAACCATTAACCTTATGAATCCGCTTCCACGCACCCAACAGAGCTACAAGGAAACCTATCCACTGAGCCAATAAAGTTCCAGCTGCAACACCAGCAATCCCCCACCCCAAGACAAACACCAAGGACAATGAAGCGAGTATATTCACCAAATTCTGCAATATAGCGACAACCATTGGCATACGCGTATCTTGCATTCCTATGAACCAACCTGTCAGACTATATAAACCAAGCATAGCAGGAGCCCCCCATATAACAATCTGAAAGTAGATCGTTACATACTCCCATGAAGCTTCTGGCGTATTCATAAGGCGTAACAGCCCCCACTCTAATCCGCCTTGAGTAAGAATAAACAAAAGACCAAAGGCTAACCCGATAGTCAAACTACGAACTAAAATACGAATACACTCCATCGTATCCTCTCGTCCAAAGGCTTGGGATGTCATACCGCTGGTTCCCATTCTCAGGAATCCAAGCAACCAATACATGACATTGAAAATCATTGAACCAACGGCAATAGCACTAATATAATCCTCATTGCCAATATGTCCAACTATTGACAAATCAACCAAACCCAAGAGAGGGACCGTCACATTACTTATAATAGACGGTATCGCTAACCGAAGAATCTCGCGATTTTTGCTATTATTCAACATCATTAGAGACTACTGCCGAATATAATCTTTCGCAACAAGGTCATAATACAATGCTTCTAACTCTGCTAACGTAAGCCGTTCTATTGAATGCTCCAATAATCTAACCAGTTCTGCACGCCGTGTATCGTTCTCTTCTCTATCGAAATTCATTATAAGATAATCTACTGTAAAACCATCAGCAAAATTAAATGAAATAATTGTGAAATCAAAAGATATTAGCTAAATTTGCGTACATCAACACGATCAAAGGACATGGGAAAGAAACAAGAATATAAACTAAGAAACGAAGAATTTCTGCATAATATTAGTAAAAAGGATAGCATTAAAACTCTACCACATGGTATCTTCTACGAAATAATCAAGGAAGGAAGCGGAGAAGGGACAGTACAGCCACGCTCCATTGTAATATGTAATTATCGAGGAAGTCTCATCTCTGGACAAGTCTTTGATGACAGTTGGCAAAAACCCACTCCAGAAGCTTTCCGCTTAAACGAACTTATCACAGGTCTTCAGATTGCTCTTTGTGCAATGCATAAAGGCGATTCCTGGCGCATTTACATCCCCTATCAAGAGGGATATGGAAGTAAACGTAACGCCGATATACCCGCTTTCTCCACATTAATTTTCGATATAGAACTCATCAATATAGCTTAAGACAACTATAAAAAAGCAAAGTACTACCAAATACAAAATACTTTTACAAAGAATACTCTACGAAAGAGAGCAAGATAAGCAAGAATCATCTTGTTCCCAATTCATAACAAGATTATTATCAGATAGTTACAAACCAGCTTTAAAAAGGGTATCTTTTGCGTTTTAAAAGGGCGTCTTTTACATGCTAAAAGGGCATCTTTTACCATGCAAAAGGGCACCTTTTAGGAGGCAATACATGACCTATTGAAAACTGGAAAGTATTTTATTTTACAAGAAGAGGAAACATAACACTACATAGAAAGAGGAATCGAGATACAAAAGGAGAAAGATAAAAACCATAAGTATATAATAAAAAAAGAGATTCTCAATACTGAGAATCTCTTTTCTTGAGGTGCCTGGCGGAATCGAACCGCCCTACACGGTTTTGCAGACCGTTACCTAACCGACCGGCCCAGGCACCATTGCTATTTATAACTCCTTGAGTTTTGCGAGTGCAAAGATAGTTACTTTATTCCGTTTTACCAAACATTTCAAGTATTATTTTAGGATCATAAAGTAAAACAACGTATCTGAGGAACACAATCAAAAAGAAGTATTCCCATGTCATATTACTTATAACAGGCTGGCTTCTTACGCCCTTTCTGTTGACACTGCTTCTTCAACTGATCATGAATAGCACAGCCTGTACAACCACCACAAGGGTCATTTGCTACTTTAAAAGACAACCAGATTCGATAACAGACATACCCAATGGCAAGTACCAATACAACACTCAAAACAATATATTGCCACATAGACCCTCCTCCTTTCTCTATATTAATTAGACAGGACCATCCGTAGTGTCTTCTGAAAACAAATCTTTTGGAATGTCAAGTTCATCGTCATCAAACCATTTAGATAGTTTTCGCTGGGCCTTTGACTTTATTTCATCATCAACCTGTCCCCACACCTTATCTAAAACATAAAGCATTACTGCCATATCATCACCTAATCCAGCTATAGGAATAGCATCAGGGACAATGTCTATTGGAGAGATCAGATATCCCAAAGCTCCTATAATGATAGCTTTATCCTTAACAGATACTTTGTTACTCTCGATAAGATAATAAAGTATTAAAGCAACATAGACAAGCTTAACACCTGCACGCTTTGCCACTCTTTGTATCTTTTCTATAAAATTCTTCTGAGAAAACTTCTCTTTATACTTCTGCAAATCAGGTAATTCCATCATCTATTTATTCTTAAATAAAACTTATTGGAAAGTCATAACGCTATCAACGTACTTCTTAACTTCAGGATAATCCCGGTTAACACGTTGAATACGACTGCGCACATAAGCTTTCATTAGTATCCTATAAAGCAAAAAGAGTACCAAGCCAACACCTATAGCAGCAAGAACATTCCATACTCCTTTGAATGGTAAAGAAGTGTCAGGAAATCCAGACATTACTAATATTGGCAGACAAAGTAAGATACCTGCTATTGTATAACGTGAACGTTCAGTTCCCTCACTATCCAGAGCTGCTTGGTATTCAAACAAATAATCAGAAAGAATCATCTCATCAACACCTTCTGGGAGTTGTGGAAAATTCGCTTCATCCTTGTGATTTCGAATTCTGTTCTCTACCTGATGCTGAAAGTCATCCAACACTGTAACATATTGTTGTTCTAAATCTCTCATGATTATTCAAGCTTTAATAATGATTACTACACCACCTTTCTCTCCCCTAACAATTATAGAATTACCGGAGAGAGAAGATGGGTATAGCAAAACAAAGCAGTAATCCTATAAGCCGGGTTCCGTCTCTTCCTCATCTTTCGATAATAGGAAGATGCCTGTCATTTATCTAATTTGCAGGTCACCCTGCAACTCAAGCATTCTACCCTCCATTGTGCTAAAGCTCGGGCGGGCAGCCCTCAAACAACGGTTTACATGAACTTGCAGCTCCTGAACGGCACAGCCAAGTGATCACCCACCTGCTGGTAGTCTCTTACACTACCTTCTCACCCTTACCATCAACAAAGATGGCGGTCATTCTCTTCTGCCTACATCTACTGTCACCAATAGCTTCTACTTTCGGAAGCAGGATGCCCTATGCTGCCCGGACTTTCCTCTCGCATCTTAAAAAGATGCCAGCGACAGTGCCGGAATACTGCCTTGTAATAGGTGCAAAGATACTGTAAAACACGGAAAAAGCAAAACTTTTTATGTATTTTTCAACTGACTATACTACAAAATAGCATTTTATAAACATAAACCCTTATATTTATGATACCCATAAATAAAATAAGGCTATAAGATAAATGAATGTCAATTAATTAACAGTTCTAATTAAGATCCGTTAAGTACGGACTCCAAATGTTAAAATCGGATAAAGATAACTGACAGAATGGCGTAATTACATTTTTTGCATCTATATTTGCATCCACAATTGTATCTGACTGAATATCTCAAGATATCCATAACGACAAAAGAAAAAAGTAATCATTAAAATAGAATTAACAATGAAAAATTTATCAAAGTATCTGGCTGGCGCTGCATGTGTTACTGCACTGGCCTTCTCGACAGGTGCATTCATCAAAGTTTATGCAGCAGAAGCCCCAGCAGTAACGGCTGGCCAACCTGTCGATCTCACATATGCTGCAGAGAAAGCTCTACCAGCTGTAGTACATATTAAATATGTACAGAACTCTAAAACACAGACTGTAGACGTGCAGGATGATCCATTTGGTGGATTCTTCGACCCGTTTGGTTTCTTCGGGAATCCCAATCAAGGAAACGGAGGATCACGTAGACAACAAATACAGACCCCTAAGAAAGAGGCAACAGGTAGCGGTGTCATCATCTCATCTGATGGTTACATTGTAACTAACAATCACGTTGTTGAAGGTGCTGACGAATTGACAGTTACATTAAATGACAACCGTGAATTCTCTGCACGTGTTGTTGGTACTGATAAACAAACAGACCTTGCCCTCCTAAAAGTAAATGCAAAGAACCTCCCAACCCTTCCTATTGGTGATTCAGACAAGCTGAAAGTGGGCGAATGGGTTATTGCAGTTGGTAACCCATACAACCTCAGCTCTACGGTGACAGCAGGTATTGTCAGTGCAAAATCTCGTGGATTAGGAGCAACTCAGAATGGAATAGAAAGCTTTATACAGACAGATGCCGCCATTAACCCAGGTAACTCTGGTGGTGCTTTAGTGAATACACAGGGTGAACTAGTTGGTATTAACGCCATGCTCTATTCTCAGACTGGTGCATATAGCGGTTATGGATTTGCTATCCCAACCAACATCATGACCAAAGTTGTCGAAGATATCAAGAAGTATGGCAGTGTTCAGCGTGTAATGCTTGGCATTCAGGGTGGCGATGTACTAAATTACATCAATGCGCAGAAGGAAGAAGGCAAGAACGTTGACCTCGGAACGAATGAAGGTGTATACGTTTCTGAAGTATCAGAAGACGGTAATGGTGCTGCACTCGGTCTGACAAAGGGTGATGTTATCATAAAGTTTGATGGACATAAGGTAACTCGTATGTCTGAGCTCCAACAGGCTCTTAACAGTAAACGGCCTGGTGACAATGCTACAGTAACATACATACGCCATAAGAAAGAGATAACAAAGACAATAACTTTGAAGAATGCTCAAGGGACTACCAAGATTATTGAGCAGGCTGACATAGATGTACTTGGTGGACAGTTCCGACCTGTTACAGATGCGATAAAGAAGCAGCTGAATATCAACTATGGGCTTGAAGTATTGAAAGTAAACAGTGGTGCCTTGAAGTCGGCAGGTATTAATCGCGGTTTCATCATCCAGAAAGTAAACGATAATATCGTCAAGAACATTGATGACTTGCAAAGTCTTGTCAAGAAAGCATCAACAAGTAAGGACCCAGTTCTTTACATTCAGGGTATTTATCCTACTGGAAAGAAGGCTTACTTTGCTGTTCCTCTCAGCAATTAAACCTAAGAACAAGACAGAATCTTTTTTCCTGAAAGGATAAAAGGACAAAGATTGATCCCTCATTCTTGCTACAAAACGCAAGGATGAGGGATTCTTCTTTATAGAGAGGCATATCATTTTGTCTTTGTGCTGGGCATCAACTCCACTAGTGCTGGACATCAGCTCCATTAGTGCTGGGCGTCAACTCCATTAGTGCTGATGCCAAACGCATATACAAAAGCTAACCTTTCACAGAAAGATAGGATGTAAATAGGATTTTTAAAGCACACCTTATTTTCTCAGTTTTTATTTGCTCAACTCATTGATTTTGTATATCTTTGCCTACACTTTATTAATGCCACGCAAATGAGACAACTGAAAATCACAAAATCGATCACAAATCGAGAGAGTGCATCTCTTGATAAGTATCTCCAAGAGATAGGTCACGAGGAAATGATTACCATAGAAGAAGAGATTGAGCTTGCTCAAAGAATCAAGAAAGGTGATCACAAAGCATTAGAGAAACTCACGAAAGCCAATCTTCGATTTGTTGTCTCTGTAGCCAAACAATACCAAAATCAGGGTCTCTCTCTGCCCGATCTCATCAACGAAGGTAACTTGGGATTGATAAAAGCAGCTGAGAAGTTTGATGAAACTCGTGGCTTTAAGTTCATTTCTTATGCAGTGTGGTGGATCAGACAAAGCATCCTTCAGGCCATTGCGGATCAAAGTCGCATCATCAGATTACCACTGAATCAAGTAAGCTCTGTTAATAAAATAAACAAGGCTTCCAACAAGTTTGAACAAGAAAACGAACGCCATCCAAGTATTGGCGAGATTGCACAAAGTGTTGATTTACCCGAAGACAAGATCGCAGATGCTATAAAGGTAAATACCCGTCACATATCTATGGATGCTCCTTTCATAGGAGATGAGGAAAGTAGTCTTTTAGATATTATTCCTAACTACGATGCCCCGTCTACAGATAAGTCACTTGTTGAAGAAAGTCTACGTGACGAAATCAGCAGAGTGCTGCAGGTTCTTGATGAAAGAGAGCACAAAGTGATTGAAGCTTACTTCGGAATCAACCAGCGGGAGATGACTCTTGAAGAGATTGGTGATAAATATGGGCTCACTCGCGAACGTGTAAGACAGATTAAGGAGAAGGCTATACGCAAGCTCAGACAGCAAACAAACAGTAGAGTTCTGAAAGCTTACTTAGGACAATAGAGGTAAAAACGCTTGAACAGGACAATAATTATAACACATACATAAACCGAATAAGAAAGATGAAACTTCGCCATCTATTCATCATCGCAGTACTTATGCTGGGATGTGTTAGTAGTATTTATGCAAAAGGATACAAATCAGCCAAAGTCTATATGTTTGGCTTTGCAGCTTCATTCAATGACTCCACAGTTTATCTGACAGATATTCAGCAAGTAAACGTCTATCTTGTAAACAACAGGACACACTTTCTGGCAAATAGAGAGGATTATTCTTTTCAGCTTCGAGACTATCTTCAGGCTAATAGTATAGAGGCTCACCCTACCTGTATTACCCTCTTCGCTGAGAACGAGAAGAGTGCAATGAAGAAATATCAGAGTTTGAAGAACAGGTATATGAAGTCGAAAAACAAGTACTTCATTAAGGATATTACTTCTGGACAATTCGTTTATAAGACTGTCATTCCAGCTGAAGAAACTGCAGATAATGAACAATCGCAGAGTACAGAGAAGAAATAAGGGCTAAAGACAATAAGCTAAGAAAACTAAAGCACAGGATAAAAGCCAACCAACAACAAGGATGGAGATACATAACTTTCAAATAGCAGAACTTGATGTACAGATTATTTTCCGCGACACGACTGTCAACGGAATGCATCTTCTACGCTCTTTTGAACCGTTTAGAGTTGACAAGATAGCTGAAAAGCCTTTCTTCCGCCTTACTGTTGACGACAGTCTTACACCAATCCCAAAGGAGAGAAGACAACGTATTAGGGCTTTTGACACGGGAAATGGCGACACGGTTGTTGACCGAATAGATGACGGTAGCTACCAATACATTATCAAAGACATTGAAGGCAACGAATGTAGTCTGCTTGAAAGTAACAAAGATTTCTCGGATTGTCAATGTGCTCTCAGGGGAAATCATAACATGCGGACCTTCGGACTCAATAATGCTCTGATGCTTATCTTTGCCTTTGCAGGAGCACATCAGCGCCTTTTGCTGATCCATGCCTCCTTAGTGAGGAACAATGACTATGGTTATGCCTTCATTGCAAAGAGTGGAACAGGCAAGTCAACACAAGTAAGCATGTGGCTAAGACATATCCCTGGCAGCGATCTTATGAACGATGACAATCCGATCGTTAGGATTATTGATGGTGAAGCATGGATATATGGCAGTCCCTGGAGCGGAAAAACGCCTTGCTATCGTAATATTAAAGCACGATTAGGAGCTATCACTCGTATTGATCGGGCAAGCCAAAACTCTGTTGACAAGCCAGCTCCCATAGCTGCATTTGCTTCTCTTCTCCCCTCTTGTTCAAGCATGAAGTGGGATTCAGCCATTTATAATGCTATCTGCGACACGATAACCAAGATAGTTGAAATGGGGAAAGTATATACTTTGCACTGTCTTCCTAACAAGGAAGCAGCTGAAGTTTGCTACAAGGCTATCGCTATAAAATAAACGTAGATGCAGAAAGATTATCTCAATACTACCGAGGTTCAGTTTGCAAATGCAGACTTACTCCCTGAGGTTGTCACACTACTTAATGAGGGACATACCGTAACACTGCGGCTTCGTGGCTTCTCTATGCGCCCTTTCTTAGAGGATAATCGTGACAAGGCACTACTCATCAAGCCATCAACGATTAATGTTGGCGACCCGGTTCTCTGTGAGATTTCCCCACTTCACTTCGTCTTACACCGGATAATAAAGATTGACGGGGAGGATATTACCCTGCGTGGTGATGGCAACATAGGTGTAGAACATTGCAAACGTGAGAATGTTCTGGGGGCTGTAATAGGGTTTTATCGGAAAAACAGGAAGCGTTTAGACCGGACTGACGGATGGAAGTGGAGACTTTACAGCTATGTCTGGACACGTCTTTTCCCATTGAGAAGATATATCTTAGGTATCTATCGCCGCCTGTGGATTCCACTTTTCGGGACTATATAATCTTCGCCTTAACAAGAATCAGGCAATAAGAACCGTAAAATTCATATCATCATACAACTACAAAACCACCAATAAAATGAAAGTAAAGAAAGGTTTCAACCTCCGTGAGGTATGCGGAGAACACATTATCGTGGCAGAAGGTGATGAAAACATCGACTTCAGCAATATAATCTCAATGAATGAAAGCTCTGCTTTCCTATGGGAAGAGGTGCAAAAGATGGAATCATTCAGCATTGATGACTTAGTAAATATCCTATGTTCACAATATGAAGTTGATAAAGAAACGGCTAAGAAAGATGCCGAAGCACTGGCTGCACAATGGGGAAAAGCGGGTATCATCGAGGGAAAGGATGTTCCAGAAGGCTCAATAGAGACAGTTTCAACAATTGAAACAGAGCCGAAAAAGCGCGATTCTGCAACGATTAAGGCAGACAATTCAGCCCAAGAGCAACCAAAGAAGAAAGGTTTCTTCAAACGTCTCTTTGGCTAAGAGCATCTTCTCACAGCCCTATCTACTCGCAAGAAGGGCGGGTATCAGCATCAGAATGAGAGGTAAAAACAACGAAAGAAATAAGAGAGCAACTCATCTCTAATCAGCGAATATACACAATTAGAATAAGAGGACGTGCAAATAATGAGCACGCCCTCTTTCTTTTTCTACTGATTTCCATGCACAGAAACTTAATTGTTTTTGTAATGGAATATTGTTAATTTCCATACCCATTCTGACGTTTTTATTCATGAAGAACATATTCCTACGCAAATAACAGAATTACACCTGACCTTATTCCGTACTCATTTAACCATCTGATAATATGAAAGTTACAAAGAAATAAGCCACTATAAAAGAAGAAAGAATATGCTTCTCAGCCTAAAAGTATATACTTTTCACCCAAAAAGACTATACTTTTCATCCAAAAGGTATATACTTTTCATTCAAAAGGTATATACTTTTCACTCAAAAAGTATATACTTTTTGCCTAAAACGGAGATACATTACCTAAAAAACGGGTATTCTTTATGATTCTAAGGGTGATTGACTTACCATAAAAAGCTATAATGAGAAAAACAAATGTAAAACATATTTCACTGTATAAGACGCTTGCTTCTAATAAAAAAAAGAGGATATGCTCGTATCAGCATATCCTCTTTCTCGATTAAAATAGGCAGAGTCACAACGTTCTCATACCCTTGAACTATACTACTTTCTAACCTTTTACAGCCTAAGCCGCCTATAGATTCTCCTCAAACCACTCTGCAACCTGACGGAGAAGATGGTTACGGGTGTTGCCACCATAGATTCCATGGTTACGATTCGTATAGAGATTCTCTTTAAAATCCTTATCTGCCTGCACCAAAGCCTCAGAATATTCAAAGGTGTTCTGCGGATGAACATTATCGTCAGCCATACCATGACAGATCAGTAGTTTCCCATGCAACTTCCCCGATCTATTAATAGGATTGATGGCATAACCGGCAGTATTCTCCTGAGGTGTACGCATATAACGCTCTGTATATACGGAATCATAGAAACGCCAGTCGGTTGGAGGTGCAATAGCCACACCTGCTTTGAACACTTCCCGGCCCTCACTCATACTCATCAACGTATTGAATCCGCCGAAACTCCAGCCCCATATTCCGATCCTTGAACCATCAACATATGACTGTTTGGCAAGCCATTGAGCCGTTTCAACCTGATCTTTCGACTCCAAATCACCAAGCTTCAAATAGGTACACTTCTCAAAATCAGCTCCTCGCGCACCTGTTCCCCGACCGTCAACAGTAACGACAATGTAGCCTTTCTGGGTCAGATACTGATCATATAAACCACCATTACCCATCGAACCCATACTCCAACTGTCAACAACCTGCTGGCTTCCAGGGCCGCTGTACTGATGCATTATGACGGGATACCTCTTTGTTTTATCAAAATCCGCCGGTTTAATCATCCATCCATTGAGCTTAACTCCTTCAGAAGTGGTAAACGCAAAGAACTCTTTACTTACCTTACCATACTTCGCTATCTTGGCAATCAACTCCGTATTATTCAACACCTCACGTATTTTTTTGCCCTGATTATCATAGATAGCATAGACATAAGGATAATCATGATCACTCCAAGTGTTCAAAAAGAACTTATAATCGCCAGAGAAAGAAGCCGAATTCCATCCCCTTTCTTCCGACAAGACAGTTCGTTTCCCAGCCTTATCAACCACATAAATCTCTCGCTGCATTGGCTGAAGAGCAGCTGCCTGGAAATAAGTATTCCCAGTCTTCTCATCATAACCATATACTGCCGTGACATCATAATTGCCCTTATCAACCTGCCGGAGCAGCTTTCCGTCCTTATCATATAGATACAGATGCATGAAGCCATCACGGTCTGAAGGCAAAAGAATATAATCCTTCATGATACTGATTCCTTCCATAGCCTCCTCCTTGACATACTTTGGAACCTGTTCCTTAATCAACAGAGAGCAAGCACCCGTCTGAGGATTGGCTGCGTAAAGGTTCAATTCGTCCTGATGACGATTCATTGTATAAAGAATAATACGATTTGCATCATAAGTTGTTTTGATGCGTGGGATATATCCATCAGCAGCCAAAGGCAAATCATACTTACGTACAGCACCATTGCTAAGATTATATGACCAGGCAGTCACTGTAGAGTTCTCCTCTCCAGCCTTTGGATACTTATAACTATATTCACCAGGATATGTATTGTACTGATTAAGCGTTGGGTAAGCACCCTTGAAGAGTTGCAAAGTATAAGTCCGTACTTTGCTTTCATCATATCTTATCCAACTCAATGTCTTACTGTCTGCACTCCATGCCAAAGCATTGCTAAAACCGAACTCCTCTTCGTTCACCCAGTCAGGAAGGCCATTGATAATCTTATTAAACTCACCATCAGTTGTAACCTGCTTCACTTCAGAACCATTGGTAATATAGATATTATTCTTATGAACATAGGCTATCCATTTACCATCAGGAGAGAACGTTGGAATCTGCTCTGCACCATCCTTAGATAGTCTGCTCAATACCTTTGTCTTCACGTCATAGAGATAGAAGTTTGCAGTAAACGAACGACGATAGATAGGCTTTGTCTTCGTTTGCAACAATAGTCTGCTCCCATCATCCGATATTAGATAATCATCAAACGACTCAATCTTCTCCCCTTTAACTTCAGAAAGAGAGAAAATAACACCTGTTGGTTTACCCGTTTTAAATGAGAACTTCACCACCTGCCGTCCGTCAGATGATATCTGAGCATAGTCAGAAGTGCCCTCTAACGGATTCATTCCTGATATTCTCTTAGCAGAAAACGTCCCATTCGTAATGTCTTTCAAGGAAAGAGGTTCCCCAGCCATCAACTGAAGTGCCGTAAAAACAGTAGCACACATAAGTAATATACGTCTCATAAAATTTAAGTTTTAACCTCGCAAAAATATAAAATAATCCGTACATTTGCAAATGAATGGAAAATTATTATCTTGATTTCGGCAGTTGGCTCCGCTCACAATTTCCTTTCAGAGTACAGAAAATATCTGTTAATGCGGGTTTCACATGTCCTAACCGCGATGGACGTGTAGGATATGGTGGTTGTATCTATTGTAACAATCAGACTTTCAACCCAGCTTACTGCGACAATGGCAAGACTGTTAGCGAACAACTCATTGATGGCAAGCGTTTCTTTTCAAAGAAATATCCAGAAATGAAGTACCTTGCTTACTTCCAAGCATACACAAGTACATACGGTTCCAATGAACATCTAAAAGCTCTTTATGAAGAAGCACTTGCAATGGAGGACGTTGTTGGCTTAGTAATTGGTACAAGACCAGATTGCATCAACGATGAACTACTCAACTATTTTGAAGACCTTAGCCACCGAACCTTCCTTATTATAGAATATGGTGTAGAGACCTGTAATGACAAAACACTACAGCTTATCAATCGAGGCCACGATTTTGCATGCTCACGCCACGCTATAGAAGAGACGGCACGCCGAGGTATTCGTGTCGGAGCACACATCATTCTCGGACTTCCTGGAGAAGATGCAGAAGAGAGTTTGCGCCAAGCCCCTATCATTTCTTCGCTTCCTCTGACTACATTAAAGATTCATCAACTACAGATTATCCGTGGAACACGTCTTGCAAAGATGTATGCTGAAGAGCCATTTCACCTCTATACAGTGGAGGAATACATCCAGCTCATAGCGCAATATATATCCTTACTGCGATCAGACCTTGTCCTTGAACGATTCGTTAGTCAAAGTCCTGCAGAGCTGCTCATCGCTCCTCACTGGGGACTTAAGAACTACGAATTCACCCAACGACTACAAAACTATTTAAGAAACACTAGGACGAAATAAGGGAAACATGCCTAAAACAGGTCTTTCCCATATTGATAAAAGTCTCAGTACATGCAAAGGTGATGCATTTACTGAGACTTTTCGTATTTTAGGATTCCACCTATTATTATATACTATGGTAGATACTTTCTGTTATTTCACTTTCTTTCCACACAACTTAGAACGTCCATTTAGCTGCTATTGTAGGAATAGCATAGAAACGGTTATGCTCTCCACGATCGTTCCAAACAAAGTTATTACTAATCTTAACCTCTGAACCTAAAGAGAGATTTACATTCTTCATACCCTTCAATGTATTAAGATTTACCCAGAACTGTGGTTCAGAAAGAAGTATCAACTTCCCATTTACATTGGGATCATACCAAAGATCACAGAATCCATCAAAGGTACAAAGACCATGAGCAAAGGTTGTTCCCCATACTTCTGTCAACTGGAAGCCATTGAACGGACGTGCACCAGTATGACCATTCTTGAAGTAATACTTATACATCAGCTGTACACTGAATGTCTTAGAGAAATCTTTTGATGCCCAGTTCCATGCTCCACCAAGGAGAACTGCATGCTGATAACGATTCCCATAATAGTTATTCTGTGTCTTACCAGAGCCAACTCCACCGTTATACTCTACATGGGCAGCCCAACGTTTGTTCTTTGTAAGGTTGAATTCACGTGAAATTTCCCAGTAAGCACCGATAGCTCCATCACTCTTATAGTCAATATCAGTGAACATAAAGGTAGAACCCCAGGTGTCAGGTTTAAACATCTCAACAGTCGACGTGACTGTCGTACGTGAAGAAAGGTCATTGTAAAGATTGTGCCCCAAATCATAATGAAGCTGAACATTTTGTGCTTTAACACCTACAAAGGCTGCTACCAACAGGATAGCAAGGGTAGAAAATCTTCTCATGTTGCTTTTTGTTTTATATTAGAATCGATCGCAAAGTTACAAAAAAATACTAAGCAATCTATCTAATATAAAAAAAAACCTTAACTTTGTGCCAATATGAGAATAGACATCATTACCGTTTTGCCAGAAATGCTGGAAGGGTTTGTACACGAAAGTATCCTTGCCAGAGCAGAGAAAAAAGGACTTGCAGAGATTCGTCTGCATAATCTTCGTGATTATACACAGGACAAATGGCGTCGCGTTGACGACTATCCTTTCGGCGGACAGGCTGGTATGGTGATGCAAATAGAGCCCATAGATCGTTGCATCACAGCCCTTAAAGAGGAACAAGAGTATGATGAAGTCATCTTCACCTCACCAGATGGTGAGCAATTCAACCAGAAAATAGCTAATGATTTGTCATTAGGTGGAAACCTTATCATACTTGCAGGACATTATAAAGGGATTGACCAACGTGTACGGGATCATCTCATTACACGTGAGATATCTGTTGGAGATTTCGTTTTAACGGGCGGAGAACTTCCTGCGGCTATCATTGCTGATGCTGTAGTACGCTTGGTCCCTGGTGTAATAAGCGATGATCAGAGTGCACTCTCCGACTGTTTTATGGATGATATGCTATCAGCTCCTATCTACACCCGACCACGTAGCTACAAAGGATGGGATGTTCCAGAGATACTACTTAGTGGAAACGAAGCTAAAATCAAGCAATGGGAATTTGACCAAGCTATGGAACGCACTAAAAGACTACGTCCAGATTTACTGAAAGAATAAGACAACGTTATTTTTTATTAACATTTTACATACTATTATTATGTCACAGTTAAAAGAATTGCCACAGGTAAGCTTCTCAGAAGCTGCACAAAACGTATTCAAGAAGATGTTCCAGTTCAAAGGACGCATACGTCGTTCAGAGTACTGGTGGGGTGTATTAGTACTTACTATTTGTGCTATTGTACTCTCTCTCATTCCTTTTATTGGCCAGATTGCTGTACTATTCCTCTACATTGCTGCAACATCCATGCTGTTCCGTCGCCTACATGACACTGGCAGAAGTGGCTGGTGGTGGGGCTGTCAGTTCTGCCTTGGTTTTGTATCTCTTATCTTTTTTGCCACAGCCATTGACTTTCACGCCTATATGCAGGCTGTAGCAGAGAATAATTCTACAGAACTCATTAAGGTTATTTCGGCAGGTTTGACAGGCACCTCAGGTGTTCTTGGACTTATTTTCTACCTCGTAGCCTCTATCTTAGGCCTCGTTCTTTTCGCATTAACACTCTTAGACAGTAAGCCAGAAGCTAACAAGTATGGTGAGTCTCCTAAGTATGTAGCAGAGAATGTAGCAGAAGAATAACCCGAACAACCACAAAAGGAAAGACTCAAGATGAGAGGCTGATGTAAGATAAATTCATATCAGGATTCTAAAAGGTATCCTTTTGCATCTTAAAAGGTGCTCTTTTGCATTGCAAAAGATACCCTTTTACAACGTAAAAGACGCCCTTTTGCATTGCAAAAGGGCGTCTTTTATTTCTGAGTTTGTAAACGATTGATATCCCAATAGTTACAAATCTCTAGAAAGTTGATTTCCTATCATTAATAGCTAATGCAACTTTGAAATAATGTAAGATTATTTCTAAAACATCAGAAGCTATATAACTCTCTTCAAAAACATTACTTATCTGCTAATAGGACATGCTCCTTAACAAACTGTTCACCCAACTGGAAGCCTTCCTCATACAGTGCTTCAAGCTTATTAACATCCTTTTCCATCCGCCCAACAACAACAGGATTCATTGGACGAACAACGAGAATCTTTCCTTGTTTTTCCAACTCATCTATCAAATCAAGCTGACGATTATAAACTTCTATGCGATGACTCAAGGCTACACGTAGACGGGGATAATTGCGATAGACAAACTTCGGCTGCTTATGATCACGTCCTGTATCACGCCATCCTTTGTTACGTGTACAAATAACGACATTCGTCTTATGCCCCATCTCTATAGAATGCATCACAGGGATGGAATCAACAATCCCACCATCCAGCATCGGTTTACCGTCAATATTTACGATCTTGCTCACATAAGGCAAACTTGAAGAAGCTCGTGCAAGCTCATTCAAACGATGGGAATCGCCAGATGTCTCTGTTAGATACTCAGCAAAGCCCGTCTGACAGTTTGTTGTAACCATCTCAAAGACCTCTCCTCGCCGGCAATTTCGGAAATATTCATCATAATCATAAGGAACAAGTTCGTAAGGAAAACGATGATAAAGTAACTCAGGATCAAAGATACAGCCCTGCGTAACCAAATGACGCAAGCCTATATAGTCGTACTTCGCCAACATGTCTATATTGGAAATACGCGCTCGACGGGGCTGCCGACTGACATAAGACAACCCATTACATGCGCCAGCAGATACAGCAACAGTATATCGGAAATACACATCGTATTTCATAAAGGCATCCAAGACCCCAGAAGTAAACACTCCACGCATACCTCCACCCTCTAAAATCAATCCTGTTTCTCTATCAATCTGCATAAAAAAAAACTCGTAAAAAACACTTGCAAAGTTAATGAATTTCAACTTAAAATAACTATCTTTGCAATCAAACCATCTAATTTTTTGAAATATGTTTAGCAAAGAAACCTATGTAAAGCGCCGTGCAGAGCTTAAGAAACTTGTCAAAAGCGGATTAATCATCATCTTTGGCAACAACGAATCGCCTGCTAACTTCCCGGCAAATGGGTATTATCCATTTCGTCAGGATTCATCATTCCTTTATTACTTCGGACAAAAGCGTGACGGACTTGTTGGTGTAATCGACATTGACAACGACACAGAAACGCTCATTGGTGATGATATTGACATTGATGACATCGTTTGGTACGGTAGTGTTGACTCTGTAAAAGACATGGCTGAAGCTGTCGGAGTAGCCAATACTACAAACATGAAAGGGCTGAAAACGATCTGTAACAATGCTCTTCGTGAACATAAAAAGATACATTTCTTACCACCTTACCGTGCAGACATCAAGATCCAGATATTTGATCTTTTGGGTATTCATCCTAATCAGCAGAAAGAATCAGCAAGTATGGACCTTATCCATGCTGTTGTCAAAATGCGTTCGGTAAAGACTCCAGAGGAAATTGAAGAACTCGAGCGTGCAGCTGTCATCGGATATAAGATGCATACAACAGCTATGATACTTGCAAAACCTGGCGTAACAGAGAAGTTCGTCGGAGGACAAGTTGATGGTATTGCCCACTCTTATGGCTCTATGGTAGCGTTCCCAACAATCTTTTCACAGCATGGAGAGATAATGCATGGGAATCCATCAATGGCTGTTTTGGAATCAGGACGCCTTGCTCTGTGCGATGCAGGTGCTGAAACCATCAACCATTATTGCTCAGATAACACACGAACATTCCCTGTTAATGGTAAATTCACCCAACGACAGTTAGATATATATAAGGTGGTGGAGGAATGCCATGACGCTGCATTGAAGTATGCAAAGCCTGGAACAAAGTATGCTGATGTACACTTTGCCATCTGCCATATCCTCTTCGATCGCATGAAAGAACTGGGATTGGCTAAGGGTGACACAGATGCTGCCGTAGCAGCTGGTGCACATGCAATGTTCTTACCTCACGGATTGGGTCACATGATGGGTATGGACGTCCATGACATGGAATCCTTTGACCAGATTAATGTGGGCTTCGATGAGGAGACACGTCCTAACCTTGAGCAATTCGGAACTAACTGCTTGCGCATGGGAAGACGCTTAGAAGAAGGATTTGTTGTAACAGATGAACCTGGTATCTACTTTATTCCAGCACTGATTGATGAGTGGAGAGCAAAGAAACATTGCGCAGAGTTCCTTAACTTTGATAAGTTGGATGAGTACAAAGACTTTGGAGGTATCCGCTTAGAGGATGACATCCTTATCACAAAAGATGGTTGCCGCTTCATTGGTAAGGACCGTATCCCATATCATCCTAAGGATGTTGAGGAGTTCATCGCAGCAAATCGGAAATAAAAAACAAATTACTTATTAATATTTCAAGGCTGATATGGCATGTAAATGTCCATATCGGCATCCCAATCTTTAAAACTTATGAGAAAAACTTTAGTAGCTGCACTACTCGCTTTGGTAGCGATAAACATTAATGCAGCAGGACAAAATGAGAATGTTAAATCTAACAAGCCGGTTTTCACAGTCGTTAAACAGATACCTATCACGAGTATCAAGGACCAGAATCGTTCTGGTACGTGCTGGGATTATTCTACTCTTAGCTACTTTGAGGCTGAGATTCTGAAGAAAACTGGTAAGACTTATGACCTCTGTGAAAGCTTTGTTGCAAACAAGACTTACATGGATCGTGCTACTCAGGTTATCCGTTTGCATGGCGATTGCCAGTTTGCACAAGGGGGATCAGCCTATGATGTCCTCTATACACTTGAGCATTACGGCATCTGTCCAGAGAGTGCTATGCCTTTCCCAGGCTCACTTTATGGTGATTCTCTGAATAATTTCAATGAATTCTTCTCATTGATGGAACCTTATGTAAGTGCTATTGCCAAGAACAAAGCTAACAAAATATCTGGTCAATGGAAAGTAGGACTCCAGGGAATCATCGATGCTTATCTCGGAAAATGCCCAGAGAACTTCACTTACGAGGGTAAGAAATATACCCCAAAGAGCTTCGCTGCGAGTCTTGGTTTGAACTGGAGTGACTATGTAACTATCACTTCTTACACACATCATCCATTCTATTCTCAATTTGCAGTAGAGGTACAAGACAACTGGCGTAACCCTCTTTCTTACAACATTCCTATGGACGAGATGATGAGAATCATTGATAATGCTGTCATGAATGGCTACACTGTAGCTTGGGGAGGTGATGTTAGTGAACCAGGTTTCACTCGTAACGGATTAGCTTACATGGTAGATGGTAAGAAAGTTGAGAGCATGAAAGGTAGTGACATGGCTCACTGGCTGGGTCTCTCTGCTGCAAAGAAGAAGAATCTTATCGACTCACTCGGTGTAAATGTACCTGAAGTTGTTCCTACACAACAGCAACGTCAAGAGCGTTTTGACAACTGGGAGCTTACTGATGATCACGGAATGCTTATCTTTGGTATAGCAAAGGACCAGAATGGCAAGGAATATTACATGGTAAAGAACTCATGGGGTGAGACTGGTGAATACAAGGGAATTTGGTACATGACCAAAAACTTTATTGCCGCTAACACCATGGATTACATGGTAAACAAGAATGCTATTCCTAAAGATATCAGAAAGAAAATGGGCTTATAAACAGTCTCATGTATTGGAATTGGTATCAAAATCGTGCAAAGACGCACCTTGATACAACTTTATTCCAATAAACATTAATAAGAAAAGTATCCAATCCCACTCCAATCATAGGAGTGGGATTGTTATTTTAATTAGGCATAAGTCGTCAGAAATAGCCTTTCATAGCAGGTAATCTTCCGTCTTGAATACAAGTCATCTTCCATCTTGAATAAAGGTAAAGACAAACTATTCACCAATTCACAATGGGGAATTGGCTTTTTTTTTGTACCTTTACGCTCAGAAATAAAAATAATTTAAGATGCATTTTAAATGGAATTACACACCACCTGCAGCAGAACAGGAGAATGCAGCTAAAGACTTAGGCGAGAAATTGGGTATCAATCCCATCCTAGCATCCCTGCTTATCCGACGTGGGATAACAACAGAAAGTGCGGCAAAACGATTCTTTCGTCCGCAATTAGCAGACCTTATCAACCCGTTTTTGATGAAGGATATGGATGCGGCTGTCGACCGTCTGAATGATGCAATGGGGCATAAAGAGCGTATTCTTGTCTACGGAGATTATGACGTAGATGGTTGTACGGCTGTAGCTTTGGTATATAAATTCTTACGACAGTTCTATTCAAACATTGATTATTATATCCCTGATCGTTATGATGAAGGGTATGGAGTAAGCAAAAAAGGGATAGATTTTGCAAAAGAGACTGGTGTAAAGCTCATTATTATACTTGATTGCGGTATCAAGGCAATCGAAGAAATAACATATGCAAAGGAACAAGGTATCGATTTTATTATCTGTGATCACCATGTTCCTGACGAAGTCATGCCACCTGCAGTAGCTATTCTCAACCCTAAACGGCCTGATGACAGCTATCCATTCAAAGAACTTTGCGGCTGCGGAGTGGGCTTCAAGTTTATGCAAGCATTTGCTAAAAACAACAACATACCATTCTCACGACTCGTTCCTCTGCTTGATTTCTGCGCTGTCAGCATAGCAGCTGACCTTGTCCCTGTTACTGATGAAAACCGCATTTTGGCTTTCCATGGATTAAAACAACTTAACCAAAATCCCAACTTAGGCTTAAAAGCAATCATCGATATATGCGGTCTGAACGGTCGCGAGCTATCCATGAGTGATATAATCTTCAAGATTGGACCACGCATTAATGCAAGTGGTAGAATGGAAAATGGCAAAAAGAGCGTTGACCTTTTGGTCGAAAGGGAATATGCTATAGCCCTAAAAGAAGCTAAACATATAGATGAATACAATGAGCAACGAAAGGATGTAGACCGCCAGATGACCGAGGAAGCAAACCAGATTGTAGCTCGATTAGAAAGCCAGAAGCACCATTCAAGTATTGTTCTCTACGATGAACACTGGAAGAAAGGTGTCATCGGTATTGTTGCTTCACGCTTAACTGAGATTTACTTCCGCCCAACTGTCGTTTTAACACGGGATGATAACTTAGCTACAGGGTCTGCTAGAAGTGTTGCGGGCTTTGATGTCTATTCAGCAATTAAGAGTTGCCGCGACTTACTTCTCAACTTTGGAGGGCATACATATGCAGCCGGGCTCACCATGAAGTGGGCTGATGTAAAAGAGTTCTGTAAGCGTTTCCAGGCTTATGTTGAGGAACATATTCAGCCAGAGCAGCGTGAAGCAATCCTTGATATTGATGCAGTAGTCGACTTTAAGGACATTACCAAAAAGCTACATAGTGACTTGAAACGCTTTGCACCGTTTGGTCCCGGTAACCCGAAGCCTATTTTCTGTACATTAGATGTCTATGATTTTGGTACAAGTAAAGTCGTTGGACGAGAGCAAGAACATATCAAGTTAGAATTAGTAGATTCGAAATCTAACAATGTAATGAATGGCATTGCTTTCGGACAGAGTGCCTCTGCCCGATACATTAAGTCCAAACGCTCATTCGACATTGCTTATACTATTGAAGATAACGTCTTTAAACGTGGTGCCATTCAATTACAGATCGAAGATATTAGGCCTACAGAAGAGAGTTAGCGAGACGATTGTTATGTTTCTATACCCAAGCTTTTTCACAGAGTATACAGCTTAATGTCGTATATAGACATTCTTCATCAGTATTGGGGTTACCCTGACTTTCGCGGCATTCAAAAAGAAATTATTGAGAGTATAGGCGAAGGGAAGGATACATTAGGGCTAATGCCGACAGGTGGTGGTAAGTCTATCACATTCCAAGTTCCTGCATTAGCGCAAGAAGGTGTGTGCATTGTCATTACCCCACTCATTGCTTTGATGAAGGATCAGGTTGATCATCTTCGCCACAAAGGTATCCCTGCGGCTGCCATATACTCAGGTATGACACGTGATGCAATTGTTGCAACGTTAGAAAATTGTATCTTTGGAGGTGTCAAACTACTTTATATCTCACCAGAACGTATTGGCTCTGATATCTTTCAGGTGAAGTTACGTCACATGAAAGTTAGCTTCATCACCGTGGATGAAGCCCATTGTATAAGCCAATGGGGCTACGATTTCCGCCCATCTTACCTGCAAATCACAGAAATCCGTAAACTTGTTCCACATGCTCCTATCCTCGCTCTGACTGCAACTGCTACCCCTGAGGTTGTTGATGATATACAAGAAAGACTGGGATTTAAGGAGAAGAACGCCTTTCGCATGAGCTTTGAACGTAAGAATCTCGCTTACGTTGTCAGACAGGTAGAAGATAAAGAAACCGAAATGATACACATTCTGCACTCCATACCTAAGACTGCTATCGTCTATTGTCGCAGTAGAAGGCGCACAAAGGAGATTGCCCAAAAACTAATACAGAATGGAATCCCTGCAACATGGTATCATGCGGGATTAGAACCAGCCATTAAAGATCAGCGACAGAACGATTGGCAAAATGACAAAACACGGGTTATCGTAGCAACAAATGCTTTCGGTATGGGTATTGACAAGCCCGACGTGCGTGTCGTTATACACATAGACTGTCCGAATTCTTTAGAAGCTTACTTTCAGGAAGCAGGACGCGCAGGGCGTGATGGGAACAAAGCTTATGCCGTACTGTTATATAATGGGCATGATAATCATACCCTCAGAAAGCGTATTGAGGACACTTTCCCACCAAAAGAGTATATACAAATGCTCTATAATCACCTTGCTTACTTCTATCAGATTGGTGTAGGAAGTGGCTTTGGATGTACTTTTGAATTTCCAATTGATAAATTCTGCACTACATTCAAACACTTCCCTATCCGTGCCAATGCAGCTTTAAACATCCTTCAACGTGCAGGGTACATTGAATATGAGCAGAACCCAGATACTAGTGCACGCATAAAATTCCTGCTAAACCGCGAAGAGCTTTACCGTCTTGACGCGCTTAGTGACCAGGAAAACAATGTTGTAATAGCCTTACTTCGCAACTATGGTGGACTTTTCTCAGACTATGGATATGTTGATGAGAGCTATATTGCACAGGAGGCGGGCTTAGACCAGAACCAGACTTATATTGTTCTGACAAATCTAAGCAAGAAGAGAATCATCAATTTCATCCCACGCAAGAACATTCCTCTTATCACTTACACCCAAGATCGCGTTGATGGAGAAGAGATTATCCTTAAGAAGGAGGTGTATGAGGAGCGTAAAGAGGTTTTTATAGAGCGTATTAATTCTGTTATTAACTATGCTCAGAATGATTACATATGCAGAAGTCGACAATTATTAAGCTATTTCGGAGAGAAGAAAGCATCAGATTGTGGGCAATGTGATGTATGCCTATCACATACAAACAATGAGGATAAAGACCACAAGAAGATTATCCGAGAGAAGCTCCTTGCCCTTGTAAAAGACGGGGAAAAGCATCATATTACAGAGATACGTCAACTAGATGACAACTGGGATCTCACAGCAGAAATCATGGAAGAACTTATAGCAGAAGATATTCTACTCATGAATGGTAGCTATTTAATTAAGCCTTAATATAACATTCCACCAGATCTTAAACTCTGTTTTCCACTTATTAAAAAAGAAAGAGACTGACTAACCCATTCAAATCAAGCAAGAAAGAACCATAAAAAGGGCGGATTTACAAAACATATATACAACCAAACGACAATGTAAAAACACAAATCTCAATATAAAAGAACAGAAGTTATAAGTAAAGAAATAATCTTACAAATAAAGAGCCCTGGGAATGCACAAGGCAAGAAGAAACCTTCTTTTTCTTGATTCATAACATTAACATTATCAGACAGTTACAAAAGGGATCGCAAAAGGGCATCTTTTACCATGTAAAAGGGCGTCTTTTGCACTTCAAAAGGGCACCTTTTACCATGCAAAAGAGCATCTTGTAGAAGGCGAAAGATGCCCTTTTAAAATCAAGAAGAGAATTTATTTTACAACAGACCGTACTGAAAGTAGGAAGAGAGGACAAATATATGAAACCAAAAGGGCAGAAAAACAAAGATTAACCAATAGAGATTGCCCATCTAACCATACCTATTCCCTTCAGAAAGATCAATCAAAAAGGGAGCTCTCTTCAAACAGAGAACTCCCTTCTAACATTATGTACGAGAAAAAAATTAGTTATTTTCAGGCCGTAGTGTACGTACTGTAACACCAGCCTGCCACATTTCCATATCACGCATAGCCTTCAATTCAGCATTCAACTTCTCACGATAATCAGGCTTAGAGTTACTGTCAATAGCAACTTGTGCCTCATTACCAGTCTTTACCGAGAGATAAAGCCATTCCATCACAGGCTTAATAGCGTCACGGAAGCGCGGTGCCCAATCAAGCGCACCACGCTGTGCTGTCGTTGAACAGTTAGCATACATCCAGTCCATACCCTTGTCTCCAAAGAGTGGAGCAAGGCTCTGTGTCAACTCCTCCACTGTCTCATTGAAAGCCTCAGAAGGAGAGTGTCCATGCTCGCGAAGCACATCATACTGTGCTTCAAACAACCCTTCGATGGCTCCCATCAGTGAACCACGCTCGCCAGTAAGGTCGGATGTTGCCTCACGTTGGAATGTTGTCTTGAACAAATAACCTGCACCAATACCTATACCGAAGGCAAGTGTCTTCTCTTCAGCTTTACCAGAAGCATCCTGATAAACGGCATAAGAGCAGTTCAAGCCACGCCCCTCAAGGAACATTGTACGCAATGATGTACCTGAGCCTTTAGGTGCTACCATTATGACATCAATATCTTTTGGTGGTACAACACCTGTACGGTCCTGCCAATTGATAGCGAAACCATGTGAGTAATACAAGGTCTTACCAGGAGTAAGATATTTCTTTAGTGTTGGCCAAACGGCAATCTGACCAGCATCGGAAAGTAACATACAGATGATAGTACCCCTTTGAGCAGCTTCTTCGATAGAGAACAAGCTTTCACCTGGGACCCAACCATCAGCAACAGCCTTATCATAAGTTTTGCCTTGACGCTGACCTACAATAACATTAAAGCCGTTATCCCTTAGATTCCCAGCTTGACCAGGTCCCTGAATACCATAACCAATGACTGCAATTGTTTCATCCTTCAAAACTTCACGTGCCTTTTCCAAAGAAAATTCCTTGCTTGTAACGACGGTTTCTACTACTCCACCGAAATTCAATTCTGCCATAATTATTCTGTTTTAATGTGACTTTACATCAGTCACAGTTGTTATATGTGCTTCTTTCTTATACTTAACAAGTGCAAAGTTACGGTTTTACAATAAAACAACCAAAATAATTTCAATCTTTTATCATTATACTTATAAAGTTATAAAATACTACTAAATAACACTCTACACCTACAAGTTTCTACTTCTGCATTATCGTTTGTAGTCTTGGTTATTTTTAAGTTGAAATCATTTTCTCGTTCTTTTTCACGATGTTCACGATAGAAATTAAGCTGATCGCCATGATGTGCCTCGGCAACATAGGCTATTTCAAACCGTTTAATGAAGTGCGTGCGATACCAATCAAGGTCCCATAAATCAAGAAGATGCTCAATATACTTCACCGAATTAATATGCCCATTGACGTCAACATCATTATAATAGGTGTTTATTGAGCGCAACAGCTCTTCTTCTCCAGTAACTTTTACACGTGAAAACTTCTCTATTGGGCATTCATAGGATGTCTCAATATACTCATTAATCAGTCCTTCACGAACAGCAAAGATATCTGTCGGTTGGCGAGTATCCATGTCTATCATTGCCCAAATACTCTTTCCGTAACCATAGACATGCCCTTCTTCATTAACAACCTTAAAATTTCTACTTGTGAAATACTTCATAACACTATCTACCCAAGTCTCAACATAAAACTTTTCATATGCTTTCGGCATATCATACATCTCTATTGCCAATCGACTTAAGACCCAGGTCTTATTTATAGTATTGAGATAGTTCATACCATAACCGCGTTCATTACTATGAAAATCAGCAGCATTAAGCATGTGATTTCCTAGATGTCCCATGAACAAATGGTTGGTAAAGTCACAATGGAAAGGCTCAGCTAAGAACTGATACCTTCCAATCTTTGATAATTTTTCCATTTTTCTCGTACGTAAATTTCGAGGATTTAAATAGCAAATAGCCATTCTCCTCTGTCTATTCTTTATTGTATCTTAGAGTACAGACGACTCTTCTTCGCTCTTAAGGAAATCAGATACAGGCTCACTGAACCCACGTGTCACTGCAACACGACCACTGCGTGAATACTGAAGCAGGCAATCAAAGTTCTTCAAATCATGATACAGAGCTGTCACTTCATCTGTCATTCCAGCAAGTAACACCGTACTGTAGGTAGGATTTACTTCCATCATACGCGCATTACGCTTACGAATTGCACGGCTGACCTCTGCATTTTCTAACAGGATGGGCGTTGCAATCTTATACAAACCAACTTCATGGATGAAAAGATCACTGTCTTCATAATAGTCAGCTTTGATAACATCAATCTTCTTTTCAACCTGTTTGGTAATCTTTTCTATAGTAGCAGCATCACTCCATGCGGTTATTGTGTACTTATGAATACCTTCTATACTCGATGCACTCACATTCAAGCTCTCTATATTCACTTGCCTTCGCGTAAAAACTGCTGCGATTTGATTCAGTACACCAGCAACGTTTTCTGAATAAACCAGTAAGGTATACAACCTCTCACCAGCTATCACCTCACGTTTAACACTTTCTTTTGCTATCTTATTATCTGCCATGAGTCGTTGTTTTATTGCATAAAGTACATTAAATATCAAGGTGTAACACCATCTCATCAACTGAAGTTCCAGGCACAACCATAGGAAGAATATTCTCATTCTCCTTCACTGCACACTCCAAAAAGAATGGTCCTTCGGTTGACAACATTGTATTTACCTTAGCTTCAAGGTCTTTTCTGTCTGTTACTAACGCATAAGGAATATTATAAGCCTTGGCTAGTTCTGAATAATGTGGGTTCAACATGTGAGTGAAAGAATGACGATGTCCGAACATCAAATCCTGCCATTGGCGCACATTTCCTAAATAATTATTATTCAAAAGTATAATTTTTACAGGAGTTTGTTGCTCCATAATGGTTCCGAATTCCTGAATACTCATCTGTAAACCACCATCTCCCACAAAGAAACAAACTGTACGGCCAGTCCCGAAAGTAGCACCTATAGCAGCAGGAAGACCAAATCCCATCGTGCCTAAGCCCCCACTTGTCACAACAGAATGACTATTATTATACTTAAAATAACGGCATGAGAACATCTGATTCTCCCCAACGTCATTGACCAACACGGCATTCCCCGCTGTCTTCTCAGCCACAAGGTTTATTATTTCACCCATCAATAAAGGTCCATCTGTAGGATGTATGTGGGGTTCGATAACCTCTTCAGTCTCTTTAGTATGCAATGGAACAAACGAATCACGCCATTTTTTATGATCAGCTTTCTCCAATAAGGCTGTAATAGCAGGCAAACTCTCTTTACAATCAGCAATAACAGGCACGTCAACAGACACATTCTTGCCTATTTCAGAAGGGTCTATATCCAAATGAATAACCTTCGCCTGCTTAGCATAAGTATCCAAACGGCCTGTAACACGGTCGGAAAAGCGCATGCCAATAGCTATCAAAACATCGCATTCTTGTTGCTTCACATTAGGAGCATAGTTCCCATGCATACCAAGCATACCAACATTCAGAGGGTGATCACTTGGGAGAGCTGACAAACCCAACAATGTTCTACCAGCCGGAATATCTGCTTTTTCAAGAAAATCACGCAATTCTTGTTGTGCTTCACCCAACTCAACACCCTGCCCTACCAGCGCCATTGGCTTCTTTGCACTGTTGATTAACGTAGCCGCTGCAGCCACTGCACTCATATCAAGTTTAGGATATGGAGAGTAAGAACGCACCCGGTCGACCTTACCAGGGCGCCACTCACACTGCCCAGTCTGTGCATTTCGTGGAAAATCAAGTACAACTGGACCAGGACGACCACTACGAGCAATATAAAAAGCACGACTCACAGCCCACGCAACATCCTCTGGGCGACGTATCTGATAGCTCCATTTGGAGATTGGCTGAGCTACACCAACAAGGTCAACCTCCTGAAAAGCATCTGTACCCAACGAACTTACACCAACTTGACCTGCGATAACTACGATAGGAGTAGAATCCATCATGGCATCAGCAACACCTGTCAGAGTATTTGTTGCACCAGGACCACTTGTCACAATAGCAACTCCAACTTCGCCACTAACCCTTGCATAACCTTCTGCCGCATGTGCTGCAGCCTGCTCATGACGTACAAGAACATGATGAAACCAAGCATCATCGCCTTCAGTATACTTCAACAAATCATCATAAACAGGCATAATTGCACCGCCTGGATAACCAAAAATAGTCTTTACTCCCTCTTGATATAAAGCTCGCATCAATATTTCTGAACCATTACACAGCTCTCCTTTCTTGGGGAACTGCGGACGGCGAGGTTTGTTGGATGGTGAAACGGCTCCTGTTATATCCCCTTTATTTTTTGATCTTGTCATAAGATAAATCTTTCAAACATGTAAATAACGTCTTACCTCTCTCTTGTTTCCTTAATCAATGATTCTTACTCCACCTTTATCTGCGCTGGAAACACTTTGTGCATAGGCTCGTAATGCCTTAGAAACAACACGTTTACGCTTTAGAGGTTGCTGTGAACGGGCAGACAACTCCGTATCACTTAGCTTTACATTAATACTCCTTTGCGGAATATCAATAATGATAATATCACCGTCCTTCACCTTTCCGATGTTCCCACCATTAGCTGCTTCCGGTGAAATATGACCAATACTCAATCCACTTGTTCCACCTGAGAAACGCCCATCAGTAATCAATGCACACTCTTTTCCTAAATGCCGACTCTTAATATATGATGTCGGATAAAGCATTTCTTGCATTCCAGGACCTCCCTTGGGACCTTCATGAGTGATAACAACGCAGTCGCCAGCCTTAACTTTACCATTAAGAATGCCGTCACAAGCTTCGTCCTGTGAGTCAAAGACAACTGCTGGACCTTCAAAATGCCATAAACTAGCATCTACTCCTGCCGTTTTCACAACACAACCATCCTTTGCTATATTACCGAACAGCACAGCTAATCCACCATCCTTGGTATAAGCATGTTCTATGTCACGAATGCAACCTGTGATACGATCAGTATCAAGCGATTCCCACTGCGTATCCTGGCTTCCCATTTTTGTGGAGAAACGATGCCCAGGTGCACTATGATAGACCCTATCTGCTTCTGAATCAATAGCTTCACCAGTAATGTTATACCTTTGCATAGCTTCTGATAAAGTCTGTCTGTCAACACGTTTAACACTCCCATCTATAAGACCACCCTTGTCCAACTCGTTCAGAATACCAAGGATTCCACCTGCTCGGTTACACTCCTGGACACTGTATTTCTGAGTATTAGGAGACAACTTACACAAGCAAGGGGTCTTACGACTCAGCGTATCTATATCGTTCATTGAAAAAACAACTTCCCCTTCCTGTGCAACAGCTAACAGATGAAGGACCGTATTAGTAGAACCGCCCATGGCAATATCCAATGTCATTGCATTAAGAAAGGCTTTACGCGTAGCAATATTACGTGGTAAAACACTGTCATCTCCATCCTGATAATAAGCCATTGCATTCTTAACTATCTGACGAGCAGCATCTTTGAATAATTTAATCCTATTCTTATGTGTCGCAAGAATAGTACCATTCCCTGGCAAAGCAAGGCCAATTGCCTCAGTGAGGGAATTCATTGAGTTCGCAGTGAACATTCCTGAACAACTACCACAGCCTGGACAAGCACACTGTTCAAGCTGATGAACCTCTTCATCACTTAACTCTTTATCTGCACCTCCAATCATTGCAGTAACAAGATCAGCATTTTCGCCACGCCATCTACCAGCTTCCATTGGGCCACCAGAACAGAATATCGTCGGAATATTCAGACGCATAGATGCCATCAACATGCCAGGTGTAACCTTATCACAATTGGAAATACAGATCATAGCATCTGCCTTATGCGCATTCACCATGTATTCTACGGAATCGGCAATAATATCACGTGAGGGCAATGAATATAACATACCATCATGCCCCATAGCAATACCATCATCAATAGCTATCGTATTAAACTCAGCTGCATAGCATCCCAGTTTCTCTATCTCATCTTTTACAATCTGTCCTACCTCATGTAAATGGGTATGACCAGGTACAAACTGAGTAAAAGAATTAACAATTGCAATAATAGGCTTGCCAAACTGTTCCGGCTTCATTCCTGCTGCAACCCACAGAGCACGTGCTCCTGCCATCTTTCTACCCTCTGTACATACGGCGCTCCTCAACTGATGTTTCATACACTATACTTATTTTATCTCTGTATTCCTGTATAATAATTCGTCTGACATAATCAACAAATTATTTTGCAAAGGTAGATAGTTTTTACGTATTAACCAAACAATTATAAACATAAAGAAGTATTTTAGCAACAATTTAGAAGAAATACACTATGCATAGTATAATATTATACTACACACCATGATATTATATACAGGACTATACTACCCCATAGAATACAAAAATGCGTTTTAAACGTACATAGCAATCAGCGATTATGAAACCACAAATATAAGAAGAGAAATAGAAATCAAACTCAAATAATGTAAAACTAATTCGTATTAAGATTTCAGAAGACGCCCTTTTAGCTTTCAAAAGATGCCCTTTTGCAACTCAAAAGAGCATCTTTTACCATGCAAAAGGGCACCTTTTACATTGCAAAAGAGCACCTTTCACACCCCTATTTATAATATATTGAAAATCAACACATTACCGACTATAAAATCAGACACTAACTAACTACCCATAATCAAAATGGACTGTAAAACTGTAAAAGTATTTCTCAAAGTAAACATACTCACGCATTACACATGAAATACATGGATGCACAAATCGTGAGGGCATCTTATATCAAACTATTAGTAGTTAATAAAACTATTTAGTGCTAAATAAACAGTTTTCAAACATCAATTATATGGACTTATGCTCTCCCCAATAAAAAGTAATCCCGACTCCTCCGGTTATCTACACAATGACCACATGATTTCTCAACTTTCAATTTTTAGCAGATATCAATAGGCAGAAGTTTCGTAAGAACAAATAATTAAAAGTATAGCAAACACTACTAATAACAAACAAAAAAGAAAATGTTTTCCATTGTAAAACGTATCATATTACCCTACCAATACGCAATTATCAGACTATAGAAAACATATCATTCTAATACCAGCTACAAAGTGATCAAGCTGCAGAAAACTATCTATTAACACTAAATACAAAAATGAGCAGACTATAGAAAACATATTGAATTAACCATAATACAAAGTAATCAAACTGCTGAAAACATATTGTATTGACTTTAAATACAGAATGAGCAGGCTATAGAAAACGTTTCAAAATAACCATAATACAAAGTAATCAAACTGCTGAAAACATATTGTATTAACTTTAAATACAGAATAAGCAGACTATAAAACATGTAGAAGTAACCACACTACAAGGTAATCAAACTGCTAAAAACATATTGTATTAACTTTAAATACAGAATAAGCAGACTATAAAACATGTAGAAGTAACTACACTACAAAGTAATCAAACTGCTAAAAACATATCGTATTAAAAACAAAAACAAAGTGATCAAACTACAGAAAACATATTGAAATAAAAAAAGGATGTGCCAAAACTGACACATCCTTATTATTTTGCTGTTCGAAGGATATACCCTTCTATCAGTGATTACTTACTTTACGTAAACTACTGCAAGGCGGTTAGAAGTTACACCCTGTACACCCTTACCAGTTGCCTCGTCAATGTTTACACCACGACTCTTGAGGTAGTTAGCAACTACATCTGCACGAGCCTGTGACAAACGATCGTTGATTTCCTTAGAACCCTCTGGAGAAGCTGTACCAACAACCTGTACGTGGCTACCTTCCTTAACGTTGTTAAGAGCTGCCTTAGCCTCTCTTGTAAGGTTAGACTTACCCTGTGCGAAGGTTACGAATACGAGGTCAGATACTGAAAGCTCCTTGATAGCTGGAACTTCCTTAACAACTTCCTTAGTGATAACCTCTGGCTTACGGTTGCGGAGTTCGTTGATCTGAGCATTCAAAGCATCGATCTCAGCCTGATCGCGTGGAGTTACGATAGTGAAGTTGTGAGTACCATTAGAGTTAGCAAACTTGTAAATAAGACCAGCATTCAACTGAACAAATGAGTTGTTGATGTTGTAAGCTGGCTGACCTGCCTGTGAAGCCGTTTTGTATCCATAAGTGTCGTGATCAGCATAAGCAATAGGAGGTACAGTACCTGTTGCAACAACCTGCTTTGTACGAGCCTGACCCAAGAAAGCGAAATTGATAGAAGGCTCTACATAGAACTGGAACTGCTTTGCTGAACCGAAGTTGAAAGCAAAGTCAAGAGCAGCCTTAGAAGTCATACGATTACGCTGATTCTCAGTAGCATCCTTGATAGCCTTATTGCTTGTGAAGATGTGCATCCAACCAAGACCATAGAGTGCACTAACCTCAAATGTACGAGGCTCACCCTTGTAACCACCGAACCAGTTGCTCAAGTTTACAGTACCGAGCAAGCTAGCGTTTGTAGCGCGCACTACTGTACCTGTTGAACGCCAAGGCTTATTTGAGAAGTATGCGTTACCCTCAATAGCCAAACCAAATACTGGTGTGAAGTAACGACCGATACGAAGACCAGCGTTTGGATCGAGATCGCTCAACCACTTGTGACCAGTTGTCTTTGTTGCAACACCACCGTTGATACCAACGTAGATGTTATCAAATGTCTTGCTCTCTGCAACAGTCTGTGCTGATACAGATGCTGCCATAGAAGCAGCTGCCAACATTAAAACTAACTTTTTCATTTCTCTCTGAATTAATTAATATTTATAAATTGTATTATATCTATATCTTAATCGGGTGCAAAGTAATAAAAAATAAATGAAACCTCCAAATGTTTTTAATAAAAAGTATGCACAAAGTACCCTTATATGAGTAGAAACAATCAAAAACGTGGTAATATAGGACACACTTATCTATAAAAACCTCCATATTATAGTAGATGTAAAAGCATTATACCAAATTTATATAAACAGAAAAAGGAGTCCAAAGCATCACTGCTTAGACTCCTTAAACAAATTAGAGAGTTATAAAAAATCAGGTTTTACTTTTAGTTTTACTGCTGAGCAATTATCTTCATGCCTTCTTCCACAGCTTGCATATTCAGCGGAATCAAGCCATGATGGCGTTCTGGAAGACTTTTGAAGAGTGCTTTCTTCAGTCCATCAGTACTTACAACGGGACAAACCTTAAGCAATCCGCCTAGAACTATCATATTGAAGACTTTTGCATTCTTCATCTCTGCAGCCTTATCCATCGCATTAACACGATAAACTGTTATGTCCTTACGCTTAGGAGGGCTAATAACTCCATAACCATCATAAATCAAAATACCACCAGGTTTTACCTTTGGTTCAAACTTATCTAATGAAGGTTGGTTCAAGACAATAGCCACATCATACTTACTAAGGATTGGGGAAGATATGCGATCATCGCTAACAATTACCGTTACATTGGCCGTACCACCACGTTGTTCCGGTCCATAAGCTGGCATCCAGGTTATTTCCTTGTCTTCCATGAGCCCCGAATAAGCGAGGATTTTACCCATAGAGAGAACGCCCTGGCCACCGAAGCCACTAATTATTATCTCTTTTTTCATTTTACACCTTAATTATATAGGAGCTTAAGTAACGAAGAACTTTATAATCCTGTCGTATCTTTCAGATCTCCCTTTTCATACTCTGGGAACATATTCTCACGCATCCACTCATTGGCTTTAACTGGTGAAAGCTTCCAACCACTGTTACAAGTAGCAACAATTTCAATCAAAGAGCTTCCTTTACCTTGCATACTTGCTTCAAAAGCCTTGCGGATAGCACGCTTTGCCTTATTAATAGAGGCAACAGTATCTACACTTTGACGAGTTACATAACATGTTCCTTTCAAATGACTTGCTAACTCTGTAATATTCAAATTATAGCCATGCAACTCTGGATCACGTCCGTAAGGACATGTTGCAGTCTTCTGTCCTAAGAGAGTTGTTGGTGCCATTTGTCCACCTGTCATACCATAAATGGCATTATTGATGAAGATAATAGGAATATTTTCTCCTCGGTTTAAAGCATGAATAGTCTCAGCTGTACCAATACAAGCTAAGTCTCCATCTCCTTGATAAGTAAAGACTAAACGGTCTGGCCATAGTCGTTTCACACCTGTTGCGACAGCTGGAGCACGACCATGGGGGGCTTCTTGCCAATCAATATCAAGATAACGATAAGCAAACACAGCACAACCAACAGGACAAACGCCTATTGTCTTGTCACTCATACCCATCTCTTCTATTACTTCTGCAACTAACTTATGAACCACGCCATGTGAGCAACCAGGACAGTAATGCATGGTTGTATCATTCATAAGTGTCGGCTTCTTATACACCAGATTCTCTGGTGATATTATATCATTTGCCATAATATACTCCTCCCAACTTACTTAACCAACTTCTCTTCAAGAGCCTTAACAATCTCCTCGGGGTCCGGAACGATACCACCTAAACGTCCAAAGTGCTCAACAGGTAATGCCCCATTAATTGCCAAACGTACATCCTGCACCATCTGGCCAGCATTAATTTCACTGACAAGAACACCTTTCTTCCCCTTACAAAGCTCTGCAATTTGCTTACTTGGGAAAGGCCATAAGGTTATTGGGCGGAATAATCCGACTTTCAGGCCTCGTTCGCGAGCCAGTTCTACGGCCTTTTCACCGATACGAGCAGCACTACCAAAGCTTACAATAACGTAATCAGCATCTTCACATAGATGTGATTCAAAACGAACCTCATTCTCTCGAATCTGTCGATACTTCTCTTGAAGATGAAGATTACGTACTTCCATTACTTCTGGTTTAAGCTCTAACGAAGTGATTATGTTTGGTTTTCTATCGCCACTACGTCCCATTGAGGCCCAAGGGCACTCTTTTTGAATCTGTTCTTCAGTCCGGCGCGGCTTCATTGGTGGAAGAATAACTTTCTCCATCATCTGACCAATAACACCATCTGATAAAATCATAGCGGGATTACGATATTTAAAGGCCAACTCAAAAGCTAGATCAACGAAATCCGCCATCTCCTGTACAGAGTTCGGGGCTAGTACAATAACATTATAGTCACCATTACCACCACCACGTGTAGCCTGGAAATAGTCACTCTGACTTGGCTGTATAGTACCAAGACCTGGACCACCACGTTGCACATTTACAAACACGCCAGGTAGCTCTGCACCTGCCATATAGCTGATTCCTTCCTGCATTAATGCGACACCAGGCGATGAAGAACTCGTAAGTACCCTCTTTCCGGCACCTGCACCACCATAGATCATATTAATAGAAGCGACCTCACTTTCAGCCTGAAGGACAACCATACCTGTAGTTTCCCACGGCTTTAATGCAGCCAGAGTCTCAATTATCTCACTCTGAGGGGTAATAGGATAGCCAAAATACCCATCCGCACCACAACGTATTGCGGCATGAGCAATAGCCTCATTCCCCTTCATTAACTTAACATCTTGTTCTACCATAATTATTCCTCCACTTTCTTACGATAAACCGTAATACAACCATCTGGACAAACAGTTGCACAAGCAGCACATCCGATACAATTATCGGGAACAGCTGATTCTACATACGGATATCCGTGGACATTAACTTTTTTCTGAGCCAGGGCAATCACATCTTTCGGACATGCAACGATACACAACTGGCATCCCTTGCACCGATCAGTGTTCACTACGATGGCACCTTTCATCTTGCTCATAGTTTTTGTATTTTAAGGATTATATGCATCCTTGTTATAAAAGTTGAGAATATCTTCCAACATCTCTTTTGCCGCAACAGCCGGAGAGTCTGGATCCAACTCTATGGCTTCCATGTAATTAACTAATGCATTTTGCCAATCACCTTTTTTGCGACATTCATTACCTAAGTGGAAATATTCATCTGCTGTCATTACTTATAATATTCTTTTTTGCCTGCAGCAAGCGTATTCTTCATTAATGAACAAATGGTCATCGGACCGACTCCACCTGGGACAGGAGTTATATATGAACAAAGCGGAGCTACCTCATCAAACTTCACATCACCATTCAACCGGAAGCCACTCTTACGTGTTGGATCTGGTACTCTCGTTGTACCAACATCAATAACAACTGCGCCTTTCTTCACCATATCTGCTGTTACAAAATCTGGTCGACCAATAGCAGCAATGATAATATCGGCTTCTAGACATTCTTTCTTCAAATCTTTAGAATGAGAATGACACACAGTCACAGTGGCATCACCATATTGTTTCTGCATCATCAGCTGTGCCATAGGCTTACCAACGATATTACTACGTCCCAATATAACGCATTTTTTTCCAGAAGTTTCTATATGAAAATGCTGTAAGAGCGTCAAAATTCCTAATGGTGTAGCAGAGATAAAACATGGAAGACCTATTGACATACGCCCAACATTGATGGGATGAAAGCCATCAACATCCTTGCGATAGTCTATCGCCATAATTATCTTTTGCTCATCTATGTGTTTTGGTAAAGGAAGTTGAACTATAAAACCATCAACATCCTCATCCTTGTTTAACTTATCAACACATGCTAACAGTTCTTCTTCTGTAACATCAGCTTCATAACGCATAAGCGTAGACTTAAAGCCACATTGTTCACAAGCAATAACTTTGTTCTTAACATACGTCTCACTGCCGCCATCATGTCCTACTAAGATGGCTGCTAAATGAGGTTGTCTACCACCTGCGGCAACTATCGTTTTCACTTCTTCCGCTATACTTTGCTTAATAGCGGATGCTGTTGCCTTTCCGTCAATTAACTGATATTCCATAGATTACATTAATAGATTATATTACTTAACAAAAAAATTATCACATTTTCGGCATCCCAGGCATTCCTTTCATGCGACTCATCATACCTGCCATCTTTGATCCTGTCACCATTTTCATCATCTTACGGGTCTGATCAAACTGCTTAATAAGCCGGTTCACCTCTTGTATATTCGTACCAGAACCTTTTGCTATGCGCTGTCGGCGTGAGTTATTAAGCAGTTCTGGATTAGTACGCTCCTTTGGAGTCATACTCTGAATGATTGCTTCAATACCCTTAAAGGCATTATCATCAATATCAACATCACGGATAGCCTTCCCTACACCAGGAATCATTGATGCAAGATCCTTGAGGTTACCCATCTTCTTTATCTGTTGTATCTGATTGTAGAAATCATTAAAATCAAACTGGTTCTTCTGTATCTTCTTTTGTAAACGTTTGGCTTCTTCTTCATCAAACTGCTCTTGTGCGCGCTCAACAAGCGAAACAACATCACCCATACCCAAGATACGGTCAGCCATACGACCAGGATGGAACACATCAATAGCTTCCATCTTCTCACCCGTACCAATGAATTTGATTGGTTTTGTGACCACAGTCCGGATTGACAATGCAGCACCGCCACGTGTATCACCGTCTAATTTAGTGAGAACAACACCATCGAAGTCCAACCGGTCATTGAACTCTTTTGCTGTATTTACTGCATCTTGACCCGTCATTGAGTCAACAACAAACAGGGTTTCATCAGGATTTACATGATTTTTGAGACTCTCGATCTCATTCATCATCTCCTCATCAACAGCCAAACGACCAGCAGTATCAATGATAACCACATCATTTCCTTTGGCTTTAGCCTCAGCAAGTGCGTGATCAGCTATCTCATTTACATTCTTATTATCAGGCTCGCTATATACAGATACACCTACCTGTTCGCCAACAACCTTCAACTGATCAATAGCAGCAGGACGATAAACATCACATGCAACCAACAAAGGATTCTTATGTTCCTTCGTCTTCAACAGATGAGCTAACTTACCTGTGAAAGTTGTTTTACCAGAACCTTGTAAACCACTCATCAAGATAATAGCAGGACGATTTACCAGATTCAACCCTACAGACTCACCTCCCATCAATTCAGCCAGCTCATCATGAACAATCTTCACCATGAGTTGTCCTGGTTTAACGGCTGTAAGCACATTCATACCTAATGCTTTCTGCTTTACTGTGTCTGTAAAGGTCTTAGCTACCTTATAGTTAACATCGGCATCGAGTAGCGCTCTGCGCACATCTTTCAGGGTCTCTGCTACGTTTATTTCTGTTATCTTTCCTTCACCCTTCAGTATCTTAAAAGAGCGTTCAAGACGATCACTTAAATTCTCAAACATTGTTATTAAAAGTATTCTTATTTCCTATTCTATTTTACAAAGATAGTAAAAAGGAAAACAAAATTACAAGCCAGACGACACTATTTTAAAATATTTTAAAACACCTTTCACCTATTCATGCGCACATAAATACCCTTTGTGCAAAAAAGAAAGACCAAGGTGAGATAATCTCATCCTCGGTCTTCTTCGTTCTATAATTCGCAAAAGAATAGATATTGTCTACACTTGTGCATTATCTGCATCAATCTCCTCTGCATCAATCTCGTCCTTTCCACGTTTCACATCACCGGCATATGAAACGAAATAGAAACCTTTATGAGGTGTCCATTCCATACAGAACAAGTCTGCTGGACCATCAAAGCCATTACGTTTGATAGCCTTCAACACCCATGCACGTGAACGGTTACACTGTGTTAAGCTATGTTCTATAAGTTCACCGTTATTCACAAATAGGAAAGAATTAGATGTCTCACCTGGAGAAAGGACTGTTACTGAACCATTTGATTCAAACAACACATCCTCAACATCAAACATTGAGAAGATTCCTTTTTGCCTTAACATAACTCGGAACTGCTCCATTTCAAGGCTATTACGCTTAAAATTCTTGAAGTTAATAACACCATTTTTCACAAGGAAAACACTTTCTCCCTTTATGAAATGACGTAAACTAGAAAAGCGCATACAGAAACGAACAAACATATTAAAGCCTGTCCACACTGCAAAGGCAAAGATAAGATGCCATATCGTCATGTCTGGATTGTACAACACACCACCGACTAACGCACCAATCACAAACGCACTCACAGTATCAAGCGGTGTCAACTGTCCCATTTGTGCCTTTCCTGTTATACGCAAGAAGGCCAAAATACCTAACATACCAACTATTAGTTTGGTAGCGATACCAATGTAGGGCTGAATTAAATCTATCATCTTTCTTTATTTGTTTATGAATAATCTATTTATTATTTTATTTTTAACGTAGCAAATGTACTACATTTTTTCTTATCCCACATTACTTATAACCCAAAAACTCTTAATTTTTTCTCATACAGAAGTATGAACTACTGAGGAATATATAGATGAATATAAAAAAATAAACTTATTATACCCCCAAAAACGACACGCTCTACTCATACAAATACCTACTTACATTATTTCCATAACTAATAGATAAAAATGGGGTAGAATTCTTTGTCAATCCCAAAATAATATATAACTTCGCAGCCATTAAGAACTTAAAGGTAGTAGACAGTGGCAAATAAGGTCGCTTTGTAATACACCTTATTATATTATAAAGCAGAATATGGAATATTACATAGAAATAGACAAAGAGAAACGGGGACCTTATAGTCTCTCCGAACTGGCAGAGCGTAACCTCCAGGCAACAACATTGGTTATGCCAGCTGAGGGTACACAATGGGTTCCAGCTTGGCAAATAGAGGAACTACGTGCCATCTTGGAGGGAAAGAATCCTGCTGATGTAGAGAGACAACCGCAGGAAGTTCCCTTTGTAGAAGCTACTCCCATAGAGCAGACAACGCAACAAGAGAATACTGTTCAGCAGCAAAATCCTCCTAAAAAGAATCATACTGGTTGCCTATTGGGTATTCTGATAGCACTAATTGCCCTCGTTGCAGTACTGATTATCACGTGTCCAAAGCCCGAACAGCACAAGGATGCACTTTCTGGGGTCATCACAAAGACTGTCAATGACGCTGTCAATGATAGTACAAACACTACTGGTGACGAATTCATTGACAATGCCTTCAGAAGCATCAGCAACGCTTTTGCAGGGAAAGTCATCAAGACTGCAGTTGACAATCTCGTCACAGTAGACAACCATATCATATACTCTACAGGTAAAGTAAACTATGGTGGCAAGGACCATATCGTCTCTTTAGGACTTCTGGGACATATCTTTACAGTTGATGAAGACGACCTTCAGGAAGCCGCTAGACAATATTACAAACAGTCGGAAGTGAAGGTGGAAGATCAGATCAAGCGTAAAGCACAAAAGATCATACAGGACAATGTTGTCAAGCCTGCCGCCAGTGCTATTGAGAACATGCTGGGTAGTGCATTGGACGGACTGTTAGACGATATCGGATTGGGTAACGATCACTCTGAATCAAACAGTAAGTCCCACCAGCCAACAGACTCTATTCAATAAGCTATGTAGTACTAGAGAGATAATAAAAGGTACATATTTCAAAAGAAACGAATTAAAATAAGCATTATATCACTAATCAAAGAAATAAATTATGAGAAGATTATTTTTAATTACAATCATGACATTAGTAACCGTTTGTGGTTTTTCTCAGAATAACACAACAGTCAATAACTTGAAAGATCAGCAGAAAGTTCTTGACCTCACAGCCAAACTCAACAAGATGCAGCTTGACTATGAGAAGAAAAAGCTTGAATATGACGCTCTTTCTAACAAGGCTGCAGGTATTAATGCAAATGCAAATACAGCCACAACCGACTTCAATACAACTGACCCTGCAAGCACTGTAAAGGATGCTAAGGACACTGTTAAGAAGCTAGAGGCTACAAAAGACGTTAATAAGAAGTTGGCAAAGAGCCAGAAAGAACTAAGCAAAATGGAAAAGAAGATTGCCAAACTTCAAGACAAGCTTGACCAATTGAATAAGAAAGTAGAGATTATCAACAAGTAATATTCAATAAATCTGAATAAAAAGTGGGGCGCACGGATCCGTACGCCCCCTCTTTTTTTTCAAGTAAATAACATATAAAGCTACTTGCATACATGAAGAAGAAAGTACTTTTCTCCTTATTAATATTATCGTTTCACTTACCGATATATTCACAAATGCTCTTTACGGAGAATCTGACACTGGATATAGACAGTACGAAAACCATACAAGGTTCCCTCTTACCTGTCGTAGATTTCAAGACAGAGTCTGAGAATATCCTAACCATAAAGAACACAGCTAACTTAAACATCTTGATAAAGCATAGACGCGTTATCAACCTTATCAACAAGTTAGAGTTCTCAACTTATGGCAACAAGGTTACAATGAGCGGTGGACATGTACACGTTGAGTACCGTTATCTCCTGACCCATGCCTTTGAAGTCTATCCCTATGCAGAATCGCAATGGGCAAACAGTAGAGGAATGGAATACAAGATTTCTGCTGGTCTACAGTCACGTTATCGACTTGTAAATAAGGAAAAGTTCCTAATGTTCGCAGCTGTCGGCTTGTTTTACGAGTTCGAGAAATGGAAAGATCCAACTCCTAACCCTCCAGAATTACATGTCTATAGCCGTAGCGTCAAGACACACCTATCCTTGAGTTTTAGGCAACAGATAGGTGACAAGTGGGATCTGACAACCACTGTTATCCATCAGGCGAAACCCGACAGCTACTTTAAGGAAGCGCGATTTGGTGGCGCTGTAGATCTTAAATACAACATAACACCTACTGTTGGCATAAACGGAGCTTACCGTTGTATCTATGATACAGCACCGATAGTCCCTATAAGAAAGTTCTATAATTCTGTAGAAGCAGGGTTAAGTATCAACTTCTGATGTAACAAAAATTCACTTCATGAAATCAATAGATGCTCATTAGCATCGCAAAAGGGCACCTTTTACATTGCAAAAGGTGCCCTTTTAACATGTAAAAGACGCCCTTTTGAAGCGTAAAAGACACCCTTTTAGAAGCCTCTTTATAACCATTTGAATAACAGAAGGTTATAAAGGCATATTTTATCGATTATCTTTCTCTTTTCAAAATACAACGGCTTATTTATTGTAAGGATATTTCGGAAAGGAAAGAGATAGTTCTATTCCTTCATAACCATTCGGAGTACCAGGGGTAGATGGTCGCTAAACCCATTGTTATAACGCATACCATTATAATTACGACGAGGTTTCACGCCACCATATTTCGTATCTTCCTCAAGAAGGAAAGGTGCATCATGAATAAGACAATGACTGACATTGGACCGTAAATTCTCACTTACCAGAATATGATCAATACTCCCCCATCCCCCACGATAACGGTAAGTGCCCTTTGCACCATGCCGTCCTTCAGCTTTGGCTGTTACATTTACGAAGCCATGTGCATACAAAATACGTAAAGAAGGACTATCTGAATAATCATTAAAATCACCCATTATAATAATCTTTGCATCTGGTTGCCGACGGCGAAGAGCTTCAATAAACTCACACAACTGGGAAACAACATGCATACGAAAGGGGCGTGAATAAAGCTCACCACCCATCCTACTCGGTGCATGAACAAGCATTATGTGGAGTGTATCACCATTTTCTATCTCTCCTTCTACGTGTAGGATGTCACGCGTAGGACGCATATCATGTAAAGGTTGTACCTTCAGAGTATCAGCTTTTATCAATCGGAAAGAAAAAGGAGAGTACAGTAAGGCTACGTCAATACCACGTTCATCGTTGGAAGAAGTCATTACATACTCGTAACGAGCCTTACGAAGAAGGGAACGTTTGGTAAGATCAAACAACACACTATCATTCTCCACCTCGCACAATCCCACTATATCAGGTAATCTCCAACCCATGCTGTCTTCCCCACAAGAGATAATCTCCTGCCCAATACGGTTCAGTTTCTCCCAGTATTTAGTCCTTGTCCAATGGCGAGGGGAGTCTGGCAAGAATTCAAAGTCATTCTTCAGAGAGTCGTGCCGAGTATCAAAAAGATTCTCTGTGTTCAGTTCAACAATCGTTAAAGACGACTGGGCATATGCCAGCAGTGGAACAATAAAGATTATAAAGGTTAACAATTTACGCATAATACAAGTCCTCTAGATTCCTCTAATCTCTATATCCCGTGCCACATGTGCCCTGATTTTCTTCAGATAAGCCTTCATTCCTGTTGCATCTTTCTCCTCAATAATCTGCAACAGTTCTGTCAGTTCTGATCGGATCTGTGCTACTTGGTCATGCGTATAAGGATTAAAGAGAATCTCCTGGAGTAGATAATCGTCTTCATTCAGTACACCCTTGGCTATTTGCATATGGCGTTTGAAGGTGGTACCGGGTGCATCTTGATGTTTCATTACAGCTGCAAAGACAAACGTAGAGACAAAGGGAATACTCAAAGAGTAGGCCACAGTCTTGTCATGTTCCACAAAACTATATTCGTAAATATGCAGTCCCAGCTTCTGATAGAGTTCCTTAAAGAAGATACGTCCCCTATTATCACCTTCCGTAATGATGATAGCATTCTCTTCACTGAGTTGGTTAAGATTGGCAAATGTGGGACCAAACATTGGATGAGTAGAGGCATAAGGATGTCCACTTTCTTCATACCACGCTTTCAAACCCGTCTTCACTGAACTGATATCAGAGATGATACAATCCTTTGGTAACACAGGTAGGACCTCTTCAAAGGCAGGAATCGTATATTTAACGGTCACGGCATTGATAACCAACTCTGGCTGAAAGGCTTTTATTTCATCCAATGTTGTAAAACGTTGACAGTTATATGTAAAACGAAGACGGGTTGCATCCTTCTCGTAAGCTGCCACTTCATGATCAAAACTTAGCAGGTCGATGAAAAAACTCCCCATCTTTCCTGCTCCCATAATCAGTATTTTCATTCTCTTATTGGTTCACAATAGCCAACTGTTGGCGGACACTTTCCTCATGAATTAACTCAAACACTTGTGCTGCAAACTCTGCATCCATGCCACAAAGACTTGCCTGCGCACCACGCTTCTCAAGTATTTCATTGTATCTTCCAGTCTGTAAGACCGTCATGTTATGTTCTTTTTTAAAGGTACCTATCTCTCTACAAACACGGAATCGTTTGGCAAGTAGGTCCATTAAGGTGTTGTCAATCTCGTCAATCTGTGCACGAAGCATGCGTATACCCTCAGTAGTAGAGCTCTCACTTCGTACTATAAGCAATGAGAGAATATAGTCAAGTATGTCTGGGGTGACCTGCTGTTTGGCATCGCTCCACGCCTCATCAGGATTACAATGACTCTCTACGATCAAACCATCAAAGCCTAAATCCATAGCCTGTTGACACAAAGGAGCTATCAAATCTCGCCTTCCTCCAATGTGACTGGGGTCACAAATGATTGGTAACTCTGGGACTCGGCGATGTAATTCTATAGGTATTTGCCACATAGGAAGATTCCGGTAAATCTTCTTATCATAGCTCGAGAAGCCACGATGGATAACCCCTAACTGTTTAATACCAGCCTGATTGATACGTTCAAGTGCCCCTAACCACAGCTCTATGTCGGGGTTAACTGGGTTCTTAACCAATACTGGTATCTTAAGTCCACGCATAGCATCAGCTAAAGCCTGCATAGCAAACGGGTTAGCAGACGTACGTGCACCCACCCATAGTATATCCATATCATACTTCATTGCCAACTCTACATGCTCGGGAGTGGCTACTTCTGTTGAAATCAGCATACCAGTTTCTTCCTTTACCCGCTTCATCCATGGTAAAGCTTTCTCACCATTACCTTCGAATCCACCTGGTTTCGTACGTGGTTTCCACACTCCAGCTCTGAACATATGGCATCCTTTTGCAGCCAGGTTACGTGCTGTTGTCATCACCTGCTCCTCTGTTTCTGCAGAACAAGGGCCTGCTATAACCCACGGACGTTCATTATCACATGGGAGATTCAAAGGTTCTAACTCTAATTCCATAAGCTTATATCTTTTATTTTTCCTAATTCTTATTTATAAAGTGGCTATACGATCTCGCGCTTCTGCCATTTTTTCATCCTTTGCACAGAGTGAAATACGTATATAACGAGTACCATTACTGCCAAAAATAAAGCCTGGTGTGATGAATACTCTTGCCTTATGCAGGATGCGTTCCGTTAGTTCCTCTGCATCAGAGTATACCTCTGGGATCTTTCCCCATAGGAACATACCAACTTGATTATGGTCGAATGAACAACCCAAGAGCTTCATTATGTCTTCAGCTATTGTTCTTCGGTATCTATATACTTCTATATTATACCGTCTATGCCACTCATCTGTATTCATCTTCAGTGCCTCTGCAGCTGCCAGTTGCATCCCTTGGAATGTTCCAGAGTCTATATTACTTTTTATCTTCAGTATCCATGAGATGAAAGTAGCATTGCTTACGCACATTCCTACACGCCACCCAGGCATGTTATATGCCTTCGACATAGAGTTAAACTCTATACAACAGTCCTTAGCACCAGGCACTTGCATGATGCTAAGCTTCTCTCCTTCATTGAGAATAAACGAGTATGGATTGTCATTTACAACTATAATATTATGCTGATGTGCGAAATGAACTAGCCGTTCATAGGTCTGTCGCTGTGCATTTCCTCCTGTTGGCATGTTTGGATAGTTTGTCCACATCAAGCGAACACGGCTTAAATCCATCCTTTCTAATGCTTCAAAGTCTGGTTGCCAACCATTATTCTCCAACAAATCATAGCTTATAACCTCTGCACCAAGTATCCTTGAGAGGGATGTATAAGTAGGATAACCAGGATTAGGTACCAGCACTTGCTCACCAGGATTCACAAAAGCCAAGGTGATATGTAGGATTCCTTCTTTAGAACCAATAAGCGGTTGCACTTCAGTTTGAGGATTTATATCCACTCCATACCAACGTTTATAAAAGCCTGCCATAGCCTCACGCAACTCACATGTACCCATTGTAGGTTGATAACCATGAGCAGAAGGTTGTCTGGCAACCTCACATAGCTTATCAACAGTCAGTTTTGAAGGTGGCATATCAGGGCTGCCGATAGCCAAAGAGATGATATCTTCACCTTCAGCATTCAGTCTTGACACTTCTTTTAGCTTACGTGAGAAGTAGTACTCTTGCACTTCTCTCACTCTCTTTGCTGGTTGAATCATCGGCATTATATTTTTATCTACATATTAAAGAGGTCTCTTTCAAACTCAAGACTCCTTATACTCTCCTAATATTTTAATACTCTTCACTAACGGTGTGATGGCATCAATAGCCTGACGATAGCGTGTAAGGTTATTAAAAGTAACATCAACATAGAAGAGATATTCCCATTCATGCCCGATAACTGGTAATGATTGGATCTTCGTAAGGTTTATATCATAGAAAGAAAGGATAGTCAAGACTTTGCTCAAGGACCCTTCTTCATGTGGGAGAGAAAAGACTATACTTGCCTTATCAGCCTTTTCTAACGGACGAAGATAGTCTGCTTTCTGTGGATGACATACCACAAGGAAGCGTGTAAAGTTATGTTTATTATCCTCTATCGAATCTTCTAGGATTTTCATTCCATACTGTATGGCAGCACTTGATGAGCATATCGCTGCACAACCGTGCCTCTTTTGCGCCGCAATTTCCTCAGCCGCACCAGCTGTATCCTCTGCTTCTACAGCCCTAAAACCGGAATGCTGAGCAAGAAAAGATCGGCATTGCATGAGTGCAACGGGGTGAGAATGAACTTCCTTCACCGTATCCCAGTCATCATCAGGCAGACAACAGATACAATGTTGGATATGAAGACGCTGTTCACCCACGACTGTTGTCCCCGATTCACGTAGCAAATCATAGTTATGAAGCAAACTACCTGCAATCGTATTTTCAATAGCAAGCATAGCAATAGCAGTAGGATCACATTGCACACTATCAAAGACTTCCTCGAAAGTACTGCAACAAAGAAGCTGTAACTGCTCATCCTTGAAATATTCATGAGCAGCTATATCATGAAAACTTCCGATCTTTCCCTGTATTGCTATTCGTTTCATATCTGTATTTCTATATCTGTTTCAAAGGTATATAACGGAAAACGGTCCTACTCTTTATTGAGCGGGACCGTTTCGATATCTATTTCTATATATGACTTTCATAAGTTGAAATCTACACGCAACTTCCCGCTTTACAATCCTTTGCAAAGTAAAAATAAAAGTAACGGAAAGATGTGTAAGATGTAATCATAACTCTTAATCCATTCATTATCTTCTGCAAAAGTATCACTTTTATTTCTTTTACGCAAACATTTTATTATAAAAATAACAGGTTTCCTTTTACTTATAGTCTACTTCTCATCATAAAGTAGATATCAGAAGATTCTCTCTTGCCAATAAAAAAACATTAATTATCGATATCATCTAAACTTTTTGCTATCTTTGCACTATATAGATAACAAAATAGTATGAAGCATCTACATATTACATTAACCACGGTTATACTCTGCGTTACCATCTATTGTCATGCGCAGAAGCAACAGTTGTTCCGGCTTGTAAATGGAAATGGGATGGAAGCAGTCGTCAGTAACTACGGGGCTCGACTTGTTTCACTGACAGCACACAACTGGAATGGACGATTGGAGCCAGTTATAAAAGACTGTAAAAGACCTGATGACTGCATATCAGATAAGACTCTCGGAGCTACACTCGTCTACTTTGGTAAAAATAAAACGGAGATATTATCTGACAGGATATGGGAGGTTGTGAGCTCTGATAACCAATCTGTCTCACTAAGATACATTACAAAAGAAGGTGAGAACGGATTGAATGGAAGGTTAAACGTAAACGTTACCTATACCCTCTCCGACCAAAACGCACTGGATATAGACTATCGAATCACTACAACAGCCACTACCCCTATAGAGGTTACAAATGGTATTCATTTCAATCTTTCTGGTGATATGCACCGTTCTATACTCAAGCAACACCTATGGATAGATGCCGTACAGACTGATTCATACGACAAGCAAGGACAAATAACGGGTACATTACAACGAACAAAGCATACTCCACTTGATTTTACTAAGCCTCGCGAGATTGGAGAACAGATACATAAGACAAGAAATGGGTATGACAATGCCTTCCAACTACGTCATCCAGATAATATGCAGAAGCCTGCTGCCATACTCTTTGACGCACAAAGCGGTAGGGCTATGACTGTTTATTCAAGTGAACCCACAATAAATATTAACACACATGGGATTGAGAGCACAGCAATAAGCCTACAACCAATTCACGCTGGATACAACAGTGGAATGGAAAGGGTTGATACTAAACTATACCCTGGGCAGGTTTTCCACAGTGCAACAGTATTTCTTTTCACGACAGACCCACCTCTTATCATGCGGACACACTAAAAAAAAGCACTAATTAACTTTAAAATACTTGGCAGTTGACTGTCAAATATTTATATTTGCAAACATATGAGGAAATATACTTTCATAATATCAGCTATTCTATGCATACCATTGTATGCTCAGAATACGAAGACGGCTCACAAAGAGGACACCTCCACCGTGCAACCTATAGAATCAGCACGCTTGCAAGGACCACGTGAAGCCACAGAAGAAGAAAAGGAATATGCTCGGAAATTGGCTGAAGACCGAGCACAACAAGCACAGATTGACAATAATCTACCTATCATTACTGAGAATGGTCAAACCGTTACGCCCAACGATTTCTATTATCCTGCGTGGGGATATGGCGTTGGACCATGGCGATTACATAAAGGATTAAACATCAACCTCAGTGCTTCAGCATTTGCAAGTCTGGGACATGGCTATAATCATGGTGCTGGTTTCTCACAAGATGTGTCATTAATGTATGTCACAAACCTGTCAAAGAAAGCAACACTGGCTGTAGGAGGATATGTCAACCATCTCACTTATCGTGGTGACAATTACTTTGTCGGTGGTGTTAATGCTGTCTTTGGCTACCAGTTTAATGAACACTGGAGTGCTTATGCCTTTGTTCAGAAAGCCTTTACCTCAAACAACTTCGGCAATACCTTTGGCTACGTGGGTTATGGTTCACCCTACTGGACTGGTTACGGAGCATGGGGATATACTCCTTTTGGTTATGGTTTTGATCCAATGGGATACGGTTTTGGTCCAATGGGTTGGGGAAATAGTGCTATCGCAAGTCGTTTCATGGATCGTATAGGTGGTGGTGTGACGTATCAATGGGGCTCACATAACCAGAATGCGATATCAGTTAACGTTGAATTTGATCATATGCCTACACAGCGTAATGGCTTCTATAACACGAGCCGATACGATTATCCTGTAAGGTAAAGGACTCCTTTTAAAAATGTGCGCAGGCTTCGCACAATGTGTGCGAGGTATCAACTCCACTAGTGTGGAGCACTAACACCACACGTGCTAGGCTGCAACACCAAAGAGGGAAGACTATAAGCAAGGGACAATACAGTAAGATAAAGAAGATATTTGACGATAGAATAGAAAAGAGTTTGCCACTATCCGAGCTGATAACCAGCTGTGGATAGTGGCAAACTCTTTTTGGAATCGGTAAGAATTGACCGTATTATGAGATCACTTTGACCAACGAAGTCTAAGACTATTGAGGACAACACTGACACTGGAGAATGCCATCAGAGCACTTGCCCATGAAGGAGTTATCTGCCAATCAATACCGAAAACGTAAAGCAAACCTGCTGCAAGAGGTATACAAACAATGTTATAAATAAATGCCCAGAAGAGGTTCTCCCATATCATATGTACCGTATGACGACTCAAACGTACTGCTTCTGGAATAGCAGAGAGGTCGTCTCCCATCAAGGTTATCTGTGCAACATCCATTGCGACATCAGTTCCCTTGCCTATGGCTATACTAACATCAGCCAAAGCAAGAGCTTGTGTGTCATTAATACCATCACCAACCATTGCCACAAACTTACCTTTTGATTGTAGATCCTTTACCAGATTCTCCTTATCCTGAGGCATAACCTTACTATGGTAATGCTTTATTCCAGCCTTCTCTGCCCAATAACGCGCAGCTTCTTCCTTATCACCACTCATCATATAAACCTCTATCCCACTCTTCTGCAATGCCTCCATCGCCTGACGAGCATTCGGTTTCAAGTGCTCACGTGACTCTAACGGAAGATTATCTGCCTTGGTAAAGTCTACATCCTTATTTGGAATTGTCAGTGTTCCCGTCTTATCTGTAACTAAAGCATTAACTTTTCGTAAGCTCTCTAATGCTGCAGCATCTTTAATAAGAATCTGTCTTTGGGCTGCTCTACCAATACCAACCATGAGAGCTGTTGGTGTTGCTAGACCCATAGCACATGGACAAGCAATAACCAAGACTGCAACTGCCGAGATAATGGCCTGTGGCAGATAGGCATTACCACCAATTATCCACCAGAGAAGGAAGGTTATAAGGGCGATACATGCTACAACGGGAACGAATATCAATGCAGCTTTATCAACGATTCGCTGAACAGGAGCCTTTGAGCCTTGTGCCTCTTGAACCATACGAATGATATGTGCCAAAGCTGTATCTTCACCTATCTGGCGCGCCTTCATACGAAACTTGCCTTGACTGGGGATTGTTCCTGCCAGCACCTTCGAGCCTTTCTTTTTCTCAGCTGGTGTCGGCTCGCCCGTAATCATACTCTCATCAACATATGCCGCATCAGGAGTCATGAAGCTCTCTGCCGAGATAACTTCTCCATCAACAGGCACTTTCTCCCCTGGACGCACCTCAAGAACATCCCCTACTTCAATTGTTGAGATTGGAACTTCCTCTATCTTATCACCATCAACAACATGGGCTGTCTTGGGGGCCATACCCATCATCTGCCGGATGGATGATGCTGTACCATCCTTAGCCTTCTCTTCCATGAGCCGACCAGTAAGTACAAAGGTTATAATCATCACCGAAGCATCGAAATAGGTGTGCCATACGATACCACGACTCGCCCATACAGCATCTCCCCAAAAGGTGTTGAAAGTACTGAACAAGAAGGCTATTCCTGTTGACAAAGCAACAAGAGTATCCATATTTGCAGTACCATGTAACAACTGCTTCCATGAGGTAACATAGAACTGTCTACCGCAATAAAGCATATTAGCCAGGGCTATCAGCAAGGAAACCTGGTTTGAAATGTCTCGCGAACCAAGGTTGATCCACTGCATAGAAACACACATAACGGCTACAGAAAACATCCAAGAAAGCAGTGTCTTACGTTTCAATAAGGTATAAGCCCGCTTCTCTACTTCCTCAACAGAAGTCTGTTTATCTATTACCAAATCATATCCTATACCATTGATCTCCGACTTCATCTTCTCTAATGAAATCTTCTCTGGATCATAATCTACGAGAGCCGAGCGGCCAGGTAATGATACTGAAGCTTCATTGATGCCGTCCAGTTCATTCAGTTTTCTCTCTATATTGGCTGAGCATGATGCACATGCCATACCAATAACAGGAATTGTTTGTTTCATTCTTTCCTTCTTTCTTTTTAAATTCGTTCTCTTCCATCAGGGCAGTACTGCTCTTTTACACTGTCATCTCATAACGTCCGCTATTATCAACAGCATCCTTCAGTTGTGCAGGAGTTGCAACATTCTCATCATACTCCACCGTTACATTAGCATTTTCCAGACTTACTTCAGCGTTCTGTACGCCTTTCACAGCCTTCAAAGCATTCTCAACGTTCAACTTACAATGACCACATTTCATTCCACTAACTGAAAAAACATTCTTTGCCATAATTCTTTTTCCTTTCTATTATTAATGTTATTAATTTCTTTTTCTTGGTGCAAAGATACATATATATAATATAAGATGTATTACAATATTATGGATAAAGGTTATAAGATTATGGCAAGATGAAGTTTTTATATTATTTCACGCACTCTTTTCCTCAATCTTCTTCAGAAAGATTACTTTTGCATACAGAACTCAAAAGCAAATACAATATGGATAAGAAGCATGCTATGCTTATTGAAGCAATAACGGAATATGATAAAGGTGACCCAAAGCGTATACATCATCTACTGAAGGTACACAACCTTGCAGCGACCATAGGCGTCATGGAAGGGCTTGACAGTGAGACACAAGACATACTTGAATCAGCAGCCATACTGCATGACATCGGTATTCATCTTAGCGAGAAGAAGTATGGATCAAGCAATGGTAAGTATCAGGAGATAGAAGGTCCTGATGAAGCAAAGAAGGTATTAAAACAACAAGGTGGATTCACACAAAAGGAGATTGACCGCATCTGTTTCCTCATAGGTCATCATCACACATATAATAAGATTGACGGACCTGACTATCAGATTCTTGTTGAAGCCGATTTTCTCGTCAATCTCTATGAAGATCAATGCTCTGCACATGCCATCGAAGCTGCAGGAAAGAATATCTTCAAAACCCAAACGGGACTACGTTTGCTGAGAGATATGTATGCTCAGAACGCTTATCATGAACTGACAAAGGGAGGAAGAAAGTCCGAACATTAGTAATCAGCTATCGAACAAATAAGAAAAAGGCTCTGCAAATTCCTCTGCAGAGCCTTTTATTATTCATCAGTTTTATTTTAGTAACCGAGGTCTTTGATAACCTTCTCAGCTTCTTTCTTAACATCAGCAGCTGACTGTCCTTTCAGCTTTTCAGCAGCTTGCTTAGCAGCATCCTTCACTTTCTGCTCCTGTTCAGCTGTTGGCTTCTGAGCGTCTCCTGCTGGCATAGCGTCAAGAGCAGCACCAACAGCCTTTGCAGCAGCTTCATTGCCTGATGCAGCAACAGCTGACTTGATAGTCTCAGCATTCTGCTTCATCCATGACTGAAGAGCTTCAGCATACTTCTTTGCTTCCTCAGGATTGCTTTTAGCCAAATCCATGATCTTTGTCTGAGCTGCTGTCAGAACCTCAGCCATACCCTTTTGGTCCTTGTTTTTAACCTTCTCATTCAGCTGATCAACCAATTGACTAGCCGTAGCAGGCACTTCCGTTGCCTCAGCACTCTTCACTGCTGTGTCCGTCACCGCTGAATCAGAATCAGCATTAGCCTTTGGCGCAGCCGTTTTACCGCCATTACAGCTCATCAATGCAAACACTCCTACGGTGCATGCCATAACAAATAACTTCTTCATAACCTCTTTAATTTAGTTGATTCGTAATAAAGTTCTTCTAAATACGCCCCAAAGATAAGGATAAATCTCCTAAACACATCTTATTCTTAACATTTCTTTTATAATTATTTGGCAGAATTAAATTAATGTTATACCTTTGCCGCCGTGAACAACGTAGCATTAACATATCAAAACAAAGCCGCGCAAAGAACCTCTAAGTTCTTTGCCTTTTTTAGTGCTTTATGTTTGGTAATCTCAAATAATTTGCTAACACACACACACACACACACACACATTCTAACCTAGCGTTTAAAGAACTACTTTTTTTCTTCTCATATACGTGCGGATTACGCATTGTAACCTCTGTAAACAAAGGGCTTCTACAAGTTCCCTTTGTTCATGTTTTCGTACTGTTTTATGAGAAAGTAAAAAAACAAAATAAGGATGTTTTAGCTTACTTTTTTGAGCAAACTAATAAGCATATCATTTCTATGACATTTAGTTTATGTTTATTTGCACTGATTACACTGATAGGAGTAACCCAAGAAGCGCCTCCTTTCTGCTAACACTGCAACTAAATAATTTCTCAAAAATAAACTAAGACTATGCACATCACCAAGACTCAAATAATAACATTCTTAAACTATATTTTTTAAAATGAAAGCAAACGAAAGAAAAAGAGGAAAAGAAGTCTATCTTATTCCTCATTGCCAATTTGTACCTTTACAGGTAGAGAGTCTGCTTGACTCAGTGAGTGGTCAACACCAAAATGCATCTTCCAATGGAAATCACGGAGACGCAAAAGCCAGTGGCTTATGGGATGAAGATTTTTATGAACAACAAAACGATTAAAGAAATGAGAGTTAAGAGCATCTTTCAAACATTATTCGTTGGTTCAATAGCAGCAATAACAGTCAGCTGTGCTAACGAGGAAACAACAAACGACACAGTTTGCATTAACCCTAACGGAACAACCTTTACTGCCAGTGATGTTTTGACACGTACGTCTATGCAGCACGTAAAAGGAGGTGTAGGAAAATTCTTTTGGGAAACTGGAGATAATATTTGGGTTGATAATAATGGAACGCTTGTGAAAAGCAATGCTAGCAATATAACGGCAACTGCTGCAGTCGCAACATTTCAGGTTTCTGGCAGTTTCACAAACTCATCTTACCCCGTATTCTATACAGGAACAAACAGTACCAGTGGAAATGAGGTTACAATCCCTGCAACACAGACACAAACAGCACCAGATAACACTTCTCATTTTGGGCAATCAGGAGACTGTGGCGTTGCTACTGCTACAAGAAGCAGTACTGGATTTAAATTTAAACTTGAACATAAGGCAGCTTACCTCTGCTTCCTGCCCAGATGCGAGAGTGCTTCACTTGGTCCTAACATCTATCTTACAAAGATTGTTGTAACATCAGATAATGACATTGCAGGAACTTATTCTTTTACTACAGCAGGACTGTCTGCTAGTCCTACAAGTGGTGGTGCTAAGACAATCACTTTAGAGACAAAAGGGACGGCAGGTGCACCCGGTTTCAAACTTGATAACACTGTTACCAAGATTGAAAACAACGGAGCTTACATGGTTGTTGCACCAGGAACGCATAATCTAACTATAAAGTATTATGTAAACGATCCTGTCACAAACGTTGACGCCTGCTTCACCAAGACTGCTTCTGTAACACTACCTGCAAACAGTGTAACCGACTTTACAGCCAATATTACGCCACAAGATTTCAGTAGAACTCTTTATTGGGAATGGGATGCAAAGAAACATTATTGGGATGGTTACGAAAATTCACAGCCTATGATGAACGGAGAGTCAAGCAATGATTATCCTAAGTCAAATACAACTCCATTAGACGAGCGTTCTTATACAAGATGGGATTATAATCATCCAACATGGTCCCCAATTGGTCAAGGCCCTGCAGCAAGCAATACTGCTATCAATTGTCCTTCTCCATGTGAAGCTACTTGGTATGTCCTAAAAGGTGATACACATTGGGATGACGAAACAGCATGGCAGTTCGGGAAACACTTATATAAAGGTGGAGTATGGATAAAGAAAAAACAAAATATTACAGGATTTAGTAATACAACATACGCAAGTTCTACGATTAATCCAAGTCACCCAGCAGTTCGAGTTAATGTAGCCCCAGCCTTAGGAAAACCTGCGAATGCTGAGAATGATTATTTCTATCTTCCTGCGCTTGGGCAATATGGAACAATAGGCAGCTATTCAGGTTCTACAACTGACATACCTGTTGGTAACGGTGTAAATACTGGATCAGATCAAAGATTCCAAACTATGGGAAATTTAAATGACTTGGGTAAAGTTGGGTATTATTGGCTCAATCATGCAGAACCATGGAGTGCCCTTTACGAAAATCCAGCATATACATTGATTATAAAGAAAGAAAAGGTAGATGTTAGCATTTTTCTGGGACGTAACGCAGCCTACGGACGTAATTACTGGACTGCAGAGTAACGCTCTACTGCATACAGAAATATGTTAGTACATTGGGGGATAAGCTCTCAAACAAAGAGTATCCCAATCTTGATGAAGAAAAAACTATTAAAACAAAAGCAAGATACCACAAGAAGTTCTTTAATAACTCCCCGAGGACTTGTTTAAGAAATCATTGAGGAGTTGTTAAAGAAGTCCTTGAGGACTTGTTAAAGAAAGGGTGAAGGAGGAAAAGAAGATATGAAATTCACGGAGTTGTGCCCGCAAGGGCACACTCCTCTTATTAATCACAAACTAAAAATTTATATCATGATTAGTTTTAAAGTTATGGAGAGCGTCCTACGCATAGGACCTCGAAAGGGACAGAAGGCTTACAGTGCTGTTCCGAAATCAGTAAACAAGTTTTCATCATCGTGGCTTGTAGACCGTATTGTCCGTGAGACATCATTGAGTGAGGGTGATGTACGCAATGTTCTTATCACACTGAAGAACATTACCAAGGAGGTGGTTTCACTGGGCGGTTCGCTCGACCTGGGCGATATCTTCTCTTTCCGCACATCCATCCCTTCGAAAATGGAGAAGAATGAGAAAGATGTCTGCGCCGAATCGCTGAAGTATCCTCGCATTACCGTTACATGGAAAGAACCTATCCGAAAAGCATTAAAAGAAATTCAGGTGGAAGTGGATAACCCTGCAAGGAAAACGACAAAGGCGAAGAAAGAAAATAAAGATAAGAAAGAAGAAGAACATCATGAGCCGTAAGGAGAGAAGGCTAAAAAAAAAGACAAACAACAGCCTCTCCCCCGTTACAGCCTCTCCCCCGTCCCCTCTCCGAAGGGAGAGGGGAGTAATTACCAACGTTTGGTACGGTTAGAATATAGTCAGGGGGTGGTTAGAATATTGTTAGAGTATGATTAAAATACGGTTAGGATGTAATTAAAATAATATGGTTAGAAGTGTTTACCCCACGACTGCCCGTTAGGACATCCCCTCCCTGGGAGGGGCTTGGGGAGGCCCCTTGGGGGTGTTCCTCCCCCTCTTCCTTTTATTGTTCGCGGCGTGATGCTGCCGACGGAATGCCAGTCATGGCATTGGTTTTAATTTTCGTTTCCCCCCACTCCTCAAAAAGGAGCGGGGGTTTTTAATGTCTTACTTTCACTCTTCAAAGAGGTATATATTACCATCTACTCACAAAAAAAACATTCTTCATAATCATAAAGACTATGAAGAATGTTCCTTCTAATGTATTTACATGGCACGTCAATAACGTGCTAACTAAAAGTGCTTCTTATTATCTAATTCTATCAGCTGCTCTAACCAAAGCTTCATCAGCAAGTATCGAGTGTCTGGCAAGCCACAAAAGAATAAAGGCTATAAGTGGCAAACAGGCTGCGAACCCAACGTGAAACGTGAAACCTGGCATCAACACTTGGCTAAACACTCCATAAACAATGTACCACCCAATAATCATCAACATTGAGAACATGCAGAAGCGTGCCTGTCGTTTGCGGTTATGATAATCGAAGATAGCGAAGGTGTTTATAGGACAAGTTACCAGAAGAATTGCGAATAAAGCCCAAACGCTGAAGTTTCTCCCCCCATTGGTTTCGTTTATCCAAAGGTTCATTAGCTGATTCTCTGTCCCCATGCCTTGAGGCTCAAAACTTCCTACTGGTAGACAAAGACATGCGATTGTAGCAAGCAATGCAAGGAAGAGGAAAACAGTTTGTTTTCTCTGTATCATAACTAAAAATCTTCCTCTTCCTGACCATCCTTAGAAGGATCACGCCAGTAAACATTACCATCCAAGAACTCCTGGGTAGCCAGCAATGTTGGCTTTGGTAACTTCTCATAATAACGACTGATCTCTATCTGTTCACGGTTTTCGAAGACCTCATCAAGAGAATCGTTATAAGAAGCAAACTCAGCAAGCTTCTTACTTAAGTCCTGCTTTATCTCTACAGAGATCTGATTAGCTCTCTTTGCGATAATAGCAACACTCTCATAAATATTTCCAGTACTTTTCCAAAGTTCCTGAACATCCCGCGTTACCGTATTTGACGGTGCTTTTGACTTCTTGTAATCCATTCTAATTATATAAATTTTAGTCTGTTATTTCTATTTTATCCTTTTGTAAACTCCTTACATTTCTTAATGTATTCTTCAGCAGTCTTACGTTGTTTAGAGTCAGGATACTCATTGATAAAACCATAACATTCATCTTCTGCATCCTGATAGCGTTGTAGCTTCTTTGACTCCACACTCATCTGTGCTAATTCAAACTTACTTTTCATCACAAGGATAGCAAAGTCTTCACGCAGATTACTGTATGGGTAGTCATTCAAAGCATTCTGGGCTGTGATGATACAAGCCTCATAATTATTTCCACCATTGGTACAATTGCCGAAATAAGAGCCGAGATTATAATACAACTTGGCATTAAGATACTCTTTCCGAATCAACTTATCCTGCAAATCAAACAATCGTTGCTGGGCTGTTCCTTTCATTTTACCATCTGGGAAGATATCAAGGTAATCCTGAAAGGCTGCAATAGCAGCAACAGTAGGCGTTTGATCAAGTCGTGGTTCTGGTGTACTTTCAAACAAGCTCTGCCCTATATAGAACGAAGCCATCTCTGCATACTGCCCACGAGGATAAGTCTGATAATACTTTTTAAAAGTTTCAGATGCAGCCTGATAGTCTTTCAGACCATATTCTGCCATCGCCAGCATATAAAGGCATTCCTGTGCATTATCAGTTCCTTTCTCTATTGTCACGAGGTCCTGTAACAAAGGAACAGCAAAACCATACTTTCCCTTTGCAAAACACTCCTTTGCAAACTCATACTTATAACCATAATCAGTTGTTTTGTACACCTGGTTATACTCCTGAGCACAGCTAGTAAGGAGTAAAGCTACACACATACCTATGAAAATTTTCTTCTTCATAATTTGACTTTGAAGTGCAAAGTTACACATTATTCTATAAATAAGCAAAGACACCTTACTTTTTTAGCAAAAAAACACCATAGAAGAAATATTATCAGGGCTTTTTCGTACCTTTGCATACTAAGATTACTCGTATTCTGACAAAGACAATGGATTTCCAATTAACATCAAAATATAAGCCGACAGGAGACCAACCTGAAGCCATAAAAGAACTTACAGAAGGGCTGGAACATGGAGATAAGAGTCAAGTTTTATTGGGTGTAACGGGTTCAGGCAAGACATTCACTATTGCAAATGTCATTGCCAACGTGAATAAGCCAACACTCATACTTTCGCATAACAAGACTCTGGCAGCACAGTTATATGAAGAAATGAAAGGATTCTTTCCTAACAATGCTGTAGAATATTATGTCTCATATTATGATTATTACCAGCCCGAGGCATACATGCCTACGACAGACACCTACATAGAGAAAGATTTAGCTATCAATGACGAGATTGATAAGCTTAGACTATCTGCCGTATCATCCTTATTATCAGGAAGGAAGGACGTTATCGTCGTTTCTTCCGTCTCTTGTATATACGGTATGGGGGCACCTGTTGCCATGAAGGAGAATGTCATACACATCCGAAAAGATCAAAAGATAGATCGTAATGATTTCTTACGCCGTTTAGTTGATGCCTTATACATACGTAATGATATAGAATTACAACGTGGTAATTTTCGCGTAAAAGGGGATACTCTTGACATTGCCATGGCTTATAGTGACAACGTTCTTCGTATCACTTGGTGGGATGACGAGATTGATAGTATTGAAGAAGTAGACTCTGTTGCCTTCCACCGCATAGCAACCTTTGACGAATATGAAATCTACCCTGCCAATTTGTTCGTAACATCAAAGGAACAAACAGAAGGAGCTATCCGACAGATTCAGGATGATCTTGTGAAACAAGTAGACTTTTTCACCGAAATTGGTGATAACATCAAAGCTCAGCGCATAAAGGAACGTGTAGAGTATGACATAGAAATGATAAAAGAACTTGGGCACTGCTCAGGTATAGAAAACTATTCACGCTATTTTGATGGGAGACAAGCAGGTCAACGTCCTTACTGTTTGCTAGACTTCTTTCCTGAAGATTACCTAATGGTAATTGATGAAAGCCATGTCAGTGTACCACAAATCTCGGCCATGTATGGTGGTGACCGTGCCCGAAAGACCAACCTTGTAGAGTATGGTTTCCGTCTTCCTGCAGCCTTTGACAACCGTCCTCTACGCTTTGAAGAGTTCCACAGTTTGATCCATCAGATTATCTATGTATCAGCAACACCTGCTGATTACGAGTTACAAGAAGCAGAAGGAGTAGTTGTCGAACAGCTAATCCGCCCAACAGGTCTACTAGATCCAGAAATAGAAGTGCGCCCATCAGAGAACCAAATAGATGATCTGATGAATGAAATAGTCATCCGTGCTGAGAAAGAAGAGCGAGTTCTGGTAACAACACTAACGAAACGAATGGCTGAAGAGCTTACCGAATACTTGCTAGATCATGATATTCGCACAGCTTATATCCATAGTGACGTTGCCGGATTAGACCGAATCAAAATAATCAATGACCTACGTGCTGGTATTTACGATGTCCTTGTGGGAGTCAATCTTCTACGTGAAGGACTTGATTTACCAGAGGTTTCACTCGTAGCTATACTTGATGCCGACAAAGAAGGCTTCCTTCGTAGCCATAGGAGTCTTACCCAAACAGCTGGACGAGCTGCCAGAAATGTCAATGGAAAAGTAATTATGTATGCTGATACCATTACGGAAAGCATGCAAAAGACCATTGATGAAACCATGAGACGGCGTACAAAGCAGCTGAAATACAACGAAGATCATCATATTACACCTAAACAAATCGTTAAAGCAATCAAAGGAACGTTGCCGACGGGTGGAGATAATACAACAACATCACAGTCTGCTTCTATTTCACAAGGTGTCAAAGGAGCCTATGCAGAGCCTGACAACACAATGCTTTTTGCTGCTGATCCTATCATAATGCACATGAGTAAGGAACAATTAGAAAAGAGTATTGCCAATACAACCACCCTCATGAAACAAGCAGCTAAAGACCTTGACTTCCTTCAAGCTGCACAATACCGAGATGAAATCATTCGCTTACAGAAAGAATTGGAAGCGAAACAAAATGAGACAGAACAACAAAGAAAACGTTAAAAGTAACTATACGTACTACAAATATAAACATATTTACTTATCTTTGCTTATTAATATTGACACTTAATAAAAGTTTTAAGATTATGAAGAAAGCTTTGGTATCCTTACTACTGTGCCTTCCTACAATGGTTATGGCACAAAATACACTAACTCCAGAACAACAATTAGAACAAGCTCAACGACAATTAGAACAGGCAAAGGCTGCCCTAGAACAAGCAAAAGCAAATGCTGAAAAAGCGAAAGCAGAGGCTGAAGCAAAGGCTAAGGCTGCAGACTTACAGAAAAAAATAGAGGAAACCAAAGCTGAAACAGAAAAGTTACAGCGTGAAGCAGCCCGCATTGCTGAAGATACCAACAAGAGTAAGAGTACTAAAACGGCACCTTCCACTGTCCCAACACCATCTACGGACAACTCTAATGCAGCATGGGTCGTTCCAGAAACACCAACAACAATAGCTGCTAAAACCAACAAAACAGTTAGTAATGACAATAAACAATATTATATAAAGGAGGGTGCTGTTCCAGAGATAAACGGACAAGTACTATGGACTGAGGATGTAAGTGTTCCAGGAGTAAGCGCTACTGAACTCTATGATAGAGCATTGGCCTTCCTTACAGAACTAACAAAAGGAAAGAATCAAATAGAAGGTAGTAAGGTAGCCTTGGTAAATAAAGCAGAGAATAGCATTGTGGCAACTATGCGCGAGAGGCTTATATTCTCATCAGGTTTCCTTTCTTTAGATTTTACACAGTTCAATTATCTCTTACAAGCAACCTGCTATGAAGGTCATGCAACCCTCACCATGAGTCGATTGAACTATAACTATGATGTACAAGGAAACATAACTCCTTATACTGCAGAGAACTGGATCACAGATAAATATGCACTTAATAAAAAGCATACTCGCCTACTTCCCGTATCAGGAAAGTTCCGTAGAGCAACCATAGACCGAAAAGACAGTATATTCTCAGGCTTTGCTCAAGCAATGAAACAAGCAAATTAAAAGAAAAGAATAACCCCTCTCCAGCCAGAGAGAAAGATAAATAAAAAAACTACAAGATGGAAAATCAGAATAGTACGGTACGTCGTCCTGACCACCGTATGCACAGACAAGAACGCAAGGACAGATTCTTATATATACGCCAATGGCTCAATATCATCTTTATGTTAGGAGCTGTCATAGGCGTTATTGTCTACTTTCTTGCCGACTTAACCACAACAGGTACGATCATTATCCTTGTTGCAATGGTATTTAAGATTATCGAATGTATACTTCGTTTTATCCGTTAATGAAGAAATCTGTATTATCCCTAATTCTTTTATTCGCAACAGCAAGTGCTGCAATTGCACAGAATAATAACCTCCGCCCCGTAGATGACGGTACTTTCACTGCTGATGGCTACAAAGAAAACCGTAATTTAGGACGTTCAGACTCTATCCAAAGTCAGCACAAGGAGATTCCACGTGGCATAAAAGTATGGACTATTGATGAGCGTTTCGGCGACCGTAAACTAGCTGTCCTCGACACATTATCATATATGTTCATGAACACTGTCTTTAATACAGGAGTTCGTGGAGAATATAACTCATTGGGTAATCTTGGCTCACCACGCCAAAACAGAATATTCATAGACCGTAAGAGTCCGTCAGAATTCTTCTTCCTCGACCCTTATGATATGTTTATTGTACAGCCAGGTGACTTTAAATTCACCTCAACGCTCTCCCCTATTACTATTCTTGATTATAATACAGCGGGAAATAGGACAGATGGAGAAGATCACTTCAAGGCAATCTTTGCTGTAAATGCTGGTAAAGAATGGGGCTTTGGTTTTAAGTTCGATTACCTTTACGGACGTGGCTACTACAGTAACCAAAGTACTTCTCACTTCAATTATAGTATGTGGGGAAGTTATTTAGGCGAACGTTACCAAGCCCACTTGCTCCTTTCTTTCAATCATCAGAAGGTGACAGAGAACGGGGGTATAGCCAATGATGCATATATCACACACCCAGAAGCGTTCAATGATTCATATAGTGAGTCTGAGATACCGACCATATTACAACAAAACTGGAATAGAAACGATAATCAACACATCTTTTTCAACCATCGTTATAGCCTTGGTTTCTTCCGTAGAGTCCCTATGACAGAGGAAGAAATTAAGGCTAAACAGTTTGCACTCAAGTCACACAAGGCACAAGAAGAGAAGCAAGAGAAAGCTAAAGCACGACAGCGTGCAAAGGCACAAGGAGAGAAATTCGATGAAGAAGCATACGACAAAGAGGAAAGATCTAATGGTCGCCCTGACAATGCAGTGATAGCTGGCGATGCTTCTCAAGCAAGAAAGGAGAGTACAGATAGTATAAGCAAGAACGAACGAACCATTGTCAACCTTGATGATTCAACCTCTGTAGCAGACAATAAGAAGTCAGTTACAGTCAAGGATTCTACTACACAATGGATGAAAGACGAATATGTCCCCGTCACAAGTTTCATCCATACACTTCGTTTCGACAATTATCGCCGTATCTATCAGGCTTACAATACTCCTACAGACTTCTATGCTCAGAACTATTTCAACTATGGTACTGCAGCAAATGATTCCATTTACGATCGTACGAAACACTGGTCTCTTAAAAATACCTTTGCCATTGCACTGCTGGAAGGGTTCAACAAATGGGCAAAAGCAGGATTGAAAGCCTTTGTTTCTTACGAGTTACGCCATTATGAACTACCATCAATGCAAACTCCAACAGGCTCAACAGTTGCATTCCTTGGTAGAGAAGAGAAATGGAATCAGCATGATCTCTCCATTGGAGGGCAACTATTAAAGTCACAAGGTAAGACTTTGCACTATGATGTTTCAGCAGAAGCGTGGTTAGTAGGAACTCGTTCGGGACAGTTCCACGTTGATGGACATGCAGATATCAACTTCCCGCTATTCGGAGACACGGTTAAACTGGCTGCGACAGCCTTCCTACACCGTTCTGCAGCATCCTTTTATATGAATCAATTCCATGGCAAACATTACTGGTGGGATAACAACCTTGACCAGCAAATACATTCCCGTGTGCTCGGAGAACTATCTTTGGAAAGGACTCATACGAAGCTGAGAGTAGGATATGATGTACTAAAGAACTACACCTACTTTGGTATACAGAATGACAGAACACTTAGTGGTGACAACTACCTCGTACAACACAATCAGCTGAACGTCAGACAATCAGGAAGTCCAATTAGCCTTCTTACATTGCAATTACAGCAGAATTTAAGGTTTGGAATATTCAATTGGGAAAATGTTCTAACCTTACAGAAGTCAAGTAAAGATGATATTCTCCCAGTACCAACCTTCAATGCATACAGTAATCTATTCATAAGATTCCGCATAGCAAGGGTACTACACTGTGATTTCGGTGTTGATATGCGATATTTCACAAGCTATTATGCGCCAGAATACATACCTGGCATTGGTGCTTTTGGTATCCAGGAGACTGCTGCAAGCCGTACAAAGATAGGCAATTATCCTGTCCTTGACGCCTACGCCAACTTCCGTTTACAGCACACTCGCTTCTTTGTCATGTTCTCACATGTAAATAGTAGCGATGGAGGAGATTACTTCTTCACCCCTCACTACCCACTGAATCAACGCATATTAAGATTTGGTATCAGCTGGAACTTCTTTAATTAAACATCTATATTCTTACTATTATAGGCATCAAAGGAATGGTATCTGAGAACGATTATATAAAGACGAATAGCTTAAATGCATGGATTCTTGCTGCACGTCCTAAGACTCTCACAGGTGCAATGGTACCTGTCATGATTGGGACGACATGGGCATGGAAGATAGGAGGAGCTGCAAACTTCCGTATTCTTCCTGCTATTCTCTGTTTTCTTTTCGCTTTTTTGATGCAGATCGATTCCAATTTCATCAATGATTACTTTGATTGTGTGAAAGGAAATGACGACCGTTCCACCCGATTAGGACCTAAACGGGCATGTTCAGAAGGGTGGATAACCCTCCCAGCCATGCGCATAGGACTCATCATCACATCGCTTTTAGCATGCTTCATAGGCTTACCGCTTATTATATATGGTGGGTGGGAAATGATCATTGTGGGTGCTATCTGCGTTCTATTCGCCTTTCTTTATACAACATACTTCTCCTATCTTGGTTTAGGCGACCTCCTGGTACTTGTCTTTTTTGGTATTGTCCCAGTTGTCTTCACAACATACGCCATCCTACCTGACCATATGCAAGCCTTCCAACTTGAAGTTTTCATTACAGGTATAGCCTGTGGATTGGTTATCGACACACTCCTTGTAGTCAACAACTATAGAGACAGAGACAACGATAAAAGGGACGGAAAGATAACACTCATTGTCCTGTTAGGTACTAAAAGGGCAGAAAGATTTTATTCAGCATTAGGGATCTTTGCATATTTCCTAATGTTCTATGCTCTTTTCTTTAGTAACAATAATCTGTTATTTACACTTTTATTTATCTTATTCTATACCCCTTACATCCTCTTACATAAGAGGACGGCGAACTTTATGGCAAGAATTAACCAAGGAAAAGACCTGAATATCGTCTTAGCAAAGACTGCACGCAACATACTTATTTATGGTATTACAACGTCTGCAGCCATTCTCTTCTTGTAAGTAAGGCAACCACTAACAACGACTCTCATTCAAAATTCTTTTTGAAACATGCTTATGCAACAACCCAATCTTGAAATAATGAACTTTGTTGAGCAGCAGATTCTACCTCGATACAATGCTTTTGGGAAGAGTCATGGGCTATCTCATGTTCAACGGGTAATTAAGAATTCACTAGCTTTAACAGCTGTTACTGGGGCTGATGTCAATATGGTATACGTCATTGCTGCATACCATGATCTGGGTATGGAAGGACCTCGTGCCATTCACCATATTACCAGTGGAAAGATACTTACTGCTGATGCCCGATTAAAGAAATGGTTTTCGGCAGAACAGATAAAGATTATGAAGGAAGCTGTTGAGGACCATCGAGCAAGTAGTTCCCGTGCTCCACGGAGCATATATGGTAAGATCGTTGCAGAAGCCGACCGTGATCTTGACCCTAACGTTGTTTTTTCACGTGCCATTCTCTTTGGTATAGAGAATTATCCAGAGATGAATGAAGAACAAATGTGGAAACGTTTCAGAGATCACATGAAAGAGAAATATAGCCGAACAGGATACTTAAAGCTATGGATTCCAGGTTCACCAAATGCAAAGAACCTTGAGACTATTCGCAAGACGATTGATAACGAACAAGAACTACGTAAGACTTTCAACGACATTTATCCACAATTGATAAAAGAAGAGTCTGGACAATAAACTCCAAATCAGCAAAATGACCAAAGAAGAATTTATGCGAAAGGCTATTGAACTATCTGTCAATAGCGTTAAAAAAGGTGGTGGTCCATTCGGAGCAGTCATCGTACGCAATGGTGAAATCATTGCTGAAGCCAGCAATAACGTGACTGTTGACAATGACCCAACAGCTCATGCAGAGGTTTCAGCCATCCGCAATGCGTGCCGAAAATTGGGAACTTTTGACCTCACAGGATGTGAAATATACACCTCATGTGAACCATGCCCAATGTGCTTAGGAGCCATTTACTGGGCACATCTTGATAAAATCTATTATGCCAATGACCGAAAAGATGCTGCAGCCATAGGATTTGATGATGATTTTATATATAAGGAGATTGAGGTTGAACCACAATACCGCAAGAAACCATCAGAGATTTTACTGCGCAACGAGGCGCTTGAAGCCTTCAAACTATGGAACACGAAAACAGATAAGATAGAATACTAATTCTGCCAAGATACTGTCTTCTGAGAATTAAAGATACCATAACATGTAAAATTAATTCACAACACGGAGACAAAAGATGCTCTTTTGCATTCTAAAAGACGCCCTTTTAGGAAGTAAAAGGGCACCTTTTACTTTACGGTTTATAATCACCTGATTCTCTGATAGATATAAAAGCGAAAATAAGGGATTATCTCCTGTTTATAAAACTCATATCCTTCATTTTCTGTTAAACTATTTCATAGACAGTCTAAGATACATTCTAACAGATTAAAGAACATCCAATGGCTTACGTAGATTTTGCTTTAAGCCTTTAAATTCAGAAGGTGTCATTCCCGTAATAGCCTTAAACTGATTAGACAGATACGCCACTGAAGAATAATTCATACGAAGAGCTATCTGCGTAAGTGTGAGTTCATCATATCGGATAAGCTCTTTTACACGCTCTATACGCAGCTCCATATAATAACGTTCAATCGTCTTTCCCTCTACTTCAGAGAAGAGTTTGGACAATGCACTGTAATCCTGGCGGAGTTCTGTAGAGAGATAATTGCTGAGAGTCCTTGCAGACTGATTATCTTGATAATGAACAAGCTTTACCAACGCAGCCTTAATACGCTCAATCGTCTGCTGCCTATGATCGTCAAGGAGTTCAAATCCTAATTTCTCAAGGGATGTACGAAGCTGTGCAAGTTGCTCTGTAGAAGGCTCCACTTCTATGATAGCTTCGCCCAAATCTACTTTTGTTGGATGTAATCCCATACGTTGTAAAACCTGATCAACAGCCATTTTACAACGATCACAGACCATATTCTTTATATAAATCGTTCTCATTTCTTTGCCTTTCGTGCTTCTGCTTCACGTGTAAACTCACGGAAAGTATAAATAATAATAGGAACTGTAAGCGAGAAAGAGAATACATCACTTACAGCCTGACATATCTCAACGCCCTTCAAACCAAAGAGAGATGGGAGAATAAAGATCAACGGAATAAAGAATAACCCCTGTCGTGCAGCTGCCAAAAGGTTCGCTCTCCATGGCTTACGACAGGTTTGCAGCAACATGTTACTTGCTAAAATAAACTCATTCAGTGGGAATGTACATAGCTGCCAGCGCAAAGCTACTATACCAATGGCAATCACATCAGGGTCATCACGGAAGACTCCAATGAGTGAACCACTAATAGACCAGCCTATAATTAACAAAACAATGAGGAATATTGTACCAACAAGAACCGTAAATTTAAATGCTTCTTTCAATCTATCAAACAATCCCGCACCATAACAAAAGCCACATACAGGCTGGAAACCTTGTCCCAATCCAATGACAACAGAGAACGACAACATGGCTAAACGACCAACAATACTCATCGCTGCAATTGCCGAATCACCATAAACACCAGCTGCTAAATTCAACGACATAGTAGACACACACGCCAGACCTTGCCGCATCAGAGATGGGCTACCACCATAGAATATCTCCTTATAGGCACGCCATGATGGAGAGAAATTACGGAAATGGATAGCTATATTTTCCCCTCTTCGCGCCATTAGGAACAATATTACGAATGATACAGTCTGTCCTATCACTGTTGCCCAGGCAGCTCCACTGACTCCCATATTGCATGTAAAAATCAACAGAGGATCAAGAACTACATTCAAAACTGCTCCCGAAACAATGCCAAACATAGCAAAATTAGCATTCCCTTGCAGACGCATCTGATTGTTCAAGGTGAGAGAAGAAGTTAAGAAAGGTGCACCAAGGAGAATAATTTGCATATAATCTTTGGTATAGGGAAGTATCGTTGGTGTACTTCCAAGCATCAAAGAAAGTGGATGAAGGAAGGTTTCACCTAGAATAAGAACAATAACTCCCAAGAAGAAAGAGCTGAAAAAGCCCGTAGAAGCCATTTTTTCAGCATTCTTATGACGGCGTGCTCCTAACTCACGGGATATATAATTCCCTGAACCATGCCCAAAGAAATAACCCATTGCCTGCACAAAAAACATCAGAGAAAAGACAATTCCGACTGCAGCAGTGGCTTGTGTATTGATCTTTCCGACAAAGAACGTATCTGCAATATTGTACAACCCTGTTACGAGCATTGATATAATGGTCGGTATAGCCATTGTTATAATAACACGATGGAGAGGTCCTTGTGTCAGGAAAGTGTAATTGTCTGTATGTCCGTGCATAACTCCGAGTACTTTATAATGTGCAAAATTACAAATAGTCAAGAACAATACAAAATAAAATAGGGGAAAGAATCAGACAGACTCTTTCCCCTATTCGGCATTATTATATCTATTTTTTAACGGTGTTCTAAGAGAATCTGAACAATACGTTCAGCCGAACGCCCGTCCCATCTGTCAGGGATTCCACACTTCTTCCATGTTCCTGACACCATATCTGTAAATGCACTGCGCAGCAATTCAGCATCTTCACCAACGAGAACATTTGATCCTACCTTAACTGTTTCGATATGTTCTGTGTAACTATTCAGCGTAATACACGGTATATTATTGAAGGTTGCCTCCTCTGCAACATTACCAGAATCAGTCACAATACCCTGTGCGTGCGATGTAAGGTAAGCAAACTGGAGATAGTTCAGTGGCTTTACAATATGCAGATTATGCAGACTGATATTCTTCTTTAAGCCCAATGCCATGATAACCTGTACCGCTGAATCACGTAACGGTGCAATGATCGGTAAATCACCAGCCGTTTCACACAGTACACGAAGCATCTTTTCAAGGTTCTCTTGGTCTGCTAACAATGCCTTACGATTGAGAGTAAACACAATATAACTGCCTTCTTTCAGTGGTAATCCAGCTAAGGCATCAATGTCATTGAGCCTCATTCCCTCAACACGTTCACGATTATAACGGATGTTATCAATGAGAATATTACCCACCATGTATACCTTTGACAGTTCAGCACCTTCCTTATTAGCAATACTATTATTGCTAAAACCAGCCGTAAAGAGGATGTCTGACAGACCATCTATAACCAAACGGTTTATTTCCTTAGGCATCGTAATGTCAAAAGAACGTGTACCTGCGGCGATATGTGCCAAGGTTATTGCCTGTTTCTTCGTAACAATAGCAGCTGCCATCGTTGATGCGAGGTCATCAACTACTATCACTACGTCTGTTGGATGGCTCTGTAGATACTGTTCAAACTTAGACATTACCTGCCCTGTAAGCTCATTCAGGTTCTCACACTCCACTCCAAGATAGGCATCAGGACGCCTAATTGAGAGGTTATCAAACAGTTCATCTTCAAGTGTAGGGTCATCTGCAAGACCTGCATAGACAAGAGAATATGTCACTTTATGTGGACTATTTTCCGCTGCAAGTTTGTTAATTACTCTGATGATTGGTGCCACCTTAATAAAATTAGGGCGTGCCCCACAAAAAATACAAAGCTCTGTTTTCTGCATTATTCCTATTATCCTTTAAACATATCCTTAATACCTCCGATAGAACCCATTAGGTTTGAAGCTTCAAACGGCAGGTATACAGTCTTCTGATTATTGTTATTTGCCAGATCTGTAAGCATCTGGATGTATTTCTGAGCAATGAGATAATTAGCTGGGTTGGTACTTTGTCCTACAGCTTCTGTTATCTTTTGTATAGCAATAGCTTCAGCTTCAGCCTTACGAATACGTGCTTGTGCCTGTCCTTCAGCTATGAGAATCTGCTGTTGTTTATCTGCTTCAGCGCGGTTAATGGCTGCTTGCTTCTCACCTTCAGACTGCAGAATAGCTGATTGTTTCTGTCCCTCACTGGTGAGAATGGTAGCTCGTTTGTTACGTTCTGCCTGCATTTGCTTCTCCATTGCCTGTGAAACGCTTGCCGGAGGAGTGATATCTTGCAGCTCAACACGGTTTACTTTAATGCCCCACTTGTTGGTTGCATCATCAAGAACAGAACGAAGTTTCGTATTAATCGTATCACGTGAGGTCAGTGTTTGGTCCAATTCCATCTCGCCAATGATGTTACGTAGCGTTGTCTGGGTCAGCTTTTCTATGGCATTTGGCAAATTATTGATCTCATAAACAGCCTTGAACGGGTCAATAATCTGGAAGTAAAGCAGTGCGTTTATCTGCATTTGGATGTTATCCTTCGTAATAACATTCTGCCGATCAAAGTCATATACCTGCTCACGAAGGTCTATAGAGTTAGTATATGTATAGCGTCCAGCCTTCATAGCAACGATGTCTTTTGCATGATCTATGAATGGAATGATGATATTAATACCTGGTTGAAGGGTTGCATAATACTTCCCAAGACGTTCAATAATCTTCGTTTCACTCTGCGAAATGATGACAATTGACATCTTAGCAAATACAATTACCAAGACAATAAGTGCTATAAGCACATAAGCTGCAATATCCATAAGCATAAAAGATTTATTTAATTATTCAAAAGTTCACTCTATTCTGAAAGCTCTAACAGGGTTCTACGGTTATGATAACAGAGTCGATACTTAAAATACGTACGTCCGTATTCTGGCGAATCTCTGCTCCATTGGCTGACTTTGCCTTCCAAGAATCACCGTCAACCTTCACCCTTCCGTACCCATTTGCTTCTATCTTATCCGTAACTCTACCTTCTCTACCTATCAGAGCCTCAACGTTACTAACCCGATGGTCCTCCCCCTGATGCAGATATTTCAATGCTATAGGGCGCACAAAGAAGATACTTAGGAGCGTAAAGATAACAAAGAAGATTACTTGTAGGGCGATACTGTCTGTAAAAGCAGCAACAACTGAAGCACAAAACCCTCCTATAGCAAAGCACATGATAAAGAAATCACCATTCATGATCTCTAAAATGAGACAGATAATGCCCACTAATAACCAGGATAACCATAAGTTCTGTACCAGATAATCTATCATAGTCGTAAAGGTTTGATTTCGTTTGTAAAGATAAGAATAAAATACGAACCTTTCAAATCTTTCTATAAAAATGTATAACGGCTATCAACTTTCTCCGCTTTATGGTCCATTAAGGAATAGTAAATGAACAGGAGAAGAAGTTGATAGCCGTTAGTTTACGACACAAAAAGCCTATGCTTAGCGTCTCTTACCAGAACGATTCGTTGTACCAGAACCAATGTGAAGGGTTCTAACACTTGATGTTGAAGACACACTTTGGGGTCTATAGCCATGGTAATACTTCTCTGCTTCGGGCAACCACTTCTTGATATTCGCTATACGACGCTCATCTGAAGGGTGGTCACTCAGCACTTCTGCACGACTACCATTGGTAGCTGACGCCATACGTTGCCAGAAAGTAACAGCATTAGCAGGATCATAACCAGCCATCGCAGCAAAGATTAATCCCATATAGTCAGCCTCGCTTTCATTATCTCGGCTATATTTCAGGTTACGGAAAGAGAATACTCCACTCGCTACCTGGGATGCGATATCACCTACTCCACCGCCTACTGTTGAATTCAAGACCGTACCCAAGACACTGGTTCCAATCTGTTGGTTCATCTGTTTGGTAATCTGTTCGGCACTATGCTTAGCCACTGCATGGGCTATCTCGTGCCCTAATACGATTGCCAGACTTGCCTCATTCTGTGTATAAGGTAGTAATCCCTCATAAACAACAATCTTTCCTCCAGGCATACAGAAGGCATTTGCCTGATTGTTTTTAATAAGATTGAATTCCCAACGGAAGTTCTTTACTTCACTGGCATAGCCATTACTACGTAAATAACTCTCTACTGCGTTGGCAAGTCTTCTACCCACACGCTGAACCATTGCCGTATTTTTTGCATCAGTTGACTTTGTAGCAGAAGCCATGAACTTTGCATATTCTTGATTACTGAGAGCAAGTAATTGCTCGTCAGAGATACTTATACGGTGTGTGCGACCCGTCAATGGGACTTTTGAAGACGTACCGCAGGCGGTCATCGTTGCTACAATGACTGCCATTAATAAATACTTAATTTTCATTTCTACTATTTTTTATAACTTTCTAACTGCGAAAGTACTACTTTTTCCGTTAGAAACAAATAAATAAAATGCTTTTTTATAAAGGTTAACGGCTTATCACATGTAGAGAATATCCTTTTATATTCCTACCATTTAGTATAGCTCTCAGCCATCAACTAACTCAGAAATAAGGACTTATCAAGGAATCAATTACAAATTCATCAGCAACTTTCGCGCATTCTCCTCTCATCTCTTTCGTCTTTTTCATAGCCCTTTTATCCTCTTCAACATAACCTTCCCCTCTGCCTCTCACCCATTTTACTCTTTTACCTTTTTACCTTTCAAAAGACTCAAAACCGCCTCTATTTGTAAAACTAATTCCCAATTGAATTTTAAAAGGGCGTCTTTAGCATTGTAAAAGACGCCCTTTTACATGGTAAAACATGCCCTTTTGATGAGTAAAAGACGCCCTTTTGCAATGCAAAAGGGCGTCTTTTACAAACCTGTTTGTAACTATCTGATAATGTAGACATTACAAAGTGATAAAAAGATAGATTTTCCTTACTTTGTTATTCTTTGTTCTTTTCAAACTGTAATATTACTTTACCACTTATAAAACTTGTCCTTCCACCTCCCTTTTGGCACCTAACACCTCAACCAGCACATAGAAATTCTCCTCCAGACTTGGCGTTTCTGCAGTGACCTTAAGCCTGTAAGGGACAACCCTCTATAATTTATCAGACAGCATCTGGCTTATACTGCTGTAATCTTTGGCGCCCAGTTTCTTCAGTTACAGGAATGAAATAAGCCGAGATAAAGCAAACTATCCCCAACAAAAAGACAAGAAGAAAGAAGTGACGATAGCCAATATTCTCCTGAAGAAGCCCTATAAACCAACCAGAAATCAACATGGAGAAGCTCGTAATAGCTGTAGCTAAGGAATAAGTGAAGGTAGGATGCTCGTTCTTTGTACAATGAACTAACCAAATAACATAGGCAGCCAACCCCATACCACAGCCGAATTGCTCAATAATTACACAAATATTGATTATTGATAACGTAGAAACAAAGTAATAACTAAGATATATAAAGAGTGCTTTTGGCAAGGTAATGCCCATTACAAATACCCATAACCAACGTTTCAACCCATCTCTTCTGATGAGCATTGTCCCTATACTACACCCTGCTATGAAGGCAAACGTACCGACAGTTCCTTGTACAAGACCCAGCTCTTGGGGTGAAAGCGCTATTCCACCATTACTTCCTGGGTCAATAAGAAAGAGAGGAGACACTCGGAAGAACATCCCTTCAGGTATCAAAAAACAAAAAAGGAAACAGAGACTTGCCACATAACCAGGCTGAATAACAACAGAAGACTTCACGTCACTCCACCACTTACGCGTCAAACCACTCCATATCGGAAGTCGAACATCAACTTCTTTCTTTGGAAGAAGAACAGTTTGGAGAACCATCAAACCAAACATAAGGGCAGCCAAAGACCAGAATACCATAGCCCAGGAAGGGCGTACGGTACGGTTTATAACCTCCAAATTACCCGCAATAGTAATAGGTATGGCTAATCCAGCGAGTGCAGAAAGCAGATAAAAGATTGCACGACTATCGAAGAAAGCTGAACGATAACGTCGCTTAGACTCCTTCTTGTAGAACCGTTCTATGGCTACATCATGCAAAGAAGCACTTACTGCTATAATCATAAGAAACGTGACAGACCATGTAAACCAATGTGAGAATGTCACAGTATGGGCTATACCGGCAAGACATAAAGCCATGATAAACTCCGTCAACAGAATCCAAAAACGTTTGCTTTTATACCCAATAACAATTCTTCCCAGCAATGGACGGAAGATCAGAGGAACGAAAAACCATGACGTTGTAAGCGTGATTGCGCCGTTAGACATCCCCATCCGGTTGAAGAAAACCATTGATGTCATCATCAGAATAACATAAGGAAGCCCTCGTGTCATGTACAATGAAGGGAGCCACCGCCAATAATCTTGCCATTGACCAGCAATAGGTATTCCGTTGATTATCTTCTGATTCTCTTGCATATTACGCTTATGTTACTCAAAATAAAATATGTCTTACAACTTTAATTTATCTCTTTACAATCACTCATACAACCTTCTTACTTCTGCATTCTTATAGTAATGATAGAGTATTTGCTGGTAATCATACCCTTTCTCACCCATCATGGCAGCACCAATCTGACACAAGCCAACACCATGTCCCCATCCAGCGCCTGTCAGACGGAAGTGTTGAGGAACGCCATTAACTATATCATAGCTATCAACAACAAAGGCTGAGCTATATAAATGACTCTCACTCAATGCTCTTCTTATCTCTAATTCCTTGCCAATGACATAAGAACGCTTCGTACCTTCTATCCTCATACGATAGATTCTTCCGCTCTTTCCACGCGATAATGGTACAAGATTCTTTATTCCACCAAAGTCTATACCTGTCTTTTGGGCTATTAATACAGATAGTTCTGCCTGTGTGAACTCTACAGTCCAACGATAAAAGTCCTGCGTTTCTTGATCATAATTATTCAAAACCTGACCAAGAACAGCCTCATCATGTGTGTTACAAAAAGCTTCTGGTGATGAAAGAATCCATTCACGTGCTGCTTCTTCATCTGTTAAGTCCATCGTTGGTATACTTCCCAATGGTGCTTTATCCTCTACAGAGAGGAGATAAGGCTTACGAATGTTCTCCCAACAATATTGGAATTCCTCAGAAATCCCACCACAACACTTACTAAAACGAGCATCACAAATACTACCTTCTGAGAATAAAACCTGCCCACGTGTAGCATCTATAGCCATCTTTACGTGTGGGCTTGTAGCCTTTGTAATGCCTTGATAGCGCTGACAATGATCATCAGCACACACATCAAACAAGGTATGATCTTCTCGATCGAACCATCTAACCAACTCATTATCCGTCCTAACAGTGGACACTTCTTGATGTTCAGTCCCCTTTCCGAGGCTCTTTCGCTTCTCAATCTGTGCCAAAAGCCAACTACGAGAGATAACAGCATGGGCTTTTAATAACTCCAAAGATGACGTTGCACTCATCTCACTGGATATAACACTGGTCAGATAGTCTTCTACTGACAACTCATTTATAGCATATAGCTTCCCGTTATCAACGATCAGATGCAGTGTTCCAAGGAAGGTTTGCACCTCTTTTCGCTCCCAATGGAAATTCAAACCAATGGTAACATCATCCAAAGAGAAGGATGATTCTTGATCCTTAGGAGTGAAAACAAGTTCCCTCAGATGCGCACTTTGCCATAGAATCTCCCCCTTAGAGTATTCAACAGTCTGTTCTCCTGTTATCAATTCACCATCTATCAGATAGGAACCGTTCAATCTGAAATGGATCTTTTCGGCACTAACGATACCGACAGAAACCGTTGGTTCCTGCTTCCATGAGCTGACATTATGCTGACAAATATGCTTTATCACTTCACGCATAGCCTCATCTGACAATGAAACTTCACGCATAATATGTTCTGTAAGAGTAGGCGTAATACGCTCAAAGTCCACCTCTCGCGGAAGAATCATCAGTCCTGCCATATCCAAACTACCTGGACTTACTAAGAACTGTTGCTCCTTTTCAGCAAAATAACAGTCAGGACGATGCTTATAACGGGGAAAAACGACTGATATAAACGTGTCATTTGCTCGCCAAGCAACAATGTTCATCATTGGTTCTGTCTCACCTTCTTTTATTGGAAGGGTATCATACACCAAACGAAACATCTGCTCGTCATGTTCCAAAGACTTACTTATAATCGCAATAGCAGGACAAACATAATCCTTTACCAGCACTATTCGCTCGTAATCATTGATTTTTAACAGCGTCTCTGACGTCTCATAGAGTTGTTGCCAATGCTGTTGTAGCGGAAGCACTCCGCTTGTCCCTGCTTGAAAATGCAAATGATCAGGTGCACTTGCACCACATTTAGGTCCATTATAGAACACCATTAGGTGGGGATAAACCGTCAATAGCTGATGCAACAACGGATAATTAGCAGCAATTGCCTGTGGTTGATGCTTGCGAGCAGGTATGGTAAAATGTGTAGGAAGGATGGGAAAAGGATTGACAAGGATATCAAATTCCTCATTAAAAGGCAGGATTATCTGTTCAGGAGGTCGATTCTTATCACAAAGAAAGCATGGACGCTGAGCCAATGTAGCCTTATCTATCTTTGCACCTGTGCTCACCATGCGTGCAGGATTGTACTGTGCAAGCATTGAACCTACCTCATGTGTTCGTACATTCCGCAACTCTTCGAAGCGTATCTGCACCTCTTTCCACTGATGTAGTTGCTCTTTAAAGAAATCAGTTAGTCCCATTTTATATCTTTCTATTCTCCCTTTGACGTGCCAGAACCTCTATTGTTCGTAGTTGATCCTTATATAAATTATTGGCATTTACCTTCTCTATGCTCAACACAGCATCGCTATTACCACCCCAACGACGACAGAGATAAAGCTCATCATAGATTCTTCCGATACGAAAACGACGACTAAAAGCCAGTCCCATGGCGTAATCTTCTCCGTAACTTGTATTAGGGAACTGTAGCTTACGAGCCAAAGGAGTAAAGAATGCACGTGGTGCTCCGAGTCCATTGATACGTAAAGCATTGTTACAACCATTATCTTCCGTCCATTCACTATGACTTATCAGCCCCGGAGGAAGCGTATTCAAGTCGAAGTCACACATACGATATGAACCTACAATCATCGCAGCTTGCTGCTCATGAAAGGCATTAATAATGGTCTGCAGGGTATTTTCCGATGAATAAAGATCATCGCTATCCAGTTGAACAGCAAAGCGTCCGCAATGTGAATCATTAATGGCATAATTCCAACAGCCCCCTATTCCGAGGTCTGTACGCTCTGGAATGAGATGTATCAAACGATCATCTGAAGCCAAAGCATCAAGTATTTCCGTTGTTTTATCCGTTGAATGGTTATCCACAACAATAACATTAAACGGGAAATCAGTTCTTTGTGAGAGCGCTGATAAGACTGCATCACGCACTGTCTTCTCACGATTAAAGACAGGAATAACCACTGATGCTTCTACAGGGAAGTGTCCTTCAGAGAAGTCAGGATATGTGTATAGCTTCGTATCTACCAACGCATTCAGCGCGGAGAGGTGTTTTGTAGCAGCCTGTTCCATCTCTATTTGCACCTCACGGTTGCGAGGATTAACATAATCAAACTGCTTTTCACCACTCGTACGTAGGTCATTTTCCTCCTCAGTGTACAGGAATTCATTCAGATGAAAGACCTTTCCCTGTCTACTAAGGAAGAGACGGAGTGCATACCAACCAGCAAATTGATAATCATCAGAGCCCTGTTGTGCAGCAAAATCCTTCAAAGTTTTCACATTAAGGAGTACTACTGACCCAAAATCAAAGTCATCACGGATACTACCTAACTGATAATCGATTACTGGATGCTTGACAGTCTTACCACCTTCAACCGAATAATGATCAGCATAAACCATGCTTGCATCCGTCGCTTCAGCCACTTGTAACATACGTTCAATAGCTTGATAGCCCAATGTAAGCGGACTTTGTTTCAGGTAAAGTAGGGCATAATCAGCTGTTGCCTGTGCCGTAATCAAACGCATTGTAGCAGAAGACAATAAGCTATCTGCCTGCAAAAGCTGTGTTCGTTGGGGCAATGTATCTACCGACATACCCTCTGCCGCCAACACATATATGTCCTTCACCACCCTCTCTTTGGACAACTGAGCTATCAGGCTGTCAACCATTGAGGCTGTTCCGTAAGGTAAGAAGCAATCAATCTGTCTTTTCTTCTCCATGTGAAAGTATTATTTATGATATGCAAAGATAATACAAAATCTGCTCTTCCGTATGAATTAGAAGGGTATTCTTTTTCCTATCTGAACTTTTTCCGTAACTTTGTGACCACAAATTAAGATACAAAGACAATCATAAGGATGGTGAAAGAGAATCATATTGACCGTGCTTTGGCTTTCATGGAACAGCTTGAAAAGTTGGGTTCACAGCTTGAAAAAGCTGACGAACAGCAGAAGTTGATGTTACAACGTATGCTGATCATGAGTCAAGAGGACAAGACTGAAACTAAAGAATATCACGAGCTGGAACAACAAAGTAAGAATCTTCAGACTATGATAGATAAATGGCGACCTATCTATAAAGAGCGTTTGAAGATGGTAAAGGAAGCTAAAGATGCTGCAAAAAGGTAACTTACAGGAAATGGAAAAGGATAACAACAAAGGTGGAATGATGAGTGTTATTGCTGCCTTGGGCGCAAATGTGCTTGTAGCAATATCTAAATTCGTTGGTTTTGCAGTATCCGGTTCAGCCGCAATGCTCAACGAATCAATCCATAGTATTGTGGATTGTGGTAACGAGATACTGTTACTTGTTGGCAACAAGCAGGCTGAAGCAAAGATAACAGACCAACATCCGTTTGGTCAAGCACGTGCAAAATACTTCTATAGCATGGTAGTTGCCATGATGTTGTTCTTTGCTGGTGGTGCTTTAGGCATCATGGAAGCAACGGAAAAGCTGTTTCATCCAGAGCATAGTGTGGAGAATACGTGGCTTGTCATGGGCATCTTAATCTTCGGTCTGATAGTTGAGACCATCAGCCTACGTGTTGCTTTCAAGGAAATCAAGGAACTCAATAAGGACAAACTATCCCTTTATAGATTCCTAAGAGAGAGCCGACACAGTGAGATTCTAATTATTTTTGCCGAAGACAGTTGCGCTGTTATTGGTTTGTTGATAGCTCTTGGCGGAACACTTCTCAGTCATTTTACGGGTAATCCTTTCTATGATGCATTGTCTGGTGTGCTGATTGGTGTACTCCTCTGTACTGCAGCTCTCTTCCTTGCACGTGAGTTCTATAGTCTACTTATAGGAGAAAGCGTAACTGAGAATGACCTGGTGCGAATCAAGACATCATTTAATAGAAAAGAAATCAGCCGACTTATCAATGTAAAGACTGTTCATCTCAGCCCAACAGATATCCTTCTCACAGCGAAAATAGATGTAAAAAGTGAGTATGAAGCACATTCTCCAGAACTCATTAACGATATTGAAAGAGATGTACGGGCATTATTCCCAGCATACAACATCTATATTTATATTGAGACAGATAAATACAAAGAGGATTATAAACGATAAACAAATCTGCCAAAAGCCATACTCTTGAAGGAGAATTACCACATAAGGCAGAGCAATAGACTATAAAAAAATGGCAATGGGGACTTATTCTTCAAGTTTCCATTGCCATTTCTTCATATCTACACAACCATTTGGACGAAAGGTTACACCTTCTTCTTCCAACAAATGGCGCTGTTTTATCCAGCCAGGTGCCAACCTCCCTACATTATTCACGACCCTATGACAAGGCAGTCCTTCTGACTCTGCTGCTCCATGAAGCATCCTTCCCACCAATCGGGAGTGATTTGGACATCCCACAAGCCATGCTATCTGCCCATAACTTAACACCTTCCCGAACGGAATAGATGCTACAACATTATATACCTCCTTACGGAAAGCCTCAACATCTACAGCCATCTAACGCTATATTGTTCACAAAGGACAAAGGACAGCCAGACAGAATATTATCCATCCGACCGCCCTTTGTTATGATTAACTTTCGTTTCAGTATACTGATTAGAGCTGTTCTTCTACAGCCTTCTTCACCTCTTTGAGGTCTACTGTTGGCTCAAAACGAGCTACAACCTCACCATTTTTATTCACAAGGAACTTAGTAAAATTCCACTGGATATCGTTCTGTTTACGTGGTTCTGAGTTTGCCTTGTTGTAAAGATCCTCCATAATAGCAGCCAACTTCTCCTCATAAGCACCGCCAGCATAACCTTTCTCACTCTTCAACCATGTGTAGAGAGGAAGTTCATTAGCGCCATTTACCTCACTTTTCTTGAATTGTGGGAAGTCAACACCAAACTTTGCCGTACAGAACTCATGGATTTCTTCATCAGAACCAGGAGCCTGATGACCGAACTGGTCACATGGAACATCAAGAATCTCAAATCCTTTATCCTTCAACTCATGGTACATAGCTTCCAATTCCTCATACTGTGGAGTGAAGCCGCAGCCTGTCGCGGTGTTTACTATAAGGAGAACTTTACCCTTGTAAGCATCAAGACTTACCTCATTACCTTTCTTATCTTTCAACTTGAAATCATAAACTGTTGCCATAACTTTTCTGTTTTAATATTTATAATGTGATTTTTATTTATCTCTAAAAGAACATCTGTCAAGACTCACCATTGCGAACTGGCGGAAAGGATATAACCTCTTTTATTCTATTTACCTAAATAAATCAATAAAATAGAGTCCCCTATACTTCTCTGATAGCGCTTGTTCCACGCTCTTTCAGCCTATCGCTGTTAGAAAAGGCATGTCACCTTTTGCAGCTTTCACCACAGTCGGTGTCATGCCTCAATCTACCTAACGTTTTTATTTATCATCAAATGACACTACACACATGTGGGTGTCAAATTCATCTCGACGTTGCAAAGATAGAAATAATAATCTATATCGTAGACGATTTGCGCTCTTTTTTAACATCATTTTGCACCTATCACCTACAAAAAGACAACCGTTAAGCCACCTTAACAGATACCTGTAAAACATAAAAAATAATCTTCAGGCATACCATGCCAACCAACCAGAATTTATTACCTTTGCATTTACAACATCTAATAGACTATAGAAATAGAACAAGAGATAATTAACAATTTCAGAAACTACAAACAAAATGAAGAACAAGAATCATTATCAAGAAGCACCAGAACATTATCTTCTATGCTACAATACCACATGCGGAAAAGCAAAAACATGTCTACACCAATTAGTTGCATGCGCAGGAATCAACAAGGACGCTGTTGTGGAATGCGTAAACCCAGCTGTCAACGAAGGAGAAAATTGTACCTATTACCAGCAAGACCACATTGTACAGATGGCATATGGTATGAAACAAACATTCAAAAAGGTACTCGCCAGCGACATCACAAGTATGCGTAGCACTCTTATAACATACTTCGGTAACGGTTCATATTACGCCCGCAGGAACGGAGAAAAAGCCATAACACCCGCTGAACAGGAATATATCAGCAGTGTGTTTAGGGACTACGGTTATGCAGAAGGAGCCACTTTCGACAGTTATAAAGACGAAGTTGAATGGTGAAAGAGCACAATACCAAAAATTACAAGTGCCTTGTAGAAAGATTACAAGCCGCTTGTAATAGTATTACAAAGGCCTTGTAGAAGTATTACAAGGCCTTTGTAATTTTCTGTATCACGCTGTCTTATACTGCAATATTGCATATTCCTCCATGAGAAAACACGTATATTAGCTAATTTTTCGTTATCTTTGCAGCAACAAAACATTGAGAACGAGAATGAAAAGTGAGAAGAAATATTTGTTAGGAATGACCCTTGGTGAACTGAAAGAGGCTGCTAAGACACTTGGCATGCCTGCTTTTACAGGTGGACAGATTGCCCAATGGCTCTATACACAACATGTGAAGAGCATTGATGAGATGACGAATATTTCAAAGGCTAACCGCGAAAAGCTAGCTGCAGCGTATGAGATTGGTTGCAAAGCTCCCATCGATGCGCAGCATTCTAAGGACGGAACGATAAAATATCTCTTTCCAACTGACAATGGAAAGTTTGTAGAAACTGTATACATCCCTGAAGAAGACCGGGCTACACTATGCGTTTCTTCACAAGTAGGATGCAAGATGAACTGCTTATTCTGCCAAACAGGAAAGCAAGGTTTCGAAGGTAGTCTGTCAGCAACGGATATCCTTAACCAAATATACTCACTCCCTGAACGTGACAAACTGACGAACATTGTCTTCATGGGACAAGGAGAACCCATGGACAATCTAGACAATGTGTTGCGCACAACAGAGATAATGACTGCCGACTTCGGCTATGCCTGGTCGCCAAAGCGTATCACGGTCAGCAGTGTTGGCATAAAAGGGAAACTTAAAAGATTCTTGGAAGAGAGCGATTGTCACGTTGCCATCAGTCTACACTCACCACTCCATGATCAGCGCTCAGCCTTGATGCCAGCTGAAAGGGGTATGTCCATAGAGAGCATTGTGGAACTTTTACGCAACTATGACTTCTCTCATCAGCGCCGACTGTCATTTGAATACATTGTTTTTAAGGATGTCAACGACTCCGAAGAGCATGCGAAGAGCATCGTAAACCTGCTCAAAGGGTTAGACTGTCGTATCAATTTGATACGCTTCCACCCTATCCCTAACATTCCATTGCATGGATGTGACGACCGAAAAATGGAGATTTTCCGCAATTATCTGACGCGTCATGGGATATTCACAACCATCCGTGCCAGTCGCGGACAAGATATCTTTGCCGCCTGCGGACTGTTATCAACAGCTAAAAAGATAGCTGATGAGCGTCGGTAAACAATATTTCTCCTGCCTGTTACTGCTCACTTTACTTCTAACAGTGAGTAGTTGCAATATCAACAAAGGTCAGCCCGTCAGTGGAGGGAAGCCTTATGAAGTGGTTGTCGTAGGCGATCAGGACAGTATTGTGACGAAAACGCTTAGTGCTCCAATACCAGATCTGGTACGGAAAGAGGCATCATTCGATGTTATACAGGTAAGAAAACTGAGGCCGAACGACTTAAACCGTCTCTCACATGCCATCGTTACGGTCACTATTGACCCACAAAAAGGGAAAAATATACAGCTGACTACAGAGCGTGATGTAGATGTTCAGAAGCAAGTAATTGTGCATATTACAGTGCCGAACACAACTGTTCTTCGTCTTTTTATGGAGAGAAACGGAAGCAGACTGCGCAACTATCTCAATAAATTCGAGATAGAAAGAGCACAAGAAGCACTTGCAAGCCATCATAACAAGACTGCAGAAGAAGCCATTCAGAAGATGTTTGGCGTGCAAATGCTCATCCCTGCAGAGATGAAAGCAAGTAAAAAAGGAAAGAATTTCCTTTGGTTTTCACAAGAAGACGGTGCCAACAGTGTCAACATATGCCTATATCGGGCAACAGATATAGACTTCAAACGTCAAAGAGACAGTGTTATGCGCATCAACATACCAGGTGAACATGACGGTATGTACATGCAAACAGCATCACTTACAACCGTACATATAAACCCAGGAAAGTCCGTAACAAACTGGGGGACATGGGAGATGAAGAACGATGAGATGGGTGGTCCCTTCGTGGCTTACCATCCCATAGGTACAGATATCACTGCTGAAGCGTTCGTTTTTGCACCCAACAAATCAAAAAGGAATCTCCTCCTAAAAGCAGAAGCAGCCCTATATACTCTTAAAAACAAAAGAGATAAAAAGGCAAGGCAGTAAAAAAGTAAAAGAAATAAAGGCTAAAAAGCTGAAGAGAAAAAGACAAATAAAGACATAATAAAAGATAAATTCATACAAGATAAAGCAATGAACGAAAACAAAAAGATCCGTGTGGCGATAACACATGGGGATACAAACGGAATCGGATACGAACTAATATTCAAGACTTTTGCGGAGTCGGAGATGCTAGAACTCTGTACTCCCATCATCTATGGCTCACCAAAGGTAGCTACATATCACCGTAATGCCCTAGACATAGAGGCAAACTTTACGATTATCAATGATGCCTCAGAAGCTCAAGAAGGCAGACTCAACCTGCTACCTGTCTTTGATGAGGAGATAAAAGTAGAATTCGGTGTACCTTCAGAAGAGTCTGGTAATGCTGGATTGAGGGCAGTTGACTGTGCACTGGAGGATTACAGGAAGGGCCTTTTTGATGTTTTAGTGACCGCACCTATTGATAACAACAACCAATTCCACTTCAGTGGGCAGAGCAGATACATAGAAGATCATCTCGAAACAGAGGGACAAGGATTGTCAATCCTCGTAAACGACGAGCTACGTGTAGCTCTTGCCACACGTAATCTACCACTGCGCCAAGTGTCTGAGTCGCTCTCTAAGACGAGCATCATCAATAATGTGACGACACTTTTCCAAAGTTTACGCCGTGACTTCCGCATCTCTTGCCCTCGCATAGCCCTACTTGGCTTAAACCCAAAGGCTGGAGATAACGGACTACTAGGCTCAGAAGAGATGGAGATTATCGCTCCCGCCATTGACGAACTCGTAGAGAAAGACATTCAGGCATTCGGTCCTTATGCTGCAGACACCTTCTTTGGATGTAACGAAGCAGAGGAGTTTGACGGCGTATTAGCGATGTATTACGAACAGGGATTGTCTCCATTCCGGACACTTTCAGCATCTCCTGGCATCAATTACACCGCCGGATTACCACTCGTTCGCACAGCTCCAGAGCTTCCTAATAGCCTGTCTATCGCTGGAAAGGGTATTGCTGATGAGCAAAGTCTTCGTCATGCAATCTATTTAGCCATTGATATTTTCCGCAACAGAGCTGACTATGATGCCCCAATGGGTAATCCTTTACCAAAGTTGTATAAGGAGAAACGAGATGAAAGTGACAAGGTTCGTTTTGCTATTCCTCGCAAACGGGAAGACCGCACACCGCAATCTGAAAACGAGAAAGAAGCACACTAAAGTGCTGTTCTCACTGTAACGTATAGAGAAAGCAAAGGAAGTTCATGAACAAGAAGTATCAAAATGGCTTTTTCATCTTTGGTTTAGTTGTGCTTATCATCATGATAACACAACTTGACTTTGCTGACGTATGGCATAATATCCAACATGCTGGCTACTGGTTCTTTGCAGTTGTTATCCTATGGGCTTTCCTTTATCTATTCAATACAGCTGCTTGGTTTACCATCATTCGTAGTCAAACCAAGGATAAAACAGATAAGAAAAAAGTCTCTTTCCACTGGCTTTATAAGGTTACAGTCTCTGGATTTGCACTCAATTATGCAACTCCCGGTGGACTGATGGGCGGAGAACCCTATCGCATCATGGAACTTACGCCTAAGATTGGAGCAGAACGTGCCACATCATCCGTACTGCTCTATGCCATGACACATATCTTTAGCCACTTCTGGTTTTGGCTTCTTTCGATATTCCTTTATATCTTTACCCAGCCAATAAACCTCTTTATGGGCACTATGCTCACTGCTGTTGGAGTGTTCTGTGTGTCCGCTATCTGGTTCTTCCTCACTGGTTACAAGAAAGGATTGGCTGTACGAGTGATGAATATAGTACGCCATCTCCCTCTTATCAAGAGATGGGCAGAACCTTTTATAGAGAAACATAAGGAACAACTGGACACTATTGACCAACAAGTTGCATCATTACACAATCAGAATCCACGTACTTTCTTGATGGTTGTATCGCTGGAATTGGCTTGCCGCATATGTAGTGCACTGGAGATTTTCTTTGTTCTTCTTGTCCTCATGCCAAGCGTTAACTACGTTGATTGTATCCTTATCCTTGCTTTTACCTCGCTCTTTGCCAATATGTTATTCTTCATTCCGTTGCAGTTAGGCGGTAGAGAGGGCGGATTTCTCATGTCTGTTACGGGCTTAGGGCTTAGTACAAGTGCTGCAGTCTTCGTTGCTTTAATCGTCCGCATACGCGAATTAATATGGACAGCCATAGGGTTGTTACTGATAAAAATGGAAAAGAGGAAATCTGAATGATTTCCTCTTTTTTTCAATTCATTACATTAACACCCACTACCATCAATCTTACAGGATGGAGCAGTATCCCCTTCACCCAACTGACTATAGTTACGGAAATTCTGTTCCAGCTTCTCTACCGTGTTTGCACCCGACAGAAGATTATGATATTTACCATCCACCTCTATCAAAAGAGTTGGGAAACTCTCTACACCAAAGCTATCAGACTTCTTGAAATCATCCTCTGCAAGAGTCTTATTGTCCCAATTATTTTTCAGTTCTGACGCATATTTATCTGCGTCAACACCCAAATTCCGTGCAATATCTACAAAGATTTCTGGTTCGTTTAAATCCTTTCCATCTATGTAAAAAGCCCTTTGGACTTCATAAATGAACTCACCCCACTGCGTTTTTGGAAGCATCTCACGTACCAATGCGAAAGCTATCGCGGGTTTAACGGAATCCATCTTCAGATTACCTGCAGCCAATTGCTTTTCATAAGTGTCCCCAAAAGGCACACCATAATATTTTGTTATACGTGCATTTGATTCCTTAACATGCTCCAACATAGAAGCTTTTATTGTTTCACCACCTACAAACAATCCTCCAGAATACATCTCAAGGGAGATCTCAGGGTGATTCTTCAAAAACTTAGAGAAGACAGACTCGAAACCATAACACCAACCACAATAGGTGTCAAATACATAAATTACTCTCATACTCAATAAGATTTATTCTATCAATCATTACTGATTGCACAAAAAGTGTACCACGAAAAGCTATCCCCTACACCCATTTCCCCCTCAACAAGAAGCTTAAAAAGAATGTAAAATGGTGATGATTGCCATCGGTAAAACTATCTTACAAAATTTAAAAGGTCATGACAAGCGAAACAGGAAGATATTGGACTTTTATGGATTCATAACTATCACAAACCCAAACAGTTACAAACAGGCTTTCAAAAGGGCATGTTTTGCATTGTAAAAGGGCGTCTTTTACACGTCAAAAGAGCACCTTTTACATTGCAAAAGGGCATCTTTTGCAACACAAAAGATGCCCTTTTAAAAATCAATTAGGAAAATATTTCACAAAGAGAGCATTTATTCCTTTTGGGATTAACACACTATTAAGACCAAAGAGACCAAATTAAACAGATTCATTCACCGACTTTCCATCCTCTGAAAGTGTACATAGAAGTTGTTAAAGTCTGCCAAAGTTGCAGTTTTTACAAATATAATAAGTAAATTTGTCAGTCAAATGAATACAACAGAACTACAAAGAATCAAACAAAGATATAACATTGTAGGTAACTGTGATGGGCTTAACAGAGCATTAGATGTTGCCCTTCAAGTTGCACCTACAGATTTATCAGTACTGATTATCGGCGAGAGTGGTGTCGGTAAGGAGATTATTCCCCGTATCATCCATGACAACTCGCCACGTAAGAGAGAGAAATATTTCGCCATAAACTGTGGATCTATCCCTGAAGGGACTATCGATAGTGAACTGTTCGGGCATGAGAAAGGCTCTTTCACAGGTGCTATTGGTGAAAGTGAGGGTTATTTTGGCATCGCCAACAAGGGAACAATCTTCCTTGATGAGGTTGGAGAATTACCCATGGCAACGCAAGCGCGACTGCTTCGTGTACTGGAAACAGGCGAATATATACGTGTTGGAGGACAAGAAATACGCAAGACTGATGTCCGTATTGTCGCTGCAACCAATGTAAACATGCGCAAAGCCATCAGTGAAGGTAAGTTCCGCGAGGATCTTTTTTACCGTTTGAACACTATTCCAATCCAAATACCGCCACTCCGTGAACGTGGTGAAGACATCATTTTACTCTTCCGTCTCTTTGCAATGCAGATGGCAGAGAAATACAGATTGCCTAAGATTACACTCACAGATGAAGCACGTCAGATACTTCTTCAGTATAAATGGCCTGGAAATGTACGCCAATTAAAGAACATAACAGAACAAATGTCTGTCTTAAGTGAGAAGCGCGAGATTGATGCAGACACCATATTGCACTTCATTCCACGTGATCAAGACAGCACACAATTGGCCCCCATACAGAACAATGGCGCTCACAGCTACGAGAGTGAGCGCGAGATTCTATATAAAATTCTCTATGAGTTACGTGGCAATGTCAGTGACTTGCGACGTGATCTGACCAATGTTCGCAAACAATTAGAGGAAAACAGACAACTTAACGGTGCAAACGGCTTCCAAGCAGCTGCACCAACAACGTCTAATTTACCATCTGCTCCGAGTAGACCAGGCGTCAGATCACCTGAACCTATCGAACATATAGTGGATGCGGAGGCGGAAGAAATATCCGAACCAGAGACCCTTAACCTTAACGACATAGGCAAACTTCTGGTTGAAAAGGCCTTAGAGCGTAATAACGGCAATAGGAAAAAGGCTGCACAAGAGCTTGGTATCAGTGACAGAACACTGTATCGACGCATCAAACAATACGGATTAGAAAACGATTAAGACAAGCAAAACAATAAGGAAAAACTTATCCCTCTATAGCCAAACATAAGATGAAGATAGGAAAAAACATAAATACAACACGCCATCTAACGTGGACCGTAACTGCCATCTGCCTGCTCCTGCTGGCTGCATGTAGCGTATCTTACAAGTTCAATGGCGCAAGTATAGATTATAATAAGGTACATACCATCCAGATTTCGGACTTCCCTATCCGCTCAACCTACGTTTGGGGACCTATGGGACCTATGTTTAACAACCAACTAAAAGACGTTTTTGCAAATCACACACGCCTCCAGCAGGTTAAACGTAATGGTGACTTAAAGATTGAAGGTGAGATAACCCAATACCAGCAACGTAACAAGAGCGTATCAAGTGAAGGCTACTCCGCACAGACAGAACTGTCTATCACTGTCAACGTACGCTTCACTAACAATACGAACCATAAAGAAGACTTTGAACGTCAGTTTACTGCTACATCAAGTTATGAGACAACCAGGAACCTGAACTCAGTACAAGAAGAGCTCGTAACACAGATGGTGAAAGACTTGACGGACCAGATTTTCAATGCAACAGTTGCTAATTGGTAAGCTATCCCACAACAACATCAACACTTATCAACACTAACTCAGCATATGAATATTGCCTATCTCATTAACCATCCAGAAAACCTGAACAAAGAAACTCTGTACGATTTACGGAGCCTGCTTGCTCTTTACCCCTACTATCAGCCAGCACGTATCCTCTTACTACAGAATCTCTTCCTGCTTCACGACCCTACATTCGACGAAGAATTGCGTCGTGCAGCGATGTATATAGCAGACCGTCAGATATTGTTCAACCTGGTAGAAGAAGCTCATTACCAGCTAATTCCACAACAAAAGCAGAAAGGTAACAATACACAAGAAGCTATAACAACAGATACTGAAGGCCTCAAAGCCAACGAAGACAGGACCACTTCCCTCATAGATGACTTCCTTGAGCAAATTCCAGAGGAGGAGATACCTGCAGATACACAAGTACATCGGAAGCCAACTCCAGCCGACGCAACTATAGACTACGTCGCTTATCTACTTGAAAGTGAGAATGAACAGAAACAAGAGACCATCCCTCAGCTGAAAGGCCAGGAACTTATAGATGACTTTATCAACAAAGAAAATGGTAAAATCACACTACAAGAAGAGACAGAATACGAACTAGAAGAAGCCGATTCTGCCGAAGAAGCTGAGAATGAGGATACTGGTTACTTCACAGAGACCCTTGCTAGGATTTATATTAAACAAGGAAGATATTCTAAAGCATTGGAAATTATTAAGCGATTAAATTTGGTTTATCCGAAAAAAAATCGTTACTTTGCAGACCAAATCCGTTTTTTAGAGAAACTGATAATAAACAATAGTAAAAAATAAAACAAGAAAAATGTACACGTTATTCGTTATTCTTATCGTGGTAGCATCACTCATGATGATCGGAATCGTATTGATTCAAGAGTCAAAGGGTGGTGGTCTCGCATCAAACTTCTCATCTTCTAATGCCATAATGGGAGTTCGCAAGACCACAGATTTCATCGAAAAGGCAACATGGGGATTAGCTATTGCCATGGTTGTCATCAGCGTAGCAAGTGCTTACGTAGCTCCTTCAGCTACAACTGATGAGAGTGTTATAGAGAAAGCAGCTACAGAAGGTAATACAACCAACCCTAATAACCTTCCTAACTTTGGTGCAAGTCAGCAGAAACAAGCTGCTCCTGCTGCACAGAAAGGTGGTGCAACACAGGCTCCAGCAGCCCCAGTAGCCCCGGCAAAGTAAAAGGATAAAATAAAAAAAGTACGGGAATTATTTGGTCAATTCATTTAAAACCCGTACCTTTGCACTCGCTTTTAAGCAATAACCAAACACGGTGGATGTAGTTCAGTTGGTTAGAGCGTCAGATTGTGGTTCTGAATGTCGTGGGTTCGAGTCCCACCCTCCACCCTTACAGAGAACAAGCGGAAATCCAATAAATAAAAGGGTTTCCGCTTTCCTTTTATGCTTCAAATCCACGATATAAAGATATTACAAGTTGTGTATATTGCCCATAAGTAACAGTAAAAACATTTAGCAAGATTTTAACAGAAATGGCAACTTTCAAACCAACTATATTTAAAAACCGAATGCGAAGTGATAAAACATGGAGTGTACATATTCGGTTTACTCATAATAACAAAACAAGGTACATTCCTACTACAATGTATATCAGTAAAAAGGACATAACGGCTTCATTCAAGATAAAAAACGCAAATATACTCGATAGGTGCAATGACATCATAAAAGAATATAGGAGCAGATTAAGTGAATTAAGCCTTGAATTTAACGACATAGACATAGATACTATTGTTTCCTATATCCGACAGAAGAAAGAAAACAACGGTGTATCATTTACGGAATTTGCATCAAAATGGATTGAGGAATCAACCATTAAAGGCATAAAGAACTATAAGACGGCTCTAAACGCTTTGTGTTCCTTTGTAGGACGTGATAATATTCTTTGTGAGGAAATCAACGTTAAGACAATGAAAGCCTTTGAGAACGCATTAAAAGACCGCCCAAGAGCACAATCTTTATATCCTAATTGCATCAAAACAATATTCAACGCTGCAAAGGAGTATTATAACGATGAAGATAACGATATTATACGAATTAAACACTCCTTAGACAAATATAAGCCAGTAGAGCAGAATATAGCTGAAAAACGAGCATTAGACGTGGAAACGATAAGGGATATATTTGTCCTACCCTATGATAATATTAGAGTTAAAGGAAAGTCAAGCCGTCATGATTTGGCATTAGATTGTTTCCGTCTTTCGTTCTGCCTTATGGGGATGAACTCTGCTGACCTCTACTATGCTGATAAATTGGAAGATAACGTCATTATCTATGACCGCATGAAAACAAAGGATAGGCGGAGAGATAAGGCTGAAATACAAGTGAAAATAACAGATTATATCAAGCCGCTAATTGAGAAATACAAGGGTAAAGAGCGTGTATTTAACTTCTATGAGAGGTTTGCAACTATGGAGAGTTTCAACCGTGCTATAAATCTTGGACTAAAGGAAATAGGGAAAGAACTTGGCATTGAACGTCTACAATTCTATGCTGCCAGGCATTCTATGGCAACTATTTCCGTAAATGACGTAAAAATAAGCAAGTATATAGTAAATGACATGCTTAACCACACTGACCAATCACTAAGAGTAACGGAATTATATATAAAAAGAGATTTTAACACTATCAATAAAGCGAATGTAAAACTTTTAGATTACGTTTTAAAAGCATAACAACACACTGAGCAACACACTGAGCAACACACTGAACACCTTTGTAATTATCTTTATGTTAGATTTTTACAAAGGTGAAAAATAAAAAGCAACACACTGAGCAACACACTGAATTTACCAATTTATGTAAATATAAAATACTTTGGCGTGCAAAAAATCTCCTTAACGTTTTTTGTAATACAAAAATATTTGCTATATATTTGTAAGAAAACCACTAATGGAGCAAATAATAGAAACCATCAAAAGAATTGAGAAAGCACGTACGGCATTACGTCAAGCAATGGCAGATAATGAAATTGCCACATCGCCTAAACTGAAAGACTTAAATCTCATTCCGAAGATTTACAAGATATTCGAGGAATTAAAGGGCAAAGAAATAAAGGTAAACGACCGCAAAGAATTTATCTTTGTTGTCATCTACCTTTACTCTCCTAACAAATTCTTTGGTGGCAAGATGCCGCAGGGGCTTAGACGTGCTATCACCAAAGCAACCAAAGTAACATGCGCAAGTGTTATCTCTGCAACATGCACGGAACTAATGGTACTTTATACAACTTATGCAGATTTCCGTCAAAATGTGGATATGCTTATGGGTTCTTTAGACGGGCTATTAGAGTAGCCCTTCTTTCGTTGCTTTATCCCTTATAGCTTCGTTAATAAAACGATTCCTATTATCCTGCTTGTCGAGAATAGGTATCAAATCTTTGTCAGCCTTATAGTTGTATGCTTTGCCCGTAATTGCAGGGCGACCTGCGCCTATTCTCTTTCCTCCGCTTTTACCTTTTACTCCTGCCATATTTATCTCTTTGTAAGCCATTCAGCTGCCTTTCGCAAGCTGTCGGCAAGTTCTTTTTTGTCTATGTTGTCTTGTATTTCTAAACGCCACTTTGGAGACTTTCTGCGATACAGGTAACACTTTGCATCGTCCTCACTATACTCAATGCCGTACGGAATATTAAAACACTTTGAACTGTGATATTTTACCGCCCACTCGCCTAACTCTCGCATAGCTGTTGCGAGTTCGTTGGCTGTTAGGTGGGTATCATCTAACAGTGTTACTTTCTGTGTGCTATTAAAAGCACCATCTTCAAATGTAACGGCATTGTCGTTACATTCATCAGTAAGTACCCACTTGTTTGGGTGGGTACTCTTTTTTATAATATATTTATCCATGCCTCCTCATTGATTTAAACATAATTTTTAAATTTGCTCTATCTTCTGCCATTTTATGTAGACAATCTATTTCATAGCAGGTTTCGCCTTGCTTCCATGCTTCCGTGCTAAGATTACGCCCCATTTTAAGAATTGCTCTTGCCTCTTCTAAGAATCTTTGAGCTATTTCCTCTGTTTTAAATCTATTGTTGGTGTGATATTCCCCATAGCCATAGAAGCCTGAATTGTCGTCTTTTTTATAGACGAAGCTGGTTATATGGTCTAAATTAGACACAAAGAAATACGTATCGCCTTTTTTAGGAAACCAATCATTGTCTTCTTTTTTATATTTAGAAAGCGTCTTTTTTATTTCATCAGCAACCCAGTAAGCGATAGGTTTACTAATAAAACAATTATTATTATTTATTAGCTGCTCTATTTTGAAGTGGTTAGATTGCAAGCATAGGTTGCAATTTAAAGACCAATAACCTTCTTCAGGCACCCATTCTTCAGGTTTTTTTAGGGTGTCCCAATTTTCAATAATATATTTTGCAGCCTTTCTTTTAGCAATTTTCTTGTTTCTTCCTTTTTCTTCCCAAAACACACCGCATGGGAGAGTTATTCTGACCTTAACTTCTGCATCAAAACAGAATTGGGCGATATAAACTATCTCTACTTTCATTTCTTTTTTGAAAGTATGTTTTACAAATTCATGTAAAACAACAGAAGGATTCTCGCCAGTTTTCAATATGGGTTTAGTTTCTTTCATAGACTTTGCCCGTCATGCCGATAGCGCAACATTGTGTTATTACTTGTTTAATATTTTTTTTACTTCTGAAAATATAGGGTCAAATCCGAATTTTTCGACAAATACTCTTTTAAAGTATTTTTTTGTTCGCTTACGACGTTTGTCGCCATTACTTGCGAGGTCGCCATAATCTTCTGCTTCTTCAAGTATCTTTGCAACTTCTTCTTTATTTTCGCTGATAACAGCTTTTAGTTTGTTGGTTGCGTGTTCTTTTTCAGCTTCGAATTTTGCTTGTGCTTTCTTTTGCTCTGCTTGGTATTTTTGTAGCTCTTCAAATCTTTTCATCTGTTCATTGAAACGCTTTGTAAACATACCTTTTAAAGAACCTTTTATCTCTATATTCAAGTATTCAGCAACCTGTTCAACAACATCGTAAATATCGTTTTTTGTACCGCAAGCATCTTGCAAATAAAAGCATTTATCGTTACTTCTATTTGGCGCATTGTAGTTAGGTTCGTGGTCAGCTATACGTATCTTCTTTTCTTTGTAATATACGTATATACTACCAGTGCCAGCGGTGTGAACCTTAACGCCTTCGAGCTTTTTCAAAAGTTGTTCTATTGTTGCCATATCGTTTATTATTATTTACAATGCAAAGATAAGTATATACTTTTTCAAAAGCAAATATTTGACTTTTATTTAACGCTTTTTAGTATATACTTATTCAAACGTTAATCTTTTGTTAAAGTTGTATTTAGTATATATTTATTCAAATAAAAGTAATATCTTTGCAACGTGATTAAAAAACAAAGTAATAACAATTAAATATATGATTATGAATGCAGACGCTTTCACAGACGCAGATGTTCTTGTAGCATTTAGCAAGGCTTTGAACCAATCTTCTATCGAAGACATAGAGAGAAATAGAGCACGCAGAAGAAGAGTTGCAAAAGCTGACTTCTTCAACCTTAAAGAGGTTACGGGTAGAGAAAAATTCATGAATCTATAAAGGTAACGAGGCGGCTAACCACCGCCTCACAAAACAAAGTATATGAATCAAATTGTAGTTGAGTTTTACGCACTTAAGAGAAATATATGGGGCGAAGATACGCTCGAGCACAAGGTTATCAGAACAGGTAAGGCGACTATCGAAGAGGCCTATGAGGTAGCGATTGACAACGGGCACAACCCTAACAAAAATATCCGTTGGTGGTCAGAGACAATGTAATCTTGCAACAATCCGCCCATTGTAGGTTATACAGGGCGGATTTTCCTAAATATAATAATGTTAAATCGTATCTTTGTGATACATTAAAAAAGAGAAAAGTCGTATGAAAGTACTTAATTTGATAATTCGCCAAAAGTATTTCGATGCTATCCTTGCAGGTCGCAAGGTGCAAGAGTTCAGAGAAGTTCGTCCAACAACTATCAAGAAACTATTGCAGCTTGATGAAGATGGCTTTGAAGTTGAAGATGCAGACGGCAATGCGCAGCCTATCAAGTATGACGCAATTCAGTTCTATGTTGGTTATAACAAAGACAGAGATAATGCACTTGTCGAGGTCGTTGGTGCTCATTGCGAGATATTCGTAGATGAGAATAACGAGCCTATCACCTATGAGCATGGCAGGGATAAAGACGGCAACCCGCTTGTATGGGTCGCAGAGCAGGTCGTGTTTGATTTGGGTAAAGTACTTTCACACAACATAAGAGACAAGTCGAAGAAAGTGTAATAATCAAAACAAAAGATTATGGCAAGAAGAGAAACAAAGCTAACATGGGATGTCTCTCGACTCAAGGGACGCGACCTTTCAAAATCGTTCGATATGAAAGCGTACGCTAAGAAGACGAGATACGGGCTTCATTTTGGGACGAAAGGCTCTAAACCTAACAGCTCGAAATCTAACAGCTCGAAATCTATAAAAAGCCGTATTGCTGGTGCAACAAAAACATACTTGGGCAATAGTGGACGGCATTCCCTTGAAAGAGGCAATAAGTTGGCGAGCCACAATACGGTTTATAGGCAAATCCGTGGAGCAATGGGACTAAGCGCAGGATAATGAACAAATTACAAGAGGCACATAACGTAATATGCGGGGTGGCTGAAAAGCAGTCATCTTGTATTGTTATGTGTTCACTTGGTAAAGACTCTCTCGTAACTTTGGACTTAGTATATCCCCACTTTGAAAGGGTTGTATGTGCGTTTATGTACTTTGTCAAGGACTTAGACCACATTAATGGTTGGATAAGGTGGGTAAAGAAGAAATATCCAAAGGTCGAGTTTATGGAAGTTCCTCATTGGAATTTAACTTATATTCTTCGTGGCGGTCTGTATTGCGTGCCTAACCCGAAAGTAAAGCTGATGAAACTCGCTGACGTGATTAAGGCGGTGATGTTAAAGACAGGTATTTACTATACGTTCTTAGGGATGAAGAAAGCGGACGGCATGAATAGAAATCTTATGCTCAAAGGTTATGAATCTAATGAGTATGAGAATAACGGCTTAGTTTATCCGCTTGCATCGTGGACACAGAAAGACGTTAAAGCATATATGCGTATGAAGCGTTTGCCACAACCAGTTTTATACGGTAACAAGGCAAGTAACGGATTAGGATTTAACATAGATTGCTTTACATGGCTTAATAAACACTATCCGCAGGACTTAGAGAAGATATACAAAGTGTTTCCAATGAGCGAGAGAATTTTATTTGAACAGAATTATAAACAGGGTAACAAATAATAATTATGGCAAGAAGAACATTAAATAGAACATTGGAGCAAGTCGCTCGTGTCACGAATGGCAGTCCAGTTAGAAGAGAGGGATTGATAAGGCAAGCTGCTGCAAATAGACTGACAAGAATGGGATACATTGGATATCATGGTAAGCGAGTCGATGCGAATGAAAATGCCTTATTATCAGCCTCAACGGCGGGGGCTTATAAAAAAGGGAGTTCATCTTACAAGCGGAATTTAGATATGGCAAAAGCAGAGTCCAAGTGGTTTAGTAGGAAAGCCAAAGGCAATGTAGCAGGATAACAATTAAACAGAGACAAGTCAGATGGATAACAAATACTTCACATCAGAGAGCGTGGAACTCCTGCGCTCTCAAATTAAACTTCACGAGAATAACCCTCGCACTATTCCCGAAGAGAATAGAAAGGCTCTCAAACGTGGTATAAAGAAGTTCGGCATGGTCGGAGGAATCGTGGTGAACAAGCGGACAGGATATACACTTGTAAGCGGACACCAACGCCTTTCGGTTATGGACGAGCTCCAAAAGTACAACTCCGAGACAAAGGATAATGACTATCCTATCCGAGTGGACTTGATAGACGTTGAGGAGAAAGAAGAAAAAGAGCTGCTTATCTTACTCAACAACCCATCAGCGCAAGGTGAGTGGAACTATGATACACTCCGTGAGCTTATCCCCGACATCGACTACAAAGATGCAGGACTAACCGAGCAAGACCTCGATATTATCGGTGTGGATTTCAACTTCCAAACAGAAGAAGAAAACACCATCGCTGATGAACTCGACACACTCATGGAACCCGTCAGAGAGGAAAGGCAAGCAGAAGTGGCACAACGACAAGCCGATAGAGCGGAAAAGGTTGCCCACATGAAGCAAGTAAAAGAAGAAGTGAAACAAGCCGCTACAAAGGCAGCCGCAAACATGGACGCTTATCTTATGCTATCATTCGATAATTGGGAGGCAAAGGCGGAATTTTGTGAGAAGTTCGGGTTTAACCCCGATGAGAAGTTCCTCAAAGGTGAAGTATTCTCTGAAAAGATAGAAACACTTTTAACAGAATAGCTATGGCAAAACCAAAACACGACTACGATAGTGAAGATTTCTACAAGCGCATAGAAGGTCTTGCAATGAATGGATACACGGACGAGGAGATAGCAAATGAGCTTAATCTATCCGCAGATGTGTTTGGGTCTATGAAGAACGGCAACTATCAATGTTGGAACGAGGAAGAGAACAAGCGCAGAGGAGCTGAAATTAATAGGGTCTTAGCACATGGACGGACAAGAATTGTAGCTTTACTTCGTGGTACATACATCAAGGGTGCGATTGGTGGAAAGAAGACCAAAACAAGGATAGTTAAGTTCGTACAAGATAAGTGCGAATGTATGGGGCAGGATAAGAAATGCCCCTATTGCGGTGGTACTGGATGGGTAACACTGACGGATAAAGCAGTGGTGCAAGAGTCAGAAATGGAGTTACCTCCTAATATGCAAGCTATCGCTACCCTACTCTATCACCACGACCCAACATGGCGCAAGATGGAGAAGAAACAAGACGATGAAGATGCGCTCTACTCCGAGAATGGTATCGACATAGATAAGTGGATGACCGACAACACAAATGAATAGAATAAACCCTCAGCAGATATATGCTCCGTTGTACCACAACAAGGATAAGTTTGTCATTCTTGTTACGGGTGGGCGTGGAAGTGGAAAGTCTTTCAATGTTTCCACATTCATTGAGCGTCTGTTGTTTGAGGTTAAGCATCCAACTCCTGCAAAGAGAATAGTCCATCAGATACTCTATACTCGTTATACAATGGTATCGGCTTCTATGTCTGTTATCCCCGAGTTTATGGAGAAGGTGGAACTTGATGGCAATGCCAAGTGGTACACACACACAAAGACAGATGTAAAGAACCTCCGCAGCGGTGGCGCAGTGATGTTTAGAGGTATCAAGACATCAAGCGGAAACCAAACGGCAAAGTTGAAATCTATTCATGGCGTTACAACCTTTGTAGTAGATGAAGCAGAGGAGTGGGTATCAGAGCGAGAGTTTGAAACAATCATGCTCTCTATCCGTCAGAAGGGAATACAGAACCGCATTATTATCGTTATGAACCCTACTGACAATAACCATTGGGTTTATAAGCGATTTATTGAGAACACACATAAGGAGGTGATGTATGATGGTGTTCCCGTTCAGATTAGCACCCACCCGAATGTATTGCATATCCATACTACCTACTTAGACAACGCTGAGAACCTCTCCCATGAGTTCATTAAGGAGGTTAAGGACATGAAAACTAACAACCCTGAGAAATATGCGCACACCGTCATGGGTAGATGGGCGGACGTTGCAGAAGGTGCGGTATTTAAGCATATCGGAATTGTTAAGGAGTTCCCGAAATGGTGCAAAAAGGTTGCAATCGGTGATGACTTTGGATTTACCCACGACCCGAGCGCAGGAATACTTTGCGGTATCATTGATAATGACTTGTATCTTGATGAAATCTTCTATCGCACGGGTATGTTGTCATCTGACATTGTAAAGGAACTCAAACGCTTTGGCAGCTTAAAGGTATTCTCCGAGAGTGCAGATCCTCGACTGATACAAGAGATACATAACGCAGGGGTAAAGATTTACCCTGTAGATAAGAGTGGCAGCTCTATCATAGCAGGAATAGATAAGATGTTATCCTTTGACCATATCTTTGTTACAGAGCGGTCATATAACCTCCGTACAGAGTTCAGAAAGTATGTATGGGACACCGATAAGGACGGCAACTATATCAACCAACCAATAGACAAGTATAACCACGGCATAGATGCGGTTCGCTATTATGTCCTTGGTCAGCTTTTAGGAAAGATTTTGAAACCAAAGGGCGACATTGCAGCAGCTTTTGCCCGATAAATAGGATAACGATATGATAAAGACATTAGACGACATCCTCGCACTTGAGGACATTGATAAGAAGATTAGCTACCTTAAGAAAGGCAGGCGCAATCCTCTCCCCGAAACATCAGCAAATCTTGCAGATTGGGACATGACGCAACATGACATCATGAACCCCGAACTTTACAAGAAGATTAAAGTCCTTGTAGAGATGGCAGAGGATAAGTTTGACCCCGAGAGCGGAAAAACAATACATATCCCTGCACAATATGAAATGAAAGAGCCTAACCGCATTGCAATTCCTATTGAGCAGGATATAGTAAATATCCATACCGCCTTTTGTGTTGGTACAGAACCCACGCTTGACTGTAATCCCGAAGACGATGGAGAGAAGAATGTGTTTGAAACTGTCAAGCAGGTATTCAAGAAGAATAAACTGAAATTCCAAAACCGCAAGTTAGTCCGTTCGTGGCTATCAGAGCAGGAAGTGGCGGAGTATTGGTATGTTGTCAAAGATGATGGTTTTTGGGCGCAGCTAAAGCGCAGAATTGCGTCCCTATTTGGGAATAAAGTACCCGAGTATCAGTTAAGGTCACAAATATGGTCACCCTTCCGTGGTGATACATTATATCCTTTCTTTGACGATAACGGCAAAATGATAGCTTTCTCTCGTGAGTATAAGAAGAAAGACTTAGACGGCAACGAACACACCGTATTCATGACTATTACCGCAGATAAGGTATATCAGTGGGAACTTGATAAAACATGGTCAGAGAATGTAGAGCGTACGTTTGCACATCAGCTTCAGAAACTCCCTGTTATGTACGCATTTCGTTCCGAGCCGTTATGCGCAAAGGTTAAGCAGTTACGTATTCGATTGGAGAAGTGTTTGAGTGGCTATGCTGATTGTATTGATAATCATTTCTTTCCACTCCTTATGCTCTTTGGTGAGTTGCAACCCAACAACTTGAGCGGTGATGCAAGAAACAGAATGATGCAGCTAACGGGGGATGGTGCAAATGCGCAATATCTCACATGGAATCAATCATCCGACCCTATCAAGGTGGAGATTGAAACATACTTTAATCAGATATACGGACTGACAAACACGCCTCGTATATCATTCGACCAACTCAAAGACACGGGCAACGCTCTTAGTGGCACGGCTTTTCGATATGTCTTTATGGCTGCTCATATGGCAGTACAGAACCACGCAGAGGAATTGGGAGAGTTTTTCCAACGAAGAGTTAATTTCCTCACATCTGCTATTGGTACACTGAACACATCACTCGAAGCCGCAAGTAAAACGGTAAGCATCGAAACAGAGATTGTTCCTTTCATGATTGATAGCGAAAGAGATAAGGTTGACACGGCAGCAGCTGCCGTCAGTGGTGGCGTGTGGTCAACAGAACATGGCGTTGCCTATTGTTCCAACTATGGCGAGTTGCAGGATGAATTACAACAAATCAAAGAGGAGAAAAAAGAAACTCAACCAACATCGCAAACGCAAGAATAGCTTCTTTATACAAATGTTTATGTATTATTTCAGCCGTCTGTACGTGAGTATAGGCGGCTTTTTATTACAACCGTCTTATTGTCATTTCTCATCCACTGAAAAACACAAATATCCCTTTTATAATGTGTAAATTTGAAAAGATTTATTCAAGTTAACACTTTATAAAGTATGAACATTTACGAACAAATTTTGGCAGGACTCAGAACTAAATTCCAAGGGGCTGATGATGCCACCCTTCAGCGTATGGCAAGCAAGAAAGCTGAAGGAGTAACGGACGAGAGCAAGGTAAACTCTATCGTTGAGGGTATCTCCTTTCAAGACGTTCTAACAAGCTATGGCGACTATCGGGCTGATGGTGCGCAGAAAACCGCAGTTTCCAACTACGAGAAGAAGCAC
>ERZ773028.45-NODE-45-length-111891-cov-25.769278_pt1 | contig 111891 bp, 96 predicted proteins | sample MGYA00511123_ERZ773028 | MGnify/ENA primary metagenome ERZ773028 (study PRJEB29015, sample SAMEA2738134) | human oral metagenome | biome: human oral; feature: human-associated habitat; material: saliva | place: China | collected 2206 ... | reverse complement strand
GCCTCCCGTTTCTTGGACTTCATTTTTGGTGTCCAAGAAACGGGAGGCAGTTCAAGGGGATACGGGGGTTTGAAATTTAGTGTTAGAGAGCAGAGAAATTACTTCTTTGCCAGAGCGTCGCGGATCTCCTTCAGGAGGTCGAGCTCGGTCTCTTCCTCTTCGGCAGCTTCGTCGTCAGCCTTCTTCTTAGCCAGTGCGATTTCAGTCAGCTTCTGAGTGGGGACAACAACTGCGAAGTACACAGCAACTGCAATCAGGATGAAGTTGACAACAGCGGTCAGGAACACGCCAACCTTGATCTGGCCGAAGACCAGGAACTCATCGAAGTTGGGGGACTTAACCAGCATCGAGATAGCGGGCATCAGGACGGACTGGACAAGTGCGGTCACCACAGCGGTGAAGGCGGTACCCATGATCAGACCAACTGCGAGGTCGATGACGTTACCGCGGATCAGAAAATCTTTAAAACCCTTAAGCATGAGATATAGAATAGCGCCTTTTAGGTGTTCAAAATGCCATATTCTGAGAAAATTTTCACTGTAAAGCATGTGTTTTTCTTCACAGTGGTTCTATGGCACTCAATACTTAAGGTCTAGGTCACATGAAGCTGAGTAAAAATCTCTAAAACCTGCGAAAAACCGCGGATTTACGGGGTGTGTATGCGAAAAAATATGCATCTCCTGTACCTATTTATTTCCGGGACGGAAGCCAGAAATACGATACACATCACCGCTCAGCGCACCGGACAAAGCCAAAAACTTAGCTCAGAGCCTAGTTCGCACTTGCATAATCGGGTGCCGCACCCGTACCGATAAACTCCTCAAAAGTCTTCGCACCCGAAGACACATACTCCTGAGCAATCTGCACACCCACATAACGGTAATGCCACGGCTCAAAACGATAACCGGTCACCGACTGACGACCATCAGGGAAGCGCAAAATATATCCGTAACGCGGAGCGTTCTTCGCCAACCACTGACCAGCCAGCGTATCGCGATAACACTCCTCCAAACGGCAACCCTCAGGAGAAGCAAAATCAATCGCCAAGCCCGTCTGATGCTCCGAATAGCCGGGACGCGCAGACAACTGGTCCGCCACCTTCTGGCCGTTCACCGAAACCCAATACTGATAGGTCTGCTGCTGCACCGCATACGAACGATACGCGCTAGACACAAGCAGAGTCACGCCATCAGTAGCAGCCGCATCAATCATCGTATCCGCTGCCTTAGCCGCCTCAGCGCGCAATTGATGACCGTAGAACTCCACCAGGTCATTCGGCTCCCAATCCTGCTGCGCAAAGGGACGCATCTTATTCACAAGACAACGCAGCGAGTCCGGCTGAGCCTCAACACTCGGCTGCGCCGGAGCCAGCGTGGCGGATCCCGATGCGCTTGCAGACGCCGAAGCGCTCGCAGAAGCGGTGGGGGAGGTGGAGGAAACAACCGCGGTGGGCGAGGGGACGCCAGAAGCTGAAGGGGATGCTGCCGATGAAGATGCAGCAGCCGAAGAAGCCGACGAAGAAGCCGACGAAGAAGCGCCCTGACTCTGCGAACCGCACGCCGCCAATAGCGCGGTGCCACCAACGCCCAAAGCCGCACCCAGAAGAGTACGACGGTTCATCACAGAACTTTCAAAAGACGCCTGAGAATCGGATGTGCGGTGCGGGGAATTCACAATAACTCCTAATCGTGCTGCGTAACGGTGCATACAAAAGCGCCGGAAGCCTAAACCCACCCCGCGAGGGAGTGGAGCCTCCGGCGCCTTCTACTAGAATGCACCACAAATGCGTTACGCGTGTGACTAAAAACCCTAATTCTTACGCAGAAGAACCTGCTCCACGGTATGCTCGGCACCCTTCTGCAGAATCAAATGCGCACGAGCACGAGTCGGCAAAACATTCTGCACCAGGTTCGGCTCATTCACGCTCTTCCAAATGCCGGTCGCAACCTCAACCGCCTGCTCATCGCTCAGCTCCGCATAACGCTTGAAATACGACTCCGGATTCGCAAAAGCCGAAGAACGCAGAGTCAAGAAACGATTCACATACCAGCGCTCAATATCTTCAGTGCGGGCATCCACATAAATAGAGAAATCAAAGAAATCACTCAGCGTCAGATCAGAAGTCTCCGGCCCCTCAGCCTGAGAAGGCGCCAAAACATTCAAACCCTCAAGAATCAGCACATCCGGTGCCGTGACCTCAATATGCTCATCCGGCATGATGTCGTAATACAGGTGCGAATACTTCGGCGCCACCACACGCTCAGCACCGGACTTCACCTGCGACACAAAATTCAACAGAGCACGGCGATCATAAGACTCCGGGAAACCCTTGCGGTGCATAATGCCGCGACGCTGAAGCTCAGCATTCGGGTATAGGAAACCATCCGTAGTCACCAGCTGAACCTTCGGAGTAGAAGGCCAACGGCTCAAAAGAGCCTGCAAAATACGAGCCGTCGTCGACTTGCCCACAGCAACAGAACCCGCCACACCAATAATGAACGGGACACGCCGCTGAGACACATGCAGAAAATCATTTGTCATATGGTTCAGCGAAGACGCAGCCGTCACATACAGATTCAGGAGGCGGGAAACCGGCAGATAAATACGCTGCACCTCTTCAAGGTCGACAGTTTCACCCAGACCTCGAAGAGACTCAATTTCCTCAGCGCTGAGGGGGACAGAAATTTCATCGGCTAGGTGCGACCAACGGGAACGGTCAAGACGCATGAAACGGTCATCGCCAGAAAAATACGGTGCGGTGCTCATTTATCTAAGTGTACGAACTTTCAGCCCGCGGGGAAAATACCCACCCTCACGGTTTGTTTGTAGAAATAAATTGATGGAAAGAAAAGGGTAAAACCTGAAAAGCTAGGAAAGCCACATTAAACGTGACGCATAACGGTATTTCACCGTGCACATATTCGGATACTTGTGGGATAAACTTATAGCATGTGTGGAATCGTAGGATATGTAGGTCTGGACACTGCTCCGGACGGTAACAAGTTTGACCACAACGCATACGATGTGGTCCTCGAAGGTCTGCGCCGTCAGGAATACCGCGGCTATGACTCTGCTGGCGTGGCACTCGTGTGCCCCGACGGCATCGTATTCCGTAAGAAGGCTGGTAAGCTCCTGAACCTTGAGAACGAGGTCAAGGAACACCCCCTGCCTGACTCCCAGATTGGTATCGGTCACACCCGTTGGGCAACCCACGGTGGACCCACTGACAACAACGCTCACCCCCACGTTGTCGACAACGGCCGCCTCGCCGTCGTTCACAACGGTATTATCGAAAACTTTGCAGAACTGCGCGCCGAGCTGCTCGCCGAAGGTGTAGAGTTCGCATCTCAGACCGACACCGAGGTAGCTGCAGCAACCATCGCAAGCATCTACAACAAGCTCGGCACCGGTGACCTCACCGAGGCAGTACGCGTCGCATCCAACCGCCTCGAAGGTGCATTCACCATCCTGGCTATCCACGCCGACCACCCGGACCGCGTTGTGGCAACCCGCCGCAACTCCCCGCTGGTCATCGGCCTGGGCGAGAACGAAAACTTCCTCGGCTCTGACGTCTCCGCGTTCATTGACTACACCAAGGAAGCCGTCGAAATGGGTCAGGACCAGATCGTGACCATCACCGGCACCGACTACTCCATCATTGACTTCGAAGGTAACCCCGCAGAGGGCAAGCCCTTCCACATCGAATGGGACGCAGCAGCAGCTGAAAAGGGCGGCTTCAACTCCTTCATGGAGAAGGAAATCCACGAGCAGCCCGCCGCAGTTGAGCAGACCCTCATGGGCCGCCTCGACGAAAACGGCAACCTCACCCTCGACGAACTGAACATTGACGACTCGGTGCTGCGCTCGATTGACAAGATCATCGTTGTTGCATGTGGTACCGCAGCATACGCAGGCCAGGTGGCACGCTACGCCATCGAGCACTGGTGCCGCATCCCCACCGAGGTTGAGCTCGCACACGAGTTCCGTTACCGTGACCCCATCGTGAACGAGAAGACCCTCATCGTGGCACTCTCGCAGTCCGGCGAAACCATGGACACCCTGATGGCAGTGCGCCACGCACGCGAACAGGGTGCAAAGGTTATCTCCATCTGCAACACCCACGGCTCGACTCTGCCCCGCGAGTCCGACGCTGCCCTGTACACCCACGCAGGCCCCGAAATCGCAGTGGCATCCACCAAGGCATTCCTGGCACAGATCACCGCAGCATACCTGCTCGGCCTGTACCTGGCACAGCTGCGCGGCAACAAGTACAAGGACGAAATCGCTTCGATCCTCGCCGAGCTGCAGAACATGCCCGCAAAGATCCAGAAGGTCATCGACAACGACACCCAGGTCAAGGAACTGGGCGTCGAAATGAAGGATGCCTCCTCCGTGATCTTCCTCGGCCGCCACGTGGGCTTCCCCGTCGCAATGGAAGGCGCACTCAAGCTCAAGGAAATCACCTACATCCACGCTGAAGGCTTCGCAGCAGGCGAGCTCAAGCACGGCCCCATCGCACTGATCGATGAAGGCCAGCCGGTCATCGTAGTGGTTCCCTCCGCAAACGGTCGCGACTCCCTGCACGGCAAGGTCGTCTCCAACATCCAGGAAGTGCGCGCTCGCGGCGCCTTCACCATCGTCATCGCCGAGGAAGGCGACGAGGCCGTCAAGCCCTACGCAGACCGCCTCATCACCGTCCCGGCATGCCCCTCGCTGCTGCAGCCCCTGCTGGCAACCGTGCCCCTGCAGATTTTCGCATGCGCACTGGCAGAAGCTAAGGGCCTGGACGTTGACCAGCCGCGTAACCTCGCAAAGTCCGTGACCGTGGAGTAATCCTTAGGAGTAATCATCTGGAGTAATCCTCGGAAATCGCCTCAGCGATAGCGAAAGGGCGGTGGTTGAGTTCTCTAAGAACTCAACCACTGCCCTTGTCGTTAATCGGGTGATTATTCGTGGATTAACCAACACAAATGACGCTGTGAAACAGACATCAACTATGCGTCATATTTGACGCTATCCCACCTAAAAGAAACGAATCTCGCTAGACTTAAAACAAGAGAAACCGCAAACAGGACGCGGTTACCACCCCTACCGTAAAAGGTGAAGCTCATGATTATGGGAATCGGCGTAGATACCGTCAACATTGAACGATTCGAACGAATTGTCACCGAAACACCCGCCTTCGTCCGCCGCGTCTTCACCCCCAACGAACGCACCCGGAACGTACGCTCCCAAGCTGTACGATTTGCCGCCAAAGAGGCAGTCGCAAAAGTACTCGGAGCACCCGCCGGACTCAACTGGCAAGACTGCGAAGTCGCCACCGCCGAAAGCGGCCAGCCCTACCTCATCATTCAGGGCACCATCGCCCGCCGAGCCAAAGAACTCGGCATCAACCGCATTCACCTCTCGCTGACCCACGACGAACCCATGGCCATCGCTATCGCAACCGCCGAATACCTCAGCGACGCAGAACTGGCGCACCTGCAAAAGTTCAACCCCGAAAGCTACCGACTCAGCGTCATCGCCGGTGATGACACCGACGACTAACGCAGAGTCAAACCAACACCACAACCAGGTGACCCCTAAGGCCCGCACGGTGCCACCCAAGGAGACAGCAATGAAGCTCATCTACACTGCTTCCCAGGTACGCGAAGCAGAAAAGCCCTACATCGAAGCCGCCGACTACGACGGATACCTCATGCAACGCGCCGCAGATGCCGTCGCAGCCGAAGCGCAGGATCTGCTCCACGGCAAAGACAACGCCAAAATCCTGCTACTCATCGGTCCGGGCAACAACGGCGCAGACACCATCTACGCCGGTGCCCGCCTGAGTGCCAATGGCCACCGCGTCGACGCCGTCGTCTTCGACCCCAGCGAAAAGAACCTCGAACTCATTGCCCGCGAAGGCGGCGAAGGCACCCGCGTACTCGACCCCGAACACACCCTCGAACACCTTACCGGCTACGACCTGACCATTGACGGCATCCTCGGTACCGGCTCCAGCGGTGCCGTACGCGGTAGCGCCGGCGAATACCTGGGTGTACTCCGTGCAGCGCAGCTCGACGGTAAGCTCGGCGCAGTCCTCGCAGTAGACACCCCCTCCGGAGTCGACAACAACCGCGGAACCGTGCACGAACCCTCCCTGCGCGCCGATCGCACCGTCACATTCATCGGCCACAAGCTACCGGCAGGCACCTGCCACAGCGTCCACTCCGGAGACATCAAACTCTACGACCTGGGCGTTCCCGAAGCCCTCAACTCCCACAAGCCCGCCCTGCGCATTCTCGACCGCGAAGACTACCGCGAACTCATCGAAGTACCCGACGAGCACTCCCACAAGTACACCCGCGGCGTACTGGGCATGCTCACCGGTAGCCTCGAATACCCCGGCGCCGCCCTCATGAGTGTACGCGCAGCCCTTAACACCGGCGTGGGCATGGTCCGCTTCAACGCCAACTCTCACGAGCTACGCCAGCTCATGATTGCTCACAACCCCGAAACCGTCTACTTCAGCGGCGCACCCGCCCTGCAGAGGGTCACCGTCTGGGCTGGCGGCTCCGGCTCTAGCCACGACTCGCTGGATAAGAACCGCTACCTGCTCCACTCGCCCGAACCCGCCATCCTCGACGCGGGCGCCTGCGACCTGGCGGCAGAATACCTGGCAACCGGCAAGCCCCTCGGATCCCACAAGATCCTCACCCCGCATGCCGCAGAGCTCGAACGCTTCCTGCGCATCGTGCACGAGCTCGCCCCCGAAACCTGGAAGAAGCACCTGGGTGACGCCATCGTACCCAGCCGCAAGGATATTGACGCAGAACCCTTCCGCTGGGTGCGTGCCGCCTCCGAACTTTCCGGTGCCACCGTGATGCTCAAGGGTGGCTACACGCTCATTGCGGCACCCAACGGCGCCACCTACAGCGTTGCCGGAGGAAGCCCCTGGCTCGCCACCGCAGGCAGCGGCGATACCCTCACCGGCATCTACGGCGCCCTGCTTGCCCAAACCGTAGCCGCCTTCGACGCCCGCGGAGAAGCCCTAGAAGGCTGCACCTTCGCTTCCATCGGCGCGCTCGCAGTCTACCTGCACGGTGAAGCAGCACGCGCCAGCGCCACCGGAAGCGTCAAGGACGCTCTGCCCGGCCCGGCACCCGCAACCCGCGTCGCGCAGATGCTCCCCGAAGTTATTGCGCGACTCATCACCGAATAGGGGAGCGGAAAGCGCCCTGATGTTCTGACACTTGTCTAGAAGTGAAGAGCTGACCAGATACCCTGGGCACACAGAAGGGGCGTGAATCCACCGGAAATGGATTCACGCCCCTTCAACGCGTTTATATCAATGTACGATGCCGAGCTGCCTGTGCCGGGACAGCATCACTAAAAACCGGCATACGAATCAGCGGGAGAAAATCCCACCATCCTTCTTAGTACGCGCCTTCCTTAGCGAAAACCGCACGGACAGTACGCAGAAGAATAATGAAGTCACCGGTAAGCGACCAGTTCTCAACATAGTAGAGGTCCAGGCGAACCGACTCTTCCCAGGAGAGATCACTACGACCCGAAACCTGCCACAGACCGGTAATACCCGGCTTCACCAGCAGGCGGCGGTACGCAATGTCCTCGTACTGCTCAACTTCCTCAACCAGCGGAGGACGCGGACCCACCAGCGACATATCGCCAATGAACACGTTCCACAGCTGAGGCAGCTCATCAATCGAGTACTTACGGATGAACTTACCAATGGGGGTAATACGCGGGTCGTCCTTCATCTTGAAGAGCACGCCGTTACCCTCGTTCTGCTCCATGAGGCGCTTCTTGACCTCTTCAGCATCAGTACGCATCGAGCGGAACTTCACCATCTTGAAAAGCTCACCGTTCAGACCCACACGACTCTGCAGGAAGAAGACCGGGCCGCCATCACGCTTCACCAGCAGAGCAACCACCAGGAACAGCGGAGACAGCAGAATCAAACCCAGACCCGAAGACACAACATCCACGGCGCGCTTGAAGAACGCCGACAGGCCGGTAATACGCGGAGTCGACACGTGCACCAGCGGCAGACCATTCAGCGGCTGCATGTGCATACGCGGACCAGCAATATCGGTCGTCGCAGGAGCCATAATCAGCGAAATATGCGCATCAGCCAGCTTCCAACCCAGCAGGCGAACCTGGTCCGGGCTCAAGTGGTGACCATTCGTAACAGCAACCATGTGAATATCGTTCTCGCGGATGGCATCCATAATGTCAGCCGGAGAAGTGCTGTAACCAAGCACCGGAATCGGTGCACCAGCAACAGTGGTACCCGGAGTGAAACCGGGCAGATAGAACGCAGCGGGGGACAGACCGGAAGCGATCACGCCTTCCAGGTTCTTGTACAGGTGCTGACCGGTCGTCACATCAGAAATAATCATGACGCGAGTGAGCGCACGACCGCGGGTACGCGAACGCACCAGACCCTGACGAATAACCCAACGCTCCATCAGCAGGAAGAACAGACCCAGCGGGTAAGCAATCAGCAGGTACATGCGGGTGACGTCAACCTTGAGGAAGAATGCCACAATAATCAGCAGGCAGAAGAAATAAGTACTGCCGCGAGTAATGAGGCGGTACTCCTCAGTGCCGAAACCCATAATGCGCAGGCTACGGGAGCCATTCACCTGGAGGATAAACCACCAGCCAATGGTCAGGCCAATACCCAAGAAGATATAGTCCATTGCGGGTACACGGCCATCGAGGACATTAATAGGCCAAACGTTTACGTAGGGCAGGTCAGCATTCTCCAGCCCAAAGCGAATTAGATGTGCAGCGATAACCGCAGTAGCGATGGCGAGAAAATCGCCAAAGTAAAGGGCGCGCTGAACCTTGGGATGCCAGCTTCGCTTGATAACGAAGTCTGAACCCCACATTTTTTTAAGACGATCTTGTACTTTCAACGGTGTAATCTTCCCCGGAAATTTGTCCTGTGTCGTGGACTGAGAGCGGCGAATAGGCACATTTACCCCTAATTATCGGTGTAAGGGAGACGTGTCCTAGTCTTTGTCCTGAATGAATGAGTGAACCCCTAATCTTGCTGAGTGAATAATGGCAGAGATTACGGTAAAGGCGCTGGTTAGACGCCTAGTGGAGCGTTACATGAGCACACTGCGGCACATAAACGTGTTCCGTAAACTATTCTACGGGGTCGGGGGTCTTACGTCTCGAAGAATAAAGCCGTAAAGCCGCTCCCGCGTGATGAAATCAATCACAGAAAAAGAAGAGAATAAGAGCCCCCGGGAAGAATGCCTAGTGGAGCTAAGAAACTCCTAAAAACACCAGACTGTTTCACACACCTGCAGAAAAACAATAACCGGCATATAAAACGACAAACCCCGGAGGCTCAACAACAAACCCTACACACATGGTGTAAAAGGGATATTAAGGACGCTCAAGCCCCGCACGATCCAAAATGAAATCAATCATCGGCTCATAACGACGCGGCGGAACGTTATCGTCCATCGGTACGCACACCGGCAAGTCTCCCTGCTCCGCTGCAACAAACAGACCCGGATCGTTACAATCCGCAATACCAAGCGTCAGCAGCTTACAGGTCGAGGACGCATAACCAGCCATACCGTGATCCGAAACCACCAGATCCGGAGTCACGCCGCGCGCCTTCAACTGATCCAGTGCGATGCGCATCGGGCCGGGGAAATGCGTATGCTGCAGATTACCGTACTGCTCAAACATCACGACATCCATAATCTGACGGACATCGCCGTCCAGGAAACGCTCGCCCTCCTCAATCTGGAGAACCTCAGCACCGGCAGTCTTCGCAGCCGCAGCCATCACCGCATAGATGGGGAACAGACCCGCCGGATGACCGGTCGCAAACAGAATACGAGAACCCGCACGCACCGCCTCACCGAAGATGCGGGCGTACTCCTCCAGCGCGCTGATGCACTGCTTGGCACCAATAGTGTCCTGACCGTGAGTATGCGAACGGTCCGGGTTCAGACCCGCGCGGCGAACCATCACCTCAAACACCGAATCGTAATCCCACTCGCGGGTCCACTGCACACCAAACTCAAGGTGCTCATTACCATCCAGGAAACCCTGAATATGGTCCAGGTTATTCTCTCGGGCGGTTGCCACCTCGCCGGTAATACGCACAGAATCCAGGTACGCGGCGAACTCATCGCGGCTCATCGAGAAAGACATTCAAACTCCTCACAACGTGAAAAATACATTACTGCGAGATACCCTCACGTACCTCGGCATAAGCTTCCAGGGTCTTACGCGCCGTCTGATCCCAACCCATCGTGCGGGCACGCGCCGCGGCGTTCGCACCCAACGAATGACGCAGATACGGGGCACGCACCAGACGCTCAATAGCTGCAGCCCAACGCTGCGGAGTACGAGGCGCCACCAGCAGGCCCGTACGGTGGTTCTCCACCGCAAAGCGCAGGCCGTCAGCATCCGTAGCGAGCACCGCCGCGCCGCACGCCTGCGCTTCCAGAGCCACCAACCCGAACGTCTCAGACGACGACGGGGACGCCACAATGTCGGCGGCACGGAAAATATTCGCCAACTCAGATGCCGGAACCGGGTCCTTCAAATGCACCCGATCTGCCACACCCAGCTCAGCTGCACGCTGCAACAGGCGGCGCTCATAATCCGAATCAGAACGACCAATAATATCCACGTCCACCTGCAGGTCGGAGGGGAGTAGCGCGAGCGCCTCCACCAGCAGATGCGGGCCCTTCAAAGGCTGAGGCCTACCGGCAAACACAATGCGGCAACGAGTCTCCGAGGTGTCATTGAGCGGATGCACGCCAGGAACCGTATGGAAAATTGAGGTGTCAACACCCGGGGGGATAATGGCAAGCTTCTGCGCGTCCGTACCGTAGTACTCGCCCATCTGCTGCGCCTCCAGGGGAGTATTCACAATCACCCGGCTCGCGGAGCTACTCATCAGACGCTCGGCGCGGTAGCGTTCCTGAGGCTCGGGTGCTTCACCTTCGCCGCGGCGCGCATCCTTGGCGGCAGCCGTCGTATGCGGAGTGAAAAGAACGGGGATCGGGAAGCCAGCGCCCTGAGCCGACCACAGTTGGGACGCACGAGCCGCAGCCTGACCAGACAGCCAATAGTGGGCGTGAATAATATCCGGGGTGTACAGTGCCTGCTCCACGCACGCCCGCGCAAAATCATCGGTGACCGTAGCCAACTCGTTCTTCGAAAGACCACGAGCGGACGGAAGATCTAGGCTGTGGCGCACAATGCGCTCGCCGGGCTGAGGAGGCTGACGGAACGGCGAATCAGCCGGAAGCGCCTCACCGCGGTCCAGGGTGAAAACCTCAACCCGCAGCTCCGGATCGAGCTCCAGCATGGCATGCACCGACCGGGCAATATAGACGTTCATGCCGCCTGCATCTCCGCTACCGGGCTGCGCAAAAGGGTCGGTGTGCATGGAATACACGTGAACCGTCCGAACCGGCGGCAGAGTGCTCATCGATGCTTTCCTCTCTCAAAGGTGTACCTGACCTAGTGTAGCGCGACAGGACTTTCGCACACCGGGAGGTCTAGAATTTAGTAGAAGAGAGGCTGCCCAAGCGCAGCCTGTAGTACCCGCCCGTCAGAAGGACCGTGAAGGACCATGACTCACCCTCAGCAGCCTGCCGAACCGCTCTACTGCCCGCCCTGCACCCCGGCAGAGGCAGAGCGAAGCGCCACCATTGACCTTGATGCGCTAGAACATAATGTGCGCCGCCTCAAGGAACTTATTGGCGACCGCGCGCTCATTGCAGTGATTAAGGCGGACGCGTATGGTCACGGCGCGTACCCGGTGGCACGTTCGGCTATTGCTGCCGGTGCTGACCTGCTGGGTGTGGTGCACGTGAACGAGGCGCTGGAACTGCGTGCTGACGGTATTGATGCGCCGCTCATGGCGTGGCTGCACACTCCCTCCACTGATTTTGAGGCGGCGCTGCAGGAGAAGATTCGCCTGGGTGTTTCCGGTTGGGACCTGGAGGCGGTAGCCGCCGCAGCCGAACGCACCGGCGAGCGCGCTATCGTGCATCTGAAGGCTGATACCGGCCTGGGTCGTAACGGCGCGACCGCTACGGATTGGCCTGCACTGGTGGCTCGCGCCGCCTGTCTGGAGGAGTCTGGGCTGATTACGGTTGAGGGTATTTTTAGCCACCTGGCGGTTGCTGATGAGCCGACCCGCGCCGAGACTGCTCAGCAGCTCGACACCCTGGATACTTTTGTGGCTCAGGCTCGTGAGGCTGGCCTGGCCCCGAAGATCGTGCATTTGGCGAACTCGCCGGCGACCCTTACCGCCTCGCTGGAGGATTGGGATACGGAGGAGCGTCTGCTTGGTGACGGCGTGCGTTGCGGCCTCGCGCTCTACGGTCTCTCTCCGCTGCCGGAGGTGATCGCTGAGGACCTGGGGTTGAAGCCCGTCATGACGGTGAGCAGCTACATTGCCGCCGTGAAGGAAGTTCCTGCAGGTCAGGGTGTTTCCTACGGTCTGCGCTACCACACTCCCAAGGCAACCACCCTGGCGCTGGTACCGCTTGGCTACGCTGACGGCGTGCCGCGCATTGCGGAGAACGCGCCGGTGCGCATCTACCCGGGCGCGCAGAACGCGGAGAACGGCTCCGTGCCTAACAACGCGGAAGGTAAGACCTACCGCGTGGTCGGCCGCATCGCCATGGACCAGATGGTCGTTGACCTGGGCGAACCCGGTCTGAGTGACCCCGCCCTGGGCTACCTGGGGGCGCCCGCCATCCTTTTTGGCGCCGGTGAGAATCCGCCCGTGGAAGAGTGGGCGGATGCCGCGCAGACCATTAACTACGAAATCGTGACCCGCATTTCGTCCCGCGTGGAGCGCCTCTACGTTGGCGGCTCCTGGGTTGAAGCTGAGCTGAACGAGCTGTGGGGTACTGGGCAGGAGCAGGAGGGCTAATGAGCGCTGAGTACATTTCTGCCGCACTCGATCTGGATGTGACCGGCCCCGACCATACCCGCCGCCTGGCGCTCACCCTGGCGCAGCACCTGAACGCCGGGGACGTACTGTTGCTCTCGGGCGAGCTTGGTGCGGGTAAGACCACGTTCACCCGCTCCCTGGGTGAAGGCCTGGGCGTGCGCGAAGGCGTTATCTCACCGACCTTCGTGCTCTCGCGCGTGCACCCGAACCTGCCGGACGGCCCCCGCCCCGGCGGCCCCGACCTGGTGCACGTGGACGCCTACCGCCTCTCCAGCGCCGAAGAGCTCGACGACCTGGATCTGGAGTTCTCCCTGCCGCGCTCTGTGACCGTCATTGAGTGGGGCCGCGATAAAGCTGAGCACCTGAGCGATTCCCGCCTGGAGCTGGACTTCACCCGCCTGACCGGCGCGGATGCACGCTTCGCCTACTCGGGCGCCGAAGAGTTCAGCTGGGATGAGGAAGACGAGGACGAAAGCGACGAGGATGCGGACACTCCCGAGCCTCGCCTGCTGCGGGTGCGGGCCTTCGGCCCCCGCTGGGAGCACGCTTTTGACGCACTGAAAGAGGCCCTGCAGAGCGCCTAGAGCCCGCGCGTTAGAATGATAGGGTGCTAGTACTTGCCCTTGATTCATCCGCCACCGCATCTGTGGCGCTCGCCCGTGTGCACGGCTCCGAAGCCGGTGCGTCCTTTGAAATCCTCGCCCACTACGAGAGCGAAGATACCCGCTCCCACGCCGAGGTGATGGGCCCCTACGCGCAGGCGGCCCTGCAGGACGCTGGCGTGCGCGGCGAAGATTTGGATGCGATTCTGACCGGTACAGGTCCGGGACCTTTTACGGGTCTTCGCGCCGGTATCGTTACTGCGCGCGCTCTGGGTTTTGCCTGGTCGGTGCCGGTGTACGGCATGATGAGCCTGACCGCCCTGGCTGAGCGTGCTGTGTCTGGCGTGGTTGCCGGTGAAGAGAATGCAGAACGAGCGTTCGCCTCTGCTGAAAGTGCTGAGCTTGTAGAAGGTGCTGAGCTGCTCGTACTCTCCGACGCACGCCGCCGCGAAGTCTACTCCGCCCGCTACCGCGTGAACGCCGCAGGCTACAGCCTGGTGGATGGCCCGAACGTATGCCCCGCCTCCGAAATTCTGCCCGGTGGGGCTCCCTCCTACGCCTACGGTTACGGTGCTGGCCTGTACTCCGAGGCCCTCGAAGAACACGGCTGGACCATCGTCGATTCTGCCCGTCAGGTTCACCCCCACGCCGAGTACCTGGTTGCCGCCGCGGCACGTCTGGGCGTAGAGAACCTGAGCGAGGACACCTCCGCCCAGTACCTGCGCGACTCGGACGCAAAGGTCCCCGCCGCAATGCTCGCCCGCCAGCAGAAGCAGGCCGCGCAGGCCGCACAGGCTGCCGCGCAGAAGGAGAGCTAAATGAGCGCTACCGACAATATCGTGCGAGACGACCTGGCACTGAGTAACCTGGCACTGAGTAACCTGGCTATGGGCGCCCGCCTGCGCGTTGCCGAACTCGCGGATGTGCAGGCAATGCACCGCATGGAAACCACTCTGTTCCCCGCCGACGCCTGGCACATCGACATGTTCCTCGAAGAGCTGACCCACCCGACCCGCACCTACTACATGCTCGAATTACCTGCAGAAGGTTCGGAAGATAACGAGAGCAGCTGGCGCGCTATCGGCTACTGCGGAACCATGGTTGTAGCCGACACCGCCGACGTTCAAACCATCGGCGTGCTCCCCGAGTACGAGGGCCACGGCTTCGGTCGCGCCATGCTCGAGCAGATGCACGAGCGTGCCCGCGAGCAGGGTGCCGAGCGCATCCTACTGGAGGTGCGTGCCGACAACCCGCGCGCTCAGCGCCTCTACGAACGCAACGGCTACCGTGCGATTCACGTACGCCGCGGCTACTACGATGACGGAACCGACGCCATCATTATGGAATGCACGTTCTAAATACTCCGTTGGGCTAAACGGCAATCCCCGCAGTAGAGGGCAAGCTTCCGCCGCCCTTTACGCCGCGGCATCCCTACGCCACAGCATCCTTACCTCACTGCAACTAGAAGCACTACGCGCAGACAGCGCAACAGAAAGATAGACTATGAGCACTCGCGAACCCCTCGTTCTGGGCATCGAATCCTCCTGTGATGAGACCGGTATCGGCATTGTGCGCGGTGCACAGCTGCTCAGCAACACCATCTCCTCCTCCATGGAAGAGCACGTGCGCTTCGGCGGCGTGATCCCCGAAATCGCTTCCCGCGCTCACCTGGACGCCATGATTCCTGCCCTCAAGGCGGCACTTGCCGAAGCGGACATCACCCTCGATCAGGTGGACGCTATCGCCGTCACCGCCGGCCCTGGCCTGGCGGGCGCACTCATGGTGGGTGTCTCCGCGGCGAAGGCGCTCGCCATTGCCACCGGCAAGCCCCTCTACGGCATTAACCACCTGGTCGCCCACGTTGGCGTTGGTCTACTGGAGGACAACGGCACCGAAGACGGCTCCGACCTGCTGGCGAATGCCGGTTCCGGTGGTCTGGGTGCGCTACTGGTCTCTGGCGGTCACACCGAAATCCTGCAGGTGCGAGACATTACCTCCGATGTGCGCCTGCTCGGCGCGACCCTCGACGATGCCGCAGGCGAGGCCTACGACAAGGTCGCCCGACTGCTCGGCCTGGACTACCCGGGCGGCCCCGCGATTGACCGCGCCGCCGCCGAGGGTAACCGTAACGCCTTCGTGTTCCCGCGCGGCCTGTCGAACCGCAAGTTCATGGGCACCGCCGAGGAGCCCGGCGCGCACCGCTACGATTTCTCGTTCTCCGGTCTGAAGACCGCCGTGGCGCGCGTGATTGAAAGTTTTGAAGCGGCCGGTGAAGAGGTTCCGGTTGCTGATATTGCCGCATCCTTCCAGGAGGCGGTCGTGGACGTCATCACCAAGAAGGCGATGCTTGCCTGCCGCGAGCAGGGCATGAAGACCCTGCTGCTCGGCGGTGGCGTGGCGGCTAACTCGCGCCTGCGTGAGCTGCTTGCGGCCCGATGCGCCTCCGAGGGGGTGCGCCTGATTATCCCGAAGTTCACCCTGTGCACCGATAACGGCGCGATGGTTGCGGCGCTGGGTGCCCGCCTGGTCGCCGCCGGTCGTGAGCCCTCGGGTGTGGACTTCACGACGGACTCCTCGCTGCCGGTGACCACGGTCTGTTTCTAAACGGGCTGCCTCTGAAATAGCTACTTCCGCAGGGATTATTAGCGCGAGCCCGTTGATGCGGCTCGCCTCGAAAATGCTCATAGAAATGCCTCGGCACAGTCTCACAAAGGACTGCGCCGAGGCATTTTCTGTATTCAAGCTTTAGTTACGGGGGAGGGTGGCTCTAACGCAGTGCTCGCGCACGAGACTGTGCGGCAACATCCAGTGCCACCTCACGCAGAGAGCCGGTCTTCTCAAAGACCGCACGCTGACGATCCGCGCCCGTACCCTCGGCGAGGATGCGGCGTACCTGCGCCAGCTCTACCTCGCAGTCAAGGTCGCGTGCCACCGGCTCCAGCTTGGGCAGAAGCAGCTCAAAATCCTCACGCAGGGTACGCTGCATCGGCTCGTTAGAGACCACAATCTTAGCCTCCAGGCCGTAGCGGGCAACGCGCCACTTATTCTCCTGCGCGTGCCAGGGGGCGAGCACCTCAACGCTTTCACCCGCCTCAATGCGGCGGGAGAAGTACTCCACCAGGCACTGCGTGAACGCCACGATCGCCGCAACATCCGGCAGGGACGCGAGGCCATCGCAATAGCGCATCTCGACCGTGCCGTAGCGCGGGACCGGGCGTACATCCCAACGGTCCTCGCTCGGGTCGTTAATAACGTCGGTCGCCACGAGCGAGTTCAGGTACTCGCTGTACTGCTCCCAAGTATCAAAGTGGAAGGGCAAGCCGTTCGTCGGCAGCTGCTGGTAAAGCTGGGTGCGGTGCGAAGCGTAACCGGTATCGACTCTATCCCAGTAGGGGGAAGAACATGAAAGCGCCAGCAGGTGAGGTCCATAGTTGGTCAGCGCGTCAATGAGTGGCAGAACCTTATCGCGGGAGTCAACACCCACGTGCACGTGCACACCGTAAATGACCATGTGGCGGCCCCAATACTGGGCGCGCTCGACCACACGCTGGTAGCGTTCCTTCGCCACAACCGGCTGGTCAGCCCAGTGAGAGAAGGGGTGAGTGCCGGCGGGGTAGAACTCAATGCCGAGCTCATCGGTGATGTCGCGCAGGGTATCCGTCAAATCCTGCAGCTGACGGCACGCCTCAGCGACGGTGCGGCAGATGCCGGTCACCACCTCGACGGTGTTCTCCAGGAATTCGCCAGTCACATGTGCTCGGTCGGAGGCGGGCTCAAGCAGTTCGGGGCGGCGCTCGCGCAGGATGGATAGCACCTCGCTGGCGCGCTGGGTCAGTGCACCGCTTTCACGGTCGATGAGCGCAATCTCCCATTCCACGCCGAGAGTGGACTGCGGGGAGGTAGCAAAGTCGATCATATTGCCTTTCCTGCGTCTGGAAATAGGGTCGTGCATGGTGCCGACTATGGAAGTTATTATCGGTGGGCTCTACCCGGCTGTGCACTAGCCGGTGAGAGCCGGCTCCTTGGGGGAGTACCTCTACTAAGCACCGTATCTAGTGTACGGTCTTGCGGTTCCCAGTGCCCTGTCGAGTGCAGAATCCGGAACGATACCGTAATGAATCGTCACGAACGGTAACCCGTCCTCGGGGCTGGGCAGTCGGGTCTGGGTCGTCAGTGCTGGGCAGTTAGGGATGGGCGGCCGGGGCTGGCGAGGTCAGAGCGGGCGCACGTGCCAGCCGACGCGGCGTGAATCCCTACCCGAACCGATGCGGGTAAAGACCAGCGTTGCCGGACGGTACGAGGACTCCTGTGCACCCGTCTGCGCACCCAAAGAAGAATTAGCGTTCTTTTTCTGTTTCTTCTTGGAAGGCTTAGAACCCGCAGAACCCAGCAGGCGCGCACGCAATTGCTCCGGAACAATATCCACGCCACGCTTCTTAATCGTCAGCGCCGTAAAGCCCTGCTCACGCACCCAACGCTTCAGCTGCTTCTCCTGCAGGGGAATCTCCTCCAACACCTCGTAGCAGGCAACCAGCGGATGCTCCACCGGCTCGGCAGAACACAGGTACGCCAGGTGCTCATCCAGCAGATGCGCGCCAATGCTCTGCGCAAACTCAGCGACCAGGTGCGAGCGCACAATCGCCGGGGCGGGCTCCAATAGGTATTCACCCGGCTGCGGCAGAGACACCGGAACTTCAACGCTCTGCTGCGCCTCTTCCGCCGTCAAGGGGCTGCGGAAGCTCACCGCCTCGTAGGGCGGTAGCAGTGCGCTGGTTTCGGCGGAGACTCTGTTGGAATCCTCGGTGGAGCCTTCGTTAGGGGGAGCCTCTTCCGCAGGCAGCTCATCCGCAGACAGCTCGCGCACAGAGGTTGCCGTGCGAGCCACCCCCTCCTGAGCTAGCGCGTTAAACCAGAGCACCAGCTCGGCAAGCGAACCCTCCGACTGGATCCACTCCGCCTCAACGCGTGGGTTGGGGTTTGCCTCCGACGCAATATCTTCGGGCGAGGGGATGCCCTCATGCGGAAAACCGGGACCTAACTTCACGCCCATCGGCACGCCCGTACGTGCCAGATTCAGCACGAACGAGAACGGGGGAGAGAATGCCTCCGGATCAAAAAGGCGCTCCGTCTGAGCCTTCTTGGCACCGCGCAACTCGCGGCGTGCCGGGTCCATCCATACAATGCCCACCGGCTCACCGGCAGCGTCCAGAAGCTCACCGTGCACATAGTCGGTCACATCCCCCGAATACACGCGCGCCTGCGGGCAAAACTCAAGGTTCTTCGCTGCAAAAGAAGCCGTCAACGGGTCCAACTCCACCGCGACCACGGCACCGCGCTCCGCCGCATACACGGCAGAATCCGAGGCGATACCGCACCCCAAATCAGCCACCGTGCCGGCAACCGGGCGCAGACGCTGAGCGCGATAGTGCGCAATCACCGGGCGGGTCGCCTGCTCCGCAGCCTCCTGAGTTAGCATGAGCGTGCGGGCGCGCTCGCCGAACTTGGCGCGCGCACGGGTACGAGCCTGCGCCAGTGAAATAATCTGTGCAGACTCCTCGGGGCTGAAACCGCGCGAACGCAAAGAGGTAACGGCGCTGAGCGTATCCGAGCCCAGCGGGTAGAGCTCGTCGGCTGCCGCGAGCGCTTCGGCGCTGAACGGAAGCTCGGCGGCGGGAGTAAAAGGGGATGCGGGAATAGGCATGCTCCTCATTTTACGGGGTGCCGGTTTTGGCAGGTGGGGAGCCTGATTTGCCCAGCTTTTTGCTCAGCGTTCGCCTTGCGGTGAAACACCCCGGCAGAGGGGCGCTTTTCTTGACCGAAAGCACAGGTGAAACTAGAGTTGAGGTAGCACTCGAGACAGTCATCGGGCGCGCCACTGCGCCGCTGTCTCGCATCAAACGTAAATCCACAACCCGGAGGAACCGATTATGGCTATCAAGCCCCTGGAAGACCGCGTCGTTATCAAGATCGAGCAGGCTGAGCAGACCACCGCATCCGGTCTGGTCATCCCCGAAACTGCGAAGGAAAAGCCGCAGGAAGCACGCGTTGTCGCCGTTGGCCCGGGCCGCGTGGATGAGAAGGGCAACCGCATTCCCGTAGACATCAAGGAAGGCGACGTTGTCGTGTTCTCCCGCTACGGTGGCACCGAGGTCAAGTACCAGGGCGAAGAGTACCTGATTCTCTCCGCACGCGACGTTCTGGCAATCGTCGACTAATACTTTCAGATGCTCATGCGCCGTACCGCTCATCCGGTACGGCGCATGAGCTATCATCTGCCCCTCAAATTTTCCTTTCTGTGACGCACTAGGAGTAGCGAACACATGGCTAAGCAGCTTGAATTCAACGATGCCGCCCGCAAGTCCCTGCAGGCTGGCGTCGATAAGCTGGCAAACGCGGTCAAGGTAACCCTCGGCCCGCGCGGGCGCAACGTTGTGCTCGACAAGCAGTGGGGCGCACCCGTCATCACCAACGACGGCGTGTCCATTGCCCGCGAAATTGAACTGGACGACCCGTACGAGAACCTGGGCGCCCAGCTGGCGAAGGAAGTCGCCACCAAGACCAACGATGTTGCCGGTGACGGCACCACTACCGCAACCGTGCTCGCACAGGCACTGGTCAACGAGGGCCTGCGCAACGTTACCAGCGGCGCGGCACCCGCTGACGTCAAGCGCGGTATTGAGGCTGCTGTGGAGGCTGTCTCCGCACGCCTGCTCGAGAACGCACGCCCCGTGCAGGGCCCCGAGGTGGCGCACGTTGCCGCTATCTCCGCCCAGTCCGAGCAGATCGGTGAGCTGCTGGCTCGCGCCTTCGAGAAGGTCGGCCAGGACGGCGTCATCACCATTGAAGACGGCTCCTCCACCGAAATTGAGCTGGACATCACCGAAGGTATGCAGTTCGACAAGGGCTACCTCTCGCCCTCCTTCGTTACCGACGCTGAGCGCGGCGAAGCAGTGCTGGAGAACAGCCTCGTGCTGCTCTACCAGGGCAAGATTTCCACCATCGCAGAAATCATGCCCGTGCTCGAGAAGATCGTTCAGGCGAAGAAGCCGCTGACCATCATCGCAGAAGACGTTGACGGCGAGGCGCTCTCCGCACTGGTTGTGAACAAGTTGCGCGGCACCATCAACGTGGTCGCTCTGAAGGCTCCCGGTTTCGGTGACCGCCGTAAGGCAATCATGCAGGACCTGGCAATTCTGACCGGCGGCACCGTCGTGACCGGTGAGCTCGGTATTGACCTGCCGCAGGTCACCCTGGAGCACCTGGGCTCGGCACGACGCGTGACCGTCACCAAGTCCCACACCACCATCGTGGACGGCGGCGGTGACCCCGAGGCGATCGAGGATCGCGTGCAGCAGCTGCGCCGCGAAATTGAGCGCGTGGATTCCGAATGGGATCGCGAGAAGCTCAAGGAGCGCCTGGCTAAGCTTGCCGGCGGCGTGGGTGTCATCAAGGTTGGTGCCGCAACCGAGGTTGAGGCGAAGGAACGCAAGCACCGCATCGAGGACGCTGTGTCCTCCACCCGTGCGGCCCTGGAAGAGGGCATCGTCTCCGGCGGCGGTTCCGCACTGGTTCACGCTCTAAAGGCACTGGACGGCATGGACCTGGGCAACCACGACGCAAACGTGGGTGTACAGATCGTTCGCCGCGCCCTGGTTCAGCCGCTGCGCTGGATTGCTGAGAACGCTGGCGAAGACGGCTACGTCATTGTCTCCAAGGTCTCCGAACTGCCCGTGGGTCACGGTTTCAACGCCAAGACCGGCGAGTACGTGGACCTCATCGAAGCCGGTGTGATTGACCCGGTGAAGGTGACCCGTTCGGCTCTGCAGAACGCATCCTCCATCGCGGCTCTGGTGCTGACCACCGAGACCCTGGTGGTTGAGAAGCCCGAAGAAACTGAAGAAGACTAAATAGTGTGTGTGCCCGGTGCCGCCCCTCCACCATGGAGGCGGTACCGGGCACTCGCTGTCGGTAGGCTCGGATGCGCTCGCGTTCGTGGGTGCGTTAGAACCTGCCGACAGCCTCCCACTGAGGGGTGCTTACTATGAGTGCTTCTCAGCAAAGAAACCTTTAGCGGTTTACTATAGAAGGTAAGCTGTTCCCGTTTGCGCTCAAACCACCTTGTGGGGTGCGAGCAGACGGTTCGTACCGCATCTTGACATACGCAACGTATAGGCTGAGCTTCTCACCGATGAAGCCAGCATCCGAAAGGTAGACAATGACCATTCCCACCGCTCTGTCCGAGGATCCCTTCGGCTTCACCGGCCTGACCTACGATGACGTGCTGCTGCTGCCCGGCAACACCGACGTCATCCCCTCCGATGCGGACACCTCCACCCGCCTGTCCAAGCGCATCACCCTGAACACCCCCATCATTTCCGCCGCAATGGACACCGTGACCGACTCCGCTATGGCAATCGCTATGGCACGTCTGGGCGGTATGGGCGTTATCCACCGCAACCTCTCCATCGAGGACCAGGCTGCACACGTGGACCGCGTTAAGCGCTCCGAGTCCGGCATGATTATTAACCCCGTCACCATCGGTGCTGACGCAACCATTGCCGAATACGACGAGGTCTGCGGCTACTACAAGGTCTCCGGTCTGCCTGTCGTCAGCGAAGAAGGCGTGCTGGAAGGTATTATCACCAACCGCGATATCCGCTACATCTCCCGCTCTGACTACGAGGGTATTCGCGTCCGCGACATCATGACCCCCATGCCGCTGGTCACCGCGCACCCCAGCGTCACCAAGGACGAAGCATTCGCACTGCTGTCCAACAACAAGATTGAGCGTCTGCCCCTGGTCGACGACGCAGGCAAGCTCGCCGGTCTGATTACCCTCAAGGACTTCGTCAAGACTGAGCAGTACCCCAACGCCACCAAGGACGAGGACGGCCGCCTGCGTGCCGGCGCCGCTATCGGCTTCTTCGGCGACGGCTACGAGCGCGCAATGACCCTGGTCGAGGCAGGCGTCGACGCACTGTTCGTGGACACCGCAAACGGCCACTCCCAGGGCGTGCTCGACATGATTGCCCGCCTGAAGAAGGACCCCGCCGCAGCACACGTGGACGTCATCGGCGGCCAGGCTGCAACCCGCCTGGGCGCACAGGCAATCATCGACGCCGGCGCTGACGGCGTGAAGGTCGGTGTTGGCCCCGGCTCCATCTGCACCACCCGCATTATCGCCGGTGTTGGTGTTCCCCAGGTGACCGCTATCAACGAGTCCGCTAAGGCGGCAATCCCGGCAGGCGTGCCGCTGATTGCTGACGGCGGTATGCAGCACTCCGGCGAGATTGGCAAGGCACTGGTTGCCGGCGCTGACTCCGTGATGCTCGGTTCCCTGCTGGCTGGTACTACCGAGTCTCCCGGTGAGCTGATCTTCATGAACGGTAAGCAGTACAAGGCATACCGTGGCATGGGTTCGCTCGGCGCGATGCAGACTCGTGGCCGCCACAAGTCCTTCTCCAAGGACCGCTACTTCCAGGCTGATGTTTCTAGCGAAGAGAAGCTGATTCCCGAGGGTATTGAGGGTCAGGTTCCCTTCCGCGGCCCGCTCTCCGCAGTGATTCACCAGCTTGAGGGCGGCCTGCGCCAGACCATGTTCTACGTCGGTTCCCGCACCATCGAGGAGCTCAAGTACAAGGGTCAGTTTGTGCGCATCACCCCCGCAGGTCTGAAGGAATCGCACCCGCACGACATCATGATGACCGTTGAGGCGCCGAACTACCGCCGCTAAAACGCATCACCAACGATGATTCGCCGCATGGTGTGCACACCATGCGCCGTTGAGCCCGCCCCATACCCGTTCAGGTATCGGGCGGGCATCGGCGCGAATAACGCCCAGCGGCACCCCTCAAACCGAATTCGAAAGGATTCACCCCATGTCTGAAATTCAGATTGGCCTCTCCAAGAACGCCCGCCCCACCTACTCCCTGGACGATGTGGCGCTGGTGCCCACCCGCCGTACCCGCGACCGCCGCGACGTCGACACCTCCTGGCAGATTGACGCCTTCAAGTTCGACACCCCCATCATTGGTGCGCCCATGGACTCGGTCATGTCCCCGGCGACCGCCATTGCACTGGGTAAGCTGGGTGGCCTGGGCGTGCTGAACCTCGAGGGCCTGTGGACCCGCTACGAGGACCCGCAGCCGCTGCTCGACGAGATTGTCGAGCTGCCCGAGGCGGACCCCGCCTCCGCAACCACCCGCATGCAGCAGATTTACGCCGAGCCGATTAAGCCGGAACTGATCACTGCACGCCTGGAAGAGATTCGTGACTCCGGCGTGGTCGTTGCAGGCTCCCTGAGCCCGCAGAACACCCAGGAGCACTACGAGACCGTGGTGAAGGCGGGCGTTGAGCTGTTCGTCATCCGCGGTGCGTCCGTCTCTGCTGAGCACATTTCCACCTCGCACGAGCCGCTGAACCTGAAGAAGTTCATCTACGAACTGGACGTTCCGGTCATCGTTGGTGGTGTTGCTGGCTACTCGCAGGCTAAGCACCTGATGCGTACCGGCGCTGCCGGCGTGCTGGTGGGCTTCGGCGGCGGTTCTGCACAGACCACCCGCCAGGGTCTGGGCATCTCCGCGCCGATGGCAACCGCTATCGCCGACGTGGCAGCGGCACGTTCCGACTACCTGGATGAGTCCGGTGGCCGCTACGTACACGTGATCGCTGACGGCTCCCTGGGCCGCTCCGGTGACATGGTGAAGGCGCTCGCACTGGGCGCTGACGCTGTCATGCTGGGCGCTCCGCTGGCTCGCGCATCCGAGGCTCCCGGCCAGGGCTGGTACTGGGGCAACGAGGCGCACTCGCTGGACTTCCCGCGCGGCGTGCGCACCCCGCTGGGTGTTGTCGGCTCCCTGGAGGAGGTCCTGTACGGTCCTTCGCACCACGTGAACGGCACCAGCAACATTGTCGGTGCGCTCAAGCGCGCAATGGCTAACTGCGGTTACCTGGACCTGAAGAAGTTCCAGAAGGCTGACCTGACCGTGGTTCCCGCGTACCGCGGCTAATGTAGCTTCATGAATCACCGCTTGGCGGTTGGCAGGTTGTGATCTGCCGGTCGCCGGGCGGTGCTTTCTATACGCACGCTCTACCCCCGTTAGAGCATGTAGCGGCACCTCCGGATGGGGGAGCGGCTACGTGCCGTCGGTGGCGTACAGCGATAGCGTAAAATAGATATATCCCCGCGCAAGTGCGCGGATTAGTACCAACACGTTGAGGTAATTTTCGTGACCAACTCTGTGAACCTGGACCAGCTCGAAGAGCGTCCCGTCCTGGTGGTAGATTACGGTGCACAGTACGCGCAGCTCATCGCTCGTCGCGTGCGTGAGGCCGGCATCTACTCCGAAATCGTCCCCCACTCCATGAGCACCGAGAAGATGCTCGCCAAGAACCCGGCAGCCATCGTGCTCTCCGGCGGTCCCTCCTCGGTCTACGCCGATGGTGCACCCAAGGGCGACAAGGCCCTCTTCGAAGCTGGCGTGCCGATCTTCGGTATCTGCTACGGCTTCCAGGTGATGGCCCAGACCCTCGGCGGCACCGTCGCCCAGACCGGTCTGCGCGAATACGGCGCAACCGACGCTGTGGTCTGCGCTGAGAACTCCTCCTTCCTCACCGGCACCCCCACCACCCAGAACGTGTGGATGTCTCACGGTGACTCCGTGACCGAAGCCCCCGAAGGCTTCGAGGTGCTGGCAAAGACCCCCGGCGCATCCGTGGCAGCATTCGTGGACGAGTCCCGCAAGCTCGGCGGCGTGCAGTGGCACCCCGAGGTGAAGCACTCCGACTACGGCCAGGTCGCCCTGGAGAACTTCCTCTACAATGTGGCAGGCCTGAAGCCCACCTGGTCCACCAACAACATCATCGAAGAGCAGGTCGCAAAGATCCGCGAGCAGGTCGGTAGCGACCGCGTCATCTGCGCGCTCTCCGGCGGCGTTGACTCCTCCGTGGCGGCAGCACTCGTGCACAAGGCTGTCGGCGACCAGCTCACCTGCTTCTTCATCGACCACGGTCTGCTCCGTGAAGGTGAGCGCGAACAGGTCGAGCAGGACTACGCAGCATCCATGGGCATTAAGGTCATCACCATCGACGAGTCGGAGCGTTTCCTCTCCGCGCTCGAGGGCGTGACCGAGCCCGAGGCAAAGCGTAAGGCTATCGGCCGCGAGTTCATCCGCTCCTTCGAAGAGGCACAGCGCAAGCTGATTGCCGAAGCTGGCGAAGAGGGCGCAGACATCAAGTTCCTGGTCCAGGGCACCCTGTACCCGGACGTTGTCGAGTCCGGCGGCGGCGACGGCACCGCAAACATTAAGAGCCACCACAACGTGGGCGGTCTTCCCGACGACCTGACCTTCGAACTGGTTGAGCCGCTGCGCACCCTGTTCAAGGACGAGGTTCGCGCTATCGGTCGTGAGCTCGGCGTTCCCGAGAAGATCGTGGCACGTCAGCCGTTCCCCGGCCCCGGCCTGGGCATCCGCATTGTCGGTGAGGTTAACCGCGAGAACCTGGAGACCCTGCGTGCCGCTGACGCTATCGTGCGTGAAGAGCTGACCGCAGCAGGTCAGGACGAGCACATCTGGCAGTGCCCCGTGGTTCTGCTGGCTGGCGTTCGTTCCGTGGGCGTTCAGGGTGACGGCCGTACTTACGGCCACCCGATTGTTCTGCGCCCGGTCTCTTCGGAAGACGCAATGACCGCTGACTGGTCGCGCCTGCCGTACGACCTGCTGGCTAAGATTTCGAACCGTATTACGAACGAGGTCAAGGACGTTAACCGAGTGGTGCTGGACGTTACCTCCAAGCCCCCGGGAACCATCGAATGGGAGTAATCCCCGCGTGGGAGTAATCCCGCGTTGGGCTACCTAGCTTTGTAGCTGGGAGCCTGTGAAGGAGCCGCCCGATGCATCCGAATGTGGATGCGCCGGGCGGCTCCTTTTGTGAGTATGTACGTTGCAGATGCCAGGGATGAACAAAATATAATGTGCTTATGCATGCTTCGTCTGACATGCGCAGAGCAGTAACCTAATGGCATAAGGAGGGGGGCTAAAGATGTTAAAAGCTGATAACGAGCACATTCAAAGGCAAGAGTATGAATCCTCCGTCTATGAGTTTTTCGTCAGTTTTCCTTCCCTTGAAGATGACACAAACTGTTCTGAAGAAATCCCCGTGGCGGAACGTTCTGCCTCGCAGCGCCCTGCCCCAGACTTTTAGCTTAGAAGTAAGCCGCCCGGTGCATCCGTTTTTGTGGATGCGCCGGGCGGCTTCTTGCATCAAGTCGTGTAGAAAAAGGAAAGCGTTTTGGGGCGTATTAAAAAATCCTCATTTATTTTTTAAACGCGGGGTCTAAATAAAAGAAATACATTCCGAAAATACCCGAAAAAACACGCTGAAAACTACGCCTAGAAATAAACCTTTTTAGTGTGGGTGATGCGGGTGACGAATCGAATCACGCCAATGAGCGCTCGACCCCAACCCAAAATGCAAAGCAAAAAACGTACCAAAACAGCAGAACCCAAACGCGCACGCCATGTACACACCATAGGTCAGCATCACAAACTCAGAATCATGGCTCAGACCCGACACCACAATCATCGTCAACGAAACAGCCAGAATGATAAGCCAGGCAGCGCTCGCAGCCGCAATCACCCACGAGATAGCGCTCAACACCGGGTGAGGAACCCTAAAGGTCCGCTCAGGGCCCTCAGAGGCGGGTACAGTCGCTACAGAAGCTGTAGCAGGGGCAGTAAGTGGAGCAGATGAACGCCACGGAATATGCGCATCAGCATGCTGACTGGGAACCTGCGCCGGACGCTGCGGAACACCCCCAGCATCGGGAGGGGAAGAAAGATACGGTTGCTGCATTGCGGGCTCCTGGATATATAACCTCGCACGAGAAGAAACAACAGCGCGTCTAATGATGCGAGAAATTGAGTATCGGCGATAGACCGAAAGAATACGCTGAGTACATATTCTTTCTATATTTCAAGATTAGAAGCGAACCGCATAAAAAACGAGAGTATAAGGGAATATGATGCAATGTGACGCGAAAAATCCGAAAACCATAGAGAAAAAATAATCAACCTCAACCTGAAGGTTCAGGGTAGGGTTATTAGACACGCCCCATTGCGGCGAAAAACAGCAGAGCTACAGCGAAAGGAACGAGCATGGGAATTATCCTCCCACTCATCTACCTAAGTCTAGGTCTGGGGCTCGCGCTACTGCTACCCGAACGCTGGAGCACCCGACTCAAAGAAGGCGCCTCAACTCTGCTAACCCGCTGGATTATTCCCGCCGTCATCATCTACACCGTCGCCACCAGCCGCCCCGAGCTGTTCTTCGTTGCCGCCTCCACCATGGTACTGATGCTCCTCGGCGTGCTCTGCGCCGGGCGTATCACCGGCGACCCCGTGCAGAAGCTCGCCTTCGTCTACCTGAACGCGGGGCTCTTCGGTATCCCCGTGGTCGCCGGATTCTGGGGCGAAGAAGCCGTGCGCGTGTACATTGGCGCGTATATTGGCAACTCCATCATGGGAAATATTCTGGGCACCTCGCTGCTACGCGGAGAGGCGAGTACGGGGCAACCCAGGGCAGGGGAGAACAACGCACCGGATGCGCAAGCCCCTAGAAGCCGTAGTGGAACCCTCCGCACGGTGTTGCGGGGGCTGCGTACCAGCCCGCCGGTTATCGCCGTGGTGGTGGGTCTGCTCTGCCTGCCCGCCGGCTCTTTCCTGAGCGTTCACGGGGCAGGTTTCTACCGGGTACTGACCTGGATTTTCAGCTTTATCGGACTGATTGTTCTGGGCATGTGGCTCGGTGTCGCCAAGCTACACCGCGCCGACCTGACCCGCGCCGCCGGATGGGCGCTCCTACGCGTCGTGCTCGTGAGCGTCTACAGCATCGGCGTGCTGGCACTCGCCCGCTGGGCACACGATACGGCGGGCGTGCACTTTGACCAGTTGCTCGCGCATCCGCAGGTGCTTTTCCTTCTGGCTGTTCTGCCGCCAGCCGCTAATATCGTCATTCTGGAAACCCACTACCGGCACGAAGGCACCGCAGCCCCCGTCATTGCCGCAGGGGCGGCCGTCAGCGTAGGAATGATAGCGCTCGCCGTGCCGATCCTGCAGTTCGTCTTCGCCAGCTAAGTAGAGCTGCCAGCTAAGTAGAGCCAAGAAAGCACGCCGGGACCACAAAGGGGAGAACGCAGGAGACAACACAAAAGGAGGGCGGGGCATAAGCCTCACCCTCCTTCTGCTGTCTATCACCTTATCGGCACACGGTAGCACTCAACGAGCTACAGCGCTTAGCGAACGATGTGGTACACCTTCGCCTCGTAGGGGCGCAGGGTCGAACCCGCGTCGTCCTTGTAGTTCGAGCTCACCAGCTCAACACGAGCACCAGCCTCACGAGCCTCAGAAAGCACCGCGAAGTCGCGCTCCTGCTCCTCGGCAGTGAAGTTCGAAACAACCAGCAAAGACTCGTTCGCGGGGCTGCCATCCGCACCACCAGTACGGGTGTACGCGTACACAGCCTCATCCTCGTTGTGCGGAACCTGAACCGAATCCACCGGAGCGAAGGCTGCGTAAACCATCAGGTCCTTCAGCTTGCCGCGGCGCAGAGCCACCAGCTGCTGGTAGTGGTAGAAGATCGAATCCTCATCAGCCAGAACAGCCTCAGCGTTAATCGCCGGGTAGTTCGGGTTCACAGCAATCCACGGGGTCACACCCTCGGGGCTGAAACCACCGTTAGCGGAGGCATCCCACTGAACCGGGGTACGGGCGTTATCGCGGCCCTTAATGTAAATCGCCTGCATCGCCTCTTCGTGGCTCAGACGCTTGTGGTCCACGTGCATGTCCTCGTAGAAGCGGATCGAGTCACCATCGCGGTAGTCCTCAATCGAATCGAACTTCACGTTGGTCATGCCGATTTCTTCACCCTGGTAAATGTACGGGGTGCCCTGCATGAAGTGCAGAGTGGTCGCCAGCTGCTTAGCGGACAGGGTGCGGAACTCATCCGAATCGTTACCGAAGCGGGAGACAACGCGCGGCTGGTCGTGGTTGTTCCAGTACAGCGAACCCCAGGCGTTACCCTCCAGGGTGGTCTGCCAGTCGTTCAGGATGCTCTTGAGCTCGGTCAGCTTGTACGGTGCGTAGGACCACTTGCCGCCCAGCTTGCCGTTCGGGTCGTTATCCACGCCCATGTGATCGAAGTGGAAGATCATGTTCAGCTCACCGGTGTGGTAGCCAGCCCACAGCTTAGCGTCCTCGGGGCTGGTTGCGCTGGTCTCGCCCACGGTCATCACGTCGTAGCGGCTGAAGGTCTCGCGGGTGAGCTCCTTCATCCACGGGTGCACCATGGTGCCGTTCGTAATGACAAACGGAATCGAGGAAGTGTGCTTCTCATAGTCGGTGGAGGGGTCATCCGGGTAGCCCTCGGGCTTGGAGATGATGTTGATAGCGTCCAGGCGGAAGCCGTCAACGCCCTTGTCCAGCCACCAGCGGACCATGGAGTACAGGTCCTCGCGAACCTTCTCGTTCTCCCAGTTCAGGTCGGGCTGTTCCTTGAAGAAGATGTGCAGGTAGAACTGGCCGGTCGCCTCGTCCCACTCCCACGCCGGGCCGCCGAACTCGGACGCCCAGTTGTTCGGAGGAATCGGGTTGCCGTCCTCGTCGAAGCCCTTCGGGTCCTTCCAAATGTAGTAGTCGCGGTAGGGGTTGTCCTTAGAGGAGCGAGACTCCTTGAACCAGGGGTGCTCATCGGAGGTGTGGTTTGCGACCAGGTCCATCAGGATCTTGATGCCGTGCTTGTGGGCGGTTTCAAGCATCTCGTCGAAGTCTTCCATGGTGCCGAAGTCACTCATGATGGCGAAGTAGTCAGAGATGTCGTAGCCGTTGTCCACGTTCGGCGAGTCGAACACGGGGGAGAGCCAAATGACGTTGATGCCCAGCTTAGCCAGGTAGGGCAGCTTCTCAGTGATGCCCTTCAGATCACCGATACCGTCGCCGTTCGCGTCGTTGAAGGAGCGGGGGTACACCTGGTACACCACGGCTTCCTTCCACCACTGGCGGCCTTCGTAGGAGGGAACCTCGTATGCCTCGGAGTTGCTCATAATTGCCTTTCTATACCGGCCATCCAGCCGAAAAGAGGAACAAATTTTGTCTGTGATTGAAGTATAGGGCGAAGAGGGACCGGAATGTCTGTATCTGGTCCCCCCTTCGCACAGTAAGAGTGGGGTACGACTACTTGGCGTTACCGAAGAGGTACACCTTCGCCTCGTAGGGGCGCAGCAGGGTGCCCTCGTCAGTGAACTCGCGGTTCTCATCGCGGTAGTTCGAGCTAATCAGCTTCGGGGTGTTCTCGATTGCCTTCAGCTCAGTCGGAGAGAGTGCCTGCGAGTTGGTCAGCACCACCGAATCCAGGTTGCCGCCCGCGTAGTTCAGCTGAACGGTGTCATCGGTGAAGTTCGCGACGACCAGCAGTGCGCGCTCGCCGGTTGCGGCGGCGTCCTCATCGGAGTTCACGCGCAGGTAGGCGTAAACCTGGTCATCCTCTTCATCCAGCAGGCGGTACTCGCCGGTCAGGACAATCGGGTGTTCGCGGCGCAGGCTAATCAGGTCGCGGTAGTGGTAGAACACCGAATCCTGGTCAGCGAGCTCTGCCTCCGCGTTGATTTCGGTGTAGCGCGGGTTCAGCTTCAGCCACGGGGTGCCGGAGGTGAAGCCTGCGTTCTCGCCAGCGGTCCACTGCATGGGGGTGCGGGCGTTGTCGCGACCGGAGGCGCTGATGTAGCGCAGCATGTCCTCCGCGGAGACACGGCCCGACTCTTCAACGTACTTGCGCCAGGAGTCGTGAATCTCCAGGTCGTTGTAGTCCTTCACATCGTCGAAGAAGACGTTGGTCATGCCCAGCTCTTCACCCTGGTAGATGTAGGGGGTGCCCTGCATCAGGTGTAGCACGGTGCCGAGCATCTTGGCGCTGACGGTGCGGTACTCGGGGGAGTCGTTACCGAAGCGGGAGACGGTGCGCGGCTGGTCGTGGTTGTTCCAGTACAGGGAGTTCCAGCCGCGGCCGTGCAGGCCCTCCTGCCAGTGGGTGAGGACCTTCTTGAGGTCAACCAGGTTGAAGCGGCGGTCGGACCACTTGCCGGTCACGCCACCTTCGGAGGCGTCTACGTCCATGTGCTCGAACTGGAACACCATCTGCAGCTCGTTGCGGTCGAAACCGGTGTAGAGTGCGGCGTCGTCCACGGTCACGCAGGGGGTTTCGCCCACGGTCATGACCGGGTACTTGCTCAAGACCTCGCGGTTCATTTCCTGCAGGAATTCGTGCACGCGCGGGCCGTTAGCTGCGACAGCAAGGGAGTTGTCGAGGCCGCCAGCGAGGACTGCCGGGTCCTCGGGGAAGGAGAGATCCTTAGAGATCAGGTTGATGACGTCCATGCGGAAGCCGTCCACGCCCTTGTCCAGCCAGAAGCGCATGATGTCGTAGACCTCTTCGCGGACCTTCGGGTTCTCCCAGTTCAGGTCGGGCTGCTTGACGGAGAAGTAGTGCAGGTAGAACTGACCGGTCGCCTCGTCCCATTCCCACACGGAGGGGCTGAAGCAGGAAATCCAGTTGTTCGGCGGAATCGGCTTGCCATCCTCATCGAAGCCCTTGGGGTCGCGCCAGATGTAGTAGTCGCGGTAGGGGTTGTCCTTGGAGGAGCGTGCCTGCTTGAACCATTCGTGCTCGTCGGAGGTGTGGTTAACGACCAGGTCCATCATGAGCTTGATGCCGTGCTTGTGCGCGGTTTCGAGCAGCTCATCGAAGTCTTCCATGGTGCCGAACTCGGTCATGATGGCGCGGTAGTCGGAGATGTCGTAGCCGTTGTCATCGTTCGGGGAAGCGTAGATGGGGGAGAGCCACAGCACCTGAATACCGAGCTTGGCGAGGTACGGAATCTTCTCGGTAATGCCGGGCAGATCGCCGATGCCGTCGCCGTTGGAATCGTTGAAGGAGCGGGGGTAAATCTGATAGACCACCGGTTCCTGCCACCACTGGGTCTGGGTCGTCATTGTTCTTCCTTCCCTTGGTACGGATGAGTGTTGTGCGGGGCCGCCCTATAGGCGGCTAAAGTCTGATGCCCTTAGCGCTGGGTGGTGATGGGCGTAAGGAGGCTCTGCGGTGCCCAGCTGGAGGGGTCAATTTCTAGGAGTAGACCGCTGTGGTCGGAGATGGCTTCGGGGGAGTTGTCGCGGAAGACTACCGCGTGCGAGTTCACGGTGAGCAGTCGGTCAGCGAACACGAAGTCAATGCGCTTGGCGTCCGTGCTACCTTCCCAGCCGGCGATTTCGCGGTGGACGGTATTTTCGCCGTCGGTGTGTTCCGCCAGCGAGCGGGTATCAACCATGCCGCTGGAGGTGACCAGCGCGTAGCCTTCATCGCTCAGATGCGCGGCGGAGTTAAAGTCGCCGCCGAGCAGTACGGGTGCGGTGAGGGCACAATCTGCCAGGGCCTGTGAGAGGCGGGTGTATTCCTGCGCGAAGAGGGGCTCACCGTCGAAGTCCCACCAGGACATGTGGGTGGTTGCGCACCAGAAGGTACCTGTCTCAGTTTCGATGAGCGCGGCCTGCGCTGCACGGCGCTGTACCTGGTGGTAGCCGTACTCGGGAGACATATCGATGGGCTTGATGCCGCGAATCGGCAGGCGCGAGAGAATCGCTACGCATTCGTCGTAGCGGTCCCAACCGATGTGGGCTTCGGTGAGGGTCCACTCGTAGGTTGCACCCATTTCGTTGAGTGCCTGCACGAGTAGCAGGGCGTAGTTGTCTTCGTGGACCGGCACGCCTGCGCCGCCGCGGTAGTTGAGGGGCTCCTTCACCACGGGGGTGGAGGTGAGCTGGTTGACTTCCTGCAACGCAATGACATCCACCTGCTGTTCAATGATGAACTTTGCGAGGGTGCGGATTTTGGCAATTTGGTGGATTTCGCACCAGCTGTGCGTGTTGAGGGTGAGGAAGCGCATGTATTAAGTCCGGGGTATGTGTGAGGTTGAAGAATGATATGCGCACCGCGCATTGAGGCGGCGAGTGTTTTTATGCACTCTGACCTATGGGTGCACTGTTTATGCTATCGATTCTGTGCGCTAGGTAATAGGGAAAAAGTCTCATCTGCAGCAAGTATTTTTAACCAGTGCCGGGAGATGTTTCAGGTTCTGAAAAACTCTTTCAAAACTTCTGCTTTTGGTATCTGCGGGTAGGTATGACCTGGCATTATTGTTTTTGTCTAAAACACATTCGGCATTTAGCGCACGCAGGATATGTGGCACCCGTCTCATATACTTTCGTTTGGGGGTATAAAGATACGGCGTGACCATCGCAGGCTGGCAATGATCGCCAACCCCTGCGTCCGCTCACTCGACAACCCGAAAGGGCGTATAGCCTCATGATGGAAAAAGTACAGAGGTTCGGCTCTGCCATGCTGGCACCCGTTCTTCTCTTCGCATTCGCTGGCCTCGCGGTCGGTATTGCGATCATTGCACAGAACGGCGAACTGATTCCCCTCGCTGCTGATAAGGAAAGCGCGTGGAACCACTTCTGGTCTGTTTGGGAGTCCGGCGCATGGACCGTCTTCAACCAGATGGAACTGCTCTTCGTGATCGGTCTGCCCATTGCACTGGCAAAGACCGCTAACGCACGTGCAGTGATGGAAGCTGCAATGGTCTACCTGACCTTCAACTACTTCGTCGGCACCATGCTCAAGGTATGGGGCAAGGGCGGCACCGGTTTCTTCGACCTGGACTACACCACCGACATCTCTGAGAGCGCGGCAGGTACCGGTCTGAAGATGATTGCCGGTATCAAGACCATGGACACCGGTATCTTCGGTGCCATCATCATCTCCGCAATCGTGGTGTGGGCACACAACCGCTGGTTCGACAAGAAGCTGCCCGACTTCCTCGGTATCTTCCAGGGTTCCCAGTACGTCTACGGCGTCTGCTTCTTCCTGATGATGCCCGTGGCATTCCTGTTCTCCTGGCTGTGGCCCTACGCTCAGCACGGCATCTCCTCCCTGCAGGGCTTCTTCATCGCATCCGGCGCACTCGGCGTGTGGGTTTACACCTTCCTCGAGCGCTTCCTGATTCCGACCGGTCTGCACCACTTCATCTACTCCCCGTTCGTCTTCGGTAACGTTGTTACCCCGAACGGTATCGCTAAGGACTGGCCGAGCCACCTGACCGAGTTCGCAAAGAGCGACAAGCCCCTGAAGGAACTGTTCCCCGGCGGCGGCTTCGCACTGCACGGTAACTCCAAGGTCTTCGCACCCATCGGTATCGCAGCGGCGTTCTACACCACTGCTCGTCCCGAGAAGCGCAAGGAAGTTCTCGCTCTGCTGATTCCCGTCAGCCTCACCGCAATCTTGATCGGTATCACCGAGCCCCTCGAGTTCACCTTCCTGTTCCTGGCACCCCCGCTGTTCCTGGTTCACGCAATCCTGGCAGCAACCATGGCTGCAATCATGTACCAGCTGGGTCTGGTTGGTTACATGGGTGGCGGTCTGCTCGACTTCCTGTTCCAGAACTGGATCCCGCTGTGGGCAAACCACTCCGGCACCTACCTCATGCAGATTGGTGTGGGCCTGTGCTTCACCGTCCTGTACTTCCTGGTCTTCCGCTTCATGATTCTGAAGTTCGACTTCAAGACCCCCGGTCGTGAAGAAGACGGCGGCGAGACCAAGCTCTACAGCAAGGCAGAGTACAAGGCTGCCAAGGCTGCTGAGAAGGACGGCGGCGCAGCAGCTCCCGCAGCTGACGGCGACCTCTACGCACCCCGCGCAGCAGGCTTCCTCGAACTGCTTGGTGGCGCAGAGAACATCACCACCGTGAACAACTGTGCAACCCGCCTGCGTGTCTCCGTTGCTGATGAGTCCCTCGTCAGCACCTCGGATGCAGACTTCAAGAATGCAGGTGCTCTGGGCCTCGTCCGCAAGGGCAAGGCATTCCAGGTCATCGTCGGCATGGACGTTCCCCAGGTTCGCGAGCGTTTCGAGACCATGGTGAACGAAGCTAAGACCCTCTCCTAAGAGGATTCAGTGTTCAACCGCCTGACGGCATAACGCCTCATAAGGTATAGACTTCGCCGGCGGTATCGGATAACACCGATGCCGCCGGCGAAGCTGTATCCAGGCTCAAATCTGCTGGCATACACCCTCAAAGTGATAGATGACCGTCCTCACCCACCCTGGCCGATGACTCTAGAGCGTGTACTATTTATATATTGCTCACCATCGGATTCAGGAGCTTTGAGTGGATTTACAAGACGTCGTGAATGCGAACCAGCACCGATTCAGTGAAACTGAACGGGAAATTTTGGCATTCATGCTAGAAAACGAAGAGTTCGTTGCAGAGTCAACGATTAACTCTTTGGCACACAAAACGTATACTTCGACCAGCTCGATTATCCGCTTGACGAAGAAGCTGAACTTCTCCGGATTTGCCGAGTTGAAGTACTTCATTAAGTCCTCTCTGAACCGCAGCGAACCCTTCAACCCGCGGTTCATTGAGAGCGGTCGCGAAGATATTCAGCGTACCTACGACTACCTCGAGCACATGGAACTGAGCGGACTGCTCAAGCGCATCCATGAGGCTCGCACCGTGTACTGCTTCGGTACCGGCTACGCGCAGCGCAACGCCGTGCAGGAATTTACCAAGTCCATGCAGGTGTGCGGTAAGTTCTGCCAGGTCATCCCGGCGCGCAATGAGTTCGAAAGCGCCATGAACAATATGACCCAGGACGATGTGGTCATCATTGTGTCCTTTTCAGGTCAGACCGAGAACATGCGCGAACACATTAAGATGCTGGCGCTGCGCCGCATCCCCATGATTGCGGTGACCGCCATTGGTGTGAACTACATGTCTTCACACGCCGAGTACTCCCTGCACTACCAGACGACCCCCACCCAGATCAGCACCCAGCGCAAGCCCTACTACTCCTTCGTTGCGCTGTCGGTACTGCTGGACTACATCGTGCGCCGCTATATTGAACACGTTGAACATGAGCGCCGCGAGTCCCTGCAGGACCAGGTGGATGACGTCCTCAACAGCGGGGGCGAAATCGACGCCTGACAAGGCATTACTGTGCCCACCTGCCCCTTCACTCACTCCTTCTGAATCCGACCGAATCCACCTGAGATCACCTGAAAGAGACACCCAGTGACCGCAATTTTCGCGCTCATCGAAAACACCGAGAAGATGCGTAAGTACCTGTTCTGGTACCTCATGATCATCCCCGCGCTGCTACTGCTGTGGATCGCTCTGGGCGCAGCGAACTCCCAGATGGACTTCCAAGCAGCCCTGAAGATTCCCTTCTTCACCGTGGCATTCCTGAACGCATGCCTCAGCCTGCTACTGGGCGGCACCCTCAAATTCGCGGGCGCAGAGAACGAACGCACCGAACGAGCCTACGCCCTGTACCTGACCATTCTGCTGGTCATCATCGGTAACCTGCCCGGCGCAATCCTGAGCTTCTTCCTCTTCCGCTCCCTGCGCTTTGGCAACCTGGAAGGCGAACTGGCACCCAAGTACCGTTGGGCGCTTCTGCCCGCCCTGGTCTTCTACGTATTGGTGACCGTAGTGCTACTCGCTGCGAACATCGCAATGTGGTCGAAGTAAGCACAGAGGAACAGACAGCAAGCACGCGGGCACACTAAGCACGCAGGCGCACGCTGACACCCGCCCCGCTTGAAGTACAGCATGAGGCACCCGGGCAGAGGACCCCGGAAGAACCACCATCTTCGGTGTGTACGCGCAAACGTACACCGCACTGACCCACAAGGACACTCACAACGTGAACCAGATTCCCGAGCCTACCGACGCGCAACACGCACCCGGCACCCCGGCTGATACTGCTCAGCCCGCCGCAGCCGCCGCGACCTCAGCAGAGGAAACCCACGAAGTAGCCGACGAAATCAACATCGCCGAGCTGCCCGCACACCTGAACCCCTCCCACGAGGACTTCGATCCCTCGGCGGGGCTTGAGCGCTGGGCAGAACAGATGGACGTCTACACCGGCCCGGATGCGATGCTCGACTTCAACCAGGTCGACTACGTGCACATCGACCTGTCCGAAGCAAACCCCTCCGGTCTGGCTCAGCTACTCGCCGGACGCAAGACCCGCCTCTCCACGATTCTGCGCGACAAGTCGCAGCTTGAGGCGGGTATGCGCTCCGCCCGCACCCTGCGCACCAAAATTTACGAACTCGCCACCGACCACGGACTTGACTCCGGCTACTTCGTGGCGGGTACCGCCTCCTGGCTGTCGCACGACACCCGCGAGGACGCCGCCGCCTACGAGAAGCGCTTCATCGCACCGATTCTCATGGCGCCGCTGAGCATCACCCCGCACCCGAAGGATGACGACTTCGAGCTGCGCCTCGCCGGTTCCGCACGCCTGAACCCGGCGATGGTCCGCCAGATCAAGCAGGAGTACGGCATCGACCTGGGCACTATGGACGTGGCGCAGCTGGCGAACTCCATGTCCCGTCTGGACCCCGAGCCGGTTATCGAGCGTATGCGCGCATCTGCCGGTCGTATTCCGGGCATGACCATTGAGTCGAAGTATTTCATCTCCACCTTTGCTGACCTGAAGGAAAGCCTGGGCGAGCTGCCGCACACCGCTATCACCCCGCTGGTTCGTGACCTGGCGGCACTGAAGGTTCCCGGCGTGAAGCCGCGCGAGCTCAACGCCCACAACCTGCAGCAGCCCCTGGACCAGCGCGACCCGGCAGAAGAAATGCTCCTGCTGGACGCTGACGCGAACGCCCAGGAGATTATCGACACCGCGGTCAGCGGTTTCTCCTTCACTATCACTGCGGCACCCGGCACCGAGCCGTTGCGCACCGCCGTGAACATTGCTTCCGCCCTGATGGGTCGCGGTAAGTCCGTGCTCGTGGTGGGCGAGAAGCGCTCTACCCTCGCTGAATTCTCGGCGCTACTCAAGCGCACTGGCATTGAGAGCCTGCGCTACGACCTGCTCGCCGAGCACGATGCTGAGGCTCAGCGCGCCGAGTTCATTCGCGCGATTGTGCGCAACGAGGGTGCGGAAGAGCCGAACTCTGAGGACCTGAACGAAGAGCTCGTGGCGACCCGTGCCGCGCTGCTCGATCACACTCGTGCCCTGCTGAACAAGGACTCGAACTGGCAGATTTCTGTCTACTCGGCGTTGCAACGTCTGGCTGAACTGACCGCCTCCGAGGACGGCCCGGCAACCCGCGTGCGTTTTGACCGCCCCATGCTTGATGCGCTCATGGAGCGTGAGCAGGTGCGTGCCGAGCTGGTGCGCCTGGGTGAGATTGATGGTTTTGCGGCGGCTTCGCGTACCTCCCCGTGGTACCGTGCCCGCCTGGTCAATGACGAGGAAGCCGCCGAGGCGTACGCCCTGGTCATTACCCTCAAGTCCTCCCTGCTGAACCTGCGCGAGGCGATGAACCGCACCAGCGCAATGCTGGGTCTGCGCCCGGGTCGTACCATCGCCGAGTGGGAGTCGCAGCTGGCGATTCTGATGCGCATCCGTGAGACGCTCAAGCGTTTCCGCGCAGACGTCTACGACCGTCCGGTGACCGATCTGATTGCGGCGACTGCCTCCGGCGCGTGGCGCCGTGAGAACGGCATCGAGATGAGCAGTATGCAGCGTTCCCGCCTGCGCCGCGCGGCGAAGGAGTACATCCTGCCCGGCGTGAATATCGGTGACCTGCACGAACAGCTGAAGGTGGTTCAGGCGGAGCGTGCCGAGTGGATTCGCCACATTGAGGCGCCCCGCACCCCGCAAATCCCGGAGAACCTGGATCAGCTGGCTGCCGCTCTGAACTCCCTGGTTTCTGAGCTGGCGGGCCTGGGTATTGTCCTGGCTGACACCGTTGAGGGCACCGATTTTGTGCGCACCGACCTGGACGTGCTGGATGCGCGCCTGGACGCCCTCATGGCGGACCGCGTGCTGCTGATGACCCTGCCTGAGCGTGACGCTCTGACCCAGAAGCTACGTGAGCGTGGCCTGTCGGAGCTGCTCGATGACCTGTACGCACGTCAGGTTCCGACCGAGGTTGTTTCCGCTGAGCTGGAGCTCGCCTGGTGGCAGTCTGCCTTGGAATTCTTGCTGCAGCATCACGAGGGTAAACTGCTGGACGGCGACCGCCTGCGCGATATGGAGTCCCGTTTCCGCCGTGCCGACTACGCCCACATGACTAGCGCCCCGGCGCGTCTGCTGGCGAAGGTTGCTCGCGTGTGGACTGAGCGTATTGAGTCTGAGCATGATCAGGCAGCGTACCTGAAGAGCCAGCTGCGCGGCTACGAGTTCGTGCTCGAGGAGCTGCTGACTCACGCCCCGGTGATGGCACGTACCCTGCTGCCGCTGTGGACTGCGAGCCCCTTCGCCCTGGCGCGTAAGGTTCCCGCCTCTATGCGTTTTGATACGGTGCTACTGCTGGACTCCGAGTCGACCCCGCTGGCGGCGAACCTGCCGGCGATTACCCGTGCCGACCAGGTGATTGCCCTGGGTGACCCGCACTCGGGTTACCCCTCACCGTTCATCGTGTCCGCGCCGACTTTCGGTGCTCCCGAGCCGACCGACGAGCAGCTGGACAGCACCTTCGACGTGCTCGCTACCGTGCTGCCCAACCGCACCTTGGCGATGCTGCACCGCAGCATGGACCCGGTGATTTTGGACTACCTGAACCGTGAGTTCTACGGTTCGCAGCTGCATGCAGCTCCGGTGAGCCGCGCCTCCTCTCAGCCTGCCGGTTCGCTGACCGTTGAGTACATTGATACTCGCGGTAAGGTCAGCGATAACGCGAACCTGGATTCGCCCGGTGTTGAGGTGGAGCGCGTGACAAACCTGGTACTGGAGCACGCGTACCGTACCCCGGACCGTTCGCTGGCGGTGGTGACGGCAAGCCCGAAGCACGCTCAGCGTGTGGCTGAGTCGGTGCGTCACGCCCTGAGCCTGTACCCGCAGCTGGCGCCGTTCTTCGCCGCCGGTGAGGAGTCTTTCCGCGTGGTCGACCTGACCCGCGCTGAGACCCTCGAGCGCGATACCGTGATTTTCTCTCTGGGTGTGGGCCGTGCCCGTCTGGGCCAGGCGTCGTACGATTTGGGTCAGCTGTCTGCCGAGCACGGCCGCCAGGGCTTTGTGGTGGCGTTGACTCGCGCACGCCGTGCCCTGCGCATCGTTTCGTGCATTGACCCGTCGGAGCTGGACCCGCAGAAGCTACATCATGGTGCGGTGGACTTCTACCACCTGCTGCGTGAGCACGCGGAACGTCAGGCGCGTGAAGAGGCGGAGGCGAAGGCACAGCGCGTGCCGGAGACCCTGCTGCGTAACGCATTCTTGGCTGCCGACGATGCGGACACCCCGGATTTGGGCGACTGGCTGCTGAACGATTTGGTGGCTCGTCTGCAGGCTTGCGGTGTGCGTGTGAGCCGCGGTGAGGGCGATATCGCTCTGATTGCGCACGCCCCGGAGAAGCTAGCTGCTGAGCCGGTGCCCGCGCTGGGTGTGGCTCCCGTGGTGTCTTCGCAGCCGAGTGCTCCGGCGGCTATGCCGCTGGTGGCGTGCTCTGATGGCGAGCAGAATTACGCGCGTGCTTCGGTGCGTGAGCGTACCCGTCTGCTGCCGGAGCGTCTGAGCCGCACGGGCTGGAACTACATTACGCTGGGCACCCTGGAGGTGTTCGCCGATCCGGACGCTGTGGTGGCGCGCGTGCTGCACTACCTGGATATGGATGAGGGCGCTGAGGTTCGTGGCTAGTTATTCGTCGACGCCGAAGCCTCGCCGCGGTCACCGCCGTGTGAGCGGCGGCGGCTCGGTGAGCGGGGCTGAGCCTCTGCTGGTGGGCGTGACCTCGCCTCCGGTGGTTGCTTCGAGTGCCTCGTCTGCTGCGGGGGCTTCCGTGAAGAAAGCTGATGCTCAGAGCCAGAACTCCCAGAAGAACCAGAACTCCCAGAAAGCGGGTTCTCAGAGAGCGGCTACTTCCGCGCAGCCGCTGACCCCGGAGGAGCGTGAGCGTCTGGAATGGATGCGTCAGCAGCGCCCTCCGCACTGGGGTAACAATATCGTGTAGCGTCTTCCTGCCGGGAGTGCTTCTTAAACGCCGAGGGGCGGGGCAACCTGTGTTGCCCCGCCCCTTGTTTTGGCTGGTGTGGAACCCCGTTTAGGAGTTGCCCTTGTCGGTGCTGTAGAAGCCGGAACCCTTGAAGGTCACGCCGACGGTGTTGTAGCGCTTGCGCAGGGTTTCTTCGCCGCACTGCGGGCAGACGCGCAGCGCATCGTCGCTAAAGGACTGGCGCTGTTCAAAGACGTGGTTGCAATTCTTGCACTGGTAAACGTAGACCGGCATTTTGTCCTTCTGTATCCGTTTTCGCTGGGATGGTTTATTAACGTGGTTTGAGTGTACCGCTTTTGAAACGTTCGGAGCTATTTGCGTTTTCTTCTCAAAAAGCTATTTCTGGTTTCTTTGTGCCTTTTTCTTGGGTGTTTTTGTGGGTGTGTCCCGCATATCTTTGTGCTTTTGCATAAAGGTTTGGGGTGTCAATCAAGAGTGAAGGTAAGCATGCGCGAATCGGGTACTTTTAGACCTGCTAACGGGTGTGGTAGATGCCCCGCTCGGTGAGAATCACCGGCAGAATAGCGTCCCACCGGTCGTAGGGGATAGCTTCGTAAATTTCGTCAGCAAAGACCACGCCGATGCTCTGCTCCTCCAGTTGCTGTGCGCTGAGCAGGGGAATAATGCGGTCGTAGTAGCCGCCTCCCTGACCGAGGCGGTGCCCGCCGGCATCAAAGGCGAGTGCGGGGATGAGGCGCAGGTCGGCGTCGACGAAGGCGCGTTCGTCCTGTTCTTCGCCTTCGGGTTCGGGGATGCCCATTGGGCTGAGCGGGTGCTCAATGGTGGGGTCCCAATGTACCCAGGCGAGTTTGCGGCCGGGGCGTACGACGGGCACGAGGATGCGGTGTCCGTCCTTGTGCAGGCGGGTTAGCGCTTCGATGATGGGCGGCTCGGACTTGGTGGGCAGGTACGCCGCAATGGTACCGGGGGAGTGGAGCCGCTGTGCGACCGCCTCGAGGATATGGGCGGTGAAGAGCCCCTGCATCTGCTGCTGGCCGTGTTCGCCGCGGTGGCTGCGTGCGGTGAGGCGGCGCGGGCGGATCTGGGAGCGGAGAATGTCTTTGTCCAGGGAGATGTCGTCTGCGCTGGCGCCGGCATCGGAGTTGCTGGCGGCGGGTGCGGTGTTGAGGTGCATGGTGTATCCCATCGTCGTTGCGGGTTGTGGGTGAAGGGGAGGGGGCGTCCCGTAGAGGGAAGGGAGATGTGTTATTCCCGGGCTGAGAGGTATCTGCGAGTAAGGACGAAAACATCCTTGTAGGCTACGAAAATACCCGATTCTGCCGGGGCTGTAGATTCCACTTTTTAGTATAAGGATTGCAGAAAGTAGCATTGGGTTCCGAGGAACGTATTTTCTCTGTGTACCGAAGAATGTACTTGCGCGGATATGCAGTTAGTCACGTTGAAGATTTTTTCATGTCATAGTCGCGATAAATCGCCTTAAGTACTTTACAACTTAGGGTATTCTTGTGGCATGGCTACTGAAATTAAGTCTGTTACTAAGGCAGTTATTCCTGCTGCTGGTCTGGGCACCCGATTCCTGCCCGCAACGAAGGCAACCCCCAAGGAAATGCTCCCCGTCGTTGATCGCCCCGCGATTCAGTACGTGGTGGAGGAAGCAATCCGTGCCGGTCTGAACGACGTTCTGATGATTACCGGCCGTAACAAGCGTGCTCTCGAGGATCACTTCGACCGCGTTCCCGTTCTGGAGCAGCAGCTCGCTGAGCAGGGTAAGGACGCCCTGCTAGCATCTGTTGTTGAGACCAATGAGCTCGGTGGCGACCTGCACTACGTGCGTCAGGGCGACCCCAAGGGCCTGGGGCACGCTGTTCTGCGCGCAAAGCGCCACGTTGGTGACGAGGCATTCGCTGTTCTGCTCGGCGATGACCTGATTGACGAGAAGGAAGACCTGCTCTCCCGCATGGTGGAGGTTCAGGAGCGCACCGGCGGCTCCGTCGTTGCCCTGATGGAGGTTCCTCGCGAGGCTATTTCCGCTTACGGCGCAGCTGCTATTGAGGCTGTTGAGGGCGAAGACGGTTTCGTGAAGATCACCGGCCTGGTTGAGAAGCCTGCTGCTGATGAGGCTCCCTCGAACTACGCTGTGATTGGCCGTTACGTTCTGAGCTCGAAGGTCTTCGAGGTTCTGGAGAACACCGCTCCGGGCCGCGGCGGCGAGATTCAGCTGACCGACGCTCTGCAGACCCTGGCTCAGGGCGAGGGTGAAGGCGAAGGCGTCTACGGTGTGGTCTTCTCCGGCCGCCGTTTCGACACCGGTGACAAGCTGTCTTACCTGAAGGCAAACGTTATTCTTGCTGCTGAGCGTCCCGAGTTCGGTGACGACCTGCGCGCATGGCTGAAGGACTTTGTTGCAGAGAACTGCTAATTACTCTGCATCCGCTCTCTGATGAGGGCAACCGATAAATACCAACCACGCTGAGGAAGGCGTTCTTTCCGGTGGGGCGTTTTAGCCCCCATGGGAGGGCGCCTTCCTTTGCGTCGTTAGTGTCCGTTATGCGTGTGGCGTGCTGCTGGGTGAGGGTCCAGAGTGTGTCTTGTGCAGGGACGCGACGACGTCGTAGTGCGCATATTCCTTCTGGGGTATATGCGCATATCCAGCCCGATTCTTGCCGCTTATGGAAAGCATCGGGAATATAAGGGTATGATTAAAGTCTAGGGATAAAGGGACGATAGAGGGCGACCTGATATGACGCTGTTGAACACCTCGGGTGTGTTGGTAATTCTGACCGTGATTTTGCTGCTGTGGTTTGTGCCCAGGAGCCTGCGTCGCGCGCCCGCTGGTCCTTCCGTGGAGCCCGAGCGTCCCTTGATTAGTGCCGAGCGTACTGCGGAGGATATTCTCGCCTCCGCTGGCGTGCTGTTGAATGAGTCGGAGGCGTACCAGTCTTCCGATCACGCGGTGGCGCCGGGTACTTCTCTGCCTTCTTCTGCTCTTCCGCAGGCTTCTTCCCGTTCCTCCCACGCTGTAGAGGATGCCGTTCAGCCTGCCCCGGATACGGCTTCTATCTCGCAGATTCGCGATTCTTCCCCGACTGCTCCCTACACCGATGAGATTCCGGTGGTGGAGGAGTCGAAGCCCTCGCCGTTGTCCTACTTTGATACCTCGAGCCCGAGCGGTATCGCCTTGCTGGTTGCGGCTGGTCTGGGCGTGCTTGCCCTGGTGACCGGTCTTCTGGCGCTCTTTGGCGTTCTGGCGTGGGGTTGGGCTGTTCTCTTCCTGATTCTTGCCGGCGGCACGTGGGCTGTCAGTCGCTTCGGTCTGCTGGAGTCTCTTGAGGCCCAGGTCAAGGCGAACCGCGATGAGCGCCGCGCTAAGGCTGAGGCAGAAGAAGCATTTGAGAGCGAATCTGAGGACGAAGAATCTGACGTTGAAAAAGCTTACGATGGCGCTTCCGAGCCGGTAGAAGATTTGGAAGCTGAAGCTCCTGTAGCTGAAGCTGCGGAAGAGCCTGAGCCTCAGGCTCGCCCCGCTGTCCGTGAGGCTACTACCCACAAGCCTGTACACGGCGTGAACCGCGAGGCGGCACGCCCGAGCCGCGCGCACATCGCGGTGGAATCTTCAGCTGAGGCTCCCGAGGCGGCTCCTCGTGCGGAAGCGCCTGCTGCGGCACCTGCTCATTCTTCTCGTGCCTTACCTGCCCGTTCTGCCCGCGCGGCGGAGGAGCCCGTCGCACACCGTCAGGAGCGTCGCCAGCAGCGTCCGAGTCGATTCCAACCGATTCGCCGCGGTAGCGTGCTCTTCGACCAGGAGAGCGGCTCCGCTACTTCCTCTGCTACGCCGCGCACTGCGGCACAGCCTCAGTCGGCTCAGCAGCAGCCCGCTCAGGCACCTGCGGTTCTCGCTCAGCCGGCACCTATTGCCCAGTCGGTAGCACCTCAGCCTGCTCAGCCCGTTCAGCCTACTCAGGCTCAACAAGCTCCCGCTCAGGCACCTGTGCAGCCGGTAGTAGCTCCCGCGCAGCAGCCGGAAATTCACCCGGATCAGCCGGTGGCCCGCCAGGCTCTGCGTGACGGTTCGCCCGTCCGTCAGGCACCTGCGGCACCTGCTACTCAGGCTCCCGCTCAGCCGATTCCCGAAGAGATTCCTCTGCCGGATGTCCTGGACGATTCCGAGTTCGATGCGCTGGATATCGCCTCGCTGAACGATCCGGCTCTTTCGACCGGTGCTACTGCGACCGGCGGTGTTCGTTCGACGAACCGTCACCCCGGTGCCGGCTCCTCCTTTGAGGCTGTGAGTAACACCTGGAACCCGGTTCAGCTACCTAAGCCGCTGAGTGCACTGCACCGCCAGGACAAGAACCAGGGTAAGAAGTAGATTTTGCTCCAGACACGCATAAAACCCCGACAGCTCGTGCTGTCGGGGTTTTTGTATGCCTGGGGATGATTGGGAAGAAGTTAAAAAGAAAAGGAACCCCGTCCATGGGGTTCCTTTTCTAGCATCACACACAGGAAGAAAGTCTTCTAGACCGATTAGGAAGGCCTTCCCACAAGGCCTGCCCTATTCGGTAATAAAAATATATCCTAATTCCCGTGCGGGTGACAAGCTGAAAATAGCGACAGTCTGTCAATAAACTAAGGTTTACCTAAGTGAAATCCGTGCCATTGCAGGCGACAAGGGGCAATAACCCCGACCGAAAAAAGTTTAAAAATTTTTTTCTGCCACCTCTATATGTCGAATAAGAAGCCTCAAAGAACCTTCAATCAGGTCAATATCGCCCACTCATGAGAGAATAGCCGGGTGAAAGATTGGTTTGACGCACTCCCGATTGAGGTTGCCCTAGCTTTCATGTGGGTGGTCGGGATCGTCCGCACCAGCATCGTGTACGCTCTTGGCGCGCTCGCTGCTGAAGGGGGCGCCCGCCTCGACCGCATCCGCAAAGCAATGGACAGCCCTCTCTATCGCAAAGCACGCACCTTCATCAACCGATGGGGCGTAATTGCTGTGCCCCTCTGCTTTCTCACCGTGGGTCTGCAAACCGCGGTCATCATCACGACCGGTTTCACGAAAATGCCTCTACGCCGCTGGGTTCCCGCGATGCTGGTTGGAACCTTCATGTGGGCGTGTATTTACACCACGATCGGCTTCGCAATTCTTGCGGCCCTCGGCCTGGAGCCGTGGATGTTCCCCCTCGCCCTTGCCATTGTTATTACGGTGATGGTCATTGTGGCTCAGCTGCGCGAACGCCGCATTAACCGCGAAACTGCTGAGAATACTGCAGAGAACACCACCGGTAACTAGTCCTTCCTCGAACGGGGGATAGGGGCGCTGCCTCACCGGGCTGAGCCCGCTCATCTGACCCCGCTCGCCAGGCCCCAATGCCCCGGCCTAAGATGTGCTAGCGTGGAAGGATGAGTTCATCCGCATCCTCCACCGCAGGCACCCCCGAAGAGCAGCCCGTCAACGACCCTGCCCTCACCGCAATCGACCCCGAGCAGAGTGCGCCCGAAAACGCTACCGACGAGGTAGAAACCGAAGCACCCACCGAGGCTCCCACCCGCGTGTACCTGCATCCCGAGCAGCTGGCGATGATCCAGACTCCGGAGGCTCTGCCCGTCCCCGTGCTGCAGCGCTCCGTGCTGCGTGTTAGCTACGTGCCGGCAATCATGCCCGGTAAGTGGTTCAACCGCTGGCATGAGCGTTTCGGTGACCGCGTGCAGCTGGCGGAGGTGCCCGTGCGTGAGGCGCGCGGCCTGGACTCCCTGCATCAGGACCTGTGCCTGATTGACCCTGCCCTCAACTCCGCGGAAGAAACTGCCTCCGAGGCGCCCGTCGAGGTTAGCGCTGAGGCTACCAAGCACGCCCCCATTGAGCGTAAGGACGTACCCGAGAACCCCTTCGCACACATGAGCATTGTGCGCCCCGACCGCGAACCGGCAAGCGCCGACGGCGAGAAGTACCACAGCATCCGCCTCTACGAGGAGCTGCCCGTGGTCATTCTGCCTGTGGACCATGTACTCACCGTACTTGATGAGGTGCCCGTGGAGGAGCTTGCCGAAGAGTTCCTGCTGCAGCCCGCCTCCGATATTCCCGCCTATGAGGAAGTCTCCCGCGCATGGCGTGAGAGTGCCGGTCGCATCGTGCCCGAGGGCCTGACCGATAAGGAAACCATCGAGCTGGTTGCCGCCGGTGTGGGTCTGTACATTGTGCCCATGTCCATTGCGCGTTTCTACCACCGCAAGGACCTTACCTACCGCCCCGTTGCGGGCCTGGACCTCTACCCGGTGCACCTGGTCTGGCCGCGTGCCCCCAAGGGCGAGCCGCGCAGCGATGAGCTCGAAGCGCTCCTGCAGGACTTCATCGGCATTGTGCGTGGCCGCACCGCAACTAGCGAGCGCGGTAGCGAAACCCGGCAGGCACGCGCCGAACGCATTGCCGCCGAAAAGGCAAAGGAAAAAGCGAAGGCACGAGCCGCCAACGCCCGCCGCGAAGCACGCGATAAAAAGCGCGCTAACGCCAAGAAAAACGGCAACGCGCGCCAGCACGCTCGACAGTCCGCCAAAGCCGCCAGCGCACGCCGCGGCAAGAAACGCTAACGAACGATAGACGGTAAAATCAAACCATGGCATTAGCAATGGAAACCCGACCCGCAGCCTACGCAGTGATCATTGAGCAGGGCAAGCTGCTCATGACCCGCTGGGTGCCCGAAGACCGCGCGCTCAGCCCCCTCTGGTCCCTGCCCGGCGGCGGCATGGAACCTGGCGAACAGGCCGACGAAACCGCGCTGCGAGAGACCCTCGAAGAGACCGGTTACAGCGTCGCCATTGAAGACATTCTGGGCGTGCACGCCGGACACTTCCCCGTGCGCTCCACTCAGAAAGACCCGCAGGCGCTACCCTTCTGCGCCCTGCGGGTGGTTTTCCGTGCCCACATTGTCACCGGCGAACTGCGCCACGAAATCAACGGCTCCTCCGACACGGCACGCTGGGTACCCATCGCTGAGCTAGACACCATCCGCTACGGCACCCTCATCGATGAGGTCGCCTCCATGATGGGCTACTCCAACGCTGCCAGCTGGGCACGCGAATACCGCGAATTTCTTGCCGACGAAAACGCACGGAAGCTTCCCTAATGAACCGACTAACCCTCACCCGCCGTGCGGCGCTCACCTCCCTGGCGCTCATGCCGCTGCTTGCCGCTTGCGGGAATAATGACGCAACCCCGCAGGTGGACCCTTCCGCATCAAGCTACGGCACTCTGCGCATCGGCTACGGTGCTCTGCGTGAGATGCGCGCCGTAGCGAACGTGTACGCGCGCGCCCTGCGACAGATTGGCTACTCCGTTGAACTTGTCGACACCGACAACAGCCGTGCCGCCGCCCTGCGCGGGCTCATGGTTCCTTCGGCTAACTCCGCCACCCCTACCGCAACTTTGCCCGACGATGAGGAAACCGGTAGCACCACTGCCGCGGCCCTTGAATCGTTGGACCTGGTCATCGACTACAGCGGCGACCTACTGCTCTACCTGACCGACGACGGCAAAATCAGCCCCGCCGCCGCGCAGAACGAACGCATCGCCGCCTCCGTGAGTGCCTCCGCTCAAGCGGCAGGCGTGACCCTGCCCCCGGCAGCTACCCCCACCGCGGAGGAGAGCACCGCCTCCGCGCATGCTACGGACGCTACCGCAAGCCCCACTGCAAGCTCCACCCGCTCCGCAGACCCCATCAACCTGCGCGCCATGAGCACCACCGACATGACCAACGCCATCTCGCGCATCCTGCCCGAAGAGCTCATGCTCCTCAACGGTGCCCACGCCACCAATAAGGATGTACTGGTCACCACCCGCGCCGTGAGTGCCCGCCACAAGCTCAACTCCCTCGCGAACCTGCGTGAGGTGCAGTCTTCCCTGGCGTTCTCCATTCCGACCGGGTACTCCAGCGGCACCTACGGCGTGGATTCTTTGCGTAGCCTCTACCGCTACCGTGTGCACGACCCGAAGATTCAGGACAACCCCGCCGAGCGAGTTAAAGCCCTGACCTCCGACACCGTGCAGGTGACCCTGCTGCACAGTAGCGACTCCGCGATTGAAGAGAACCGCCTGGTCACCCTGGAGGACCCGTCAACGGCACTTTTGCAGCAGCAACTGGTGCCCATTATCCGCCGTACCTTGCCAGATAGCGCCCGGACGGCAATTAACCGCGTATCATCTACATTAGACACGGGTAACCTCTCGTTCCTGCTGCGTCTGACTAGCGGTTCCAACCCCATCGCAGATGACGACGCAGCACAATTCATTTTGGATCACCCTAGAAAGTAAATCATCATGACGAAGTACCGTCAGTCCTCAAAGTTGAGTAACGTCCTGTACGACATCCGCGGCCCCATTCTGGATGAGGCCAATCGCATGGAAGCGATGGGCCACCGCATCCTCAAGCTGAACATTGGTAACCCCGCGCCCTTCGGCTTTGAGGCGCCGGATGCCATCATGATGGATATCATTCGTCACCTGCCCGAAACTCAGGGCTACTCTGACTCCCGCGGTCTCTACTCGGCACGTACCGCCATTGTGCACCACTACCAGAACCGCGGCATCATGAACCTCGACACCGAATCTATCTACTTGGGTAACGGTGTGTCTGAGCTGATCCCGATGACCTTGCAGGCGCTGTGCGAGACCGGCGACGAAATCCTGGTCCCCATGCCCGACTACCCGCTGTGGACCGCAGCCACCGCGCTGGTCGGCGGCAAGCCCGTGCACTACCTCTGCGATGAGGAAAACAACTGGTACCCGGACATCGAAGACATTAAGTCGAAGATTACCGAGCGCACCAAGGGCATCGTGGTTATTAACCCGAACAACCCCACCGGTTCCGTCTATCCGCGTTCCGTGCTTAAGCAGATTGTGGATGTGGCACGCGAACACGGTCTGGTCGTGTTCTCTGATGAGATTTACGAAAAGATTACCTACGATGGCGCAGAGGCCATCAACATGGCAACCCTCACCGGCGACGACGTGCTCTGCCTGACCTTCTCCGGCCTGTCCAAGGCGTACCGCGTCTGTGGTTACCGTGCAGGCTGGGTCGCAATCACCGGCCCGAAGAAGGACGCCGCAAGCTACCTTGAGGGTATTCACCTGCTCGCCTCCATGCGCCTGTGCTCCAACGTTCCGGCGCAGCACGCAATCCAGACCGCGCTCGGCGGCTACCAGTCCATTAACGAGCTGATTGTTCCCGGCGGCCGCCTGTACGAGCAGCGCACCCTGGCGCACAAGATGCTCAACGAGATTGACGGCATCAGCTGCACCAGCGCGGACGGTGCGCTCTACCTGTTCCCGAAGATTGATGTTGAGCGCTTCGACATTACCGACGACGAGCAGTTCGCCCTGGATCTGCTGAAGAGCCAGAAGATTCTCTTCAGCCACGGCCGCGCGTTTAACTGGAAGGACCCGGACCACTTCCGTCTGGTGTTCCTGCCCGATACGCAGACCCTCACCAGCGCCCTGGAGCGCCTGGGTAACTTCATGGCTGACTACAAGCAGAAGCACTAGCCCTGCTGTCTCTGCCTTGTGACAGATAGAAATAGCCTGCCCCGCAGTTCTGATGAGCTGCGGGGCAGGCTATTTTTATTTGACAGCTGGCGGATGTGCCAGAACGGGTGCTGGAAACGGCTTTAGTTTGCCGGGCTCTCCTGACCGCCCTGCTGTGCGCCGCGTGCCGCGTTCAGGCGCTCCTGCGCGCCCTGCAGCCACGCCTCGCAACGGGCGGCAAGCGCCTCGCCACGCTCCCACAGGGCGATGGAGGTCTCCAGGTCGCTGGCGCCGGACTCCAGCTGGCGTACGACCTGCTCCAGCTCGGCGCGCGCCTGCTCGTAGCCGAGGGTTTCGACGGGTGCGCCCAGTTCGGCGCTGTTGAAGCTAATGTTCTCGCTCATTGAGGAACCTTTCAGAGGTAAAAACTAGGGGTAAAACGTAGGGGTATCGGGGTTTAGGAGATGTTTGAGGGATCCGTAGAAGTCACGGTTGCCTGCGCCGAACCGGTCGCCGCACGCACCGTAATCTGCTCGCCCTCGCTCAGCGCCGAAGCGTCACGCACAATAGCGCCCGCGGCATCCTGAACGATGGAGTAGCCTCGGTTGAGCGTCTGCGCAGGCGAGAGCGAACGCACCCGCGCCAACGTATGCGACAGAGTCGCCGACTCACGCTCCAGGCGGTGCTGCACCGAACGGTGAGCGCGCTCGCGTAGCTGGCTCAGCTCATCCACACGCATGAGCAGGGAGGACTCCGGGTGGGTGAGCACCGGGCGGCTCCGCAGCTGCGCAATGTAGTTCATCTGCATGCCCACGTAGCCGAGTACCGCACGGTCCAGGCGGGCGCGGGCCTCGGTGATGCGGGCGGTTTCCTCCGAAATATCGGGCACGATGCGCTTACCCGCATCGGTGGGGGTGGAGGCGCGCAGGTCGGCGACCGCATCGAGGATGGGGGAGTCCGCCTCGTGACCGATAGCCGAGACCACCGGGGTGGTGGCCGCCGCGACGGCGCGGATGAGCGCCTCCTCGGAGAAAGGCAGCAGGTCCTCGAAGGAGCCGCCGCCTCGGGCGATGACGATGACGTCCACCTCCGGGTGGGCGTCCAGTTCGGCGAGCGCGGCAATGACCTCAGCCGCCGCGCCCTCACCCTGAACGCGGGTATTGCGCACCTCGAAAACCACGCCGGGCCAGCGCAGGGAGGCGTTGCGGATAACGTCCTTCTCCGCGTCAGAATCGCGACCGGTAATCAGGCCCACGCGATTCGGCAGCATGGGTAGCGGCTTCTTCCGCGCGTCAGAGAACAGCCCCTCGGCGGCGAGAGCTTCACGCAGACGCTGCAGCTGCTCGTGCAGGTTACCGGTGCCGACCGCGTACACTTCCTTGCCGATGAGGGAGAGCTTGCCGTTCTTCCACAGGCTCGGCTTGGCGCGGGTGACGATGCGAGCGCCTACGGTCACATCAGCCGCCAGGCCGCTACCGGCACGCCCGAAGAGCGCGAGGGTGAAGGAGAAGTCTTCGTTGAGGTCTTTGAGCTCCATGAAGACGTTGCCGCCGCGGCCGTTGAGGGAGGCGACCTGCGCCTCCACCCAGAGCTCGGGAACCTTGTCTACATAGTTTTTGAGGTTCTGCGCGAGCAGGGCGAGGGGCCAGGGGTTGGTGGCGGTGGTTTCCTGAGACTTCCCGGGAAGCTGCCGCTCGTGCACGGGCGGCACCACCAGTGCGGGTGCCGGCTGCGCTGCGGAGGGGTTGTAGAAGTTCATACTTTCTATTGTCCCTGATTGGTCGGTTATGCGCCTGCGCACAGGTCAGCCTGGCGACTCGGGTAGCTTGCACGGAGTGCAGGCAGAACTTAGCTTCTGGCGCATTCTGCGGGTCCGAATCGGCTTTGAACACCGTGAGCGGGTACCCTAGGCTCATGCGCTCACCCGATCAGTCAGCACATCAGAACAACGCCCTCAACACCGCCGCGGCTTCGTCAGCGGCGGGTACTGGCGCGCACAACTACCCGGCGGACGCGACCCGAGTCGTCGACACCCGGATTACCCGCACGGACGGCTACTATACGGCGGATGAAGACACCACTCTGCTACAGCCCATGCGTACGATCGGCCACGCTGCAGCCCCCACCAAGGCTGAACTGCAGGCCGCCCCGGAGCCTCCCTTCGCGGCAGGTTTGCGGAGGTTCCTGACCGTTGTTCTGTGCGCCCTGGCCCTGGTGACCGGTCTGGGTGCAACCACGGGTGCCTGGGTGAACTCTAAGCTCATGTCAGAGCGTGGTTTCTCGCAGATTTCCTCCAACCTGGCGGAAGATTCGCAGCTTGCCTCGCGCATCGCGGACGGTGCGGTTGAAGATCTCATGAACTCCGAAGCTATGACAACCTTCCTCGACGGCACCAAACAAAGCGGCTTATACTCCATTCTTGTAAAGCCGACACAAGACGGCATACGTTCCTTGCTCAACCGATCCGCGGCTGAGCTGTCAAAAACTGAAGAATATCGAAGCCTCTGGAAGGAAATAGCCGAGGAAACTCGCCGCTACAACCTCGAACACCAGGACGGCCCCGCCGTCATTGTGCTCACCCCCTTCTACCGTGCGCTGGATGCGAAGGTCGGCTCTATCGGCTCCTTCGACCCGGACCTGACGAAGCTCGGCCCTGAAACCCTCAACATTGACCGGGTAAAGGACAGCAACAGCCAGCAGGAGCAGCAGGAGTGGTACCTGCACGCCGGCATTAACCGTGCCGCCGCGCTGGGCAAATCAACCGTGCCGCTGACCATTATCTCGGTGCTGAGCCTGCTGCTGGCTACGTTGCTGGCACCCAGGCACCGCATCCTGGTACCGGTGGTCACGGCTCTGCTCTACGCCCTGCTGGGCTGGGGCGCCGTAGCCTGGTTTGGCGGCCAGAGCCCCGAATCCCTAGGAATTACCAGCCACAGCACCGCCGGAACGGCACTGATTACTGGGGTATGGGATCAGCTCGCACCGTCACTGACCGGGCACTTGCAGGCGGCGGCAAGCTACGGGCTGGTCCTGGCAATCCTCGCCCTGCTGCTCGGTATTCTGATTCGCCTCATCGCCCTGGGACGTAGCCCTGCGAGCGGTGCCACAGTCATCACACACTAAAAGTCCGAACAACGTAGGATAGTAACCATGTCCACTGAAACTATTGCCCTGGGCCTGCCGCCCGTACCCCGCGAGCGCCGCAGCCGCGCCGACGTTGAAGCCGCCGCACCCGTCACCGGTGAGAAGAAAGTCCTGCTCGCCACCCCGCGCGGTTACTGCGCAGGCGTTGACCGTGCCGTGATTGCTGTTGAGAAGGCGCTGGAGCACTACGGCGCGCCCGTCTACGTGCGCAAGCAGATTGTTCACAACCGCCACGTGGTGGAGACCCTGGAAAAGCAGGGCGCTATCTTCGTTGATGAAGTGGATGAAGTTCCCGAAGGCTCCGTGACCGTGTTCTCGGCGCACGGCGTGTCCCCGGCGGTGGTTTCCGCAGCTGGCGACCGCTCCCTGAATACTATTGACGCGACCTGCCCGCTGGTGAACAAGGTGCACCGCGAGGCTGTGCGCTTCGCCAAGCAGGACTACGACATCCTGCTCATCGGTCACACCGGCCACGAAGAGGTCGAGGGTACCGCCGGTGAGGCGCCCGAGCACATCCAGATCGTGAACTCGCCCGACGAGGTGGACCAGGTGACCGTCCGCAACCCGGAGAAGGTCGTCTGGATTTCTCAGACCACCCTGTCCGTGGATGAGACCCTGGAAACCGTGGCGCGTCTGCGTGAGCGTTTCCCGTCCCTGCAGGATCCGCCCTCGGACGACATCTGCTACGCAACCTCCAACCGCCAGGGCGCTATCAAGGAGATCGCTCCCCGCGCAGACCTGGTTATTGTGGTGGGTTCGGCGAACTCCTCGAACTCCGTGCGCCTGAAGGAAGTAGCACTCGAATACGGCGCTAAGCGTGCCGAGCGTGTGGACTTCGCACATCAGGTGGACGAGTCCTGGTTCGAGGGTGTGGCAACCGTGGGCCTGACCTCCGGCGCGTCCGTGCCCGAGGTTCTGGTTCAGGAGGTGCTGGCTCTGCTCGCCGAGTACGGCTACAACACCATCGAAGAGGTGGAGACCGCGAAGGAAGACATTCTCTTCTCCCTGCCGAAGGAACTGCGTTCCGCCCTGAAGAATGACGAGAACGTGGGCCGCCAGCTCGGTGGTCGCGGCGCTAAGCCCACTCGCTAAGACTTTTAGCTTATGACCCCGTGTCCTCTTCCCCATGTGGGGAGAAGACACGGGGATTTTTGTATCTGCTGTGCAGGATGCACAGGTAGGGGTATTTGCACAGCTTTTGCTGTCACGCCACGCGGGGGAGTGCCCCCTCTGCGGCGCCCCAACAACGATTGACACAGGCGCTTCGAGGACGGAGCCCCCGCTTTGCGTAACCGACCTCGATGCTCGCATGCCCTCAACTCATGACATTTGTCATGTGCAGGTCATGACACTCTGTACCGCAGCGGCGCGAAAACCGGCGGTGTAATAGAAACATGAACACCGCAGCACTTCAGAACAGCAAGCACAACACCGCAGAAACCGTTATTTCCGCCCGCTCCCTCCGCCAGGTTTTCACCACCCGTGCGGCAGGTACCGTGGTCGCCGTCGACTCGATTGACCTGACCGTCAAGCGCGGCGAAATCATCGCCCTGCTCGGCCCCAACGGTGCAGGTAAGACCACCCTCATCGACATGATTCTTGGTCTGACCCAGCCCAGCGGCGGCGAGTTGAGCGTCTTCGGTCGCAGCGCCTCCGAGGCGGCACGCGCCGGTCTGCTCGGTGCGGTTCAGCAGACCGGTGGCCTGCTCAAGGACCTGACGATCCGCGCCACGGTCGAGATGATTGCGGCGCTGTACCCCAAGCCCATCGACGTGGATGAGGTACTCGCCGGTGCCGACCTGACCGATATTGCTAAGCGTAAGGTCGGCAAGTGCTCGGGCGGCCAGCAACAGCGTCTGCGTTACGCCCTGGCGACCATGCACTCGCCGGAACTGCTGATTCTGGACGAGCCGACCGCCGGCATGGATGTGAATGCGCGCCGCACCTTCTGGGAGCGTATGGAAGCCATCGCAGAACGTGGAACGACCATTCTTTTTGCGACGCACTACCTGGAAGAGGCACAGAACTTCGCCCAGCGCATCGTGCTCATGGAATCCGGCTCCATCATCGCTGACGGCTCCTCCGACGAGATTCGCGCCCTGACCGGCCACCGCCACCTTTCCTTCCTCGCACCCGCACCCATCACCGACCTGGATGTGCCGGTCGAGGTGACCGAAGAGTCCGGCGGGTACCGCCACCGTATCTCCGTGCTGGAGATTGAGCAGGTACTGCGCACTCTGCTGAACAACTACAGCATCAGCGACCTGGAGGTCACCAAGCCCTCCCTGGACGAGTCCTTCACCCTGCTGACCGAGCAGGCCGCCGCCTCCAAGGCATCCGACGCCTAAACATCAGACCGCCTAAACACCACACCATCTAAACGCTACGCCGCCGTTACACACCTCAAGGAAAACATCATGCTCCGCTACGCACTCTACGACATCCGCGCTTCTATCCTCTCGACCGACCGTTTCTTCTTCGGCGTGGCACTGCCGATTGTCTTCTTCCTGCTCTTTGGCGCGATGCAGGACTACTCCTCCCAGCAGATGGGCGACGGCAACGTAGCGGCCTACGTCATGATTGGCATGGCGCTGTATGGTGCTGTGCAGAACACCGTGGCGATTAGTGGCAGCACCGTCACCGAGCTCTCCAGCGGCTGGAACCGCCAGCTGGCGCTGACCCCGCTGACCACCGGCAAGTACCTGGGCGCGAAGGCTCTGACCGCTCTGGTGATTTCTGCGCTGCCGGTGATTGCGGTGAACATTGTGGGCATGTTTACCGGTGTTGAAATCCCCGTGAACCAGCAGCTTGCCGCTGGCGCGCTGACGGTGCTGTGCGGTCTGGTGTTCGCCTTCTACGGCATCATGATGGGTCTGCTGATTCGTAACGAGAACGCCGTGTCTATTGCGAACGGTCTGCTGGTGATTATGAGCTTCTTCGGTACCGTGTTCTCCCCGCTGAGCACCGACCTGCTGAAGTACGCCCGCTTCACCCCGCTGTACGGTGCCGCTGAGATTGCCCGCTACCCCTTCAGCGCAGGTCAGACCATTATTTCGGGCGGTGAGAACTGGTTCGTCACCGAGCCGCTCTGGTACGCAGTGGTGAGCCTGATCGTGTGGGCGGCTATCTTCCTGGGTGTTTCTGCCCTGCTGATGCGCCGCGCAACCCGCCGCTAAATGCTTCTTCCCGCCGCAGTCTCAAGGGTTCCGTAGTATCAGGGGCTCCCGAGGCTGCGGCGGAAGCCGTATCCACTCACGCTGTATCTACTAACACTGCCGCTACTGATACTGCCGCGCCGGTGGTATCTGCACCCGCGGCACCCGCACGTTAGGCTAGAACCATGACCGAAACCCACACCCACACCCATTCCTACGAGAACGAACACCCCCACGCAGAGAACGAGGCGGCACCCTCCGCCGCGAAGCGCACCCTGGGCAAGCACCGCTTCCGCTTCCTCCACCGGGAACGCAGCGGCAACGTGAACTGGCTGGCACTGGGCTTTAGCGCCCCGTGGCTGGTGTTTCTGCTCATGCCGCTGGACAGCTTCCTCACCACCCCAGAGCTGGCGCCGGTGCGCTGGACTGGCGTGGCGCTAATTGCGGTGTTCGCGGTGGTGAACTGCTCGGCGTACGCGGTGCCGTGGCTGGTGCCGGTCACCTCCACGGTGCGTCGAAGCGTCATCTGGACGGTGCTGATGGCACTGCCTGTAGCTGGCCTGACGGCGCTGCAGGTGGAGTCGGCGTATGTGGTGTTCTTGTCGTTCAGCATGTACTTTGTGGCGTTCTGGATTTTTGGCACAATCGCCCCGTACCGCCTGCGCCTGGGCGTGGCGGCGACGATTGCCCTGGTCTGCTGGCTAATTTTTATGGCGAGCATCGGCTTTGACGTCACCGCGCACGGCGGAATTGCCCTCTTTATCGGTGCACCCATGGTGGGCATGCTGGGCTTCTCCTACCTGATTGAGCTGGGCGAACGCGCGGATGTAGCGCGTGCCTCCCTGGCGCTCTCCGAGGAACGTGAAGAGATTGCCCGCGACGTGCACGACGTGCTGGGCCACTCCCTGACCGTCATCACCCTCAAAGCGGAGCTGGCGCAGCGCCTGCTGGAGATTGACCCCGCCCGCGCCGGTGCGGAGATGGAGGCGATCGCGCAGCTGTCCCGCGCATCCCTGGCGGAGGTTCGTTCAACCGTGACGCGCCTGCGTGTGCCCGACTTCTCGGGTGAGATTGAGGGTGCGGGTCGTGCCCTGCAGACCGCCGGTATTCGCGCCGAACTGCCGGAGGCTCAGAGCGCGCTCGCGGTGGCCGGTGTGAACGCGAAGCTGTTCTCCTGGGTTCTGCGTGAGGCGGTCACGAACATGGTGCGCCACTCGGGCGCGAATGCGGCGCGGGTGCGTCTGAGCGCAACCGGTCTGGACATCCTCGATAATGGCGTGGGTGTGGGCGATGCGCGCGGTAACGGCCTGACGGGTATGGCTCAGCGTGTGGCGGCGTCCGGCGGTAGCGTGGTGATTGAGGCGGCGCCCGAGCAGTGGCTGGCGGAGAACCCTGGCGGTGGGGTGGGTACGCGCATCCGTGTGAGCATGGACGGTGACACCTCACTGCTGTAAATAGGTGCTGTAGATTGTGGAACTTGTCGCCGCGCCCTGGACGGGGGAGCTACCCGCCCCTGTATGGTGGTGATAGACAACCTCACGCGGTTGTTCCGCCCGCCGTTATCACCCCGTCTTCAGCCCTGGGAGGCTCCTATGATTCGTGTTCTGCTCGCTGACGATCAGCAGCTCATCCGTGAGGCCCTTGCCGCTCTGCTGGGCCTGGAGGTTGACCTGCAGATTGTGGGTCAGGTCGGTAGTGGTGATGAGGTGTTGGGTGCTGTCGCCCTGTTGAAGCCGGACGTGGTGCTGTTGGATGTGCAGATGCCCGGTACTTTGCTGGCTGATGGTATTGAGGCGGCTGCGGCGTTGCGTGATGCGGGTGCTTTGAGTGAGTCGGGTGAGCCGGTGCGTACGCTGATTGTGACGACGTTTGGCCGTCCGGGCTATGTGCGCCGTGCGTTGGAGGCTGGTGCGAGTGGTTTTGTGGTGAAGGATACGGGTGCTCGCCAGTTGGCGGAGGCGATTCGTCGTGTACATGCGGGGTTGCGTGTGGTGGATCCGTCGTTGGCGGCGGATTCTTTGGTGACGGGTGCTTCTCCGTTGACGGAGCGTGAGGCGCAGGTGCTGCGTGAGGCGGCGTCGGGTGGTACGGCTCAGCAGATTGCGTCGGCGTTGTTTTTGTCGGCGGGTACGGTGCGTAATTATTTGTCGGCGGCGATGGCGAAGACGGGTGCGTCGACTCGTCAGGATGCGGTGCGTATCGCCACGGAGAACGGCTGGCTCTAGCCCGCTGCTTCTCATCTCTTTCTCATTGACCCCGGCGGGGGAGCGGTGGTGCTTCCTCGCCTCAGTTTTTTCGCCTCCACTTTCTCCTTTTCTGCGCCCCGGTTGGTGCCTATCCTGCACTCGGGGCGGCTCCTGCGCGAACACGGTAGAATGGTAGTGTCTATGCCCGCAGGCGCCCCGCACCCGTTTCTTCTTGAGACTGGCGGTGTCGCGCTTGGAAGCGGGCACCATTTTCGCCCTGTGCCCGCCCGCACCCGCCGTATCACGTACGCGGCGCATCCTGAGTGTTTGGCGGGGTACATGATTCGAAGGAAAACTTGTGGCTCTAACTATCGGCATTGTTGGCCTGCCTAACGTGGGCAAGTCCACCCTGTTCAACGCGCTGACCGGCAACACTGTGCTGGCAGCTAACTACCCGTTCGCGACCATTGACCCGAACGTGGGCGTGGTGAACCTGCCGGATGCGCGTCTGAACCGTCTGGCTGAGATTTTTGGTTCGGAGCGTATTCTGCCTGCGACTGTTTCGTTCGTTGATATTGCGGGTATTGTGAAGGGCGCTTCTGAGGGTGAGGGCCTGGGTAATAAGTTCCTCGCGAACATTCGTGAGGCGCACGCTATCGCCCAGGTGGTGCGTGCGTTTGATGACCCGGACGTCATTCACGTGGACGGCAAGGTTGACCCCGCCTCCGATATGGAGACCATTAACACTGAGCTGATTCTGGCTGACCTGCAGACTCTGGAGAACGCTATTCCGCGTCTGGAGAAGGCTGTGAAGATTAAGAAGGGTGACGCCGCTCAGCTGGAGACTTATCAGGCTGCACAGAAGATCCTGGAGGATGGTGACACCATCATTTCTCGTGCGAAGGACGCGAAGCTGGAGCTGGCTCATTTGAAGGAGCTGAACCTGCTGACTGCTAAGCCGTTCATTTACGTATTCAACGCGGATGAGGGCATTCTGGCGTCTGAGGAGAAGCAGCAGGAGCTGCGTGACATGGTGGCGCCGGCTGAGGCTGTGTTCTTGGATGCGAAGCTGGAGGCTGATCTGGTGGAGCTGTCTGAGGAGGAGGCTCGCGAGATGCTGGAGATGAACGGTCAGGATGAGTCCGGCCTGGACCAGCTGGCTCGCGTGGGCTTCTCGACTCTGGGCCTGCAGACTTATCTGACTGCTGGCCCGAAGGAGGCTCGCGCCTGGACTATTTATAAGGGTGATACTGCGCCGCAGGCTGCTGGCGTGATTCACTCTGATTTTGAGCGCGGCTTCATTAAGGCTGAGGTTGTGTCGTTCAAGGACCTGGATGAGGCTGGCTCCATGGCGGAGGCGAAGGCTCGCGGTAAGGTCCGTATGGAGGGCAAGGACTACATTATGCAGGACGGCGACGTGGTCGAGTTCCGCTTCAACGTCTAAGCTTGGAATAATTAAATAAATTAATATCTGAGTAACAGTGAAGTTATAAGATCCCCTTGAGACAGTCGTATCTTTGATGAACTGATGCTCAAGGGGATTTTATTATATCTATTCAATGTAGGAAATCTATTGGTTCTAGGAGGAACAAATGGTAATTGCGAAACATGTATCAAGAATAAGGGTTGATACAGGTTATGCTGGTAAGAAATATTATTCATTTTTTATTAAGGAAAGTAAAAACCATACCCGCTACGACGCACAATGCGCCGTTGTTCTTGGTCGTAACGGAGCAGGAAAATCAACGATTGCACGGGCTCTTCAGGGTAAAGTTGGCGGTAGAGCTAGTATCAAATTTTTTGATATGAATGGTGTCTCTTTAGGGTATGATTACTCGAATGTGCATGTATTTGATGAGAAGTACATTATTGAAAATTTCCGTGCGTACGATTCGGGTCACCTTAATCCAATTATTTTGCTTGGTGATTATGTAAAAATAGTAGAGGAAATCGATAATCTCAAAAATCAAATTTTAACGATTAAGGAAAGTGTATCTCAAAAGAACAAAGAGTTTTTAGATGATATTTGGGATACATATGCCCTGGGGTCTTCCAACGAATTGTATGCAGATATATGTAGAAAATTTGTTGAGTCATGTGTTGATAATACAACGGATGTTAATAGCTTTAAATCTAGTGATTATAATAAGTTACGTGAAAGTCTCCTGAATAGAATCTTTGGAGGAGAAGGAAAAAGAACTATCAAAGAGCAGTATCTTTATAGGTGGATTTCTGTGGGATTCGATCAAGATGTGCGTAAAGTCAAGAGAATTGGTCCACCTGATGTGAATGAAGCTAAAAATGACCTTGAAATGTACGGTAAAAATTTGATCGAAAATTTGAATATGTTGATGCTTTTAGTCCGTCGAAAGACCTTTCAAAAGGCTGATTTTGATAATAAAGTTTATCTAGAAAGAAGTATAAGAGATTTACGCAGGAAATTTTATCAAAACATAATGAATGTTTTATCTATATTGGATTATTCTTTGTGTAGTGATTTGTACAACCATAAAATATCTAAGAGTGTAGTTGATTTGGTGCGGGAAGAAAAAGCTGAGTACAGGTCAAAAAAAGAGCAGTTAGAAAGCTTGGAAGAAGAATTAGAGCGAAAAAGGCGCGAGGACTCTGCCAGTCAGATTGTTAAAAGCATGAATCAGTGGTTGAGGGTGATTTTTGGTGAGGATGTAATTAAAATTTATTCTGATGGATCTTACGGGTATAAAGTAATAAAAAATGGTATGGATATCCCGCCTAGTATTTTGTCCACTGGGGAACAGAATATTTTGGCACTGTGCTACTTCTTTGTTGATATATCTAATGGGGAAAAAGCTTTGACTATTGCCGATAGAAATCAGATTATTGTCCTAGATGATCCAGTGTCTAGCTTTGACTATAGTAATAAGTATGGTGTTATCCAGATTTTAGATAATGTGGCTGGAATCGTATCCGAAGATACATCTAAGGCAAAAATGATTATTATGACGCATGACCCTGTTACCGCCCTCGAGATATCAAAATCAATAAATTATAGGGTGGGTGGCTCCAAAGTAAAATGTTGTGAAATTGTGGATGATCAAATCGTTGGTGGCATAAATGAATGTATTAGTGAGGTATCCTTTGAAGATATTGATGAGTATAGAAATATTTTGGAGAAGATGTTTAATGTTGCCACCAAAAATGGAGATAGTGATATAAAATCGGTGTCTCCTAATGAAGTGAGGCGTGTGTGGGAGGCATTTTTGCGCTTTGAATTGGGGGAGTCTAAGATTTCGGATAGAAGTGCTATAGATAGGGCTGCTTGTTTTTATGATGATCAAAGTCCAGAATATAAATTCTTAAATTCATTTATCTCTTATGTGTATATAAATCAAGATTCACATTCTGGTAATCAGATGCTCTTTGAAAATTTTAATTTAATACCTATCCTTGGTCGTCGTGAATTTGAAAAACATATTCGACAGATTATTCTTTTTATGCGGATTGTAGCACCGAGTCATATACCTTCCCGCCTGGCGAAAAGGAAAAATCAAATCGCTGGGTATAGAGATGCTCTTGATCAGATATATAACAATGAAGTCCTAAAACAACCGTAAAATTTTTGTCATGCAAGGTGGCGACGTGGTGGAGTTCCGCTTCAACGTCTAAGCGATAAAAACATAACAACGGAGCCCCGCACTGTGAATGTACAGTGCGGGGCTCCGCTCTATTAACCCTCGCGCGCCACAACAGGCAGCCGCCGGGTATAAGCCTTATCGACCGGGATTAGTGGTCAGAACCAACCATCACGTTGGACGCCTTGATCACTGCGTAAGCGGTCTCGCCAACCTTCAGGCCCAGCTCCTTGATGGACTCGTTGGTGATGGACGCAGAGATAACAACCTCCGGAGCGATCTCAATCTTAACGATGCCGTTAGTCGCACCCTCAGTAATCTCAACAACCTTGCCAGCGAACTGGTTACGTGCAGAAAGCTTCATGAAGCCGTGCCTTTCACTACTCAAAACGTACAAATACTCTAAGCACTCTACACGCCGCAGCCACCCAGAAGCACCTTCCAACCCAAATATTACGCACGAACCATGCAAATTTTATTTTCGGCTTCACCCACGCCCGCACCCACCCCAAAAGACCGGCAAAAACCAGCCCCACACATGCGGTTCGCACCCGCCAAATGGTATAGTCAGCACGAACGCGAGAATCCTCGCCCCCTCCACCGTCGCACCCCGCCCTCGCTGACGCGCGCCCACACGCCACAGCACCACCGCCCAACGGGGCAGTAAACAGGCGCAGGGGAGCGGCGCATCCACACAGATCGAAGAAGGAACCATGAGCGAAAACCTCAACGAAATCGAAGCACCCGCCTGCCCCGAATGCAGCGAAAACTACACCTACGAAATGGGCGAACTCTGGGCATGCCCCATGTGCGGCCACGAATGGGAACGCACCGCAGCAGGCGAAACCGAAGAAGAAGCAGGCTCCAAGGTTCTCGACTCCGTCGGTAACGAACTCGTCGACGGCGACTCCGTCACCATCGTCAAGGGCCTGAAGGTCAAGGGCGGCGCAGACATCAAGGCAGGCACCAAGGTGCGCGGCATCCGCCTGCTCGAATCCCCCGTCAACGGCCACGACATTGAGGCGAAGGTCCCCGGCGCAGGCCAGATGTACCTGAAGTCCTCCGTGGTGAAGAAGGCATAAGCCAAGAAGGCATAAGCCAAGGCGATATAAGCCAGAAGACGTAACGCCTCCTGTGAGGCGCAGAAAAGGCGGCACCTCCCGCACTAGCTCACGCTAGGGGAGGTGCCGCCTTTGTGTATGAGGGGCTCATCTGAGAAAAGCTCAGCGCGCCCTCAATAGGCCGGATTGCTACTTCCTGCCGGTGAGGCCCAGGTAGACGGAAATAGTCAGCATTGCTGCGAAAATTGAAATAATCCAGCGGATCCAGTCAATGCCGCTGGTGTCCGCTACACCCAGCTGGGTCGCTGCCCAGGTACCGATAGCCGCGCCGACAGCACCGCAGATAATGGTCCAAAGAATCGAAATGTTCTGACGGCCTCGCATGAAGAAACGTGCGATCGCGCCAATAATTGCGCCGGTAATAATGGTGCCGATAATAGTGCCCATTGTTCTCTCCAAAGGTTGTACACCTGCCGCTGTGACAGGTGGTGTATTAGTTCCAGTGTAGGCAATGCTGGTTACGGAAAGCTTAATAACGGGTATGTTAAGGTAAACGGCACCTCAATGTTTTACGTGTAAAACACCGAGGTGCCGTTCCAAACGAACGAAGCGACTACTTCGACTTACGCCAAATCTTCAGAGCGCTACAAATCATCGGCAGCTGCAGGGGCAGACGACCGTACGCAATAGCCTTACGCTGAGTGGACTGGTTACGCGCATCCAGAGCCATCTGAATGTTCGCGGGGAACACCGCAACAAACAGCAGAGCCGCCAGCAGACCACCGGCGCGGCGGGTCTTATCATTAGCCAGCAGGGCAGCGGTGCCCAGCTCAGCTACACCCGAACCGTGAGTGTACGCGTGGGGAGGACCCGGCAGGTACTTCGGCACAATCGAGTCGAAGGGATCCGGGATGATGAAGTGCAGCGCACCCATCACAGCGAGGGCACGAGCCATGCGAGTAGCCGAGCGCTCAGCGCTGTACTCTTTCTTCTTAAAAATACTCATGCTCCCATTATGCGCCCGTCAGAGGCGTATCCCTTGGCTCAGGGCACGCTGAACCGCTGCGTGTTTGACTGTCTAAAATGCGGACTTGGCACGTCAAACAGAAAACGTTGTTCAAAAGCAGGTAAGATAGGGAGCAACGGCACCACGTGCGGATGACGCCCCGTCTGCCCTCACCTTTAGGTGAGTCGCCAGACGGAGTAAAACACCGGGTGCCCTTCAGAACAATCAAAGGAGTACATCATGAAGAAGATTCTGTTCATCGCTATCCTGGCAGGCGCTGCATACTTCGGTTACAAGAAGTTCGTTGCCTAAATAGCTAGCCCTCGGGCACTCTACATATCCTTAAGCAACGAAAACCCGCCGTCTCACATATGCACCATATGCGAGACGGCGGGTTTCTCGTATGCCCAACCTCCTGGGCATCAAACACGTAGCCTATAAGGTGAACCGGCTATTCGCTCGGCGGAACCTCACCGGTCATCACAACCTTGTTCTGCGAAGAGCTCCAGCTGAACTCAGCAGTCGTGCGACCGCTCGCGCTGGCGGAGCTCTCATCGCCCTTCACGTAGCGGTAGGTCACGCTAATCGAGCTGTCCGAGGTACGGGTAATCACCGGGGAGAACGAGTACGGCTCATAGGTTGCGGTACCAATGAACTTGCCGCGGTGGAACAGCAGAATGTGGTGCGCCATCGAGGAGATGCAGCAATCAGACGGGGAAGAACCCGGAATCGCGTCAATCCACGACAGCTCAGCACAGGGGTCGTAACCCTCGTACGTGCGCGAAACGTTCGTCCACTGATCCCACTTGCTCTTATTCTTCAGCTCGCGCAGAGCCTTAGACACCACGGTCGATGCAGAATCAGACGCGCAGGTGGAATCCTTCTTCGACTCAGACTTAGCTTCAGACTTGGAATCCGACTTCGACTCGGATGCGGTCGGCTCAGCATGAACCGTAATCGTCACCACCGACGGCACCGGAGCAGGCGACGAAGCACTCGGGGAAGCGCTCGCGGATGCGCTCGGGCTCGCCGACGGGGTCGGGAACAGCGCCTGAGTGGAGGTCGCGCTAGCGGAGGCAGAAGCGCTGCCAGAAGAAGACACTACGGTACCCGAAACAGCAGAATCAGTGCTTGCCGAGCAGGAAGTGACAACAAGAGCTAGAGCGGCGCCCAATGCGGGTAGAGTCAAAGCGGTACGGCCGGTGAAACGGCGGCGATTAGAAGACATGGATACTCCTGAAGATGCGCGGCAGCGCGCACCGGTGCTGGTCAAGAAGTGAATAGTGAACTCGTCCAGTATAGGGAAAAAGAGGCGGGCACGTGGTGCGCGCGGTCAGTGCCGTTCGTTACCAGCGCCGTTCGTTACCGTGGCATGGGCGAGTAGCTACCCTGCGGCAAACCCTCGGCAACACAAATCGGCTAGCAGACCTTATCGTCCGTCAGATAATGCACCAGCCAGCCGCGCCTCGCGGTCGCAATACGCGCCGTAATCCGCGGAAAAACCCACAGACTAATCGCGCCCTGAGCCCACAAAATCAGCGAAAACAGCAGCGGCCGGAACGCAACATCGCGCGGATCCACGCCGGGGTTGAGAAGGCGCGCGAGCGCATCCGACAGGAAAATCGACGGGAACATCAGCGACATCAGCACCGTACCCAGCACCCAGCCCGGCCCGAAACAGAGCAGAACCCAGCGGGCACTCATCCGCAGGTTCTTGCGGTGCGCCCAGCGGAACTGCCAGCCGCGCAGACGGTACGGATACATCACGCCCAGAATCGAGCCCAGGGACACCACAATAGCTGGCACCACAAAGAACGACAGGGACATCATGAGCGTGGGTGTTAGGTTCTCGTCCTGACTGTGCAGAATCAGCGCCAGCAGGGTACCGGAAACACCCGTGATTAGACCGATTGCAATAGCCTTCGTGCGCACGAATAGGTGCAGGGCGTGCGGGTTGCTACTGCGCAACGCACGCAACGCATGCTCCTCATCGTGGCCCATCAGGTTCGTTGAGGTGACGTCCGCAACCATCCAGCCGACCATCACCAGCGCAAAACCAGCCGGGCCCTTAAACTCGCTAAACAGCCACGAACGCCAGGCATCCGGGAGCAGGTACCAGCAGATTGCCGCCAGCAGGGCGTTACACATGAGCGTCTGCGTTTCCACCGGGAGAGGGCGCGTGAACATGCGGCGCAGCTCAGCGCGCACACTCGGACGGTACGTATTCTGCGGATCAACGAGGGCACGACCCTCCACCCGCTGACGGCGCAGGTCCTGACGGAGTGCCCTGAAATTCGTCACGGGATGCGCCAGCGGCGCAAGGCGGGAAGATACGTGCCTCAAAAAGCTCACCTGCCCATTGTAGAGGTGCCGCTGAGGCGAAGCGGCACCGCAGAAAATCAGCTATGCGGAAACTCCACCCACTAGAGCCTGTGTCCCCTTGCACACCCGCCGCATCCAAGGGACAATGAAAGCATGGCTGAAGTAACTCTACATAACGAACTCGTAATCCACACCAACGGCGACCTGCCCGCAGTCGGCGCAAAGCTGCCCGAATTCTCGGTTCTCGCGGCTGATCTCTCCGAGATTTCCTCCGCAGATTTCGCAGGTAAGAACCTGGTGCTGAACATCTTCCCCTCCGTCGACACCGGTGTCTGCGCAAACAGCGTCCGCACCTTCAACAAGCAGGCTGCAGGCCTGGAGAACACCGTCGTGCTGTGCGTCTCCAACGACCTGCCCTTCGCAATCGGCCGCTTCTGCGCAGCCGAGGGCATTGAGAACGTTGTGACCTCCTCCGCTTTCCGCTCCTCCTTCGGTGAGGACTTCGGCGTGAAGCTCGTGGACGGCCCCCTGGCTGGTCTGCTGGCACGCTCCGTGGTCGTCGTGAACCCCGACGGTGAGGTTGTCTACACCGAGCTGGTTCCCGAAACCACCAACGAGCCCAACTACGAAGCAGCCCTGGCAGCTATCAAGTAAGCTTAGTACGGGACCGTACGTAAGCCCGGCACCCGCATAGTACTTCCGTCAGGGACACCTGGCGGTACACAGCACAGCAGATACTGAACGTCTACAGCGCATGATCTAGGGTTCACCCACACATGCGGCTGGCGACAGCATAACGCCCCGCCCACCCGGTATTTCGGGTGGGCGGGGCGCTTTACTATATCCAGACTTAGTGCGCGATTCAGACTTAACGCGCGGAGGCGCCGGGATGACCGGGAGTGCCTGAGGTTTCGGAGGTTTCGGCAGTTTCGGCGGGCTCCTCATCCGCGACCAGCATATGCTCCGGCAGGGTGCCGCGGCGCTTAGCCACCACAAAACGCGACATCAGTAGCAGAATGTACACCACCATCGAAATCAGCAGCATTGACTGTGGCGCCACCAACAAACCAACCGCCGCAGACACACCCGCAATAGCGGCAGTCGTGCGGTCCTTAGAACTGCGATACGCATCGATAGCGAGCACCGCGAATAGTGAAGTCATCACAAAATCCACGCCCTTGAGCTCACTCAAGAAGCTTGCACCCAGCACGTAGCCGAGCGTTGCGCTCGACAGAACGCTCAAATGCAGGCCCGCATGAATCCACAGGATGCGGGAGGCGCGAAGCTTATGACGGTCCGGTCCGGTGTTCAGCGCGTACGCCTCATCGATGAGGGTGTACACGGTGTAGAACTTCGCCAACCAACCACGCACACGCTCAATCGGGTACGACAGGCCGTACATGAGGTGGCGGGAATTAATGAGCAGAGTCATCACCGCGATAGAGAACAGCGAGGCGTGATTCGACACCATATCAATCAGCACGAACTCCACCGAACCGGCAAAAACCAGAACCGGCAACAGGGGAGCCACCCAGAACGGCAGACCGTAACTGTGCACCAGCACGCCCAGACCAATACCGACAAAGAACAGGCCCAGCATAATCACGCCGGCAACGCGCATCGCCTCCGCGAAGCCGCTCTCGCGCGGCTGCTGAGAGTCCTGCGCATCGGGGGAGGCGGGAGCCTCCACCACGGGAATCATTCCGGTTAGCGGAAGCGCAGAAGCAATGACCTGCTCCACCTGCTCGGGAGAAGCCTGATGGGGCGCGGGTTGGCTCGCCTGCTGAGGTGCGGGCTGAGAAGAAGCAGGGGAAGAAACAGACTTCTTAGAGATGCTCATCATGACCCCCCCCCTAGAAAACCCAGTTAGCCAGCACAACGCAGGTGACGGTACCCGCCACCATGCTCAGCACCATATTCTTACGCCACAGGTGTGCACCCACGGTCACCACCAGGCCCGCAAGGTACGGTGCCGCCGTAGCGAACGAGGAGTAATTAATCTTCGCCACCGCATAGATGGCAAGTAGCGCAACCGCGCCGAGCGGAATCCAGTGGCTGAGCGCATCCAAAAGTTCGGAGCCAGCCAGAGCCTTCTTCAAACCGAAGGGAAGCAAACGAAGCAGGAACGTAATACCTGCAGCCACAAGAATCGCGGCAAGAATATAGCCGGTGGTCACTTCACTGTTCATGAAGATTTTCTCTTTCTGCACATACTCAGCGAAAGACCCGAAAGAGGCGCGCGGGTGAAGCCGTGAAAGCATCCGCGAAAAGGGTAGGGAGAGCCCAACCGAAGAAGAGGCTGGGGGCTAAGTAGTGCGGTAGGTACGTGAGTTGATGAAAGCCGCGAAACATGGAGGCGGAGGGCCGTTCCTCCTACACGAGTTTTCTGCGTGGATAGTTCAGCGCGGGTAGTTGCGCGCGTCAGTAGTTCTCGTGCGTGACCTCGGGTGATGCCGCTCCCGGTGCGGTGTTACTCCGGGGCGGCACAGCGTTCTGCGTCGCTAGTTTCCTTAGCGGTGTCTTTCATCTGAGTCATGGTGTACCTTCACCTCTGGGAGCCTCCGTGCAGGTTCGCGCGGGAGGCATCTTAGTAATCCTAGAAATAGAAAGAGGGGAGAACGAAGCTCCACTCATCTATCCTAACCGGTTTCGAACACGTATGTAACGTTCTTATCGCTGTGTGGAAGCGGGAGCATCAGCGGTAGCGGCGCTTTCAGCCTCAGCCGCTACCTCATGCACAGCACGATGCGGCAGAGTACCGCGGCGCTTCGCCACCGGGAAACGCGCCAGCAGCAGCACCACATACGAACCCAACGCCACCACCAAGAACGAGGACGGCGCAAAAATCAGCGCAACCGCCGCCGAAACTGCCACAAAGAGCGCCGTCACACGATCCGGGTTGGCGCGGTAGCCGTCCATCGCAAGAACCGTGAAGATGGCCACCATCACGAAGTCCACGCCCTTCAGATTACTGAGGAAGCTCGCGCCCAGCACATACCCGAGGATTACGCTCAGAACCCACGACACGTAAATCAGCACGTTCACCCACAGAATGCGCGCCCCCGAACGCTCATGACGGCCGGGACCGGAGTTGAGAGCAAACGCCTCATCGCAAAGAGTGTGAATCGCCAGAGCCTTAGCCCAGAAACCCTTCACATTGTGCAACGGGTAGGAAAGACCGTACACCAGGTGGCGCGCATTCACCAGGAACACCGTCAACGCAATCGACGCTAAGGGCGCGCCACCACTGACCATGCCCACCATCAAAAACTCTACCGAACCGGCAAAAACTAGGGCAGATAGTAGCGGCGCAGTCCAGATTGGCAGGCCGTGCGCGTTGAGGATAATACCCAAACCCAAACCCAGCACAGCAATACCGAGCATCACCACGGAAGAATCCGCAACAGCCAAGCGGAAATCATTCTGCGTGCTCGTACGCTCAGCGCCGGGGGTCTGTGCCATAAAAGAGTTCCTTGTGTATGTTGTGCTCTTCAAAAAATCTACTGTGTGCGTGAGGGACTTCGAAGCTCCACCGCGGTTTTCCAGTGTATAGGAGCGGCCGGTTGACCGACGAGAAAAAGAGTCCGGGAATAAAATAATGAGAAACATGCTTATAGTGAATGACGCTAAACAACGCGGTGCTGAATAACCTAGCGACCGCGCAGACAATCCGAAAGGAACCTCAATGGCTGAACAGAACAACGCTGAGCAGAACAACACCGTGCAGACTGCTGAAGAGCAGAAGAAGGTGTACTCGCGCCAGCAGGAACGCCGCGAACTCGACAACTACCGCCAGACCAAGATCGAGCGCATCGACCGCCTGCGTTACCGTGCCTACGGTGCCAACGGCGCAACCCTCGACTTCGGTGTAGGCGAGGGCCTGCTGACCCCCGTCGAGCTGCTGCTCGCCGCGATTGCCGGCTGCTCCTCCGTAGACGTGGACGCGGGCACCTCCCGCCGCTCCACCCCCGAGGTGTTCGAGGTGCTCGCCTCGGCGCTGAAGCAGACCGAAGACGGCGCGGTGCGCCTCGACGATGTTGAGGTGGACTTTGATGTGCGTTTCCCCGAGGATGAGCAGGGCGCCAAGGCGCAGAAGATGGTGGACCGTCTGATTCAGCTCAGCGAGCAGAAGGACTGCACCGTTTCTCGTACCGTGGAGCACCCCACGAACGTTTCGTTCCACAACCTGGCTGACTAAAGCCGGGTGAGCTGAATAGATCGGGTGAATTGGCCTGATAGGGAACCCTCCCGTACCGCATATACATGAGCGGTGCGGGAGGGTTTTTCTGTGTTTTTGTGGTTTTGGGTGGAAAAGAGCCTCAAAAGCGAGTAGGATTGACCCTCAGATTAGGAAAACTTACGGTACGTAAGAAATCCTTATGATTGAAGAATTTCTTGACCCAGGCACAAACCTTCGGCGGCACCACCCGCAGCAGGACTAGACTGGACACCAGACTAGACCGCTAGCAAACGCACGAAGCAATAGCCTCAGAAAGAAGACCTGACATGGCACAGCCTACAGAGACTTCCGGCGCTGCATCGGAAGCCACCCCCACAGAGGGTGAACTGAAGCGAGGCCTCTCCGCCCGCCACATGCAGATGATCGCAATCGGCGGCGCAATCGGCACCGGCCTCTTCGTCGCCTCCGGTAAGACCATCTCCACCGCAGGCCCCGGCGGCGCAATCCTCGCCTACGCCCTCATCGGCATCATGGTGCTCTTCCTCATGCAGTCCCTCGGCGAGATGGCTGCGCACCTGCCCGTCCCCGGCGCATTCCAGACCTACGCGGCACGCTACGTGTCCCCGTCCTTCGGCTTCGCCATGGGCTGGAACTACTGGTTCAACTGGGCGATTACCGTCGCCGCCGAACTCGTCGCCGTCGGCGAGGTGATGAGGTACTGGTTCCCGGACATCCCATCCTGGGTGTGGGCGGCAGGATTCCTCGTGCTGCTGACCGGCATCAACGCCCTCTCGGCACGCTCCTACGGTGAAAGCGAATTCTGGCTCGCCACCATCAAGGTCGTCACCGTGGTCGTCTTCCTCATCGCAGGTATCGCCATGATTTTCGGCATCCTGGGCGGTAGCTCCCCGGGCGTCTCCAACTGGACCGTCGGTGAGGCACCCTTCGTCGGCGGCGCACCCGCCGTACTCGCCATCTTCATGGTGGCAGGCTTCTCCTTCCAGGGCACCGAAATGATCGGTGTGGCTGCCGGCGAATCTGAGAACCCCCGCCGCGACGTGCCCCGCGCACTGACCAGCGTGTTCTGGCGCATCATGCTCTTCTACATCGGTGCGATGGTCGTCATCGGCTTCCTGATTCCTTACTCCGACCCGAACCTGCTCACCGCAGCAGACGGCAACATCAACATCTCCCCGTTCACCCTCATCTTCGAGCGTGCGGGCATCGCCTTCGCGGCAGCCATCATGAACGCCGTGATCCTCTCCGCAGTGCTCTCTGCAGGTAACTCGGGCCTGTACGTTTCGGCTCGTATGCTCTTCGCGCTCGCGCAGGAGGGTAAGGCACCGAAGATGTTCACCCGCATCAACTCCGGCGGCGTGCCCATGAACGCACTGCTGGCAACCGCAGCTATCGGCGCGGTCGGCTTCATCGCCGCACTGCTCTCGCCGGACGGCGCGTACCTGTGGCTGGTGAACGTGTCCGGTCTGGCTGGCTTCATCACCTGGGTGGGTATCGCCGTGGCTCACTACCGTTTCCGCCGCGCGTACCTGAAGCAGGGCAACAGCCTGAAGGACCTGCCCTACGTGGCGCCGTTCTTCCCCGCAGGCCCGATTATCGCCTTCCTCATGTGCCTGGTCGTTATTGGCGGCCAGAACTACGAGGCGTTCCTGAGCGGCGACTGGGCTGGCGTGCTCAGCTCCTACATTGGTCTGCCCGTGATTATCGCGGTCTGGCTGGTGCACCGCGTGGTCACTCGTGACCGCCTGATTCCGCTGGAGCAGATTGACGTGAGCGGCATCGAGGTTAAGGCTTCGAAGTAACGCGAATACTTGCCTCAGCTGATTGAATGAGCTGATACGTGAAGAGCCGCTGGCTCCCCTTATACAGGGGAACCGGCGGCTCTTTGCTATCCGCAGTTTATTCCGCACGGGTGAGCTAGGCTGTATGCTCTGCAGCTCTTAGGAATGGCGGCGCGAGCGCAGAACGCTCAGACCAAGACCCGCACAAATCGCGACAACGCCAATGCCAACAAGCGCGCCAACACTGGATGCGCCGGTGCTCGCCAGGGTAGCCTTCTTGGGGCTGCTCTCCTGAGCCAGGTGATCCTTAGCGAGGCCGTCCTTTGCCCCAGTGTCCTTAGCCAGAGTGTCCTTAGCCGAGCGGGCGGCGGTCACCGGAGCCTCCTGAGCTGGCTTACTCTTGGGATGCGCCACGGTTGCGTCCTCCAGCTTGTCAGCGTTCGGGGTCTTATCGGCAACCGGTGCCGGAGTGACTGTTGCTTCCGGCAACGCGGGAACCGTTGGTGCGTCGGTCGGGTTTACACCTACGGTTGCTTCCGGCAGCGCCGGGACGGTGGGTGCGTCGGTCGGGTTTACACCTACGGTTGCTTCCGGCAGAGCGGGAACCGTCGGCGCGTCGGTCGGGTTTACACCCACGGTTGCCTCGGGCAGGGGTGCTACGGTCGGCGCGTCGGTCGGGTTCACACCAATGGTTGCTTCCGGCAGGGGTGCTACGGTCGGCGCGTCGGTCGGGTTTACACCTACGGTTGCTTCGGGCAGGGGTGCCACGGTGGGCGCGTCGGTTGGGTTTACACCGATGGTTGCCTCGGGCAGGGGCGCTACGGTCGGCGCGTCGGTCGGGTTCACGCCAACGGTTGCCTCGGGCAGGGGCGCCACGGTGGGGGCATCGGTCGGGTTTACACCGATGGTTGCCTCGGGCAGGGGCGCTACCGTCGGAGCATAGGTCGGAACCGCAGACACCACGGGCTCCTGCGCGAAAAGCTCAAGAGGCTTCTGAGCATCAAACGAGCCGTACTCAGCACCCTGAACGCCAGCCGCCATAGTGCCCGCAATGTACTTGTGAGAGGTATTCAACGTCGCCGCAACATCCGCCGGGACCTTCACCTCCGTCTCAAAGACACCGTTATGAATCTGCGAAGCAGGTACGGTCACCTCAGCCACGAAGCGCATACCCGTCTGAGGAAAACGGCCGGGAACCCACACATTCGTATCAGACACCACCACGCGCACACCGTGCGGGGTCGCCTCACCGGTGTAGCCGGTACCGCGCACCTTCAACACGGTCTCACCCTTGGTGTTCAAACGCGGCGAATCCACGTGCAGAACCGGTGCGGCGCTATCCTTCACAACGTCCATGCGCAGAACCTGACCGCCCCCGTAACCATCAACGATGATATTAGCGACGAAGCTGTAGTTCTTCGCCGGGTCAATCAGGCTACCGGGAACGTAATGGGTCGCAGTCGCCGTGCCGTCCTTGAACGGGCCTTCAACGCGCACCGTCTGAATCGGGTTCAGAAACGGGAAACCCCTATGGTTTGCCTCGTGCAATGCCGGGGCGAAAGCGGTAGTTTTCGCGGGCAGTTTCGACGCCCTGAACGTAATCTTGTTCAGACGCAGGGCGGTCTTCAACTGACGGGTATTGGTCTCAACCTTGTAGTTGTAGACCGTAATAACCGGCGGGTTATCCGGATTCGGGGTATTCGCTGCCGCAACAGAAGGCAGAGCGCACAGGCTCAACGACGCAGCAAGAAGAACAGAAGCGCCAGCGCTACCGTAGCGGCGGGAACGAGAAGAGTTAGCCATCATGAAGTTCCTTCTACATGGGTGATTGAGTGATCCGCACTCTTCCTGTATCGCGCCAAGTCGAGTGCGTATACGGTACCGCGACATCGCGGTTACTTACACCGTAACACGCACCTAAACGCATGAACCGGACATAACATAACTCGCCGAAATATTACGTAAAACCAATGCCTACAGGGCGCACAATAGGGCGGATGAATAAGACAAACACGCACAGCGCCGGGTGGAGGATATGGAAATGCTAGGGTAGAAAGATGCCCACGCAGAAGAACCCGCAGAACCGAGTAGAAGTAGCCCTGCCCGCCCCGCCCGCCGAGCCCAACGCTACTGAGTACAGCGCTACTGAACACAGCGCCATCGACAGCACGCACCGCGTCGTGAACGTGTGCGCTGTAGCAATCCGCAACCGGGACGGGCTCGTGCTCACCGTGCGCAAACAGGGCAGCGAAGGGTTCATGATGCCCGGCGGCAAACCCGAACCGGGGGAGACCCCGCTACAGACCGCCTGCCGCGAAGTGAACGAAGAAATCGGGCTCACCCCCGACCCCGCCCGGATGCACCACCGCGGACTCCTAGAGGCAGCGGCACTGAACGAGGCCGGCTTTACGGTACGCGCCGAAACCTACGAATACGCACCCACCGACGAACAGCACGAACAGCTGGCTTCGCTGGTGCCGCAGGCCGAAATCGCTGAGCTGCGCTGGGTTGACCCCGCCATGAGCAGCTTTTTCGATTCTGCATCGCAGGCACCGCTGAATACCGAGCAGATTTTCCCGCTGCTGGCACGCACCCCGCTACCGTAACCACCGCGCCCAACGCGCCCCTGAACCGGCGAGCGGCACACATGAGGTACACAGGTGCATCCGGTACCCTCAACACAGCAACATTTATCGCGGGTAGAACGCATAGAGGCGCTCCACCCCGGAACCCCCCCATACACCCCAAGGAGAACCATGAAGAAGACTGACTACAACCTCGCCGTCTACTGCGGGGCACGCTCCGGCAACGACCCGCTCTTCACCACCCGCGCCCAGGAGCTCGGAACCCTCTGCGCCCAGAACAATATTGGCGTGGTGTACGGAGGTGGCCGCACCGGCCTCATGGGCACCGTCGCGGGCGCAACCCTGGACGCCGGCGGCGTGGTTTACGGCGTGGTCACCCACAAGCTGGTCGGTCTGGAGGGCGTGTACCCCGGCCAGACCACCCTCGACATTGTGGACACCATGCACCAGCGCAAAATTGCCATGATCGACAAGGCTGACGCGTTCGTCGCCATGCCCGGCGGCCCCGGCACCCTCGAAGAGTTCTTTGAAGTTTTCAGCTGGCAGTTCCTCGATATTCACTCCAAGCCGGTTGCCCTGCTGAACGTCAACGGCTACTGGGACAAGCTCATCGACGCCATGCACTACATGGCGTCCACCGGCCTGCTCAACGAACGCTACCTGGACGAGCTCATCATCGCCACCACCCCCGAAGAGCTGCTGGAAGCGCTCGCCAAGGACCTGGAGCGCCGCGCCGCCGAAAAGAACACTGCCGAATAAAACCAACGCAGAAAACGAGATTGACCATGGCAACCACCCCCAACCAGGCACGCACCCTGCTGCTGACCTTCTTTGGCCCGTTTCCCGGCGTACCCGTGAACCCCACCGTAGCGCTCGCCGAAGGTGCTCAGCGTCTGCTGGCCCGGATGCGCCCGGATTTGAACGTCATCACCCGGGAGCTGCCCGTTAGCTACGACGGTTCCAGCACCGCTCTGCGCGCCGCCCTGCAGGATGTGCAACCCGACGCGCTCATCAGCCTGGGAGTGGCGGTCGGCCGCGACGTGGTCAGCCTCGAACAGGTCGCTATCAACCTGGACTCCGCCGGTATTGAAGATAACGACGGCGACCAGCGCTGCGATGAACCAATCGCTCCGGGCGGTCAGGAGGCGTACTTCTCCTCCCTGCCGGTGCGCGCCAGCTTTGAGCGTCTGCGTGCGGCGGGGGAGCCGGTCGAGATTTCGTACACCGCCGGAACCTACGTGTGCAACCACGTGTTCTACGAGGGCCAGCGCATCAGCCGTGAACTGGGTCTGAGCATCCCCGCCGGATTCGTGCACGTTCCCGCAACTCGTGCCGACGGTGAAGAGAGCACCGAAGACACCGGCATGACCGCCCACCGTGACGCCGGTGGCGTGGTGCGTGACGAGCAGGGCATCCCGCAGCTGCCCGAATCCACCGTGGTGCGCATTATTGCTGAGGTCGCCTCGGACACCCTGCCCGCCGTGAACTAGCAGCACGGTACAGAGCTAAAACCCGTATAACAAAACCGCCGGATAGCCTCCCTAACTGGGAGCCTATCCGGCGGTTTGTGCATCCTATACCCGCAGGTCATAAAACCCTCGGGCTATGTTTGAGCTACTACTTGGTGCGGTTCTTCAGGTAGTAGTCAATCAGCGAAGCGGTCGAAGAATCCTGACGAGCCAGAACCTCGCGGTCACCCTCAATAGCGGGAACCAGGTCCAGAGCCAGCTTCTTACCCAGCTCAACGCCCCACTGGTCGAAGGAGTCAATGCCCCAAACAACACCCTGAACGAAGGTGATGTGCTCGTACAGGGCAATCAGGGAGCCCAGAACGCGCGGGGTCAGGCGCGGCGCCATGATGGAGGTGGAGGGGCGGTTACCGCTGAAGATACGTGCGTTGACCACGTGCTCTGCGGTGCCCTCTGCACGAACCTCTTCCTCGGTCTTACCGAAGGCCAGGGCCTGGGTCTGAGCGAAGAAGTTAGCCAGGAACAGCTCGTGAACGTCCTGCTCGCCGTCCTTGGTCGGGTGGACCGGGTTGGCGAAGGCCAGGAAGTCCGCGGGAATCAGGCGGGTGCCCTGGTGAATCAGCTGGTAGAAGGCGTGCTGGCCGTTGGTGCCGGGCTCGCCCCAGAACACTTCACCGGTTGCGTAGTTGACGAAGGAGCCGTCCGCGCGAACGGACTTGCCGTTGGACTCCATGGTCAGCTGCTGCAGGTATGCGGGGAAGCGGTGCAGGTACTGGTCGTAGGGCAGAACCGCGTGGGTCTCAGCACCCAGGAAGTTCACGTTCCAGATGTTCAACAGACCCATCAGAACGGGTACGTTCTGAGCCAGGGGAGCGGTGCGGAAGTGCTCATCCATTGCGTGGAAGCCGGCAAGGAATTCAGTGAAAACCTTCGGACCGAAAACGATAGCCAGGGAGGTACCAATCGCGGAGTCTACGGAGTAGCGGCCGCCAACCCAGTCCCAGAAGCCGAAAGCGTTCTCGGGGTCAATGCCGAATGCTGCAACCTTATCCAGTGCGGTGGAGACAGCCACGAAGTGCTTAGCCACAGCCTCGGATGCTTCCTTACCTTCCAGAGCGCCAGCCTCAGCCAGGGCGGACAGCAGCCACTCGCGTGCCACGCGCGCGTTGGTCAGGGTTTCGAGGGTACCGAAGGTCTTGGACGCGACGATGAACAGGGTGGTCTCGGGGTCCAGGCCGGAGACCTTCTCAGCCACGTCGGTCGGGTCAATGTTGGAGATGAAGCGTGCGGTGATGCCTGCATCAGCGTAGGGCTTGAGAGCCTCGTACACCATGACCGGGCCCAGGTCGGAGCCACCGATACCGATGTTCACAACGGTCTCGATGCGCTTGCCGGTGATGCCGGTCCACTCGCCGTTGCGCACGCGCTCAGCGAATGCGTAGATCTTCTTCAGCACGGCGTGAACGTCTGCGTCTACGTCCTGGCCGTCAACGGTCAGTGCCGGGGTGTAACCCTCGGGGCGGCGCAGCGCGGTGTGCAGTACGGCGCGGTCCTCGGTGACGTTAATGTGCTCGCCAGAGAACATTGCCTCGCGAGCCTGCTCCAGCTTGACCTCTTCAGCGAGCTTGACCAGCAGCTCAAGGGTTTCGGAGGTAATCAGGTTCTTGGACAGGTCGACGTGCAGTTCGTCGGCGGTGAAGCTGAGCTTCTGCGCGCGTTCCGGGTCAGCGGCAAACCATTCGCGCAGGTTCGGAGTGAGGGACTTGTGATGAGCGGACAGAGCGGACCACGCGGAGGTGGTCGTAGGGTCGATAGAAGTAGTCATGTTTCCATTCTCTTATTTTCGGGTGTCTATGTCACCTCTTTCGAGAGTGATATGGGACGATACGGCGAAAAAATCGAAACCTGGCACTGCTGTGAGCGGCACAGAAAAAAGTGAGCAATTCGAAGAAATCGAAGATGGTGACATGCCTTGTCGGGTGTGTATCCACCGGCAGAGGGAATGAGCCGCAGAGGGACTGGGAGAAAGCCCACAATCTTTGAAGTTTCACTTTAAAGAACATTAGACTATATAGTTCAAAGAATCTTAGACCAGGGCTCAAAGTATCTGGGGTCATGAAACACCCCAAGAAATATCCCCTAGATGCTCATATACAGCGTTCTACCCGGTACGACTTTTGGGGTAGAGGCTAAGCCTTTAACACTCAGGACAACCAAACATGGCATTTAATCTTTTCAAGGGGATTCGTGTGTCCAAAACCGACCAGAATCCTCCCTACGAATCTTTCCTGGAAAGTCGCGGCTTCCGCCCTGAAATCCAGGGTCTTCGTGCGTTCGCAGTACTGCTTGTCGTGATCTACCATGTGTGGGTGGGTAAGGTGTCCGGCGGAGTGGATGTCTTTCTCTTCATTTCCGCATTCCTGCTTTCGCTTTCCTTCATGCGGAAAATCAATGAGGGTAAGCCCCTCAAGCTCCTGAACTACTGGACGCACGTGTTCACCCGCCTGCTGCCCGCAGCGTCGGTCGTGATTCTGCTGACCCTCGCCGGTAGCTTCCTGGTGCTCTCGCCGACCATCTGGACTGACCGTGCCGTGGACGCGCAGGCTTCCCTGTTCTACTGGCAGAACTGGAACCTGGCGAATAACTCGGTAAACTACTTCGCCTCCAACACCGGCGGTAAGTCGCCCTTCCTGCACTTCTGGTCCCTGTCCATTCAGGGTCAGATCTTCCTGCTCTGGCCGGTACTTTTTGCTATCACCGCGCTGCTGGTGAAGAAGGTCCGTATCAAGCCGGTACCCGCCGCCGTACTGGTCTTCGGCCTGGTCTTCTGCGCATCCTTCGCGTTCTCCGTCTGGGAGACCAAGAACTACGCCGCATACGCCTACTTCGATACCCGCACCCGCTTCTGGGAGTTCGCGGTCGGTACCCTGCTCGCCATCATGACCCTCAAGTGGAAGCCCTCTCATGTGGGTACCCGCGTGGTTATGGGCTGGATCGGCACCATCGGTCTGATGACCTGCGGTGCCGTGCTACCCGTTGAGAAGGCATTCCCCGGCTTCCTGGCGCTGTGGCCGATTCTCTCCGGCGCGCTGGTCATTATGGCCGGCCGCACCGACCACAAGTTCGCGATTGACCGCCTGCTGGTGTCCAAGCCGCTGCTAAACCTGGGCAACATTTCCTACGCCCTGTACCTGGTGCACTGGCCCATGCTCGTGCTGTACAGCGCCGCCGTAGGTAAGGCCCGCGTCTCCTTCCTCGAAGGCACCGTACTGATTGCTGCATCGATTGGTCTGGCGTGGCTTCTGAACCGCTTCGTGGAGAAGCCCCTGCGTTCGGCATCCGGTAACTTCCTGCCGGCGCTCGCCTCCAAGCTGAAGCTGCAACGCCCTTCAACCTCCTATTCGGCATGGGCGGGTAACGTCGCTTTCGTTGCTGCGATTCTTGCCCTGGTGGCACCGACTGTGCTCGGTACCCGAGCGTGGGCTGAACAGCGTGACGAGCAGGTCATCAATAGGGCAATGGCTAGCGTCCAGAATGATGTCGACACCTACCCCGGTGCGCGTGCGCTCTCGCCCAATAAGGAGTTCGTTGAGGCTGATCCCATTCCGAAGAACGCTACTATTGCTAGTCTATTCGTCCCCTGGGATACCGGCTGTAAGGGCTCTTATGTTCTGATTAATGAACAATTGGACATTAGCTGCGGCTACACGAAGAACGCTTCCGATGATGCGCCTCTCTTCGCCGTGGTGGGAAGCTCTCATGCCCTGCAGAAGACAGAAGCTCTGAAAGGCATTTCTAAGCAGGTGGGTGCTAATCAGCTGAATCTGTTGCTAACCGGCTGCCCGTATCCTTTCACCCAGCCCGAGAATACGGTGAATGGGTTCATGAAGCGTTGCATCCCCTTCACTGAGGATGCGACCGCTGAAATTTTGGCGGCCAAGCCCTCCACCGTATTTATCATTTCGACCACTACTGCCGTAACCGCCGAGGGCGAAACCGTAGACCCCGGTCTGGACGAGACTTTGCGCAAGCTTACCGACGCCGGTATTCAGGTCATTGGTATTCGCGACAACCCGCGTTTTGCCTCCGACATGTACATGTGTGCGATGAAGGCGAAGAACATCGATGACTGCTCTGAACCCATCGAAGTAAAGTACGGTGAGGACCCTGCCGCCCCGATCTTCGCCAAGTACGCTGACCGCGGCGCCTACCTGATTGACCTGAAGGACGTGTACTGCCCCGACGGTAAGTGCTCGGTTCTTCAGGGCAACGTGTACATGTACGCTGACTCGAACCACCTGACGAATGTCTACGAGGCAACCCTCACGGACATCATCTATGAGCGTGCCCTTGCCGCTGGTTGGGATCCGAAGGGAACCGCCAATAAGTAAGTAGCCCATCTGGTTGGCTCGCATATGTGTTGAATACAAAGCCCCCTTTCGCCGCGTGCGGGAGGGGGTTTTGCTGCGCCCCGTGGACTTTGAGTTAACGAGGGAATTTGGTTAGGAGGCGGATGCGAGTTTTAGTTTTACCAGGCGAACGGTCGCCGCGCCCGAGTACGGGGGTGGCGTGAGCGGAGTAGAGTAAAACCTATGACTTCTTCACCTGAACACACACCCGCTGACACTCACGCACCGCGCTACCTGCTTATCTCCCGCGAAGGGGAAACCCTCCTCAATGATGACGGAACCCTGCACTACCTGACCGGTAACGGTACTGCCGAGCCGCTGACCGAAGAGGCTATCCTGGCGCGCAGCGTGATTCGCCCCGCCGTCTACGGTGCCGACGCTCAGAAGAACAGTGGGGCGGAGGTGCACGTGCTCTACTGCGAGGACGAAACCCTCGCGCAGGTCGCCGCCGACCTCAACACCCCTCGGGTGCGCGCCTCCACCAGTGGTTTCCGCTACTACCCGGTCCACGATGACCCGGAAGGCCGCGCCCACTACGCCACCGCCCTGGCACGCCGCGACTACCTCATCGATATGCGCTACTCCGCCTACAGTGGCGAGGAGGCGCCCCTCGGCTCCAAGGGCATCCGCCGCACCGCCTCCGGCGAGATGGTATTCCCCCGCATTGAACCTGCCGTCATGGCGCTGGTGACCAGCCGCGACGGTGAGCGCGTGCTGCTGGCGAATAACCGCCAGTGGCACCCCAATCGTTTCGCCCTTATCGCCGGTTTCGTTGACCCCGGCGAAAACCTTGAAGAGGCGATTGCCCGCGAAGTCTACGAAGAAACCGGTCTGCACGCCCTCAGTACCGAGTACCGCATGAGTGACGTGTGGCCTTTCCCGCGCTCGCTCATGATCTGCTACCGGGTGCGCGTAGATGAGAACGAAACCATCATCCATCACGATGGTGAGATCCGTGCCGCCCGCTGGTTCACTGCCGCTGAGCTGCGTGAGGCGATTGCTATTTCGGAGGAGCGCGGCAACAGCGACGAGGATGACCCCGCCAAGCTGGAGCTGCCCGGCACGAACGCTGTCGCCCGCCGCATGATTGATGAGTGGCTCGCAGAAAAGCCCTAGTGATACACTGGTAGCTAAGCCCAACGGAGGGGGGTCCGTTTTGGCGTGCCCGGAAACGTTCTCATTGCAGAGCGGGTCCACTGGCATACACTCAAACCGGCAAACACCCCCAGATACCTATCTGAAGGTACTGCCCCGTGACCCCCGCGCCTTCTAGAGCGCACCCGCTGGCAAGACTATCCCCTAGATTTAAGCGAGAAACTTAACGCATGTCTGAAAACACCGCTTCGCGCCCCGACCTTCGCAATGTGGCCATCGTGGCACACGTTGACCACGGCAAGACCACCATCGTCGACGCGATGCTGCAGCAGACCCACGCCTTCTCTGCCCACGCAGATGTTGAAGACCGAGTCATGGACTCCGGCGACCTCGAAAAGGAAAAGGGCATCACCATTCTGGCGAAGAACACCACCGTGTTCTACAACGGCCCTTCCGCCAACGGTGAGACCATCACCATTAACGTTATTGACACCCCCGGCCACGCCGACTTCGGTGGCGAGGTGGAGCGCGGCCTGTCCATGGTTGACGGCGTTGTGCTGCTCGTGGACGCATCCGAAGGTCCGCTGCCCCAGACCCGCTTCGTGCTGCGTAAGGCACTGGCTGCTAAGCTGCCCGTGATCCTCGTGGTGAACAAGGTTGACCGCCCCGACTCCCGTATCGACGAGGTTGTTGGCGAGTCCATGGACCTGCTGCTCGGCCTGGCATCTGACCTGGCGGACGAGGTTCCGGACCTGGACCTGGACGCTGTGCTGAACGTTCCGGTGGTGTACGCATCCGGTAAGGCTGGCGCTGCATCCCTGAACCAGCCTGCAGACGGCCAGCTGCCCGACAACGACGACCTTGAGCCGCTGTTCAAGACCATCATCGAGCACGTGCCCGCACCCACCTACGACCCCAACGAGGTTCTGCAGGCACACGTGACCAACCTGGACTCCTCCCCGTTCCTGGGTCGTCTGGCACTGGTCCGTATCTTCAACGGCACCCTGAAGAAGGGTCAGACCGTTGCATGGGCACGTCACGACGGTGAGATCAAGAACGTCCGCATCTCCGAGCTGCTGGCGACCAAGGCTCTTGAGCGTGTTCCCGCAGAGTCCGCTGGCCCCGGCGAGATCGTCGCAGTGGCTGGTATCGAGGACATCACCATTGGTGAAACCCTGACCGACGCTGAGAACCCCAAGCCCCTGCCGCTGATCAAGGTGGACGATCCCGCGATCTCCATGACCATCGGTATTAACACCTCCCCGCTGGCTGGCCGCGTCAAGGGCGCAAAGGTCACCGCACGTCAGGTGAAGGACCGCCTGGACCGCGAGCTGATCGGTAACGTGTCCATCAAGGTTCTGCCCACCCAGCGTCCGGACGCGTGGGAAGTTCAGGGCCGTGGCGAGCTCGCCCTGGCTATCCTCGTGGAGCAGATGCGCCGCGAAGGCTTCGAGCTGACCGTGGGTAAGCCCCAGGTGGTTACCAAGACCATCGACGGCAAGGTCTACGAGCCCATGGAGCACATGATCATTGACGTGCCCGAGGAGTACCTGGGCGCTGTCACCCAGCTGATGGCTGCACGTAAGGGCCGCATGGAGAACATGGCGAACCACGGTACCGGTTGGGTCCGTATGGAGTTCGCTGTTCCCGCACGTGGTCTGATTGGTTTCCGTACCCAGTTCCTGACTGAGACCCGCGGTGCCGGTATTTCTTCCTCCTACTCGATTGAGCACGAGCCCTGGGCTGGCGACATTGAGTACCGCACCAACGGTTCGCTGATTGCTGACCGTGCCGGCGTGGTGACCCCCTACGCAATGATTAACCTGCAGGAGCGCGGCACCTTCTTCGTGGAGCCCACCTCTGAGGTGTACGAGGGCATGATCGTTGGTATGAACTCCCGTGCAGACGACATGGAAGTTAACATCACCAAGGAAAAGAAGCTGACCAACATGCGTTCTTCGACCGCGGACAACTTCGAAAACCTGACCCCGCCGAAGAAGCTGACCCTGGAAGAGTGCCTGGAATTCGCTCGCGAGGACGAGTGCGTTGAGGTGACCCCCGAGGCGATTCGTATCCGTAAGGTCATCCTGGACTCCAACGAGCGTGTCCGCGAGTTCCGCCGCCGCGCACGTGCCAACGACTAATACTGCGCGAACTAATAGCGCGTTAGCGACTCACCTGCTGTAGCGGGTGCTGTCGTTGCGTAAGAACCGCCGCTGCCTTCTGAAGAGGAGGTAGCGGCGGTTCTGTTTAACCGCCCCGATTCGTTCGGGAAATATTGTCGGGGCGACGGGGAGAGAAGGGGGAGGTGAATAGGGCGCTTCTGCTTTCTGCCTAAAACTGCTTTCGAAAAGCCTGAACACCCCGCGCTGTACATGCGAGTGTGTAAGATAAAATAATGCGCCTGCACGGTGGCACCTACCCGCCACCCCACACGGCGCTGTTGACTGTCCGAAAGCCCGACCCTGCGTATGAGAGGGAAAGCCTGTGTCTGAAACCGAGAACACTCAGCCTGATTCTGCGACCCCCAGCTACCCTACGCAGGGTGAGCGTATCACTCCCGGTTCCCGCCGTGACCTGCTGCCGAATAATTACGATGCGAAGAAGGCACGCATCCTGTTTGTGCACGCACACCCGGACGACGAAACTTCCTCAACCGGCGCGACCATGGCGTACTACGCGCAGAAGGGTGCTGAGGTGTATCTGCTGACCGCTACCCGCGGTGAGCTGGGTGAGGTCATCCCCGAGGAGCTGCATCACCTGGAGGTCGGTAAGCCCGGCTGCCGTGATAACGGTGAGGCGTTGGGCGAGTATCGCACCGGTGAGCTTGCCGGCGCTATCAAGGCGCTGGGCGTGATGAAGCAGTTCTTCCTGGGCCAGGAACCCGCCGTTGCGGAGGGCACGTTGCCGCTGTACCGTGACTCCGGCATGGCGTGGGGCCCGGAGGGTAAGCCCGTCGCCAACCCGGTGGCGGCGGAGGATTCGTTGACCGCGCAGCCTCTGGAACCGCAGGCTCAGGCGCTGGTTGCCGCTATCCGTGCCCTCACCCCGGATGTTTTGGTTACCTACGATTCGGATGGTGGCTACGGCCACCCCGACCACGTGCGCGTGTACGAGATTGTGCACCGCGCCCTGCAGATTCTTGAAGATGACGAGGACCGCCCGATTCTCACCTGGGGTATTGAGGGTGAATTTGATACGGCTGATCAGCGCGTGCAGGCGGCAATCTACGGTGATGGCACCGCCAAGCGCAAGGCGATGGAAGCGCACCGCACCCAGATTACGGTCGTGGACGAGAAGACTTTCGAGTACTCGAATAAGGTGCCGCAGAAGATTTCTGCCGTGGAGACTTTCCGCGTGCTCGACGGTGACCCGACCGCGACCGTGCATCCGAAGCCGCAGGAGGCGGGCCTGGTGGCGGGTGTTTTGACCGGCTCGATTCTGGGTATTTTTGCCGGTATTGCCGGGTCGATTTATCACGCCTGGGTTGTGTACGCGGGGGATACCGCCCTGCCGCTGGGCCTGCTGGTGGCGTACCTGACGGTTTTCTTTACCGCCCTGTGGTGCGCCCTGTCGCTGCGCCGCGGCTACGCGGCGGCGGTTGTGGCTGTTGCCGTGTTCGTGACCGTGTACGTGCTCGGTTACGGTCGCCCCGATTCGCCGTTCGTGCTGGTGAACCCGGGCCATTCGGCGATTGGCTTCTACGGTGCCCTGTGGTGGTTTGGTGCCCCGGTCGCGGCGATGCTGGGCATGCTCGTGTACACGCGCGCTCGTGTGAAGGACGCACAGTATTTCTCGCCGCGTGCGGCGCATCAGCGCGCTCGCGCTAAGAAGTAGTCTGAAGGCTATTACTACGTCATAGCCTAAGGGGAGGGGTGTTCCGGTGTACCGGGGCGCCCCTCCTACTGTTTTTGGGCGCTGCACCGCTACTATCTTCTGCACCCGCCGGATAGAGGCCCGGCTAGCGGAAAATAGGGAAGAAAATTTATGCGTTATTCGGTGAATTTAGCGGGGTGGAAATAGCGGCGACTTCATCAAAAAATTCATGTGACGAAGATTTCATTTTTGGCTTAATCTATTTTTAAAAGCCAGCCGACTAGTCGTAATGCAAATAAATACCAGGTCAGCCTAGCCTAAAAAATACCCCCATAAACCCAATGACCCACTGTCTGATACACCACGAAAATACTGTTAAACAGTCAGCGCGCGATAGACTATACACAGACTTCCCCGCCGGGTACCAACCACTCGGCGGTTTACTCTGTAGACTTTGCCCTGCAGCAGACGACCCGCAGAACGGCGGGCACGGGGCGAACAGCTTCTAGAAAGGCACACCAATGACCTACGTAATCGCGCTTCCCTGCGTGGATGTCAAAGACCGCGCATGCGTTGAAGAATGCCCCGTCGACTGCATCTACGAAGGCGAACGCACCCTGTACATCCACCCGGATGAGTGCGTGGACTGCGGCGCCTGCGAGCCCGTCTGCCCCGTAGAAGCAATCTACTACGAAGACGACGTCCCCGAAGAGTGGAGCGAATACGTCAGCGCCAACGCAGACTTCTTCGACGACCTGGGTTCCCCCGGCGGCGCAGCAAAGCTCGGCCCCACCGGCAAGGACGTGCCCTTCATCGCGGCGCTGCCCCCTCGTGGCGAGTAGTAGCTGCGACGAGTAGTAGCCTGCGGCGAATAATAGCTACAACCGCATAGACTGACCGCACCCGCTAACGGGTGCCAAGAGCCTCCATCACAGCACCCGGTGCCCACGCACCGTCTAGGCGCTGGAATGGAGGCTCTTGCTGTAGGCACGCCAGCGCCCGGACGCTAGACTAAAATGACGAAAACTATTCCCAAGCAACCAGGTGACACAATGACTTACGGCCTGAACCTGCCCGAATACCCCTGGGAGGCGCTCGCCCCCTACCGCGCAACCGCGGCCGCCCACCCGGACGGTGCGGTGGACCTGTCCATCGGCACCCCGGTTGACCCGACCCCGCAGAACATTCGTGAGGCGCTGGCGGCTGCCTCTGACGCTCCCGGCTATCCGACCACCCACGGCACCCTCGCCCTGCGTGAGGCTATTGCCGAGTGGTTTGCGCGCCGCCGCGGTGTGACTGGTCTGAGCCCGGAGGCGATCATGCCCACGGTCGGTTCGAAGGAGCTCGTGGCGTGGCTGCCGTTCCTGCTGGGTCTGGGCCCGGGCGATGTGGTCGTGTACCCGCGCGTTGCGTACCCCACCTACGATATGGGTGCCCGCTTCGCCCGCGCCGAGTCTGTGCCCGCCGACAGCCTGGACGAGCTGGATGCCGACACCCGCAGCCGCGTGAAGCTGATTTGGGTGAACTCCCCGGCGAACCCGAACGGTGTGGTGCGTACCGTGGAGCAGCTGCGTGAGATTGTGGCGCAGGCGCGTGAAATCGGTGCCGTGGTGGCATCCGATGAGTGCTACGCGGAGCTTGGTTGGGGCACCTGGGATGAGGCGCGCGGCGGTCAGCCGGTGCCGTCGATCCTGGATCCTCGTGTGTGTGATGGTGATTTTACCGGCCTGTTTGCGGTGTACTCGCTGTCGAAGCAGTCGAACCTCGCCGGTTACCGTGCCGCGTTCATTGCCGGTGCCCCCGAGCTGATGCCGAACCTGATTAATAGCCGCAAGCACGCCGGCATGATTGTGCCCGCACCCGTGCAGGCGGCCATGATGGTGGCGCTGGCTGATGAGGCGCACGTGGCGGCTCAGAAGGACCTGTACCGTGCCCGCCGTGAGGTGCTGGAGGAGGCGATTACCGCCGCCGGTGGCCGCATTGAGGACTCTGAGGCTGGCCTGTACCTGTGGACCACTTTCGGTGAGTCCACGTGGGATTCGATTGGTCGCTTGGCGGAGCTGGGTATTATTGCTGGCCCCGGCGTGTTCTACGGCGAGGATGGCGAAGGCTACGTGCGTATTGCCCTGACCGCCTCCGATGAGGCGGTGGCGAAGGCTGCTGAGCGCCTGAAGGCTTCTGCATCTAAGTAACGTTGCCGCTAAGCAGTCCCGACAGGCATGTAGCCCCGATAGGCGTGTAGCTTCGGCAGCTAACTAGCCCGCATAGCAGAAAGCCCCCGCACCCTCCCGAAAGGGGAGTGCGGGGGCTTTGCCGTATCCGCTGATTGCCGTTGGCTGGGGAGCCAGAACGACAAAGGGCTACTTGCGGCCTCCGGGCAGAACGAACATCTGAACGGTCGGCGGGTTCGGGTTATCCAACTCGCCGGGAATCAGCTCGCGGGTCACCTTAGCGGAGGTGCGCGATGCCAGGCGGTCGGTAATGCCGGTTGCCACAGCCGTCAGGATAAAGTTCACAATCACGAACAGTGCCGCCGCCAGAAGCAGGGTCTGCAGCACGTTACCGTCACCGGAGCCGATGCGGCGCGCCGAAGCGAGCAGCTCGGGGTAGGAGATGATGTAACCGAGGGCGGTGTCCTTCAGAATCACAACGAACTGGCTGAGCATCGAGGGCATCATCGCGGTGAACGCCTGCGGAATCAGAATCTGAATCAGAGTCTGGCTGGGGGTCAGACCGATTGCCAGACCCGCCTCACCCTGACCGCGCGGAAGCTGCTTCACACCCGAACGCAGCAGCTCAGCAATCACCGAGCCGTTGTACAGGGTCAGACCAATCACCACGGCGATGAAGGGCAGCTGAGCCGGCGGAAGGCCGCTGTACTTGCCCAGAAACAGCCAGAAGAAGATCATCATGATCAGCACCGGCACGGCGCGGAAGAACTCCACGACCACGGTACCAATCCAACGGAACACACGGTACTGAGACAGACGAGCAATACCGAAGAGCAGACCGAACGCGATGGAGGTGACCACCGAAATCGCTGCCGCCGACAGAGTCGAGGCGAGACCCGGCAAGTAGTAGGAAGTCCAGGCGCGGGCGGTGAACAGGTCGGTCCACTTTTCTGCCTCCAGCTGGCCCTTCTCACCCATCACGCTCAGCACGTACACCGCGAAAATCGCGAAGACGATGAGTGCCGCAATGTTGAAGATGCGGGTGCGGCGCTGAGCAATGGGGCCCGGCTCATCGAAAAGCACCGAAGAAGCGGCGCGGGTTTCATTACTGATAAAGGGGTTTTTCATCGCTTCACCGCCAGCTTACGAGAGGACCAGGTGGTCAGGACACCAATGGGAACAACAATAATCACGAAGCCCATTGCGAAGATCATGAAGATGGCAAGCACCATGTTCGCGTCGAACTCAATCATGGACTTCATCATGCCGGAAGCCTCAGCCACCGACGCCACAGAAGCCACGGTCGTGTTCTTTGCCAGAGCAATCAGGGTGTTACCGAGCGGGGTGATGGAACCGCGCAGAGCCTGCGGGAAAATCACCAAGCGGGCGGTGTCGAAGAAGCCCAGACCGATAGCGCGTGCCGCCTCAGCCTGCCCCTTCGGCACGGTGTTCACACCCGAACGAATCGCTTCGCAAATGAACGCCGCGTGGTAAATCGACAGCACAATCACCGCGTACACGAAGAAGTTCGTGTCAAAATCGTGCGAGAAGGAGAGCTGGAACTGAGTCCACACACCCAGAATCGCCAGGGTCATCAGAATGGTCAGCGGGGTGTTACGCACCAGGTGCACGTAGGCGGTACCCGCCCATCGCAGGGACGGAACGGGGCTGATACGCATGAGCGCCAGCACGGTACCGAGAACGAAGGAGCCAATAGCCGCCCAGAAGGTCAGCTCAATATTGGTCATGAAGGCGCCGAGCACATCGTACTTTGCCAGGAGGGCGCCGAGTTGGTCAAAGAATGACATTCGTGAACCTCTCTAGAGACTAAGCGCAGGAAGCGCTCGGGGACGGCGGGTTGGTCTCGGTGTTGTAGTGGTAGCCGGTACCTTCGGTGTACTTGGTGACAAGCTTCTCCCAGGTGCCGTCGGCGACCATCTCGTTGATCGCCTTGTTCACGGCTTCGCACTTGTCGGTGCCCTTGGGCAGGCCCACGCCGTAGCGTTCTGTGGTGAACGGGGCGCCAACCACCTTCAGCTTGCCCTTATTCGCCTTGGTGGCTGCCAGGCCGGCGAGGATGATGTCGTCGGTGGTGACGGCGTCAACCACGCCGCCGTTAAGGGCGACAACACAGTCGGAGTAGCTGTTCTGCTTGACCAGGTTCACGTTCTTGGCGAACTTGTCCTGCACCTTCTGGGCGCTGGTGGAGCCGGTGACGGAGCAGAGGTTCTTGCCGTTGAGGTCGTCGGGGCCGTGGATATCGGTGTTATCGGCACGCACGAGCAGGTCCTGACCTGCGGTGTAGTAGGGGCCGGCGAAGTCCACGGTCTTCTTACGGCTATCAGAGATGGAGTAGGTCGCAAAGATCATGTCCACCTGGCCGTTGTTGAGCATGTTCTCACGGTTGGCGCTGGGGGATTCGACGAACTCGATCTGGTCTTCGGAGTAGCCGAGCTTACCTGCGACGTAGCGTGCTACGTCCACGTCGAAGCCGGTGTAGGCGCTGCCGTCCTGGTAGCCGAGGCCGGGCTGATCGAACTTAATGCCGATGCGGATCTTGTGGTCACTGTTTGCGCTGGAGCATCCTGCGAGAGTACCGGTGAGGGCGAGGGATGCTGCCGCGGCGAGTGCCGCCAGCTTGCGTGAATATTTTTTCATGACAATCCCTTGCTTAGTGGTCGATGATCTTGGAGAGGAAATCCTTAGCGCGCTCGCTCTTCGGGTTGGTGAAGAACTCGTCCGGGTGTGCCTCTTCGACGATCTCGCCGTCAGCAAGGAAGACGATGCGGTCTGCCGCCTTGCGGGCGAATCCCATCTCGTGGGTCACCACGATCATGGTCATGCCTTCCTTTGCGAGGGAGACCATGGTGTCGAGCACTTCGTTGACCATTTCGGGGTCGAGGGCGCTGGTGGGTTCGTCAAAGAGCATGACCTTGGGCTTCATAGCGAGGGCGCGGGCGATAGCGACGCGCTGCTGCTGACCGCCGGAAAGCTGGGCGGGCATCTTGTTAGCCTGGGAATCCACGCCAACCTTTGCGAGCAGCTGCATAGCTTCTGCTTCTGCCTCTGACTTGGAGATTTTGTGGATTCGACGGGGGCCGAGGGTCACGTTATCGAGAATGGTCTTGTGGGCAAAGAGGTTGTACGACTGGAAAACCATGCCGACCTCTGCGCGGAGCTTGGCGAGGGCGCGGCCCTCCTTGGGCAGTTCTTGCCCGTCAATCTTAATGGAACCGCTGGAGATGGTTTCGAGGCGGTTGATGGTTCGGCAGAGGGTTGATTTGCCGGAACCGGAGGGGCCGAGAAGGATGATAACTTCGCCCTTGCCCACGGAAAGGTTGATGTTCTTCAGAACGTGATTAGTGCCGTAGTACTTGTTGACGTCGGTAATCTCTACGAGATTTTTCTGTGCTGCGGGAGCTGCCTGTGCGGACATCACTAACCTTTCATGTGAGGTGTATCTATGATGCAGATTGCATAAATGCTGAGTTTTTAGCTTACGCCTGACGTGTAACACTCGTGTAAATTATTCGTTTCCTCATGTAAACACTGTGAATTTTTAAGGGCTAATGCATAGTTATAGTATTTTTGACGTAAAAATATGGGTAAAAAACACCCCATCTCCACAAAAAGCTCCGACTAGCAGAAACGTAGATTCCTGCGCATATGCCCCAGAGGGCTGTCCACCGCCTCCAGAGCGTAAATCACAAGCTGGCAAGAATTTCGAAAAAAGTGCAAAAAAGTGCCCGATAGGTGAGATAACACCTATCGGGCACTCTTCAACACCCCTCACAAGGGGCTAAAACAGCTTAGGCTTCGTAACCGTTGGGGTTGTTCTTCTGCCAGTTCCAGTGGTCGCGAACCATGGTCTTAATGTCGCGGCTAGCGCTCCAACCCAGATCCGCCAGAGCAGAGGAAGGATCAGCGTAAGAGACCGCAACGTCACCGGGGCGACGATCCACAATCTTGTACGGCAGCTCCTTACCGCACGCCTCCTCGAACGCGTGCAGAACCTGCAGAACCGAGTAGCCGTTACCGGTACCCAGGTTCCAGGTGTGCAGGCCGCCGTGCTCAGTAATGTAGTTCAGCGCCTTCAGGTGACCGTCAGCCAGGTCAACCACGTGGATGTAGTCGCGCACACCGGTACCGTCAACGGTCGGGTAGTCGTTACCGAAGACGTTCAGGTGCTCGCGGCGACCCACAGCAACCTGCGCGATGAAGGGCACCAGGTTGTTCGGGATACCCGCCGGGTCCTCACCGATACGGCCGGACTCGTGCGCACCAACGGGGTTGAAGTAACGCAGCAGAGCAATGTTCCACTTGGGATCGGAAGCAGCCAGGTCGACCAGCATGTCCTCGATGTGCTCCTTGGTGCGGCCGTAGCAGGACTGCGCATCCATGTTCATCTTCTCAATCAGAGGCATGGACTCGGGCTCACCGTACACGGTAGCGGAGGAGGAGAACACGATGGAGTGGCAGTCAGCCTCGTCCATTGCGTACAGCAGGTTCAGGGTGCCAGCCACGTTGGTCTGGTAGTACCACAGCGGCTTCTCGGCGGACTCACCCACAGCCTTCAGACCCGCAAAGTGAATCACAGCGTCGGGGCGAACCTGCTTGAAGAGAGCCTTCATACCTTCGAGGTCGAGCAGGTCAACCTTGTGGAACTCGGGGGCGCGGCCAGCGAGTTCAGCGACGCGCTTGAGGGACTCCTCGGAAGAGTTCGCGAGGTTATCCATGACGACGACGTCGTGGCCTGCCTTGAGCAGTTCAAGTACAGTGTGGGAGCCGATGTAGCCGGCGCCGCCGGTAACGAGTACCTTCATGATGTCCTTTCGGGCTTTATATATCCGGAAAAAGTGCTCCGGATGGGGGACAAAAGCTGTTGAGCTGTATCTAATGGTACAGCTGTGCATGGGGTGTAGGTACTGCGGGACACTGTGCGCTTGTGCACTCTGGTGTGAGCACGTGGGAGGCGTTATTGAGGTGTGTCGCCACTCGCCTTTGCCCAGCGCCTGAATCCGCGTATTAGCTGATTTCTGAGTCGACCTCTAATCCCACCAGAAATACCACTGGCGGCTCTGGTGAATGAACTCCGTCAGCTGCTCAACATCTTCAAACACCTGGAACGGAAGATCGGAACAAAACGCGAACTGCTCGACCGCCAGATTCTTCGCCTCGATCGGGTCGGTGACGGGGCGTTCCACCAGAAACTCCAGGCAGTCAGCACCGTCAAGAGCCGCCGGGATGGCACCGTACTTTTCACGCCAATAGTGGGTGAACGCCAGCTGCGTTTCAGCGTTCGGGCAGTCATTCCAGCCGCCGAAGGGCAGGTACGCGGGAATATCGGCAGGGTCATCGGTCGGAATCTGCAGCAGAAGCATCTCGCCTTTCTCTTCTTCATCCAGGAGCTCGTAGCAGAGCAGAGCGGAAAGAGTCGGGGCGTCATCTTCGGGCTCCTCATCGGGCAGAAAATCGGAGCTCATAAACTCGTCGACAAGCTTGTTGAGGTTGAAGTTGTCCGGGTCGTTCTCGCTAGTATCTTCGCCATCGTCGGCAACTCGGCGCAACTGCTGGGCAATGACTGCGCTGCCATACTCTTCGGCGGAGGCACCGCCCCGGGTGGTACGGTAACGCTGCAGGATGGCACGAGTGTAGGCGCTCACCTGCTCGGGGGTCAGAGTCTCAACATCGTCAATGATGTCGTGCTCAAGGGACACCGCGATAACCATGCTTTCAAGCACCGTATCGTTCAAGTTCAGGCAGAAGGGGACGAACCCCTCCGCGTGCCCCAGCTTAGCCATCTCATCGTAACGAGCCATGGCATCAGCGGCAGGAGTGCCCATTGGAATACGCTCGTGCGGGTAGGGGAAGAGACGCGTAAAGTGCCGGTAGGTTTCGCTCATCGTCGACTCTGACTTAGTTGATTCGGGCATCTGAGTTCCTCTCTGAACTGTACAAGTGGTCAGTCATGGCGGGTGCGCTGTACCCGGTACTACCAGCCTAGCGAAAGCCCGAGCGTCCCGCCCTGAAAACGGTCATCGTAGCCGCCGCGGATTCGCGCCCAGCCTGTAAGAGCGGCGGACGAGGGGACACAGGGCACAGAAAAGGGGCCGGGATGCTTCACGCATCCCGACCCCTAAAGCCGACCCCTAAAGTTCACGGGCCGACCCCCAACGTTTGCAAGGGCAACCAGCGCTAGTCCAGGTGCAGACTAGTTCAGGTGCAGTGCCTCGTTCAGCTCCACGGTGTTCTTCGCACGCGGCAGAACCTCAATCGCGCCGCTGATCGAATTGCGGCGGAACAGCAGATTCGACACGCCAGACAGCTCCGCAGCCTTCACCACGCGCGCCTCCTGACCGGGCAGCAGAACGCTCACGCGCGAACCAGCGGTCACGTACAGGCCAGCCTCAACCACACAGTCATCACCCAGGGCAATACCGATACCGGACTCCGCACCCAGCAGAGAACGCTCACCAATGGACACGCGCTGAGTGCCGCCACCGGAGAGGGTACCCATCGTGGAGGCGCCGCCACCCACATCCGAGCCGTCGCCCACCACAACGCCCTGAGAAATACGGCCCTCAACCATGGAGGTGCCCAGGGTACCGGCGTTGAAGTTCACGAAGCCCTCGTGCATCACGGTCGTGCCGGACGCCAGGTGTGCGCCCAGGCGCAGACGGTCACCGTCGCCAATGCGCACGCCGGCGGGAACCACGTAATCCACCAGGCGCGGGAACTTATCAATGTGGCTCACGCTCAGGTGGCCCAGCTTGCGCAGACCAATCGCCAGCTTCTGGAACTCGGCGGCAAGCACCGGGCCGTGGTTGGTCCACGCAACGTTCGCGAGGGTGCCGAACAGGCCGTCCAGGTTCAGCTCGTTGGGGCGAACCAGAGTGTGGGAGAGCAGGTGCAGACGCAGGTATGCGTCGACCGCGTCTTCGGGTGCCTCATCCAGGTTGATGGATGCAGTACGCACCTCGGTACGGGCGTTACGCGCCGGATGCTCAACGGCCAGTTCCTCCAACTCGTCCGCGATGGACAGGTCGGGGGTCTGGGTGAGGGAGGGGGCGGGGAACCAGGCATCCAGGACGGTGCCGGCGTGCTCGCCAGAGATAACAACATTGACCAGTGCGACGCCGGAGGCGTAACGGGGAGTGTTTTCAGACATGCCTCCCATTATAGTTTTGGGGCTTGGCACACATTCAAGACCGTCTCATATGCTCGATATGGGCATTGTGGGCGCGGGTGTGTGTACCGGGGAACCTGTAAGGTGGAAGGATGAGCGTTTCCCCGAATATTTCTGAGCGTCACCCTGTACCGCAGCCGCCCCTGAACCTGGACGTGTCCATGCCCGAGCTGACGCGTGCCCTGCTGGATTACGAGTCGGTTTCCGGCAATGAGCAGCCAATTGCTGATGCCGTGCACATGGCGCTGTCGTTCTGCCCGCACCTGCACCTGACCCGTGACGGGGACGCCATTATCGCCCGCACCGAGTTCCCGCCGCTACCCGGTGCTGAGGGGGAACGCACCCGCATTATTCTTGCCGGTCACCTGGATACCGTGCCCCTGCCCACCGTTGAGGGGTCGCTGGGTACCGTGCCGTCCACGGTACGTGAAGAGGACGGCCACAGTGTGCTCTACGGTCGCGGCGCAACCGATATGAAGGGCGGCGTGGCGGTCCAGTTGAAACTTGCCGCCGAACTGACCGCGCAGGACACCGACTACAACCTAACCTACATCTTCTACGACAACGAAGAGGTCGCCAGCGAACTCTCCGGCCTGGCGCGTCTGATCCGCAACCACGGCGAGCTCATCACTGACGCAGACTTCGGTGTGCTACTTGAACCGACCAACGGCACCATTGAGGGCGGCTGCAACGGCACCATGCGTTTCTTCGTGCGCACCCGCGGCCTTGCCGCCCACTCGGGCCGGGCCTGGCGCGGCGAGAACGCAATTCACGCACTGGCACCGGCGTTGGCGGCGCTCGCCTCCTACGAGCCGAAGACTATTGCCGTGGAGGGCCTGGACTATCGTGAGGGTCTGAATGCGGTGCAGATTTCGGGTGGTGTTGCCGGTAACGTGATTCCTGATGCGGCGGCAATGCACGTGAACTACCGTTTTGCCCCTGATAAGACCCTGGATGAGGCGGTCGCCCACGTGCGTGAGGTCTTCGCCGGCTACGAGCTAGATTTTGTGGATCTTTCCCCGGCGGCACGCCCCGGACTGGACACCCCGCTGGCGGCTTCCCTAATTGAGGCGGTGGGGCAGGAGCCTCAGCCGAAGTACGGTTGGACGGACGTGGCGCGCCTGAGCGAGATCGGTATTCCCGCGGTGAACTTCGGCCCCGGTGACGCTCTGCTGGCTCACACCGATAACGAGCACGTGAGCTTTAGCCAGCTGACCCGCTGCCACGCCGATTTGCGTGCCTGGCTGCTCAGCGACCGCGACGAGGACTAGCCGCGGCGCTAACTCTGTTGGTGCTGATTCTGCCGGTGCTGGCGCTACTATTTGAATTTAGGTGACCGTCAGGGGTTGACGGTCCTGCATGATATGAGATTGACATGAACTTTCTTCTGATTCTGCTTGCCCTGCTGATTTCGGGCATTGCGGTGCTCTCCGTTGTGGCACTCTCCGGTGAGCGTGCCGTGCCCGGTGCCGCGTTCTTCAGCGGTGTGGGCCGTGATGGTCTGGGCACCTTTGACCGTGTGGAGGATTTCGGATTTATCGCTCCTCTTGTCGGTGCACCCGAAGATAACAAGGCACTCGAGAACGCACCCGCCGCGGAGGCTGCCGCTTCGACTGCAGAACCTGCGGATGCTAACGTCGCTGCCGCTGAGCCGGTTCGCCGCGGTGCGGTTCCCCTGTCTGATGATGCGGAGAGCACCTTGAGCGCGCATGACTTTGTGGAGAAGCGAAAGAACCCGCAGGCTGAGGGGAACTAACGCCCGTGAGTGTTTCGCCTGAACGTAATAGTGATTCCCCCGCATATTCTCCCGCGCAGGGTGCCGCCACCCCCGCCTCCGGCGAGGAACGGAGCGAGTCTTTTGATGAGCTTCTGACCTGGGCGTACACCGCCGCCGGTGAGCGCCTGCATCGGGTGGGGGAACGTCTGCGTGCCCTGCCCGCGTGGCTGTCGGTACTGCTGATTTACGGTCTGTCCCGAGTATGGGGTTTCATCGTGTTCGCCGTGGTCGGTCAGCAGCAGCTGCGCAGCCCGTGGGGTCAGCATCTGGACTACCTGTCGTTCATTAGCATCTGGGATGCCGGCTGGTATGAGCAGATCGCGGTACAGGGCTACCCGAATGAGCTGCCGGTGAACGCGGCGGGTGTGGTTGAGCAGAATCAGTGGGCTTTTTACCCGATTTTCCCGCAGCTTTCCGGCGCTATTAGTCGTGCGACGGGCATCGGGTACTACCCGGTGGCGGCGACGGTTGCTCTGCTTGCTGGTTTTGCGGCGGCGTGGGTGATTTACCTGCTGTTTGAGGCGTCGTTGAAGGCGACCGGTTTCACAAGTGAGGAGTCGCCTTCTGCCCTGTCTATGTGGGCTGTGGCGTTGGTGTCGTTCTTGCCGGTGGCGCCGGTGCTTCAGGTTCCGTATGCGGAGTCGCTGAACCTGGTGTTCCTTGCCGGTGCGTTGCTGTGCCTGGTTCAGGGACGCTACGGCCTGCTGGTTCCTGTGGCGGCGTTGGCGTGCCTGTCCCGCCCGGTGGGTGTGCCCCTGGGTGCGGCGGCTGGCCTGTGGTGGTTTGCGTGCTGGGTGCGTTCGAGCCGCCAGTCGGGTATGGGGGCGGCGTTTGTGCGCCATCTGGGGCAGCTGGTCAGCGCCTTGGTGGTGTGTGCGTGTGCGCTGGTGTGGCCTGCGATTGCGTGGTGGGCTACGGGCCGTGTGGATGCGTACACCGCCACGGAGACGGCGTGGCGCGGTACCCATTTGGCGCCGATTCAGCCGTGGCTTTCGCAGGGGTACCTGTACTTTGGGTATGCGGCTCCGGTGCTGCTGACTGTGCTGATTTTGGGTTTTATTGCTCTGTGCTTGAGCCCTCTGGCGCGTAGGGTTTTGGCGGCTCCGTTGAACCTGTGGTGCCTAAGCTATTTTGCGTATTTGATTCTGTTTTTGAACCCGCAGTCGTCGACGTTCCGCCTGTTGTTGCCGTTGTTCCCGCTGGTGATTGTGGTGGCGGCGGCGAGCCGTTCGCGGGCGTATCGTTGGGCGTTGCTGGTGGCGGGTGCGTGTGCGCAGTGGGGCTGGGTTGGCTGGCTGTGGCATTGGAAGCAGCTCCCCGGCGGTGGAGATTATCCGCCGTAAACCGCTGAATCTATCCAACGGATGCTTGAGACCGCCGGTGTGCTGCCGGCGGTCTTTTGCGTTCGGGAGGCGGGCGTGCCTACGGTTGGAGCCGCAGCGTTTTAACCCGGCGGTGGAGATTATCCGCCGTAAACCGCTGGTGTGGTGTTCTTAGCCGTGGGCGCAATGCCCATCCGTGGTGCTGTAGCGTACGCCTTCTGCTTGTCCAGAGCTTAAAGACACGTCCAGAAAGCGCCGCGGGTTCGGCGGTGCTGGCTCGGAACTGATAATCTATATTCTGTGTTTGGTATTAGTGGCACCGAGTTGATTATTTTGGCCATCATCACGTTCGTGGTGATCGGCCCCGAACGCATGCCCGAATACGCCCGACAGATCCGTGAATTCGTCAAGACCGTGCGCCGCATGGCGTTCGACGCGAAGGACGACTTCAAGGAAGCCCTGGGCGAGACGGGTCTGGAAGATATTAACTGGCGCCAGTACGACCCCCGCCAGTACGATCCGCGCGTGATTGTGAAGCAGGCGTTCGCAGAGGATGACGCCGAGCGTGAGCGTGAGGCGAAGGAACGTGAAGAGGCGCTGCTGAAGGAGAAGGAAAAGTCGGAGAGCCGTGCTCTTCCGCGAGGCGCATACGCCCCCTTCGACGTGGACGCCACCTAAGATTTTGAATAGATAAGAACCCCGCACCGTGATGGTGCGGGGTTCTTTCTGTATCAGCTTTTGGCTGTCAGCTTCTAGATGCTCAATCTCTAGACGAAGAGCGGCAGGCTCTGACCCGCCCTCGACTCGCCCGACTGCAGCAGCTGCGAGGCGATGGACTGAATCTCTTCGGCGGTGGGGGAGTTCGGATGGCTCCAGACCACCGGGGTGCCCTCGTCGCCGCCGGTACGCAGGTTCACATCCAGCGGGACCGAACCGAGCAGCGGTACCGGGTAGGAGAGCGCCTCCGAAAGACGCTCAGCGAGCACCTGACCGCCGCCAGAACCGAACATGTCGAGCACGGTACCGTCCGGCAGGGTCATGGCAGCCATGTTCTCCACCACGCCCACGACCTTCTGACCGGTCTGCAGGCTCAGAGTACCGGCACGCTCCGCCACATCCACCGCGGCGTGCTGCGGGGTGGAAATGAGCACCAGCTCCGCATTCGGCAGCAGCTGAGCCATGGAGATGGCAATATCGCCGGTGCCGGGCGGCAAATCGAGCAGCAGCACATCCAGGGCGCCGAAGTGCACGTCCATGATGAACTGCTCCAGGGCACGGTGCAGCATGGGGCCGCGCCACGCCACCGGCTCGTTGCCCTTGAGGAACATGCCGATAGAAATCACGCGAATAAAGCCGCCACTGACCTTCTGCTCACCCCAACGCTGGGCGGGGGCGGGCACATCCACGGTCGGCGGAAGAATCAGGTCATCCAGGCGGGTCGGGGCGTCGGTAATACCCAGCAGACCCGGGATGGAGAAGCCGTGCACATCCGCGTCAATAATGCCCACCGCAAGCCCGCGCGAAGCGAACGCGGCGGCAAGATTTGCGGTCATGGAAGACTTACCCACGCCGCCCTTACCGGACACCACACCGAACACGCGGGTCAGCGAACCGGGGGCGGTAAACGGGTTGGAACGCTCCGGCTTGAGCATCGAACGCAGAGCGGAACGCTGCTGCGGGTTCATCGCACCCACCTGCAGTTGCACACGCTCAATACCCTCAACGGTGGCGGCGGCGTCACGAACCTGCTGCTCGATGGTGTTCTTCAGCGGGCAACCCTCAATGGTGAGTAGCACCGTGACCTCAGCCCAGTGGCGGCCGGGAATCGGCTCACCGTGCTCATCCAGTTCAGGATGCACGAGCGCAGTCTCCACCATGCCCAGCTCCGTAATGGGGCGGCGCAGTTCGGGATCCTCGACGCGGGCGAGCGCCGCGTAGAGCGCATCCTGCAGGGGCGAATTAGTGGTCACGGGCGCCTCCCTCACGGGTGCGCTCTGCCTGCTGCTGTGCCTGCTGGGATTCGCGGCTCTGAGGCTGGCTCAAATCGCCTCGGTGGGAATCCTGTGCGGAGTCCTTCGCGGGGCGTTCAGCCTTGTCAGAAGCCTGCTCGGTACCGTTCTCGGTGCCTTCAGAGTTCTTGCCCTCAGCGTCCTGCTCCTCAGCGTCCTTTTCCTCGCCCTCGGATATATCGATATCGTCGATAGCCTCCTCCAGGTCCTCAATGTCCTCACTGATGTCCTGCAGCTGCTCGGCGTGACGCTCCTGCTCCTGCGCAATGTTCTGCAGTTCCTCAAGAATGTCACGCAGCTCACTACGGACGAAGTCACGGGTCGCAACCTCACGCAGAGCAATACGCAACGAAGCGATCTCGCGGGTCAGGTACTGGGTCTCCTCCAGGTTCTGCTGGTCACGCTTACGGTCCTCAGAGGCCACCACGCGGTCGCGGTCATCCTGACGGTTCTGCGCCAACAGCAGCAGGGGAGCAGCGTAAGAAGCCTGCAGGGACAGCATCAGGGTCAGCAGGGTGAAGTTCAGGCTACGCGGGTCAAACTGCATCTCCTCCGGCGCCAGGGAGTTCCACGCCAGCCACACGCCACAGAAAATAGTCATCCACATCAGGAACTGCGGGGTACCCATGTAGCGTGCAAAGCCCTCGGTCATGCGGCCGAAAGCGTCCGGGTTGGGGCTCGAGAACAGCTTCGGCTTGCGGGTGCCGGGGGTGCTCAGCTGTGAGTCGCTACGCTGCGGGCGGGAGTCGCCGCGCTCGCGGTTGCGTTCAGCGTACTTCTTCTCCAGGCGGTCCTTGAGGATGCGCGCCTTATCGATGCGGGGGTTCTCTTCGGTACGGTTTGCGTCGCGGCGGTTCGAATCAGGCAAAGCGTCGTCCTACCTTTCGTACGGGAGTTCCATCATCGTAAGTGCGCCAGTCTTCGGGCAGGAGCGCATCGAGCACGTCGTCGATGGTCACTGCGCCTACCAGGCGGTGCGATTCGTTCACAATGGGAACGATGGTCAGGTCATAGGTCGCCAGCACGCGTGCCAGCTCTTCCAAACTTGCTTGGTCAGAGACAGGTTCGGTGTCGGTGTCGAGGATGTGACCAATCGGCTCACTCGGCGGCACACGCAGCAACTTCTGCATATGCACCAGACCCAGGTACTTGCCGGTCGGCGTTTCCAGAGGCGGGCGGGTCACCATGACGGCAGCCGCCATCGCCGGAGGGATCTCCTCGGCGCGGATGTGCGCGAGCGCCTCCGCAACGGTCGCCTCCGGGGAGAGGATGATCGGCACCGGGTTCATGAGCGAACCGGCGGTACCCTCGTCGTATTCGAGCAGTCGACGCACATCGTCTGCTTCGTCGGGTTCCATGAGTTCGAGCAGCTTTTCACGCTGGGCGTCGTCGAGCTCGATGAGAAGGTCGGCGGCGTCGTCCGGTTCCATCTCCTCGAGGACCTGCGCGGCACGCTCGTCGTCCAGGTGCGAGAGAATCTGCACCTGGTCCTCGGCGGGTAGCTCCTGCAGAACGTCCGCGAGGCGTTCATCCTGCAGTTCGGCTGCGATTTCGACCATGCGCTTATCGCTCATCTCGTGGATAGCATCCGCAAGGTCGGCGGGCTTGGAGTTCTCGTGGTTCGCCACGAACGCGGTTGCCGCCTGCGGTTCTACGTCGGTGGAGAGCACCGCCTCGTCCCAGTCGACGATGAGGGTCTCCTTGGAACGGCGGCGCCACGTGCTGGAGGAGGAGCTGACGCGGGAAACGAACAGTTCGGTCACGCCCCAGTCGCCGTTGCGGCGCTGCTCAATGGCGACGTCCTCAATGACGGCGTCGCCGCTGCCGTCGAGCAGACGCACGCGGCGGTCAAAGAGCTCACCGACGATAAGGGTCTCAGAGTTGCGCTGTTCGAAGCGGCGCAGGTTCACCAGGCCGGTTGAAATGATCTGTGAAGCGTCGATACTTCGCACACGGGTCATGGGCATGAACACGCGTTTCTTGCCGAGTACCTCAACGATGATGCCGACAACAATGGGTTCGCTGCCCTTGGCGGGGCGGGCGCCCGCAATGGACGCGCCCAAGCCGCGTTTGAGCACGACGACATCTCGGAGACGGCCGAGGCGGTCACCGAAAGGGTCAAAAACGTCGAGGCCCAAAAGGCGGGCAATGTAAATCTTGCTGGGGGTGCTGAACTTCGAATTGCTCACCTCTCTAGGGTACGCCCCGCCGCGGGGATTCGCACTTTGAGAAGCCTAATTGAACAGGTGTTCGCTACGCCTGTAGAAGAGCTGACTGCCCACCGGGTCCAGGGTTAGGGCGGGCGGTAGAATAGGAGCCATGACTTCTAACCTGCCGAATATTCCCTCGACCCCGCCTTCTTCGTACTTGGCGTCGCGCCTGGCGCAGGCTCAGGGCAAGCCCCTGCCCGCCGGTGAGGCGATCGCCTCCTTCGTTCGTCACGATGATGCGCTCGCCGCTTTTGATGTGCTCAGCGAACAGGATTACCCGGTCACGGCGCTGTACCTGGTCAATGACGGTATCCGCCAGGTGGAGTACCCGGTGCCGTTGCCGTATGGTCGTATCTTGACTTTTGCAGCGCTTCGAGGTGCAGGATTCGGCGCGTTTTTTTCATTGCTGGTTATGACCTCGACTAATGATTCCTCTGCTATTGAGGCAATAAAGTATGTGCTGCTGTCGGTGGCTATGTTTGTGCTGTGGCAAATGTACGTTCTGCGTCGCTCCCACGGCAGTCGCCACCCGATACGTACTGAATCAATTCCCTCGCGTACCGTGATGTACGCTCTGCCGGAGTACGCTCAGGATGCGCGCCGTGTGCTGGGTGCGCACCCTCGCTTTTCGGCGGCGGTTGCGGCTGCTCGTGCAGCGGCAGCCCCGGAAGCTTCGCAGGCGCGTGCCGCTCAGAGCACCGTCGCGATGAATGGTGCACCGGTTCCGACCGGCGCCCCGAAGGCACCCTCGTACCGTGCGCAGGCTGGTAGCCAGCCGGCACCGAACCAGAACCTTCCCGAGCGTGATACTACTGCGCAGAACGCGATGGCTCAGAGCGCGGCGCAGAACATGCCCGCACCGGTTGCCCCCGCACAGCCCGCTCAGCCTGCTGAACAGGAACCGACCAGCACTGAACAGGCAAGTACTGACCAGGCGACCGCTCAGAAGTCAGATACGCAGAAGCGCCCGGCGCAGCGGTACGGTCTGCGCGTGGACGACCCGGAAGAATACGCGAAGCTGATTCAGCCCAAGCCGCAGCGTCCGACCCCGCGCCCGCAGGGCCTGCACGATAAGCCCTCGCACGATAATTCCTCGCAGGATAAGTCTTCGAAGGACTCCGAATAACCGAACCTGCAACGGCGGTAGCCGCCCGTAGCGGCGGGAAATAAGCCAGGAAACAGGCAGAGATGCAACATAGAAGACACGCGAAAGCCCCTCACCGAACGAATCGGTGAGGGGCTTTCCCTATAAGACGTTACTAACGTAACTGGGGGCTAAGCGTTACTTCGCCAGCTTCGCCATCCACTCCTCAATGCCCTCAACGGTGCGCGGCAGCGCAGCGGAGAGGTTCACGTTGCCGTCCTCGGTGCAGAGCACGTCGTCCTCAAGGCGGATACCGATACCGCGGTACTCCTCGGGGATAGACATGTCCTCTTCCTTGAAGTACAGTGCCGGCTCAATGGTGAAGACCATGCCCGGCTCCAGTTCAGCCCACATGTACAGTTCAGCCTTCGCCTGCGCGCAGTCGTGCACGTCCAGGCCCAGGTGGTGGCTGGTGCCGTGCGGCATCCAGCGGCGGTGCTGACCGCCCTCAATGGTGAGGGAAACCTCGGCAGAAACCGGCAGCAGGCCCCACTCTTCCAGACGGTGAGCCAGAACCTCCATAGCGGCGTCGTGAAGTTCGTGGAACTTACGGCCCGGCTTAGCCACAGCGAATGCGGCGTCAGCAGCCTCCAGCACAGCGTTGTAGACCTTCGCCTGAACCTCGGTGAACTTACCGTTCACGGGGAAGGTGCGGGTCACGTCTGCGGTGTACAGGGTGTCGTCCTCAACGCCTGCGTCCAGCAGCAGCAGCTTGCCGTCATCGACGGTGCCGTTGTTACGGATCCAGTGCAGGATGGTTGCGTTGTTACCGCACGCTGCGATGGTGTCGTAGCCCAGGTCGTTACCGTCGGTACGTGCCACGGAGAAGAACGCAGTCTCAACGACGCGCTCACCGCGGTGGTGCTCCTTAGCCTTCGGCAGTTCACGAATGACCTCTTCGAAGCCCTTGACGGTCATGTCAACGGAACGCTGCAGGTTCTCAACCTCGATAGCGTCCTTAATCAGGCGAGCCTCGGAGAGCGCCACAGCCAGCTCGGAGTCCAGCTTGTCAGCCTGCTCCAGCTCCACGCCGGTGTTGTAGCGGGAGGTGTCAACCAGCGCGTCAACAGCCGGGTCAACGTTGCGGACCAGGCGGATGTTCACGCCGCCCAGGCCCTGGTTGCCGGCGTTCTTAGTGATAGCAACCTCAAGCTCGGACAGGTCGCGGGTACGCAGACCGTAACGCTCGGAGAATTCCTTCAGGGTGGGGCGGGGGCCAACCCAGAACTCGCCGTAGCGTGCATCCGCGTAGAACTCTGCGGTGTCGCGGCCAGCCAGCGGACGGAAGTACAGGGTCACCTCGTGGTTGGAGCCGTTGTCGCCGGTACCCTCTTCGACGGGCTCGAAGATCAGCACGGCGTCGGGCTCGTGATCGATGCCCAGACCGGTCTGGTGCGCAAATGCCGAGTGGGGGCGGAAGCGGTAGTCGCAGTCGTTGGAGCGGACCTTCAGCGGGCCTGCGGGCAGGACGAGGCGCTCGCCGGGGAACGCCTTGGAGATTTTGGCGCGGCGCTCAGCGGCGTAGTCTGCTACGGGCTCGCGGGTGTAGCCGTCATCTTCGGCAGGTGCCCAGTTTGCGGCAATGAATTCGGTGAACGCAGATGCCTTAGGGGTGCTGCGGTGGTCAGTCTTCTGAGCTTCGGTGCTCTTCTCGTTGTTCTCAGTCATGGGTTAATCATATCGCCTTCACCACAGGTGGGCAGGTGTTTTAGCGCTTTTGACCATAAGAGAGGGCGCGGTGGAGCAGAATATATCTTTGACCTGCGACCGGGTACCTGATATTGCACCGCCGATATTGGTAGGGTTGAATCAGAAGAGTAGATGACATGCCTTAAACCCCGCTGAGGTGGCGACGAACTAGCAGGGGCGGGGAAGGAGAGAATATGACGCAGACAGAACACCGAAATAGTGCACCTAATGCGCAGCAGGCACCGCAGCCCGCTGAATCGGGTGCGCCTGAAAATCTGAACCGTGACGGGCGTTACGATCTGCATATTCACTCCGCTATTTCTGACGGCACGCAGAGCCTGACCGAGCTGGTGCCGCTGATTGCTCGCACCGGGTTGGCTGGGTTTGCGCTGACTGATCACGATACGACGGCTGGTTGGGCGCAGGCGGCTCAGCTGGCGGGTGAGTACGGTCTGGATTTTCTGCCGGGTGCCGAGTTCTCCTGCCGTTACCGGTACACCGACGGTGAGGGCCGTGCACGCACGAAGACTATTCATCTGCTCGCTTATGGTTTTGACCCGGTGGGTTCGGAGTTGGCGCGCCGTGTGGAGGCGATTCGCGCCAGCCGTGAGAGCCGTGCACAGGCTATTGTGGGCCGTCTTGCCGCCGACTACCCGCTGACCTGGGATGACGTGTTGGCGCAGGTGGGGGAGGGGAACACGGCGGTGGGCCGCCCCCATATTGCTGATGCGCTGGTTGCTGCCGGTGTGGTTGCTGATCGTTCTGAGGCTTTTGCGAAGCTGCTGTACACGGGCAGCCCCTACTATGTGCCGCAGGATGCGCTGGACCCGTTGGAGGCGGTGCGTCTGGTGCGTGAGGCTGGGGGTGTGCCGGTGATTGCGCATCCGATGAGTACGATGCGTGGACCCGCGTTGAGCCTGGAGTACCTGGGTTTGATGGTGGATGCTGGCCTGGCGGGCGTGGAGGTGTATCACCGTGAGAACTCCCCGGAGGACCGGGCGCGTCTGCTGGAGTTCATTGAGCGTCAGCGTGCGGCGGGCCGTGAGGTGCTGGTGACGGGTTCGAGTGATTATCACGGCGCGGGCAAGCCGAACCTGCTGGGTGAGAATACGACGGATGCGGTGACGGTGGCGCGTATCCGCGAGCAGTTGGCGGCCCAGTAGTAAGACCCAGTAGTAAGACGAAAGAGTGTGGGGCGGATTCCCGGTCAAGGAACCCGCCCCCATTCTTTTGTTTTCACCCCATTGCATGTTCTTTAAATCTCTACCTGAAGGTTAGGATTTTTGATACGCTGAGAACGTTCTACTCATGAGGGTGCACAAAGATTGTGCCCCTGCCCTGTTTGTGAAGGAGCTATGATGCTTCGACAATTATTCACCCGCTCCACGAAGCGGGCTATCCAGGCTGGCGGCACGGTACTGTTGGCTGGTGCCATGGTGTGCGGTAGTGTTCCGGCGTATGCCACCGGGCATTTGAAGCCTCACGAGGTGACCCCTATTGTGCAACCGGACGAACCGGCAGTGACCTGTAACGACCGCGCAGAATATGAGTATTATCGGCAAGATGGCGAGTTGGGGCGTCGCGTTATCTTTAGTTGGGCACAGTGTGTTGGTCTGATTTCTGAGCGTCAGAAGTACCAAATGGTCAAGAAAGATAGTGTTATTTCTCGCGGCCAGTTTGTGGAGTATCTATACCGTCTGTCAGGTTCTCCTGAGGTGAAGAATCTTCCGGCTCAGTCTCCGTATGGTGATATTAAGACTGATGATCCGCGTTTTCCCGTGGTGATGTGGGCTCGTCAGCGGGGCATTACCTGGGGTTGGAGTGATGGAAATTTCCATTACGATACCCCTGCTAGTGAGGCTGCTACTGCCTTGATGGTGTATCGATTGGCGGGTAGTCCAAACGTAACGGTAGAAGTAGACGATCCTAATGCCTATTTCCTATATACTCCTTGGAAGGAAAAATGGCCGAATATGCCCTATAATTCGGAGCTTCATAAGGCATACACCTGGTTATACTATGGTCTTCAGAATCCAAATAATAAAGATTCTGTCGAGAACGTATCGTATCGACAGCATGGTATCGTATCACCTAATGATGAATTTGAGTGGTTGACTTACGCTACGTATGAGCAGGCCTTTGAAGTGATTCGTCTGGCAGATAAATCTTTCAAATTTAAATAAGAAACGTATCCCCGCTTATGTATCAATACATAAGCGGGGATATGTTTATGAATTTATTCCACAACTATATATTCTTTTTTATTGGAAGTTCCCACTGGAGTCTCAGTAGATTTATAGACATACTGATTAATTTCAATCTTGTAGGGTGGGTTCAGGGAATTTTTAATAGAAAACTTCCATTTATCGTTCAGAACCTTGGGTTTAGGTTTGTTATTGTCTTTGTAGTCCGTGTGGCATTCGTCGTATGCGTTTGCTCCAATAATATTCAAACGCCTAACACTACCTTCAAGATAGAAGCCCCACAGTGAAGCGAGGATTCTTTCTAGGGGTACTTCTTGGCTTGGCCCGTAGGGGTTGTCTGAGCGTACTCCCGTGAAAGTGCAGTCGCTAGCCCACGAGCTGATATACCAGTTCGCTGCCTCGTGATTACTTGCTGTGCCTGAGACTGCGTCATGCCAGCTGGAGGATTCACCGATACAGCCCTCATATTTATATAACACTCTTTTACTTTCGTATCATTACATGTTCCCTAAATCTCTACCTGAAGGTTAGGATTTTTGATACGCTGAGAACGTTCTACTCATTGGGGTGCACAAAGATTGTGCCCCCTACCCTGTTCGTGAAGGAGCTATGGTGCTTCGACAATTATTCACCCGTCCCACGAAGCGGGCTATCCAGGCTGGTGGCACGGTACTGCTGGCTGGCGCCATGGTGTGCGGTAGCATGCCAGCATATTCTCTTGGTGTTCTGAAACCTCGCCAAGTGACCCCTATTGTGCAGCCCAATGAACCGGCGGTGACCTGTAACGACCGCGCAATCTACGAATATAAGTACCTTCCGAATGCTTATGTGACTTACAGTCGCAAGATTATCTACGACTGGGCTGAGTGCGTTGGTCTAATTTCTGAATACCAGAAGTATCAGCTAATCGAAGAAAACACCGTAATTTCCCGTGGCCAGTTTGTGGAGTATTTATATCGCCTGTCGGGTTCTCCTGAGGTGAAGAATCTTCCGGCTCAGTCTCCTTATGGTGATATTAAGACTGATGATCCGCGTTTTCCTGTAGTGATGTGGGCTCGTCAGCGGGGCATTACCTGGGGTTGGAGTGATGGGAATTTCCATTACGATGCCCCCGCGAATGAAACGACGACAGTAATCATGGCATACCGCCTAGCTGGTAGTCCGGCGGTCAAGCTACCCGATATGAATCCTCCGAATGAGGAAGAGCCCTGGACCAAGCGGAACCCCAACCTTCCTTACGGCTCAGAGTTGCATCGGGCCTATGTTTGGTTGAAATACACTGGAGCCGGCTCTGATAAGAAGTACACTGGCTTCCACGAATCGATTAGACACCATGACGTAGCGAGCATGGACTATGAAGGTCGACGAGTGAGCCAATGGACTTTCCAAGCAACATATGAACAGGCTTTTGAAGTATTGCGCATGGCAGATACTCGAGGTGCATTCTAAAAACATTTATAAAGAGAAGGCACCTTAGAACAGAACACTAGGGCAACACAAAAGAGTGCGGGGCGGGTTCCTTATCGGGAACCCGCCCCACACTCTTAACACGTGCTCTCACGAACGCGCAGACAAGACAGCCTAGACGCTCTCACGCGACGCATGATGCTGCAACACCGCACCCGCAGCAACCGCATCCCGCTGAGCCCGTGCCGCACGAGCCTTAGCCCGCGCCTGATGCTGACGCTGACGACGCAACTCATCACGACCATCAATACGCATCTTCTTATCCACCGCATCCATCGACCGGTGACGCACAAACCGGCAGGACGCACCCTCAACCGGCTGCGTAGTCTCCGTGAGCGTATCCAACACAGCCTTCAACGCATGACGGCTCGCCGCCGTCAACGCATCACGACTCGTACCGCCACGAACACCCACCGTACGCTTCGGCGTGAACAACACACTCGCCCCACGCGGAACACCACGATACTCAGCGAACGACACCGGATCCACGCCCAGACGCTTAGCCATCACCTCAATAGCCGGCGGATTCTGATCCACGCACACGAACTTACGACCCAGCTGAGCCGCCGCCGCACCCGTAGAACCAGAACCAGCGAAGAAATCCAACACCCAATCACCCGGGCGGGAACTCGCCGCAATCATACGACGCAACAAACCCGTAGGCTTCTGCGTAGGATACCCCGTCTTCTCCTTACCCGTCGGCGACACAATAGTATGCCACCACACATCAGTAGGGAGCTTACCGCGAGAAGCCTTCTCCTCAGTCACCAAACCGGGAGCCATATACGGTTCACGATCAACCTCCGCAGTATTGAAGTAATAGCTGCGGTGATCCTTCGCGTACACCAAAATATTGTCGTGCTTCGTCGGCCAGCGGCGCGTAGACTTCGCGCCGTAGTCATAAGCCCAAATCAGCTCATTAATGAAGTTCTCACGACCAAAAATCATGTCGCACATAATCTTCACATAATGAACCTCACGCCAATCCAGGTGCAGGTACAGGGTGCCGTCCTGCGCGAGCAGACGATGCGCCTGCTCAATACGCGGCGCTAGGAACGCCCAATAATCCTCGAACGAGTCGTTATAGCTCGCCAGAGTCTGCAGGGTGCTCGAATAGCTCTTGCCCTTAAAGCCGGTGCGGTCACCCTTCTCAGAAGCCTCCGCGCTCAACGTGCGGCGCGTCTGCTTCTTACCCGTATTGAACGGCGGGTCAATATAAATCACGGTGAACGCACCATCGGGCAGCTCACGCAGATACTCCAGGTTATCTGCCTGCACCAGCAGCGACGGGCCCTGCGGATCGAAAACCGTCGAATCCGTGCGGGGCGACTCAGCGGCAGGGGAGGGCGCGGCGGGCGCCGGGGATGCTGAAATACCCAACCCCGGCCCTAGCCTTCAGAACCAGCACGGTCAGCGCCACGGCCCTTACCGCGAGAACCCTCAGCACGCGAGCCCTCAGAGCGGCGGCGGGTACGGCGGCGACCCTCACCCTCCACGGGCTGACCCTCAACGCGGCGGGTACGGCGACGCTGACGAGGTGCACGCTCAGAACGCTCCGAAGAACGCTCAGAAGAACGTTCGGTACGCTCGGATGCGCCCTGCTCGTTACGCTCGGAACGCTCAGTGCGCTTGCGGCCCTCGGAGCGGCTACGGCGCTCGCCGCGGCCCTCACCGGAACGACCCTCACGGCCACCGTCGCGGCCACCGCGAG
>ERZ773028.41-NODE-41-length-123168-cov-7.210189_pt1 | contig 123168 bp, 96 predicted proteins | sample MGYA00511123_ERZ773028 | MGnify/ENA primary metagenome ERZ773028 (study PRJEB29015, sample SAMEA2738134) | human oral metagenome | biome: human oral; feature: human-associated habitat; material: saliva | place: China | collected 2206 ... | reverse complement strand
CAATTCTTCGTAGATTCCAAGCCGATAGCCGTATGCAGGGTTGCCAGAGGGAAGCGTTGCAAGATGGGGCGAATGGGAGATTTCTCACAAGCACCGGATTTCGGCTTCTGTGCATCTCAAAATATGTATTACTTTGGCTATAAACTCAATGCACTCTGTGGGTTAAGTGGGGTGATACACTCCTATGACTTGTCAAAGGCCAGCGTGCATGACCTCAATTATATGAAAGATGTCAAGCTGGTCTATCATGACTGTAACATCTATGGCGACAAGGGATATATAGGGGCTGATGTTCAACTCGATCTTTTCCAAACGGCTCACATTAGATTGGAATGTCCATATAGGCTGAACCAAAAGAATTGGAAACCAAAATTAATCCCTTTTGCCAAAGCCAGAAAAAGGATTGAAACTCTCTTCTCACAACTCACAGATCAATTTTTGGTTATCAGGAATTATGCGAAAATAACAAATGGTCTGTTTGCCCGAATAATCGGGAAAATTAGTGCGCTGACCATATTACAATATGTCAACTTTATTAATAACAAACCCATCGGAAGAATTAAATACGCACTAAATTAATTCCGCCAACGGGTAATGAAAGAATAACACTACGTAGAAAGGAATTAAAAGAGTAGTCCATACTCTTTTAACTACATCGATGTTAAAGAGGAGCGCAGTGGGGGATGTCACGCACAAAGAATGCTGCCAATGGGGCAGTGATGCGTACTGCTGTGATAGGACTGTTGAAAGCTGATGTAGCACAGGTTGCTGAAGATGTATGCAAGCTGACCCATTTTGACCCTCGTTGCGTGGGATCATGTGTTATTGTCTCTGAAATCATCAACCATCTGATATGGCAAGGCGAGCAACTCTCCTATTCACAAATCATCGCTATCGGCAACCAATATGATAAAAGCATAGCAGAATATGTTGCCAAAGCATACTATAATGGCATTGACGGCCTGGAACTTGACGAACCGTCAAGCATAGGCTATACACTGAAAGCCTTAGGTGCAGCCTTATGGTGCCTGTTCCATGCCCATAATCTTGAAGAAGGACTGTTAGCGGTTGTTAGCGAGGCTGGTGATGCAGACACTAACGCTGCCGTAGCTTGCGCTGTGTTGGGGGCCAAATTTGGGTATAATACCATTCCCCAGAAGTACATTGATGGATTGAGGAAGCAAGAATACTTAGCAAGAGTGGCAGACGACCTGATAGCAATATTTTCATAGCTAAACGAAGATACATCTTATATCTTCAATCCCCGTGATGGGCGGATGTCCCATCTTTTCTTTCTTAATCTTTTCGTATTCTGAAAAGTTGTTGACCACGTTCTGCACCTCTAATCTCCCTTTGGTATGGTCGTCTTCCGTGAGGAAGGGATGGGACAATACAGACAATGTATCGGCAGCATGTTGTCTGTTGGTGTCTGTATGAAAAAATCATTGACAGCACAGGCCTGTTCGAATGTGAATTGTCTGGTAAGTGGTTCCTTGGCAAAGTCGATGACGGTTTTCAGAGCCTTGCGACATACAGCATCCAACAAGTCTATTGCCTTCTGAAAAGCGGATATAAGGCTGGCTATGATGCAATTCTTCCGCGAGAGAGCTGCCTCATACGAGTACTTATCTTTTTTTGACTTCTTCAACAGTCTGTTGAAAAGTGCAATAGATCTTCCTATTGTTGAAAAATACACCTTTTCTTATGGCTGAAGATTTCTGACTATGCCTGAATTAAGGTGTGGCTGTCTGCAACGTGCGATGGGGTACGATGGCTGCCTGCTGTCTGTAATCTGCCGGCAATCCTCTGCAGTATGCTTCCCTGCTTGCAAGTATGGAAGCAGTAACGGTCATTCTGCCTGTTGTGCTGTGGCTGCAGTCTGTCATGCTTGTTCCAGGGTGGTCTGTCGTGCGGGCGTTCTGGGTGAATGGCGTTTTCTGTTGTTTCAACGGGGCGACGGCAGTCCTTTCCGTTCGTTCTCCCACACCTGTATAAGAAGGTTTGTCCAGGTGGATTCCCGCCATGTCCGAAATGAGCAAAACATTGTCCGTTTTGTGCTTGCACCGCACTTGAAAGTCTATTAATTTTGCCGCATCAAACACGACAGGTACTGCCGGACAGGCTGTTCCCATGTGAACGGTGCCGCCTGTGCCGGCCTGTTGATCTTATCCTCAGAAGACTGGAGAGGTGTTGTCGGAACCCGCTGCCTGTGGGACTTTCTCCGGCAGAAAACTCCCTGCATGGCGTACAATAATTTATAACTAAAAACCAATATGATTTACAAAAGCAATTTTACAATGCGCTTGTTCTGTATGGTTTTCCTTGTCTTTTTTGTCACGGTGTCTTCCGTCGCACAGAATGTCAGGAGGGTGACCGGTACGGTGACAGACGATAAGGGGGAGACCCTTATCGGGGCAACAGTAAAGGAAAGAACCCATGGGGCAGGAACCGTCACCGACCTTGACGGACGTTTTTCCCTTGATGTGGACGGGCGCGTCTCCGAGCTTCAGATTTCCTACGTCGGCTACAAGACGAAGACGGTGAAGATTTCTTCCGGCGGACCGCTTGCCGTCACGCTTGAATCGGACGAACACATTCTGCAGGAGGCAGTCGTCATCGGCTATGGCGTACAGCGTAAGAGCGACCTGACCGGTTCTGTGTCGAGTGTGAACAGCAAGGATTTCAACCAGGGTGTTGTCAATTCGCCCGAGGCACTTGTCAACGGCAAGGTGAGCGGTGTGCAGATTATCAGCAGCGGCGGTTCTCCGTCGGCCGGCAGTACGATCCGCATCCGTGGCGGTGCATCGCTCAATGCGTCCAACGACCCGCTGATTGTCCTCGACGGCATGCCCATGGAGGTCGGCGGGTCGGTTTCCGGCAGCGGAAACTTCCTGAGTCTCATCAATCCGAACGACATCGAGAGCATGACCATCCTCAAGGATGCGTCCTCGACGGCCATCTACGGATCGCGTGCCTCCAACGGTGTCATCATCATCACCACCAAGAAGGGCACCAGTTCCGTCCGTCCGAAGATCACGTTCTCCTCGACGAACGCTCTCCAGACTCCCACCCGGACGGCTGACATGATTACACGTGAAGAGCTGTACCGTCTGGTGCGCACTTACGGCAATGACAGCCAGAAGTCGCTGCTCAACGACGGTGTCGACACCGACTGGAACAAAGAAATATTCCATACCGCTTTCGGAACGGACAACAACCTCGGCATCTCCGGCAGGGCTGGTGCGATACCTTACCGTCTGTCTTTCGGTGCGAGCGGCCAGAACGGTATTCTGCGGACCGACAACGTGACCCGCTACACCGGCAGCATCACGCTCACTTCCATGCTCCTGGATAACCGCCTCAAGCTGAACATCAATCTGAAAGGCACTTGCAGCGACAACCGTTTTGCCAATACGGAGGCCATCTGGAGCAGTGCCACGCACAATCCCTGCTCGCCTGTGTATTCCGGCAGCGATGCTTTCCTCGGCTACTATGAGGCGGCCGATGCCAACGGCGTCCCGGTCAACGGTGCCACGGGGAATCCGGCCGGACTGCTTGACAACTATCACTCCACGAGCAAAGTCTACCGTGTCATCGGCAGCTTCGATGCGGACTACAGCTTCCGTTTCCTGCCGGGACTCCATGCCCACCTTACGCTCGGCTATGACGGGTCGCGCGGCCGGGGACACGTCTATGTGCCACACGAAGCCTACCAGTATTACAACACAGGAGGCCGCAACTACAGCTACGGTCCGCAGCGGAACAGCAACCGGCTCTTTACATTCTATCTCGATTATGGCAGATACTTCGACCGCATCAAGAGCAACATCGAGGTCACGGCCGGTTACGATTACCAGGCATGGAAATACACCAATGCCGCCTACACCGAGCTGAACGACAGAGAGCCGGCAGAGGTGCAGTCGGCATCTGCTGCCGACGACCAGCGTCATGTGCTGCTTTCCTACTATGCCCGCCTGAACTACAGCTTCAACGGCAGGTATCTGCTTACGGCCAGTCTGCGCCGTGACGGTTCGTCACGCTTCGGCAGGGGGAGCCGATGGGGTTCCTTCCCGTCTGTCGCCCTGGGCTGGCGTATGTCGGAGGAAGATTTCTTCAAGCCGCTGAAGCCGGTTTTCAGCACGTTGAAGCTGCGTGCCAGCTATGGCGTGACCGGACAGCAGGACGGTATTGCCAACTACGGCTATCAGCCCCTGTACACGCTCAGCCAGGCCGGCGCCTGCTATATGTTCGGCGGCCGGCCCGTTGCCACTTACCGTCCGTCGGCCTACAACAGCGGGCTGAAGTGGGAGACGACGAAAGCATGGAACTGGGGACTTGACTTCGGATTTCTCGGCGACCGGATCACAGGTTCGATAGACTGTTACTACCGCCGGACCGAAGACCTGCTGGCTACCGTTCCTGTTGCCGCCGGCACCAACTTCAACAAGCAGATGCTGAGCAACGTGGGGAATATCACGGGCAAAGGTGTGGAAATCTCCCTGTCTGCGATGCCTGTGCAGACAGACAGCTGGGAGTGGAGTCTCAGCGGCAACGCCACATGGCAGAGCAACAAGATCACGAACCTCCGTCTCAATGCCCGTTCGGCATCGCCCCACACACCGGCGGGTGCCATCGACTCGCATTATGTACAGGTGCTGTCAGAGGGGTATGCACCTTATAGTTACTACGTCTACAAGCAGATTTATGACGAGAGGACAGGACTGCCGATAGAAGGACTCTATGCCGACCTTAACGGCGACGGAAAGGTAGACTCGAAGGACCTGTACCATCACCATTCGCCGTCGGCCGACTGGCTCTTCGGTTTCTCCACGTCAGTGCGCTGGAAGCGGCTCACATTGAGCACATCGCTCCGTGCCAGTATCGGCAATTACCTCTACAACGGAATGGCCATGAACACGGGAGCCTGGGAAACAATGTCGTACAACAGCTACCAGCTCAACCGCCTCCACGCCAGCTATCTAGATACACACTTCCGGAAACGGCAGTATGAGAGCGACTTCTATGTCGAGAACGCCTCGTTCCTGAAGATGGACAACGTGCAGCTGTCGTACAACTTCGGGAAGATTGCGAAGTGGTGCTCGCTCAACGCATCATTCATGGTGCAGAACGTGTTTACCCTCACCGGCTATACCGGAGTAGATCCCGAATGCCAGGGCGGCATAGACATGAGTGTGTATCCGCGTCCCCGTATCTATTCTCTGACCATTGGACTTGATTTCTAAAACACCGAAAACAATGAATACAAAACATATCATTATCATCGCCTTGGCCATGTGCGGCCTGCACTCCTGTACGGCCGACCTCGACCAGAGCCCTCACACCGACAGTCAGTCGACGGCCGCTGCCGTCTACAGTACGGAAGAAGGCTACAGACAGGCTCTCGCCAAGCTGTATGCCTCGTTTGTCATCACCGGACAGGAACAGGGCGGCGGCAATGCCGATCTGGCAAGCAACAGCGGTTATGACTTCCTCCGCGGTTACTTCAACCTTCAGGAAGCTCCGACCGACGAGATGGCCGCCACATGGCTCTCGGGCGACAAGATCGAGGGGCTGACCTATATGACGTGGGATGCCAGCGACCCCTGGGTGGCAGACACTTACTATCGTGCGTACTACACCATCGCACTGTGCAACGAGTTCCTGCGGCACGACACGGAAGCGGCTGCCGCCGGCAACGCCCATCTGAAGGCCTACCGTGCAGAGGCCCGCTTCCTGCGTGCGCTGTCCTACTACTACGTGCTCGACCTTTTCGGCAAAGGTCCTTTCGTCGATGAGACGATGGGTGTCGGCTCTTACACGCCCGGGTGTTACAGCAACAGACAGCTGTTTGCCTACATAGAGCGAGAGCTGAAGGACATTGCTGCCGACGGACTGTCCGACCCCGGAAACTGTGAATACGGCCGCGCCTCAAAGGCCGCTGCCTGGGCATTGCTGGCGAAGCTGTATCTCAACGCCGAGGTGTACGGTGCCGGTACGCACTACACAGACTGCATTACCTGCTGCAAGAAAATCGTCAGTGCCGGCTTTTCCCTTGAGCAGGATTACGGCAAACTGTTCAATGCCGACAATGACAAGCGTACCAACGAGATTATCTTCCCGCTTGTCGTCGATGCCGTCCACACGGTCTCCTGGGGTGCCACGACCTATATCGTCTGTGGCGAATGCGGCAACACCAGCACCCAGAATCCTGCCCGCTATGGACTGACGAACGGATGGGGTATGTTCCGTGTGCGGGGTGAACTGCCGCAGCTTTTCGCAGGCAGGGAGAAGACCGACCGGCGGTACAGGTTCTATACCGACGGTCAGGAGCAATGGCTCGGAAAGGGCATCGACAACCAGTCGGAAGGTTATTTCGGCGAGAAATACTCCAATCTTACCGATGCAGGCGAGCCTGCCAGCAACACGGGAGCGGCAGGGTGCAGCATTGATTATCCTGTGTTTCGCCTGGCGGATGTGTACCTCATGCTTGCCGAGAGCGTCCTGCGGGGCGGACAGGGCGCATCGCTGGGCGAAGCTCTGCAGTATGTCAACCGTGTACGGGAACGTGCTTCCGGCAGCACCGGAGACGACATCACCGCCGCACAGCTCACACTGAAGTTCATCCTTGACGAACGCGGACGCGAACTCTACTGGGAGTGTACACGCCGCACGGACCTCATACGGTACGGACTGTTCACGGGCGGCGGCTATAAGTGGCAGTGGAAAGGCGGCGTGGCAGACGGACGTGCCACCGACGGCCGGTACAACGTCTATCCGATTCCCACAGCCGAGCTGTCGGCCAATCCCAATTTATCCAACGAAAACTATTAACTTCTGACAAGTCATGAACAAGACAAAATATTTTTTACTATCTTTGCTGGCCGTACTGTCGCTTGCCGCATGCAGTACGGACGGCGACCTGATCACCGCCGGCGGTGTCCCGGCGGTTGAGCTGAGCAGCTCCGGCGATGTCGTCCTCGACAGGAACAACACTTCAGGCCTGGCGCTGACGCTCTACTGGACGGACAATTCAAGGCTGACGACCACCGACGGACGTGTGCAGACACCGGTGAATGCGACGGCGAACACGCTGCAGTTCTCGGCCACGGAGGATTTCTCTTCGCCGATAGAGGTCCTCACCGATGCCGGGACCACGTCTCTGCAATATACGGCCGAAAGCCTCAATGCCCTTGCCGGGCGGCTGGACCTGGCCGGAGACGCGGCCTCGATGCTGTACATACGGATGAAGTCGGTGCTGGCAGACAATCTGGCGCCCGCATACAGCAATGTCTGCCGGCTGCAGGTTACGCCGTACCGTATCGACATGAGCCGGGCCTCCATCCTCGCTTCCGACCGCACAGACACCGGCAAAACCCTCTGTTCGCCTGAATCTAACGGCATCTACAGCGGTTTCATGGGTGTCGCCGGGTGGTACAACTGGTGGCTACAGGAAGGCAACGGCATCCTCTGGGGCAACGACAGCGGCGGCAAGGCGTTTGCGGCAAGCAGCGGCGAACAGCATTGGAACTTCTGGTTCCCGGGACCGTCAGGCTGTTACTACACGGTCGTGAACACCCTGCGCCAGGAGTGGAGTGCGCTGTACATTCCCTCGCTCTCTGTCAGTGGAGACATCCGGGGAGAAATGACCTATGACCGGCAGAACAACAGATGGACACTGTCTTTCAGGGCGGCATCTGCCGGAACGGCTGTCATCCGCATCAGCGGCACCGGACGGCAGTACGACGTTTCCACCGGTACCGACGACGGGGCTGCCGCCGGCACAGCCGTGGCATTCGGGATGGAGAACGGGAAGATTACGTTCGGATCCGTACCGAAGGACATCACGGTCAACGTTCCCTCTGCCGGCGAGATGGTGCTGTCACTGGACCTTTCCGACCCTTCCGGATGGACCTGCACGGCGGGCAAGGGCAGCACTTCGGAAGAAGTCCCGGGAAAGCTGTACATCCTCGGCAACGACGACCTGTGGGACTACACGGAATATCTTACACTGTACGACGAGGAGCATCTCTGCTATGCCGCAGCGGTCAACTTCAATTCCTCATGGGGTTATTACTTCTCGAAGGCTTATCAGGACTGGACGGAAATCAATCAGGATCCCGCCACGGAGGAGAAGAAACTCACCACGAAAGGCCGGAACATTCCCCAGCCCGGCAAAGGACTGTATGTAGTATGCGCCTCGCTCGGATGGATGAACTACTGGTACCCGATGGACGAGGCTGTCACGGAAGTCGCGTATGCCGGCTTCAACGACAGCTGGGAACCGGTCGGCATGAAGGCCGTCGAGGGCCGTCCGGGTGTGTACACCGCAACCGTTGCCGCGACGGCCGGCACGCCGTGGGGCGTACAGATACTCCTCAACGGTTCCTGGACGCACTTCTTCGGCACGCAGGGTGACGGCACACTCCGCTGGGGCAGGAAAGGGACCGGTGCGCCGAAGGGATGGAAGACCGGGAAGAACTATACCTTCACGGTCGATCTCTGCAAAGGCACTTATACATTAACTGAACAATAAACAACATCCTTATACAACTATAAAATGAAGAAGAAGTTTTTTAATATGATTGCCCTGCTGCTGTTCATCACAGGCGTGCAGGCATCCTGCAACAAAGAAGACAGTCCCGTAACCTCCCCCCGGCAGCCGGAACAGACACCGGCCGCAGCCGGCACGTTCGCCAGAGGTGCGGACGTAAGCTGGGTGACCCAGATGGAGAGCGAAGGACTGACCTTCACCGACAGGAACGGTGTGCCGACAGAGCTGATGGCACTGCTCAAGAAAGACTGTCATGTCGATGCTGTCCGTCTCCGTGTATGGGTCAACCCGGCATCGGGCTGGAACAACGCCGACGATGTGCTGGTGAAGGCGCGCCGGGCTGCGGCACTGGGGCTGAGGGTCATGATCGACTTCCATTTCAGTGACAGCTGGGCTGATCCGGGACAGCAGACCGTTCCGGCAGCGTGGGCAGGCTACGACCTCCCGCAGATGAAGACGGCGGTGGCCGCCCATGTCACGTCGGTGCTGACGAAACTTAAGTCGTTCGGCATCACCCCTGAATGGGTACAGGTAGGCAACGAGACCCGCACGGGCATGCTGTGGCCGCTGGGCAGCATTGACAAGGGCGGCAACTATGCCGAACTGTCCAATGCGGGCTACGATGCGGTAAAGGCCGTATTCCCCGGGGCCAAGGTGATTGTCCACATTGACTGTGGAGACAACCTGGCATTCTATACCCGTGTCTTCGACTATATGCGGCAGTACGGCGGGAAGTACGATGTCATCGGTATGTCGCTCTATCCCGAAAAGGGAAAGGGTGCCGTCTATGCAGACAAATGTGTAGACAATATCAAGACGCTGTATGCCACCTATGGAAAACCGGTGATGGTCTGCGAGATAGGAATGGACTACGACAATGCCGAGGAGTGCCGCGACTGCATCGCTTCGGTCATCCGCAAAGGAAAGGCCACAGGACATCTTGAAGGGGTCTTCTACTGGGAGCCGGAAGCACCTGCCGGTTATAACAAAGGCTACAACAAGGGCTGTTTCGTCAATGGGACACCGACAGTGGCACTGGACGCCTACGCCGAATAGTACGGCGGAGAGAACAGCTGGAAGGAGGGTGTGTCAAAGGTCTATATGGTATGTGACACACTTTCCTGCTGCTGTCGCCATGTCTTCCGGACGCTGCGCTTCCGGCATTAGTTATCCGTGTTGTATGCGTCTGATATACAGTCGTTTATAAACCGCCTTGAAAAAGGTGCCTGATTGCCTTGCAAGTAGGCCTCGATTGAAGCCCAAGTAGGCCTTGATTGACGTGCAAGTAGGCCTTGATTGAAAATCAGGCAGGCCTTGGTTGTCGGGAAAGTGTTTTTTCAGTAAATTTGCAGATGTCTGGCCGTATCGGCAGGACAGGCACAGAGCCGTCCGCCTTCCGGCTGCAGTCTTTTGGTATGACAAAGATGTTCAGATTTTCGAGACGAGGCACGGCCCTGCTGGTGCTCATCCTCCTGATGACGGGCCGCATGGCAGCCCAGACACCGCACTTCGCCCGGTTTTTCAATGTTTCTCTGCCTTATGCGGCGAACGAGGTGGAACAGGTGTGGCAGGACCGCCAGGGGATGGTCTGGCTCATCACGAGGCAGGGCGTGTTCACCTACGACGGTTACAGCACCCGGAAGATCACCGGCGGCAGCTTCTGGACTGCTGCCGCATTGAACCGCGACATCCTTATACTGGGCGGTGACGACGGACTCCGGTTTCTCGACATCAGAACCGAACGGCTCTGCAACCCTCTGGGCAATGTCCCGCAGACGGGCGAGATACGTGTCGTCGTCATGTCGGGAGGAGTCCTCTATGCAGGGACGAAGTCGAACGGTCTCTTCAGCTTCGACACCCGGCGCCGGCTGTGGCAGCGGTATATGGTTCCGGGCGGCAAGGACAATATCATCTACGCCATCCGGCCTGTCGGCAACGGCGTGTACATAGGCCATCTGAAGGGACTCTCTTTCATGGACGGCAGGGGAAACATAAGGGACACAGGCATACACGACAATGTCTACAGCATCGATATAGACCGGAGACGCAGGTGTCTGTGGGTCGGCACGGAGCATGGTCTCCTGCACCGCAGTCTGGTGAGCGGAAAGACGGCCCGTGCCCTGTCGGGCAGTACGTGCAACCATCCCCTTGTCCTGCCTGACGGCAACCTGCTCGTCGCTTCTGAATACGGCATGCTGGTGTTCAACCCGGAAAGCGGAAGCAGACGGACGGTGAGCCATGATGTGTCGTCGCCTCTGTACAGTCTGCCCAGCAACCGTATCAACAGCTTCTTCCGCGATCGTCGGGGCAATATATGGATCTCCACCGACCGCGGGGCGGCTTTCGCCCGGCAGGCGGATCCTTTCGAGTACACCCGCATTGTCGACATGACCCGCTCGAACGAGGGAAACACCTTCACGAACGTTCTCGAGACGGCTGACGGGGAGAAGTGGCTCGGAGGAGAGAACGGAATCCTGCACGTCACGGGGCGGGGCTGCAGATGGTTCAGGGTCGGCAGCGGACTGAAGAAGAACATGATACGCCATATCTATGAAGACCGTGACCATGACATCTGGATTGCCACGGATGCGAGTATAGCCAGGTACGACCGGCAGGCGGACCGGTTCGACTATTTCACCCTCATCGGCAGCGACGGACGGAATTCGGACTGGGCCTATGCCCTCTACGAAGACGACCGGCGGAGGCTGTGGGTGGCCACCTACATGGGCGGACTGTACGTCGTCGACAAGAAGGCGCTGCTGCGGAGCGGCGGGACTTACCGGATGCCGCGGTCGCCCTTCGGGAAGGATGCCGAGCTGGTAAGCACGGCCTATCGGCTTGTTCCGGACGGCAGCGGACACCTGTGGACCTATACCGGCAAGGGACTGGTGTCCATAGACACACGCAGTTTCCGCGTGTCGCTCAGGCGGAAGATGTTTCTTGACGGCATGACGGTGGCAAGAGGCTCTGTATGGATTGACGTGCAGGGCCGTCTTTACAGATACGAGATGGCATCGGGCAGGTACACCGATACCGGGTTCAGCGTGGATGACGGCATGATTTATGCCTTCGTGAACGAGAACGCCCGGGTATGGATGTCGACGTCAGAAGGACTTTTCTACATCGACCTGCACGACAATACGGTCCATTCTTCAGGCAAGCCCGAGTACAGGTTCACGGCCGGTACTTACGTAGGTGCAGACCGTTCGATATGCTGGGGCGGACAGGATGTCGTGGCCAGGCAGCGGATATCGGACGGAAGGAACAGCCGTGACGTGGATGTTTACGTCACGGGGATAAGTGTCGACGGCAGAGCTGTCGGCGGCATTGTCCCGCGCTTTGCCACGGATATCCGTCTTGGCGGAAGGAAGAACATCTCCATCTTCCTTTCCACCTACGACTACGGCAACGGCAGCTCGGAAGTACTGTGGTACAGACTGGGCGACGGCAGCCGCTGGATGCCGCTGGCTGCGGGGACGAACAGCATCGCCCTGCCGGCCCTGCCAGGCGGTGCCTGCGAACTGTATGTGTCGGCCGGTCCCCGGTCGGGCAGCGTCAGAAAGTACACGCTCAGGGTGCCCTATCCCTGGTACCGGCAGTGGTGGGCATGGCTGCTGTATCTTCTGTCGTCCTCGTCGCTTGTCTATGCGGTCTTCTCCTTTTACAGAAGGCGTGCGCAGCAGGAGCTAAGAGAACGCGAACGGGAGAACGCCATCGCCCTGACGGAACAGAAGATGGACTTCTTCGTCGAGATGTCGCATGAGGTCAAGACACCGCTCAGCCTGATCATAGCCCCGCTGGAGAAGCTGCTGTCGGAAACGACCAATGCCCGTTTCCGCGGGAAGCTGCGGTCGATACATGGCAATGCCATGCGGCTGAGCGACATCATCAACCGCATATTGGACTTCAAGCGGATGGAAGTCGAGGGCGATGACCGGATTCTCGACTCGCACGTCGATTTCGTCTCTCTGGTGGGCAACTGTGTCCGTGAGTTTTCTGACCGGGCACGGGACCGGCAGGTGTCGCTTTCGTTCCACAGCTCCGTAGAGACGCTCTGGATGGATGTTGACATCGTCAAGATACAGTCGGTCGTCCGCAACCTCCTGTCCAATGCTGCAAAATATGTTGACGACAGGACGGGGCGGATTGCGGTCAGCGTCGGTACGGGGCAGGGCTGCGTAACGGTCAGCGTTGCTGACAACGGGCCGGGTGTCCCGGCAGGCGAACTCCGCCGGATCTTCTATAAGTACTACAAAGGCGACAGCCAGCATGACGGTACGGGGCTGGGGCTGGCCGTGGCGAGGAAATATGTGGAACTCCATGGGGGGACAATCGCCGCCGAGAATGCCGGCGGGCTGAGGGTGACCTTCTCGATTCCTGTCGGCGAGGCCGGGTACGGACTGTCGGGCGACGGAAGTCGTACCGGCGATGCGGACGGACGGCCGACGGTGCTTGTCGTGGATGACAACCATGACATGGTGGACTTCCTGAAGTCTGCCCTGAACGAGAACTACAGGGCGATGGTGGCTTACAGCGGTGAGGAAGCGATGGAACACGTGGCGGCGACAGTCCCCGACATCATCATCACTGACCAGATGATGCCCGGCATGGATGGGACAGAACTGTGCAGGCGGCTGCGGCATAACCATGCGACAGCAGACACGCCCATCATCATGCTGACGGCAAAAGATGACCAGACGACAGAGCTGAAGAGCATTTCGTGCGGTGCCGACGTGTTCATTCCCAAGCCTTTCAATCTGCAGAAACTCCAGTTGCACATGGTGCAGCTGCTCAGGCGGAAGGCTTCGATTGTCAAGAGTGTCCATATCGTTTCTATTGCGGAAGAGGGACAGGGAAGAATTGAAACGGTGAATGATGACGAGCGTTTGATGACCGAGATCATGAAGGCCATCAACGGCAATATGTCGTCGGAAGAATTCAATGTAAGCAGACTGTGCGAGCTGATCGGAATCGAACAGAAGCAGCTTTACAGAAAGATGAAGTCGCTTACAGGGCAGACACCTGTCAGTTTCATACGTGAACAGCGGCTGAAGCGGGCCGCCATGCTGCTTGGACAGGGGCAGCTTACGGTTTCCGAGGTGATGTACAAGGTGGGCTTCAGCAGTCTGTCGTATTTCAACAAATGTTTTACCGGGATGTACAAGGTGTCTCCAAAGGAATACAAAGGCAGCTGACGGCTTCGGCATCGGTGGGGAAGGGGGATTGATAAAAGGGAATGAAGGGACGTGCTTTGCAGCAGTCGCCCCTTCATTCCCTCTGTGTGTCTTTGTCTCTTTTTGCTTTTCTTATGTCTCTTTGCTTCCCTTGTGTGTCTTTGTCCTTTCGTGTTCTTGTGTGCTTCGTCGGACTTATGCGAGCCTGTACCGGAAAGGCTGCCCAGAGGTCATCTGATGGCTGCCAGAAGGTCGGCCACGACATAGCTGGAACCTCCGACGAAGATGAAATCGTCCTTGTCAGCAGCATGAAGGGCGGCACGGTAGGCTTCCGGCACGGTAGGGAAGGTCTCTCCGTGCAGGCCGTAGCCGGCAGCTGTGGCGGCAACTTTCTCTGCCGGGAAGGCACGGCGGGTGGAGGGCTGTGTCCAGTAGTAGGCGGCATCGTCGGGCAGCATGGACATGACAGCGTGCAGGTCCTTGTCGTCTACCATGCCGAAGACGATGCGCCTGCAGCGGCAGGGCTGGTGACGGATCTGCCGAGAGAGGTACTGCCAGCCTCCGGCATTGTGCCCCGTGTCGCAGATGACCAGCGGACGGTCCTGCAGTTTCTGCCATCTCCCCATCAGGCCTGTAGCCTCGCAGACATCGGCAAAGCCTCGGGCGATGCTGTCGGTATTTCTGATTACGCCTTTATTATACAGGAGCATGGCGGCTGTCAGCACCGTGTTGGCATTCTTCTCCTGATAGCTGCCGCCCAGTTCGCCGGTGATGTTGCCGAAGAAGCGTGTCCGGTAAGCGATGCCGCCGGTAGGGAGTGCGTGTGATGCGCATACGGCCGGAATGTCTTCCGCAAAGACGATGAGCGCGTCCATCTTCTGTGCCTTTGCCTGGAATACCGCCTTTGTCTCGGGTACGGCCTCGCCGATGATGACGGGTACGCCCTGCTTGATGATGCCTGCTTTCTCACCGGCAATCGCTGTCAGGGTATTACCGAGGAACTGCGTGTGGTCGAGTGAGATGTTGGTGATGATGGACAGGACGGGGGTGATGATGTTCGTGCAGTCCAGCCTGCCGCCCAGACCTACTTCGATGACGGCGATGTCTACCTTCTGTTCAGCAAAGTACTTGAATGCCAGTGCTGTCGTCAGCTCAAAGAAAGACGGATGGAGCGGTTCGAAGAAGCGGCGCTCCTGTTCGACGAAATCTATGACTTCCTGTTCCGGAATCATCTGTCCGTTGACCCTGATGCGCTCTCGGAAGTCAACAAGATGCGGACTGGTGTAGAGTCCTACTTTGTAGCCTTCGGCCTGGAGAATGGCGGCCAGTGTGTGCGAACAGGAGCCTTTGCCGTTGGTTCCGGCAACATGGATGGACAGGAAACGGGTGTGAGGATGGCCGAAGTGCTCGTCCAGAGCCTTTGTCGTACCCAGTCCTTCTTTATAGGCGGAAGCACCGATGTGCTCGAAGACGGGGGTGCTGGCAAACAGGTATTTTACAGTTTCTTGGTATGTCATGGGATGGGTGGGGTAGGAGGGGATGGGCGGTGATAAGCGATGATGGCTGGTGATAAGCGGCTATGAGAACAGTTTACGGAAGTTCTCGAAGATAGAACGCTTGGTAGAGGTGTCACCGCGGAAGTTCTCGTTCTGGCGCAGTTCTTCGATGGCTTTCCGCTCTGCCTTGTTCAGTTCCTTCGGGACATACACGCTGATGTGGACAATCAGATCGCCTGTGCCGATTCCATAGCCCTGGACGGCAGGCAGTCCCTTGCCGCGCAGACGGAGCGTCTTGCCCGGCTGCGTGCCCGGTTCGATTTTGATTTTCACGCTGTTCCCGTCAATGGTCGGGACGTCAGCCTGTCCGCCCAATGCAGCTGTCGGGAAGTCGAGCAGGAGATTGTAGATGACATTCTGTCCGTCTCGGATGAAGGTGTCGTCGGGCTCTTCCTCTATGTACACTTGGATATCTCCCGTCACACCGTTGTGTCTTCCGGCGTTGCCCTTGCCCGGGACATTGACGACCATACCCTCGGCTACGCCTGCCGGGATGTTGATTTCGACGACTTCTTCGCCTTTGACGATGCCTTCTCCATGGCAGTGGCTGCACTTGTTCTTGATAACGGTCCCCTCGCCGCCGCAGACATGGCAGACAGTCTGGGTCTGCATCATGCCGAAGATGCTCTGCTGGGTACGGATTTCCACGCCCGTTCCATGACAGTTCGGGCAGGTCTCGCTACCGCTGCCGGCCTCTGCTCCAGAGCCGTGGCAGTGGTCGCAGGTAACATCCTTGCGCACCTTGAACTTCTTGGTGACCCCTGTCGCCACCTCCTGCAGGGATAGCCAGACCTTCAGACGCAGATCCGTACCCCGGTATCTCTGTGCCTGATGTCCGCCTCTGCTACGCCCGCCGAAGATGTCGCCGAACATGGAGAAGATGTCGTCCATGGAGAATCCGCCGGCTGCACCGAACGGACTGCCGCCACCAAATCCGCCGCCTGGTGCATCGAAACCGAACTGGTCGTACATCTGCCGTTTCTGCGGGTCATGCAGCACATCGTATGCTTCGGCGGCTTCCTTGAACTTTGCCTCTGCCTCCGTATCACCCGGATTGCGGTCGGGATGATACTTGATGGCAAGTTTCCTGTATGCTTTCTTTATCTCGTCTTCTGAGGCACTCTTGCTGACACCCAGCACCTCGTAGTAGTCTCTTTTTGCCATTCTTCTTTATAGAATTTAAGGAGGCAGGGAGAGCCGCAAAGGGTAAGGCGGCCGTCTCGACCCTTATATCCGGAGTGTCGAAGGGACAGCCCCGCATGAGTGGGATTTCCTTCAACGCCTCTTCGTCTCTTTCTGTCTCCTTCCGATATTATTGTCCGACGGCCACTTTCGCGTGGCGGATGACCTTGTCGTTGAGCGTGTAACCCGTCTGTACACAGTCGATGACCTTGCCTTTCTTTTCGTCGCCCATGCCCGGGACCATTGCAATGGCCTCATGGTAGTCGACATTGAAGTCGGCATCATCGGTTTCGATTCTCTTCACGCCCAAGGTTTCAAGCACCTTGACGAACTTCTTGAATATCAGTTCGAAGCCTTTTCTGATAGCCTGCGGGTCTTCCGTCTTGTCGGCAATGGCCCGCTCGAAATCGTCGAGAACCGGCAGGACGGCGGTTACCGTCTTCTCGCTTCCGTTGAGGATAAGCTCCGACTTCTCCTTCAGCGTACGCTTCTTGTAGTTGTCGAATTCGGCAGCCAGACGGATATATTTGTCTTTCCACTCCTCGGCCTCTTTCTGTATTGCGGCCTCCGTATCAGCCTCCTGTTCTGCGGTTTCATCCGCTTCGGTTTCTGCTCCGGCGTTCTTTTCCGACTGCTCCAGCTCTTCGTTCCGGGCTGTCTTTTCGCTGTACTGTTCCAGCTCTTCGCCTTCCACGTTTATATTCTTCTTTTCTTTCCTCATATCTGAATGCTGTTGGTCAGGGTATGTTTCGCAAAAAGTATGCCATCTTTGTCACACTTCGTACATCCCTGCTTTCTGTTCCTTGATCTGTTCGTCGTGGATATATTCGTCGTAGGTCATCAGCTTGTCAATGGTCCCTTTCGGCGTCAGTTCGATGATGCGGTCGGCCACGGTGTTGATGAATTCGTGGTCGTGGGAGCTGAAAAGGATGTTGCCCTTGAAGCTCACCAGGTTGTTGTTGAAAGCCTGGATGCTCTCCAGGTCGAGGTGGTTGGTAGGCGTGTCGAGAATCAGGCAGTTGGCATTCTGCAGCTGCATACGTGCAATCATGCAGCGCATCTTCTCGCCTCCGGAGAGCACGTTCACCTTCTTCTCCACCTCTTCCTGCTTGAAGAGCATACGTCCGAGGAACCCCTTCATGGCGACTTCGTTGCCCGGACCGTACTGCGACAGCCAGTCGACGAGGTTCAGGTCGCTGTTGAAGAACCCGGTGTTGTCCAGCGGGAGATAGGCCGTGGTGATGGTCACGCCCCAGTTGTAAGTGCCGCCGTCAGCCTTGCGGTTGCCGTTGATGATTTCGAAGAGGGCCGTCATTGCCTTCGGATTACGGGAAAGGAAGACGACCTTCTGCCCTTTCTCGATATTGAAGTTCACGTTGTCGAACAGCACCGTGCCGTCGGCATCCACTGCCTTCAGGTTCTCCACTTCCAGAATCTGGTTGCCCGGTTCGCGCTCCATGCTGAAGATGATGCCCGGGTACTTGCGGCTCGACGGGCGTATCTCCTCGACGTTCAGGCGTTCCAGCATCTTCTTGCGCGATGTGGTCTGCTTGCTTTTGGCGACATTGGCCGAGAACCGGCGGATGAACTCTTCCAGCTGTTTCTTCTTCTCTTCAGCCTTCATCTTCTGGTTCTGGGCCTGACGGAGAGCCAGCTGCGAGCTCTCGTACCAGAAAGAGTAGTTGCCGGCGAAGACGGTCACCTTGCCGAAGTCGATGTCGATGGTCTGCGTGCTGACGGAATCGAGGAAGTGGCGGTCGTGGGAAACAACCAGTACCGTCTGGTGTTCGTCGATTTCGCCGAGGTAGTCCTCCAGCCACTCAACGGTGTCGAGGTCGAGGTCGTTGGTAGGCTCATCGAGCAGCAGGTTCTCCGGCTTTCCGAAGAGGGCTTTTGCCAGCATGACGCGCACTTTCTCCGTATTCGACAGTTCCGCCATCTGCTTCTGGTGCAGGTCCTCCTTGACACCGAGGTTCTGCAGCAGCTGTGCCGCATTGCTCTCAGCCTCCCATCCGTTCATCTCGGCGAACTTCAGCTCGAGGTCGGCGGCACGGTTGCCGTCCGCCTCGCTCATCTCCGGTTTGGCGTAAAGTTCCTCACGCTCCTTCATGTTCCGCCAGAGCGTTTCGTGTCCCATGAGGACGGTATCCATTACCTTATACCCGTCATATTTGAAGTGGTCCTGCTCCAATACCGACAGCCGTTCGCCCGGCCCCAGTTCCACGGTTCCCTTGTTGGGCTCCAGGTCGCCGGAGATGGCCCGGAGCAGTGTCGATTTGCCGGCACCGTTGGCACCGATGACTCCGTAGATGTTGCCCGGTGTAAACTTCATGTTGACGTCCTTGTAGAGAACCCGCTTGCCGAATTGGATGGCAAGGTTTGAAAGTGTAATCATCTTTTTCTAATACCTTATTATATTGTAATTCGGCTGCAAAGATACTACTTTTATTCCATTTACCCAAAAATCGCCCTTGCTTCCTGTGTGTGTTCCGCACGGCTTTCTCCTGTCTGCCATCGGCGGCATCCGGCTGATATGCTGCGTCTTTTGCGGACCTTTCCAAGCGGTGCAGACGGCAGGTGTCCAAAGGGCAAGATCCTATTGTCCTGTCAATATCCTGCGCACATGAATCAGGCTTTCCTCATCAGGAGGGGAGACCTCTGCAAGTGTGTAGGGAATCCCCAGCTGCTCCCATTTATATACTCCCAGCGTATGATAAGGCAGTACTTCCACGTGGTCGACATTGCCTAATGTGTCGAGGAAAGTGCGAAGCCGGCGCAGTGATTCATCATCGTCATTGATTCCCGGAACAGACACGTGCCTGATCCAGACCGGCTTCTGAATATCGGAAAGATAGCGTGCGCAGTCTAATATATTCTCGTTTCCCCAGCCGGTAAGCCGTCTGTGAGCATCGCTGTCGATATGCTTTATATCCAGCAGCACCAGGTCTGTATACTGCATTAACTCCTCAAAAGCGGAAAAGGAATCGCCTTTCCGGCAGAACGGCTGTGCAGAAGTATCAAGACAAGTGTTGACTCCCAAGGACTTTGCCTTGCGGAAAAGTTCTGTCAGCGGCCGTAATTGTAACAAGGCTTCACCGCCGCTCACCGTGATTCCGCCCTTTTCTCCCCAGTAACTCTGATAGCGCAATGCCTGGGACAGGACATCGTCGACAGAGCGGAGGATGCCCCCCGCTCTGTCCCAGGTGTCCGGGTTATGACAGTAACGGCATCGCATTGCACACCCTTTCAGGAAGATGACGAAACGGATGCCGGGCCCGTCAACCGACCCGAACGATTCCACGGAGTGTACCCGGAGCATCGCATCGGAAGCCGGCAAAGACGGGGCATCTGCCTGTAGACGGTCCGTTTTACATTGAGCCATGGGCACGACGGGCAATGACATCCAGCTGCTGCTCCCGCGTGAGGTCGATGAACTTCACGGCATAACCGCTGACACGGATCGTGAAGTTGGCATATTCCTCCTTCTCGGGATGTTCCATACAGTCGATAAGTTTCTCTACGCCAAAGACATTGACGTTCAGATGGTGTGCGCCGCGGTTGAAGTATCCGTCCAAGACACCGACGAGGGTGTTTACACGCTCCTCATCATTATGTCCAAGCGCATCCGGGCTGATGGTCTGTGTGTTGGAGATTCCGTCAAGCGCATACTCATAAGGGAGCTTTGCCGTTGAATTCAGAGATGCCAGCAGGCCGTTCTGCTCTGCGCCGTAAGACGGGTTGGCACCTGGAGCCAGGGGCGTACCGGCGGCACGGCCATCAGGCGTGTTGCCTGTAAACTTGCCGTATACCACATTGGAAGTGATGGTAAGAATGCTTGTCGTCGGCTCTGAATCACGATAAGTGTGATGCTTGCGGATCATGGTCATAAATGTCTTCAGCAGCCAGACGGCAATCTCGTCAGCACGGTCGTCATCGTTTCCGTAACGTGGGAAATCGCCTTCTGTCTTGAATTCTACCGGGAAACCGGTCTCATCACGGACAATGTTCACCTTGGCGTACTTGATGGCTGAAATGGAATCGACCACATGGCTGAAGCCGGCAATGCCTGTCGCGAAGGTGCGGCGCACGTCTGTATCAATAAGCGCCAGCTCCGCCGCCTCGTAGAAGTACTTGTCGTGCATGTAGTGAATCAGGTTCAAGGTGTTTACATAAACGCCTGCAAGCCATTCCATCATGTCCTTGAAGCGAGGCATGAATTCTTCATAGGTGACGACGTCGCCCTCTATCGGGCGGTAGGCCGGGCCGCATTGCTCGCGTGTCCTGCCGTCGACCCCTCCGCTGATGGCATAGTTGAGACACTTGGCAAGGTTTGCACGTGCGCCGAAGAACTGTATTTCCTTTCCGGTCTGGGTAGCTGACACACAGCAGCAGATGGAATAGTCATCTCCCCATATCGGACGCATCACGTCGTCATTCTCATACTGGATGGAACTTGTGGTGATAGAGATCTTTGCCGCATAGTCCTTGAAGGCCTTGGGAAGACGTGCGCTGTACAGGACGGTGAGGTTGGGCTCCGGGGAAGGACCCATGTTCTCCAGCGTGTGCAGGAAACGGAAGTCGTTCTTGGTCACCATCGAACGGCCATCCATGCCCAATCCGGCAACTTCCAGCGTGGCCCAGACGGGGTCGCCGGAGAACAGCTGGTTGTAGGAGGGGATTCGTGCGAACTTGACCATGCGGAACTTCATCACCAGGTGGTCTATAAGCTCTTGCGCTTCTCTCTCCGTAAGTGTCCCTTCCTGCAGGTCACGTTGGATATAGATGTCAAGAAAGGTTGAGATACGGCCGACCGACATGGCTGCGCCGTTCTGTGTCTTGATGGCTGCGAGATAACCGAAATAGAGCCATTGCACAGCCTCCCGGGCATTGCCTGCCGGCTGTGATATGTCGTAGCCGTAGATGGATGCCATCTCTTTCATCTCATGCAGGGCCTTTATCTGCATGGAGATTTCTTCGCGCAGACGGATGACTTCCTCCGTCATCGTACCGTCACCGCAGTTGCGCAGGTCTTTTTCCTTCTCCCTGATAAGGAAGTCTATTCCATAAAGAGCGACACGACGGTAGTCGCCGACAATACGTCCGCGGCCATAAGTGTCGGGAAGTCCGGTAAGAATGTGGTTGTGTCTTACGTGTTTCATCTCGTCTGTATAAGCGTCGAAGACACCGTCGTTGTGCGTCTTGCAGTACTTCGTGAAGATTTCGTGGAGCTTTCCGGAGGGTTCGTAGCCATAAGTCGTACAGGCCTGCTCAGCCATCTTTATGCCGCCGTATGGCATGAAGGCACGCTTCAGGGGCTTGTCGGTCTGTAAGCCCACTATCTTTTCCAGCTCCTTCGTTCCCTCTCCGATATACCCGGGCCCATAGGCGGTCATGCTGGAAACGACGTCGGTCTCCATGTCCAGCACCCCTCCTTTGGCACGCTCCTGCTTCTGGAGGTCTTTGAGCATGCTCCAGAGCTTGTCCGTTGCTTCAGTGGGGTTCTCAAGGAATGAAGCATCACCATCATAACGCTTGTAATTGTCTTGGATAAACTGGCGCACGTTGACTTCATCAAGCCACTTTGTACCGGTAAATCCTCTCCATGCTTTTTCCATAATTGTGTCTGATTGGTTTTTAGGTGAAACATTTAGTTGATTGTAAATGGTCATACGGCAAAGCATTGCTGAATTGCTGCGGACAAAGTTAGGAAAAAAAACGTAATGTCAAGTGTCTGGACAGGTTTATGTTGGGAAATCGCATGAAAAAATCAAGCCGCATTGCAGACAGCCGCAGACGGCATTCCAAGTAAGGCCTGATTGAAAGCCAAATAAGGCCTGATTGAAGGCCAGAAGGGCCTTACTTGGAGTGCAAGTGGGCACCTTTTCTGAGGCTGCCTGCATACACCTGATTATGAATGACTTATGGGGGGTGGATTCCTCACGGACAGGAGGCAGGCCGGTACAGGGAGACCGGCTTTGGCGGACTTCTGTCTTTCCGGCGCGCAGGAAAAAGGCGGCGGCCTGTCCTCACACGATTTCCAGCGCATAGTGCTGGTAGTCGCGGACGATGGTATAGAGGAACTTCTCGTCGGCGGTCGGCAGACCGGCGATGGCGAGGTGGCTGCGCACCTTCGAGGCAAGGGCGGCAATGCGTCGGTCGCGGTCGGCGCCGGGTTCGGAGGCGAGCGTGCGGCGGATGACGTCAAGCTGGTTGAGCGACAGGTCTTCCGCCTGCGGATAGACCGGTCTGTAACTGCGGTCGAGGTAGGAGAACTCGTCGAGCGACACCTGTATCTTCCGGTAGTCATGTAGTCGTATTACCATCGTCCCGGCAGCAAGGTCGCCGAGCCGCTGCGAATTGGCGGACAGAAGGATGACGAGCACACCCACGCAGGAGAATCCGAGGTCGACCAGCTGAAGGAGCCAGCGCAGGAAGAACTCGCCGATGCCCGGTGTGGTGCCGTCCTTCTTCACCACACGGATGTGCATGACCATCTTTCCCACGCTCTGTCCGTGGTTGAACAGTTCCATGAGGAAAGGGTAGAAGAGGGCCGGCAGGTAGATGCACAGCAGGAAGAACACTCCGGACCGCAGGGAAAACAGGTTGAGCCTGCTTACCAGCAGCGTGATTCCGATGATGTAACAGCCAGTCAGGAAGAGGTCGATCAGCTGTGCGATGCCGCGCTCCCCGATGCTGGCCGGCGACTGGCTGATCTGCACGTACTGTCCTGTGACGATATTGGCTTCTGGCATTTCCTTGACAATAAAATGTTGTTTCTGTTGCAAATGTAAGAAAAAAACTCTACTTTTGCTTCCTGATAACGGAATAATGTGCAAAAAGCAATGTCCTTTCCATGAAGGAAGTCCTTTTCATACGTAACAACATAGAGAAATGGCGGACGATGGAGGAGTTGATAGACAATATCGACTTCGAGATGCCTGACCGCCTGGCCGATGTCTACACGGAGCTTACGGCCGACCTTGCCTTTGCACAGACGCATTATCCCCGGTCGCGCATCACCGTCTACCTCAACAACCTTGCTTCCGCACTCCACAACGAAATCTACCGGAACAGACGGGAGAGGTGGAGCCGCCTGCTGACTTTCTGGACGCAGGAAGTGCCCGACGTGATGTGGAAGGAACGCCGGCTGCTGCTGCTGTCGTTCGTCATCTTCATGGCAAGCGTGCTGACAGGTGTCGTCTCGACGCTCGGCGACTCGTCTTTCCCGCGCCTGATTCTCGGCGACGGCTATATGGACATGACCCTTGAGAACATTGCGCAGGGCAGGCCGATGGGGATTTATGGGAGTGAGGAAGAGGGGCAGATGTTCCTCGGCATCACGCTGAACAACGTCATGGTGTCGTTCAATATGTTCGTGTCGGGCGTGCTGACGAGTTTCATGCCGGGCTTCCTGCTGTTCCGCAACGGCATCATGGTGGGCTGTTTCGACACGTTCTTCTTCCAGCACGGACTGCTGGGCGAGAGCCTTCTGGCGACCATGCTGCACGGGATCCTTGAGCTGTCGGCCATCATCGTGGCGGGCGCGGCGGGGCTGGCGATGGGTGCAGGATGGCTGTTCCCCGGCACTTACTCCCGTCTGGCGAGTTTCCAGAGAGGGGCGAAGCGGGGCATGAAGATTGTTGTCGGCACTGTCCCGATCTTCATCCTGGCCGGTTTCATCGAGGGGTTCATCACCCGTCATACGGAGATGAACGATTATGTCCGCCTCGGAATCATCCTCCTGTCGCTGTCATTCGTCGTATATTATTTCTTATATCTTCCCTATAAACGTAACCGCTGTCCCGACAATGCAAATGGAACGACCCAAGATTGAACTGTATCAGGTGCGCAGCTTCGGAGAGAAGTTCTCCGCCACCTTCGATTTTCTCCGAGAGAACTTCCGCCTCTGGCTGCGGGCGTGTACCTACCTTATCCTGCCCCTCTGCCTGCTGCAGGGATTTGCCCTGCAGAGCCTGATGGGCATCTTCCTCCCTTTTTATTCCGCTGTACTGGGCGGTCCGGGCAGCCTGGACCCGTCGGCAGGCATGGTCGTAAGGATGATAGCCTCCTATGTGGGCTATTTCGTCTGCATGACGGCAGGCTCGGTTCTGCTGGTCGGAATCTGTTATGCCATGCTGAAATACTATCATGGAAGCCGTGACAGACTGTACGGCGTGACGATGCGTGACCTGAAGCCGCTCATCGCCCAGGCTGTCAAGCGGTCGCTTGTAATGGTCGTTCTGCTCACGGTCCTCCTGGTGGCCGGGCTGACGGTCCTGATAATGCTTGCCGCTGTCATGGAGAGCTACTGGCTGATATTCTTTTCTGTCATTGCCGCTTTCGTGTGCATGATACCGCTCTCCCTGGCCATTCCGGTCTATGTCTTTGAGGACGACGAGACCGCCTTCAGTTCTGTCCGCCGCGGTCTGATGCTTGGCTTCCATTCGTTCTGGTCGCTGCTGGGACTGCTGTTTGTCATCGGTCTCCTCGCCAATGTCCTTTCCACGGTCACGACCCTTCCCTGGTATGCGCTGACCCTGATGCAATTCCTCTTCACGGTGTCCGACAGCACGCAGAGTGCCGCTGCGGCTTCTCCCCTCTATGGCTTTGCCCAGTATCTGACGGCCGTGGTCATGAACTTCGGCATGTATCTCACCATGTCTCTGTCGACCTTTGCCATCGCTTTCCATTACGGGAGTGTGGCGGAAGACCTCGATGGCTTCTCCGTCGAAGAGGACATCGAAAACTTCGAGCGGCTGGCCGGGGAGGACGCTGACATCGACAATTTTGAACGTCTCTGACCTCCCTCCCGTATGCTACAGCCGCTGATCGACACCCTGACCTGCGATTCGACGCTGCTTCATCGGTTCCGTTCCGATGAGGCCTATGACTATACCGGCGAACTGCAGACACCCGATCTGGACTGGTGGGACTGGCTGGCACGGAAAATCGAAAGGCTCTTGTCAGACGTGTTCAGCATCCAGGGTGACGGCGACATCCGCATTTTCATCTACATTGCCATTGCACTGGCTTTCTCGGCACTGATTGTTTTTCTGCTGTATCGACACCGTCCCGGGCTGTTCGGGAAAGCGGGAAATATAAACAGGGCTGACGATGAGGAGGACGACATCTACGGTATTGATTTCGATGCCGCCTATGCCCGGGCCATGGCGCAGAAAGACTATTACCGTGCCGTGCGCATCGTCTACCTGCGTACGCTCCGCCGGCTGTCCGACAGCCAAAGAATCAGCTGGCAGCTCTACAAGACACCGACGGAGTACACCCGTGAGTTCCTGTCGGCTGACTTCCAGCGCATGACATCCGTTTTCATGCGTGTCAGATACGGCAACTACCCGGCTTCGGAAGAACTCGTGGACCTGCTTGTCAGTCTCGAAGACGAAATCAGGAAAGGAGGTGCCGCATGAACAAACGGTTCCTGTTCTTCATTGCGGTTTTCCTTGTCTTCGTCTTCGTCATGCAGTGGAAAGTGCCGTCGCAGTTCGTGTGGAATCCCACCTTCAGCCACGGAGACAGCCAGCCCTTCGGATGCCTGGTGTTCGACTCGTTGATGCGCCGGTCGGTGCCCGCCGGCTACGAGGTCACACGGAAGACTTTTGCCCAGCTGGAGCGGGAGGGCTACGGGAGGAAGCCCCATGCCATCCTTGTGCAGGCGGTCGGATTCCAGCCCACAGCGACCGATCTCCGTGCGATGGAACGGCTTCTGAAAGCGGGCTGCAAGGTGTTTGTCGCCACGTCTTACATGGACCGTGACTCGCTGGCAGTGGACCTGAACGTCACCGTCAGCGGCTCGTCCGGCTTCTCGCCCTCGTGGGTCAGAAGCTCCATAGAGAACCGCTCCATCCCTTATGATACGCTGCAGTGGGGCTGCCAGCCGCCTTATCATGAGAAAGCGTTCCCCGTCTACAGGGCCATGACCGGCAACAACGTTGAGACAGACAGGGAGATTCCGTGCGACACGCTTGTCGGAAGCTGGGCGGAAGACGAGGAAGACGACAGCCTCGGAGGCTACTGGCAGGCGCGTGTGGTCAGCATACGGCATGGGAAGGGCGAGCTTTTCGTCTCCTGCGAACCGTTGCTGCTGACGAACTATGGTATTCTCGACAGGGGAACCAACGGCCTTGTCTTTCGCATGATGTCGCAGTTCCGGGGACTGCCGGTCGTCCGTACCGAGGCGTACGCCCCGAAGACGGAGCTGGGCGAGACGGCCACTCCCCTGCGTTTCTGGCTGCAGCACACACCGCTGCGGTGGACCGTCTACCTGACAATGCTGGGACTGCTGCTCTTCTGTGTCTTCTTTGCACGGAGGCGGCAGCGCGTCATTCCCGTAGTGACGGTACCGGGGAATCGCTCGCTGGAGTTCGTGAAGCAGATAGGGACACTCTATCACCAGAAGCACGTCAACCGTGACCTGCTGCAGAAGAAGTACGGCTACTTTGCAGAGACACTGCGCCGGGAACTGATGATTGACGTAGAGGACGAGGCGGCAGAGAAGGAGAACATCACGCAGACAGCCCTCCGGACAGGCATGGCAGAGGCGGAAGTGAGGAGTGTCCTGAAACGTGTCAGGTCCTGCCTGCAAGGCAGCGACGAACTGACAGACACCACGTTGCGCAAGGCGATTGACGGTATGGACACCATCATCAACAGCCTTTAGGCTTTACGGAAAGGCAGACGGAAAACAGAACAGACGTGCAAACAACAGACAAGATGGAAGAACATAAAGAAGAAAGAACCGACCTTGCTGCATTCAGCGGGAAGGTCATGGAATTGAGAAAGGAAATCGGCAAGGTCATCGTAGGCCAGCAGGAGGCGGTCGACCTGCTGCTGACAGCCATTCTGGCAGACGGTCATGTGCTGATAGAGGGTGTGCCGGGAGTCGCCAAGACACTGCTGGCCCGGCTGATGGCGAAACTCGTTGACGCACGCTTCAGCCGTATCCAGTTCACACCCGACCTCATGCCGAGCGACGTACTCGGTACGACGGTGTTCAACATGAAGACCTCCGGGTTCGATTTCCATGAAGGCCCGGTCTTCTCCAATCTCGTCCTTGTGGATGAAATCAACCGTGCCCCAGCCAAGACGCAGGCCGCCCTCTTCGAAGTGATGGAGGAGCGGCAGGTGACGATCGACGGTGTCACGCACCGCATGGATGAGGTCTATACGATCATCGCCACCCAGAACCCCGTGGAGCAGGAAGGCACTTACCGGCTGCCGGAAGCCCAGCTGGACCGTTTCCTCTTCAAGATACGCATGGGCTATCCTTCCGTCGACGAGGAGACGGACATCCTCCGCCGTCATCTGGAGAAACGACGGCTCACCCGCCTGGAGGAGGTGCGCCCTGTGCTGACCGTCGGCGAGCTGTTACAGATGCGTCGGCAGCTGGAGACCGTCTATGTCGAGGAGAGTCTCCTGCGCTACATAGCGACCGTCGTGCAGCAGACCCGTATGTCGAAAGCGGTCTACCTCGGTGCCAGTCCGCGTGCTTCCGTCGCCATGCTCAACGCCTCGAAAGCCCATGCACTGCTTGCCGGACGCGACTTCATCACGCCGGAGGACATCAAGTCCGTTACGCCGGGCATCCTCCAGCACCGCCTTATCCTCACTGCCGAGGCCGAAATGGAAGGGTACACGCCGTTGAAGGTGGCACAGAAGCTGATTGACAAGGTGGAAGTGCCGAAGTGAGAATCTTATATAAGGCAGGTCCTGAAAGTCGCATTTGAGGGTGTTCTGCCTTCAGACGGCAGGTTCCTGCTTCTTCCTGAACGGGCATAGCGGGCTGTGCGACCCCAGCTCTCCCTAACTCCTCAATTCTCTGCAACGAATGTATCTTACCCGAAGGTTTTATATACTGTTCACGTGTCTGACGCTGCTTACCGGCTTCGGCTATGTCTTCCCGCTGCTCTTCACGGCGGCAAAGCTGCTGTGGGCCGGCTTTGTTCTCCTGGTTGCGGGAGACGCCCTGCTGCTTTATCATCGCAGGGGGATGGATGCACGAAGAGATTGTGCGGACCGCTTCTCCAACGGCGACGGGAACGAGGTCAGGATACATCTGAAGAGTGAATATCCTTTCCCTGTGCGGCTGACCGTCATCGATGAGGCTCCCGCGGTGTTCCAGCGACGCGACATAGACTACAGGGTCCGGCTCCGTGCGGAGGCCGGGAGAACCGTCGGTTACAGTCTTGTCCCCACACAGCGCGGTGTGTATTCCTTCGGACACATCCGCTGTTTCGTCCGTACGGCCGTCGGCCTTGTGGAACGCCGCTATACACTGGGCAGTGCGGAAGACGTGAAGGTTTACCCTTCTTTCCTCATGCTGAACCGGTACGAGCTTCTCGCCATAAGCGACAACCTGACCGAGATGGGCATCAAGCAAATACGGCGGGTAGGAAACAACACCGAGTTCGAACAGATCAAGGACTATGTACAGGGCGACGACTACCGGACCGTCAACTGGAAGGCGAGTGCGCGGCGGCACCAGCTGATGGTGAACGTCTACCGTGACGAACGCTCGCAGCAGATTTTCTCGGTCATCGACAAGGGACGTGTCATGCAGCGGTCATTCCGTGGAATGACGCTTCTGGACTACAGCATCAATGCCGCCCTGGTACTGTCCTACGTCGCCATGCGCCGTGAGGACAAGGCTGGATTGATTACCTTTGCCGACAGGCTGGACACGTTCGTCGCTCCCTCTCGCCGTTCCGGACAGATGCAGCGCCTTCTGGAATCGCTCTATGCGCAGCAGACAAACTTCGGGGAGACCGACTTCAGCAGCCTCTGCGCCAACGTACACAAGCAGGTAGGCAAGCGGAGCCTGCTTGTCGTCTACACGGACTTCTCCGGCATGACGGCACTCCGTCGCCAGCTGGCTTATCTGAAACTGCTCAGCCGGTGGCACCGGGTATTGGTCGTCTTCTTCGAGGATGCCGAAATGAAGGCCTATATCCGTTCGCCCAAGCAGTCGACCGAGGATTATTACCGGCACGTGATAGCCGAGAAGTTCGTTTACGAGAAGCGGATGATTGTCTCCACGCTCCGCCGGCAAGGCATCTACAGTCTGCTGACAACACCGGAAAGTCTCAGTGTCGATGTCATCAACAAGTACCTGGAAATGAAGCAGCGGCAGATTCTGACCTGAAGCCTGCCCTCCTGTGGATTTCCTTTGCATCCGTCTTGCCTTGTGCAGGGAGAGGGATTGTTCCTTTGTCTCGTTCTCCCGTCAAAATGTATGTGGACAGGAAATAAAACAGAGGCTTATGATATGCGGGAAATATCCTGCATTATATATTTGCAGCAACAGAACCCGGATGAATATCAGTGCTGTCCGGCAGACATCTCCCGTGTAAGTCGGGCGTAGGTGTCTTGCCATATAGCATGGCGGCAGGATTAAACCGGCCTTTCCTGCGGATGTGCTGATGCCCGACACATACTGTGTTGCCAGTGAACACAAGTCGTGCCGACGGTCCGCTCCCTGCCGTATGTCGCCGGGGACGGGAACAGCCTGTAGCCGGAGAAGAGCTGTGCCGGCAGAACTTGTCCGGTCGGGGGGCTGCCTCCCCGAGAACAATGCGGAATGGTCTCTGCACGACAGCCATCTGCACGTTGAGCAGAAGAACCTTTACTTCAGTATTCCTTTCAGCAGGAACGTGGCATTCTGGTTGCGTGCCACCCCTTTTGTAATCTTATAGGAATAAGTGATGTCCTCGCCCAGTCCGATTTCAAAGCAGTAGTTGTGGAAGCGGGCGGGCTGTTCGTCTTCCAGCTTCGACAGTTCGAGGTCATGCGTGGCGATGACACCTGTGACGTTCCGACCGGCGATGTGTTGCAGGAAGAGACGTGAGCCGTTCAGCTTGTCGAGCGAGTTCGTACCCTTCAGTATTTCGTCAAGGATGATCAGGCTCGGCACACGCTCGTCCAGTGAGGAGAGCAGCTGTTTCAGACGGAGCAGTTCGGCATTGAAGTAGGAGATGCCGTGGGTGAGGTCGTCGGTGGTACGCATACTCGTGAAAAGATGGAACACCGAGACCCTCAACTGGCGGGCAAAGACAGGCAGACCGTTCATCGCCAGCAGATAATTGATGCCTATGGAGCGCAGGAAGGTACTCTTGCCTGCCATGTTCGCACCCGTGATGATATAATACTCATGGTCGAGGATATTGAAGTCATTTGCCACAGCCTGCTCGCCGAGGAAAGGATGGTAAAGCCCTTTCGCTTCATAAACCACCCTGTCGTCCCCGCTGATTTTAGCCTGCACCGCCCTGTCTTCATTCAACCGATAGTTGCCCATTGACACCAGTGCGTCAAAGAGGTTCAAGGTGCCGATCCACTCGTCTGTGCGCTGTTCATACGTATGCTGCCATCGCAGGAAGAGCCGTATGATGGTGATGTCTATCAAGGCAAAGCTGTTGAAGATGAATACACCGACCTCGTTGCTTCTGTTGTCAATCTTCTGCAGGATAAGTTCCAACTGTTCAAAAGATTCTTCCGCACCCGAAAGTTTCTTCTTCAACGCCTGGAGTTCAGCCGATCTGAACTCGGCCTTGTCGATCAACTTCAACACTTGCAAGTAGCCATCCACCTGTGTATGTACCTTTGCTATCAGCCCGGAGATAACACGCATATACTTATGTCCGCAAAGGAAGGAGAACATAAAGTTGAACATTCCCCACCACACGGGCAGCAAGGATGGGACCCATCCCATGATGGAAAGGACGATGCTCAAGTAGAAACCGAGCAGGTCGGCATAACAGAAATAACGGAACAGCGTACCGTGGAAAATCTTTGGGAAGGTCTGATGATGGACAGCCGTCAGTGTTTTCAGCACCTCTTCCGTACAGATACGCTCCTTTACGCCCAAGGATTTGAAGGCTGACAGGAAGGTTTCCTCGTGTCCCAGTTCGTCGACAGCCTCCGTTCTCCGTCGGATCTGACCGACAAGTTCTTCTCTCTTCGTACTCCCCCATTCCGTAGACAGACAGGCTGCCAGCTGGTCGCTGCCGCCGGTTGAGATGCTGCGGTTCATCCTCTGGAACAGCGAACCTGCACCGAAGACATCCATATCGAATGTATAGGGATGCTGCGGACAGACATACTGTTCACCGGCATCAAAGCCCGAGAAATCGCCATGCTGATAGTCTATCTCATTCTGATAAACCTGCAGCAACGCTTCTCCGGCCTTTATCCTGCGGTCGTTCCGCACATCAAGTCGCCGGATATAGAGATAAAAAAACAATGCAGCCAAGGCACAAAGAAGTGCCCAGACTGCATTGGCCAATAAGGTGTAGAGAACTACAAAACCAATTGCAAGTAAAAAAGAACTGATTTCTGTCAGAATAAAAGCCCGGCTGTGACTGCGGAGAGAGGCGAGCCTTCTGCCCGTCTCCGCTGCCTTCTGCTGATACAAATCAGTCAAATCCTTATTCATAGCGCAAACGAATAATCAGCTGAAGCGACATCAACGCGTCACCACCTCTTTGTATACACGCCCGTCGCTGTACTTCACAATGTTGATACCCTTCTGTGGAGTCGTAATACGACGACCGTCAAGGGTGTAGCGTGCAGTCTCGACAATGGAGTTCTGTCCTTCTGAAACAGAAGAGATTTCAGTGGTATTGGCAGGGGAGATACTGCACTTGGCAGCATTTTCAATTTGTGCTGTCTTGATGTTGATCAGCAATACACAGACTTTCAGTTTTGCCTTGTCCTGTATGACTTCTTTACTGGAAATATTCTTGAAGACGTATGTATGGGTCTGCGGTTCGTCTGCCTTAATCGGAGTTTGGATGTGGTCTGTCAAAGGATCTTTGACGCCTTTTGCTGCAATAGCAACAAAGTTGTTCTCAAGACCCTTGACTGCATAACCGGCCTTGATAAAGTAATCAAGTTCATCCGACTTGCCGAGGTCTTCCGTTCTTCCCGAATAATGGTTGTTCTGCTGCCAGTTGGGATTTGACATTCCATCTTCCGTCAGCACGTAGGCAAAACCGTACGTCGCATCTTTCTTGTCTATGCGGAACGTGACACGAGGAGTAACCGTGATGTTCTCCTGCCGGTCATCCCACGTAGCTGTGACATCTATGTCCATATCAGCTCCTCTTGATCGTTCCTCTTCAAACTCGGTTATAGCCTTGAAATTAGTCAGAAAGAGATTCCTGTTCATGAGAAGTGTGGGGCGGCTTCTGTAGTCTGCAGCTTTCCAGGCATAGTCCGTACAACTTAATGGTTCTGCTCTGCCTCCTGTATGAACTGCAATACCAATGAAATCATCGGGATAGGTCTTTGCAAGATTTTCCATAAGCGCAATGCCGCGTGGACAGTAGCCACACCACATTGCCGTATATTCCTCTACCACGATTTTCCGATGGGGCACTTTCGTAACCGTAACTCTCGGAAGCGTAGCCTGGTTAACTGAAGTACCGTTAGCCTCACCGTTCACTTTGGTAATCGTAAACAGAAGGTCTGTTTCCGAAACCTGTGTGTGAGGCGGTACATCCACCTCTATCGTCGCTCCCTCCATGTGGTTCAATGGTTCTGGAAGGACATAGTTCTTCGACACCAACACTTCTCCATTGAAAGACAGCGTGTAGTCGAAGTTGCGGATAACTGTGCTGCCGTAATTGGTAATCAGCAGCTTCCCTTTTGCACTCTTTGCCGCGATGGGTACATATACTTTCTGCCCTGTAGAAGGTATCAGGTTATGATCCTCGGCACTGACATTACCTGCATAAGAGATGACAGCGACGAAGAAAAGGAATTGTAGATAAAGTTTTTTTGACATATCAGATAGCGGATTATATGAGGTGAAAACTTAACGGACAATGTACTTGCGGGTAGAAACAATCCCCTTTGCATCTTTCTGCTTCACGATATAGACACCCTTAGGGAGTTCTGACAAAGACGTGAGTTGCTTGTGCAGCAATACGCCCCGGACGTTGAAGACATCGTAAGCGCCGCCGTTCTGTGAAGATGCGGACGCAATGCCTGTTGCCTTAGTATCGAACTTAACGGTAATCGTCGGACCTTCCTTCTCTTCCTCTGAACCAATTTCTTTTGTAGTAAGCTTCAGGGTAACTGTACATGTTTCGCTTTCTCCATAAAAATGCTCTATGTCAACAATTTCCTTATCGAGACCGATAGGGAAAAGCTTACCGCCTACCTTGTAAGTACCCGTCTCCTCCTCAAGAGTACAATTATTAAATGCACAAACCTTCACATCTCCCTCATCAATATTGTTAATCGTACAGTGAAGAGTTATATTCTGGGGCTTATCTGACTGATTCTGGATAGCCACCTCTCCTGCGATTTTATTTTCCTCAAAAGGGAAGAAAGTTTTTTCTACCTTATTCAGGACAACCGTTGTGTTGCTGGGGATAACTCTGCCTTGCTCATCTAAGAAGGCTACTTCGTTGGAACTTGTCTGTGCCTGTACACTGACAAAAAGACGGGTCAGCAGACCAAAGAACATCAGTAATCGCAATTTCATATTAAGTCTTTTAAATTTTATGTTTTAATTAATTGTAATCTGTTTATAAAAGGGAAACCTTTTGACGGACAACCTGCAATACACCGCTGTCGTTATAGAAGAATGCTACCACCCATGCTTTGCCAGGAACGATGCCATCAGGAAGTGTGTAAGTGATCTTTTCCTTCTGTACTTTTGGGGGAGTGAGCGTCAACTCCGCACCCCATTCCCCGTTGATGGCAGCACGGAACACATGATTATGCGTGTACTCCTTGTCCAACTTATCCCCAGGGAATAGCTGTGGTGCAACGACTCCGTCCTCCACCAGCCAGAGCTGCAGCCTTCCCTGCATTTCTTCCGCCAGTGTCTTCAAGTCCGTTTCTATCTCCACACGGCGTTTGTCAGCGTCATACTGACATTTAAGGTCTATACCAACCGTTGTCGTCCGAGCAAATTCATCATACACACGACCTGCCCAAGCATCTTTGGAGAGTACCCCTCCCCGACGATTGACAATGGCTTTCGGCACGTTCGGCACGGCCCAATGCTTATAATAGGCATCGCCCGCATCTGTGCGCAAGCCTGTAAAGCCAGACATGGTCTTGAATGAAAGCGGACCTGCATGGATGGCGACGGCTATCAGCTTGTCATCACCATAGCGGGCCTGCAGCTGTGTAATAGCCTCAGTAGCTGCAGGACAGTAGATGCAACGCTGCCCTGTGAAGTCTTCAATCAGCACATTGCGCTGAACAGTAGCTGCCGGAACTTCAATAAGCCGATCGTCAGATGCAACAGAATCGCAACCTGTCAGAAGGGCAACGGCAGCCAGAAGAAAGATATATAAACTTTTCATTTCTATCAGAAGTTATAATTATAAGAGAGTGTAAGCCCTTTGGTTGCAGGAATATAACGACATACTCCACCCGAACAGTTAAACCCAGCGCGGGTACGACCATAGCTCAGTTGCAACCGATGTGCCCCACCACTGTAAGTTACATAGCCCTGATAATAATGCACATGAGTATTGCCCACATTATAGAGGTCGCTCACTGTGAGCATCCAATGCGGTGCAAGCGACAATTCCGCAAGCCCGAACGCCCAGTCCTTGTCACCATCTTTCGAGGAAAGGTACTGCCCCTCCACACGCAAGGTTGTCTTGGGTGCCAGCTTCTGCTTCACATCCGCCACGAAGATATGCGAACGCAACATGCCGCCATGTCCTTCGAGGAGGGTCTGGTTGTAACGCTGGTTCATGTACATGAGGTTTAGCTTCGTATCTTTACAGAGTCGTTTCTCCAGCTGTACATCAATATCCTGATAATAGGTGGATGCTCCCCACGCCCAGAACGGACTTCCGTAGCCGTCAGTACCACTGCCACCTGTGTCATTCCTGCGCACTGAATGAACATGGGAGAAGTTCACTTTTGCCGTTGTACCATACTTACCTCCCATCATAGAACCTTTCGGAAAGGTATAGGCTGCCATCGCCTGATAAGCCCACTCGCCCTCGGGGCGTGTGGCATAGGGATAGAGTGCTGCCAGGGCATAGGTGTGTTCCATCGTGAATGGCGACAGATGATTGATGAAGGAGGAGCTTCCTTCCATGCTTCTACGGCTGCGAAAAGCCATATTCGTACTGCGTTTGGCTTGCAGGAGCAGACTCATTCCACGCTTGGAGTATGAACCTGACAGCATTGCCACATAGCCATTGCGATAGATGTAACCATTGTCGTGAGAAGGATCCTGCGTCTTCATCGCCATCTCCGCCAACACATTGAACGAACGATGCTGCACACGGAGGCGCACATCAAAGGCATTGACATAGAGAGGAAGGTGCAGACGGTGAGTCGGATCGGTCATTATCACCTCGTCTTTCTCATACTTATTGACATAGGAGGCACCCAGCGTAACATAGGTGTTATGCTGTTGGAGAGACTTACACAGCTCATCAATGTCCCATTCCACATCAGCTCCTGTCATCCAGCTTTTGTTGTGATTCCAATATCTACGCTGACGACCGGTGAGAGCCTTGATTGCGATACCAGCCCCAGGGCGGTAGCTTAACCGCACGCCCTGCAGGGAATTGTCAATACCGAGACTGCGTTCTTCATAGGAACGGAGAATAAAACCCGACCCGAACTGTTCGTAAAAACTGCCCAAGGTCAGCTCCGCATTCTTATAACGACCTTTCAGGTAAGCGTAGGGAATGCCCCAACCTTTAAAATCGTTCTCGTATCCGGGGAGTGGATGCTTCAGATACTCCAGCCTTGCCCCGGCCTCTACATAACGGCTTGTGGCTTTCAGATCGAGATAAGTATTCGTCAGGAAACGTCCGTCAGGAGTCTCAGCTCCCGTTTTATCATCCTTTTCAGGCAGGAGAATATCGCTCTGAATACTCCCGGAAAGCCGCAGTTTATCCGACTGTTCTTGTGCACAGAGCGAGACGTTGCCTATGCCTGCAAGAAGTCCTATCAGTATATATGTTTTCATAGAACTATCTGCCGGCGACTTCTTTCACCTTTTCATAAAGCTCTGCTTCTGCACCATCGGTATAGCCGTTGTGCTTATAGACGATATTTCCCTGTCCGTCAAGCAGTAAAGTGTAGGGTACTGACTGGATGCCCAACGCACGACGCAGCTCGCCGTTAGGGTCGAGCAGTACATCATACCGCCATCCGTTCTGGTCGACCAGTGGCTTCACCTTGTTGACATTCTGTGCCTGGTCGATGGATACGGCTACGATTCGCACGCCTGTTTCGCGCTGCCAGTCATCGTAAAGCTCATCAATACTCTTGAGTTCACGATTACAAGGCTTGCACCAAGTAGCAAAAAAAGCAATAACAAGGGGCTTCCCGTTATTAGAAATAGTGTCGGTTTGTACAGTTCTCCCTTCTATGTCTTTGAGGATTACTTCAGGCAGGCGTTCCTGTGCGCCGGCCGCAAAGCTGACCATCAATAAACAAAGGGATAAAAAAAACTTTTTCATCTCGTTTAGTTATAATGCGACTGCAAATTTACGAAAAAAAAACGATACCACAAAGGCGGCTTACCCTCCCTTAAGGGCCGTTTTGCCGGATACTGATTCTCTCCCTCAGGTTCTCCTCTTCTTCTCTCTGCCTCCTGCCTGTCCGCAGACGACTGAAAACGCTTTGTCTTCTCCTTCATGTCGTCCCGGCAAAATGGGTCCAGGTCGCCAGGCAGTGGACGCTGAATATCTACACGAAGGAAAGATGGCTGCATTACTGGTCAATATTCAATACAACTACCCAATGAGGCGAATGTTTTTGAGGGCTGGTCATTATCCCCTTATGGGGAAAGGGGGATTATGTGGTCAGGGCAGACTGCATGTAGCAAAAGGCTGTCAATATAGGAGAAGTAACACGTCTAATGAACATAGAAAGCAATATGATGAACGGATTAGCACAGTTGCGGAATTAAGGTCCATCTATAGTTAGAAGGAGTTTCGAGACCCGATTGCCTCAGATGCATCTCGGGTCTTGCTTTTTTATAGAGGTGTGGGAAGAGCCTTCTTCCGTTTTTTGCGATTTTAAGGATAAAAGGAGAAAGAACTATATCGCAAATTCGTTAAACAGGGTTTGTGTGTTTCTATAACTTTCACTGGTTTTTGAAGTAAAGTTTTATCAAAGAAGCAAATCTGAACTTTTCTAATTTGTGCTAAATAGAAACCATCTTTAGGAAAGCATATATCCGTGCTTTTAAAAGAAGATGGTACAGCCATGGCTCTTACAGCCTTATAATCAAATTCGGTATGTTCTTTCAGATATTTAAGAACAAAATCAAAGCGAATATTCTTTTTCTTGAACTGTGTTTTGACTATTTGTGCAATTTTGATAAATTCATCAAAAGCTTTTAAATCACCTAAAAGGTCATAAAGTAAGGGAGAATGGGCATCGTATACAGTTTCACAAATTGCATATCCTTTTCCTTTATTTTTATATGCAGTTTCCCCCCACCATTTAGCATCTTCTATACGTGTGTCCCAAAAGTAATAACCTTCACCAAGCCACGGAGCTTTTACACCTGTTTTAATCTTCCCTTGAGCGTCACGTAAAGAACAGAAATAGGGGCCATTAGCCTCTATTTCCTTATTGTTATTACGATATTCAAGGGTTTGGTAGATTGTTGTAGATTTCATGTATTACTCAACAACAGAAGTGTTGTCACGGAGTTCCTCTGTAAGTCCCATCAGATTCACTGTAGGTAATATTATAGGGGAAGAGTTTGCTTGAAGTGAAAGAGTACTGACAAAAGCCCTTATATAAGGGAAAAGTATGGCAAGGCTATTTGGATAAAAGAAATCAGGAATCTCCTCAAACTTAATTTTGTCCTTGAAACTAAACTGTGCAATACAAGAAACTTCCACTATGATAGTGTCGGTCTCTTTACAATTCACAATCGTATCAAAAGAAAGATCATAAGTTCCTTCTTCCTCTTTAAACTTGCCAGATGGTTTGAAATCGATTACAAACTCTGCGTCCTTTGGTATATCAAAATTCAAGGTTGCCTTAGTGAATTTGTAATTAACTAACCGAAATGCTACTTCCTTATTATTCATATATTATGCAGCCATACCGTATTGCGCATTAGAAGATATATCCTCTGTTAAAACGGTAAAATCATATTTTCTATCATCACAAAAAATGTCAGAATTGCTATAAGCCATTTCTGTATCAATATAGCCTCTTACCAATTTAGCATACTCTAATACGTCAGGACCGATCTCATTAAGGTAGTCCCACTCTGCACACTCTTTTTCAAGAACCTCCGCTGGAGTATTCTCGAAATAGCTCTTAAGTTGCTCAAGAAGTTTTCCCATTGTCCTAATTATATTTTTTATTATTTCTACTGCAAAGATATGACTTTCTTTTTTAATATCCTAAATAATTTACGTAATTTTGTTACTATACCATATACTATATCAAGTACCTTTGCAAAGAAGTATGTCTTATAATCATAACTGGGAGCTTATAAGTTCAACTTTTAGTATATAAAATCCTATGATGTTTGCCGGAACAGAAAAATATTAATGTCTTTCCTGCCATTTCCTTCCAGGGCAGCTCCTTGCCCCCCTGTTCTGTATAGGAGTCAGCTGCCGGCACGTTTCCGCTTGGAAGCCTTCAGCCAGAAATAAGCCAGCAGGAGGACGAAAGCAACAAGGATGCAGAGCAGCAGCGTGCTGTACTTCTCCGGTTCTACCCAGAACTCGTGGAAGAAGTTGATGCGTCCGAGGATCTCGACAGGTGTCCAGAAGACGATCACCGTCGCCACGGCCATGCGGATATTGGCCCCCCATGCGGCGATGTGGAGCTGGCGGCGGAGCATGAAGAGCGACCCGATGAAGCAGCCGATGCCCACGAGATAGGTCACCGGATGGTGGTCGCCGAGGAAGTTCTTGTCATAGCAGAACATCAGCAGGAGGTAGAACGCCCAGAGGATCATGTTCAGCTCCATGAAGGTGATGATGGAGGTGTGGTGCGTCATGGGCTGCATGACGATTTTGTTCTTGCGCGCACCGAAGAGCTTTTCCTGAATCCACGTGATGAAGTCGCAGCCGTTGCGCGTGCTGAAGATGTACATCGTCATCACCATCATCCACAGCCCGAAGGAGGCCGGCATGATGAGGTATTCAGGTTTCGTGACGACGACACCGTTCTCTATCTCGGGCTGCACGCCGTAGCGGCGGGCATAATAAAGGAAGAGGAACTCCACCCAGCCGGTCCAGAAGAGCAGGCCGCCGAGGAGTCCCCAGAGCGTCTGGCGGGTGTCGCCTTTGACGAACACGCCGATGATGACCATTACCAGTCCTGCGAAACCCATCATGAAGCCGGCATAATGTACGGCCTCGGGCTGCATGAACTTCTCCATCAGGATCATGAGGGCATGGCCCAGCGGCATCGTGAACAGTACGAGAATGAACGAGGCGAGCGTGCGCCACCAGTATATCTTTTTCTTTTCCATTGTCTGTAGGATGTGTTTCAGAACTTGAAGAACTTGTCCACATCAACCGACAGGCCTACCATCAGGTTCGTGCCGTCTGTCAGCGGACAGTTCAGATAATAATACTCCGGCTTGTAGTTGAAGAGGTTGTCGAGGATGACGCTTGCCTTCACCGCCTTGCCGATGCGCTGTACCAGCGAAAGCTTGAAGAGGGCGTAGGCGGGATAGTGGATGGTGCGTATGCCCTTGGAGATGTCGTAGTAGTCCACGAACTCCTGGTTGTCTACCGCCGACAGGAAGCGGCCGTCGAGACCGATGTTCAGTCCGTATGCCGTCGAGAACTGTCGGTCCCAGTCGATGTGCCCCGTCATGGAGTGCTTGCGGGCCGGGATGTACTGGTTGTTCACCGCATTGCTGTTCTTGTCCTTGGGCAGCCGCTCGTGCGTATAGGCGTAGGACAGGCGTGCCGTCAGTCCGTTCGGCCATCGTGCCTGTGCGGTGGCCTCTCCGCCGCTGACGGAGTAGTCGTCAAGGTTGAGATAGGGCAGATGGGGAATGCGGTCGGAGGGGTTCTTGTAGAACGGTGCGCCCGTGGCGATCTTGTCCCTGATCCGGTTGTAATAAGCAGCGAGGGTGAAGTTGTAGTGCCTGTGCGTATAGTCGGCCGAGAGGTTGAAGTTATGGCTCACTTCCGGCTTCAAGGCAGGATTGCCCTCAACAATCCATATCCCGGCCATGTCGAAGTTGTAATACTTCTCCTTCAGTGTCGGTGCACGGAAGCCCATGCCGTAGCTGGCACGGAAATTCAGGTTGCGTACGGGCTGGTAACGCACGCTCACCTTGGGTGTCAGGCGCGAGATGCGTCCGTCCGAGAAGTAGTCGTACCGCAGTGCGCCCACGGCTTCCCACTGCCGGCTGACGTTCCAATCGTACTGTGCGAAGGCATCGAACGAATCCTGCCTGCGTGTCCGGTCCTCCAGATTCGTGTTGAAGAGATAGTCGTGCATGTAATCTGCTCCCAGCGAAAGGACATCGTCGCTTCCGAAAGTGTGGTTGTAAAGCAGGCGGAGGCTGTTCTGCACATTCGAGTAATCGCGGATGTCGAGCCGTGTGATGCGCTGGTAGTCCGACTTGTCGTACTGGTCGAAGGCGTAGGAGAGGTCGAGACTGTTGTGCGTGTCCGGTTTCCAGATGCCGCGCAGTCCCCCCGAGAAGTCACGGTAACGCTCCGGTGTCTCCGAGGTGCGGACAAGCTGGCGGTAGAAGTAGCCGGCACGCCCTGTCAGCGAGAGCTTCTCGCTGGGCCGGTAGGACAGCTGCTCCTTGAAGTTCCACGTCGCATCGCCGTAGATGGTGGCCACGACGCGGGTCACGGGGTTGTCTCCGTTGTGTACGTCGTAGTTGTCCGATCTGTTCCGGTTGACGGTCAGCAGGTTGTTCCATCTGCCCGCTCCCTGCTGCCATGACAGTCCGTAACGTTGCTCATGGTGACGGCCCAGGCGGGCGTTGAGGTTGAGGGCGAACGGACGGATGCCGTTCTTGGTGATGATGTTGATGACACCGCCGGCCGCATTCGAGCCGTAGAGTGCCGATGCCGCTCCCTTCACGATTTCGATGTGGTCGACATTGTCCATGCAGAGCCGTGAGAAGTCGACGTCGTCCATCGTCTCGCCGGCGAGGCGTTCGCCGTCCACGAGAATCAGCATGCTCTGTCCGCCGAATCCCGAGAAGTTCATGTGTACCTGCTGGTTCATGGCGTAGGAGAACTCCACACCCGGCAGGACCTGTTGCAGGAGGTCGCGCAGATTGGTGGCATCGGCCTTGGCGATGTCGGATGCCGTGATGAGCTTCGTCAGCACGGGGGTGTTGGCGAGCAGCTTCGGCGTGCGTGTACCCGTCACGACGACCTGCTCCATTTCGACGCACTTGTAGATGGAGTCGCCCGGCAGGTCTGCCCGCAGCGCAGCGGGGAACAGGCACGACAGTGCCGGCAGGATAAAGACTGTTCGTTTCATCATATATCAGGAAGCCCACTGCCGTCTCCGCTTCTTCCGCTGGGGAGTGACTGGAAGGGAGGCGGTTATGGGTAATTTAATACGGATACTTGTAATTGATCGTCAGCCAGCACTTGGCGCCTTCGGCGTTCATATAGTTCTCCAGCTGTACGGCGGCATAGTTGCCGTTCTTCATCCGGATGATGAACACATGGCTGTTCATGGTGAAGGCCGGCGGCATGGGCGGTATGTCGAGCCGGAGCCAGTTGGAGAGCACCTTGTTGATCTTGATGCCCTGACAGCCGATCAGGCTCTGGAGCATCTGCGACTGGTCGGCCCACACCTCGTTCTCGCTCCATTCGTCGGGCTGGAAGGTTGCGCCCAGGAAGTCGATACTGCTCTTCGGCAGTTCGTTCATCGATTTGTAGTTGGTTTCCAGTACGGCTCCACCGTTGGTCCGCACGTTGTTGCGGTGGAAGGCGATGCTCCACGACGGCGGCTCTTCCTGTGCATCGGCAGGCGTGAAAGAACGCTTCTCGTTGACCGAGATGCCCTTCCCGAAGACATCGAACCAGTAGGTATAGATACCGGTCTGGCCGTCGCCTGCACCGCCCGACAGCGTCGTCGGGATAGGGAAATGGGCGAAGTGAGTCTGCGCCTTCAGCAGCCCTGCGGTGTCCTTCTGCTCTATGTACGTGCGCAGCGAGTCGAAGTCGACGTAGTACCAGTCTTTCCAGCTGGTGGCGTCGACGAGCAGCTGTCCCTCCGTGACGGTCGGAGTGGCCGGCACTTCATCGTAGATGCCGTCGAAAACGCCGCTGCAGGCTGTCGCCGTCAGTAGGACGGCAACGCCTGCAAGCGTGTCTAAGATATGTTTTCTGAGGTTCATGTCTCCCTCTTTATGCGGTTACTGCTTTGTGCCGGTGAATGTGCCTGAGATCGGGAAAGGCATTTTCCCCATCTGGTAGGTGTTGCTTACTGTCAGTTTGCCGTCAGCACCTTTGGTAATAGTGACCTTGCAGATTCTGCTGTCAAATGTATATTCCTTGTCGCTGGTCACCGCCCCATTGTCATCCTTGATGATAAGGTGGAATTTGATGTTGTCGTCCTTGTAGGCCTTGATAAAAGCCTTCTTGCTCTCGTCGTAAGGAATCTTGCTGATGGTGTAAGAACTCAAAGTGAGGTTGCCCATCATGGTTTTTTTGAAGGTCTCCTCCGGGACAGTCAGATTGACGGTACCGTCTTCGTTGGCAGTTACCTTGTAGGTGACGGCTTCAGAAGAAGTATATGAGAACAATCCACCTACACTTATCTTGTCTTCCCCCTTGTAGCTCCCGACGAAATTGTCTGTCAGGGATGCCGGTACGAACTGTACGTTTGTGATTTCGCTTGCCTGGAATGTCACCTGTGTGCCGTCAGCCTTGTTGATGACAACCTTCTGTGCCTGTACGGCTGCGGTACTCAAAAGCGATACGATTGCTAAAGTAAAGAACTTCTTCATTTATTGATAAATTTAAATGTCTTGTTTGATGATTTTACGATGAACACGCCGGTCTGTCCGTTGAGAGGAGCCTCTACGGATCCGCTCTGGTTCACACGGGCGCTGCTTACGAGCTGTCCGTTGACGGTGTAGACTTCCACACGGCTACCCGGCTTCAGGCCTTCTCCTCTTACGGAAGAACTGCTGAACGAAAAGACGGCATGGGTCTCTTCACCGCCGGCGGTGTTGATGCCGGTGGGCTGGTCGGCGAACTCGAAGGTCACCATGTCTGCCAAAGGATATTCCACCGTCTGGCTGCCGGCTTTCAGGACGAGCTTGTCGGCCGTAAAGGTGACGGTCGGTTTCTCGGAGAGGGCAAAGGTCGTGGCCGCACCCGCTTTGTCAGTCACCTTCACATAGTCGGCCGCAGCGGCAGAGACTGTCCCCGCCGATAGCAGCAGCGTGACGGCGAATGTCCGGAATAAATTTTTAAATCTCATGTTGCTGATTCTGTTTATTAAATTTAAACTCAGCTGCAAAGTTATCAGAATTCAGTCAACGGCACAATACCCATTTGTTATGATTTTATTCCGTGTGGGCATTCCGGTCTGTACCCATCATGGCCATCTTCTCCGTCTGTCAGCATGGCTTTTGATGCTGTTTGAATCCTACTGACAGTCAAAGGATTACGATACTGCTTTGGAAAGGTGCTTAGTTGCATTGCAGAAGGGCGTTACTTGCACGGCAAGTAACGCCCTTCTGGCCTTCAATTAGGCCTTGTCTGAAAATCATCCGGGGCTTGTCTGTTTTCCGGTCCTGGTCTGCCTGTTTCCCGGATGGCTGATCTGTACGGACAAGGAAGCGGGCCTCAGCCCCCGTAAAACGAGAAAACCGCAGGACGGAAGTCCTGCGGCCAATTTCTCTCTTTTTCTGTTCGTTCTGTGCTTACTTGGCAACAGAGTCTGCAGCAGCGCTATCCATAGGAGCGGCAGCTGAGTCCTGAGACAGGCTGTCAGAATCCTGCTGAACTGAATCTGCAGTAGAGTCAGCGTTCTGAGCTGGCTTAGAGTTGTTACCACAAGATGCGAAAGAGATAGCTGCTACAGCTACGAGTGCTAAAACTAATTTCTTCATTTTCTTTGCTTTTTAAATCTGTAAAACAATCATTTGTTTGTTAAAACGTTGCAAAGGTAAGTATTTTTTTTATTCGGCAATCATTTTTTAAGTACTTTTTTTATCTTCTTTTGTAACAAATGTGTAATATACTGATAACCAATGCAATATAGACTTTAAACAAATGTTAAAGTTCTTGGTGTGTGCCTGCACAGTACACTTTTCTCCGTTTTTATGCCATCGGAGCATTCCCTCCGGGAAGCCGGAACAGCCGTTTCCCATGCTGTCTTCTTCCTCCTCGGATGCGCAAACGGCGGCTTTTCTTTGGTTTTGTCTTCATTTTACCGTAACTTTGCAGATTATGATAGATACTGCAGCATTTCAGGGCAAGACGGCCCGTTTCTATACACTGGGGTGCAAACTCAATTTCTCGGAGACAAGTACCTTCGCGCGTACCTTATATAATATGGGCGTGCGGGAAGCGAAGAAAAGCGAGCAGGCAGACATCTGTCTGATCAACACCTGCTCGGTTACGGAGGTCGCCGACCACAAGTGCCGTCAGGTAATCCATCGGATGGTGCGCCAGAACCCCGGCGCCTTCGTCATCGTGACAGGCTGCTATGCCCAGCTGGAGAGTGCCGCCGTAGCCGGGATAGAGGGAGTTGACCTGGTGCTGGGGAGCAATGAGAAGGCCGATCTCATACAGTATCTCAGTGATGCCTGGAACAGGCCGGAGGCCGGGAAAGAACACGGTGCCTCCCCGGCGGAATACCACTCGGTCAGGACGAAGGACATCAGGAGTTTCCAGCCGAGCTGCTCCCGCGGCAACCGCACCCGCTACTTCCTGAAGGTGCAGGACGGCTGCAGCTACTTCTGTACCTACTGTACGATTCCCTATGCCCGCGGCTTCTCGCGTAATCCGACAATCGCTTCGCTTGTCAGCCAGGCGGAGGAGGCGGCGCATGAGGGCGGCCGGGAAATCGTCCTGACAGGCGTGAACATCGGCGACTTCGGTGAGACGACCGGAGAGCGTTTCCTCGACCTTGTCAAGGCTCTGGACAGGGTTGAGGGCATCCGGCGTTACCGTATCAGTTCGCTCGAACCCGACCTGATTGATGACGAACTGATAGCGTACTGCGCACAGTCGCGTGCGTTTATGCCCCACTTCCACATTCCGCTCCAGAGCGGTTCTGACGAGGTGCTGAAACTGATGCACCGCCGTTACGACACCGCACTCTTCGCCCACAAGATACGGCTCATCAAGGAAATGATGCCCGATGCTTTCATCGGCGTGGATGTCATGGTGGGCTCACGGGGCGAGCGTCCGGAGTATTTCGAGGACTGTTACAGTTTCCTCGAATCCCTGCCGGTGACCCAGCTCCATGTCTTCCCTTATTCCGAGCGTCCCGGTACGTCGGCGCTTTCCATTCCCTACGTGGTGGACGACCGTGAGAAGAAGCGCCGTTCGCACAGGCTTCTGAAACTCTCCGACGAGAAGACGCACGCCTTCTATGCCGCCCATATCGGGCAGGAGGCGGACGTGCTCTTTGAGAAGGCACCGCGCGGCAAGGCCATGCACGGCTTTACGGACAATTATATCCGTGTGGAACTGTCGCCGGCCCAGGCCGAGGAAGCATACGACAACCAGATTGTCCGTGTGCGGCTGGGGGGCTTCAGTTTCGACCAAAGCTCATTAAAGGCAGAACTCTTATGAAAACAGCAATCGTCATACTGAACTGGAACGGCCGTGCCATGATGGAACGGTATCTCCCTTCCGTGCTGGAGTTCTCGCGCAGCGAGGCGGAAGTCATCATTGCCGACAATGCCTCGACAGACGATTCCGTGGCGTGGCTGCATAGGCTGTACCCCCGTCTGCGGGTTATCCGGTTAGACCGTAATTATGGTTTCGCCGAGGGGTACAACCGTGCGCTCAGACAGGTGGAGAGCGAGTATTATGTGCTGCTGAACAGTGACGTGGAGGTGACGCATCACTGGCTGACGCCGCTGATTGAGGAGATGGATGCCCATGAGGACATTGCCGCATGCCAGCCGAAACTGCTCTCCATGGCAGACCGGGATGCCTTTGAGTATGCCGGCGCGTCGGGCGGATTCCTCGACCGCTACGGCTACCCCTTCTGCCGCGGGCGCATCTTCGATACGGTGGAGGATGACAACGGACAGTATGACAACAACGAGGAAATCCTCTGGGCGACAGGCGCCTGCATGATGATACGTGCCCGGGACTACTGGGCGGCAGGCGGACTGGACGGCCGCTTCTTTGCCCACAATGAAGAGATAGACCTCTGCTGGCGGCTGCACCGGATGGGGAAACGTATCTTCTGCTTCCCGGAGAGCTTTGTCTATCATGTGGGAGGGGGGACGTTGCCGAAGTCGAATCCGCGCAAGACTTTCCTCAACTTCCGCAACAACCTGACGATGTTGTGGAAGAACCTGCCCGAAGAAGAACTGCATCATGTGATGCGGGTGCGCTGGTTCCTCGACTATCTGGCGGCTTTCCAGACACTCGTCATGAACGGGAACTGGGGCGACTGCAAGGCAATCTTCTCTGCACGCCGTGCCTTCAGGCGGTGGCGGCATGAGTTTGAGCGGATGCCGGAAACGGCCGTCCCGGCGGCTCCGGAGAACACGGGACGCATGGCGGACTGCACGCAGGACGGCCGCAAGAAATATGCTGTCCTCTGGCAGTATTATGCGAAGGGGAGGAGAGTCTTCAGTGCCTTGTCCGACTGATGGCGGGCTTATTTTCGACTGAAATTTAACTTTTTTAGCAAAACGCTTGCTTTTGAAAATACTTTTTATTAATTTTGCAAACAACGCTCAAATATTGTAAAAAGACCGGTGAAGCATCTCTATTACATATTGTCACTTGTTCTGTTCGTCTGTGCCGGCTGCCAGTTCAAGCTGTCCCCTGACAATGAGAATGACAATTCTCTGCTGTTGGAGGTGGACCGCTACGACCGTTTGGAATACCGTTATCTTACCACGGGAGACTTCTCGGCCCTGCAGCAGATGAATACGGAATATCCGATCGAGACCAGGACGCTGATAGAGGATGTGGTGAAAATCGGCGAAATCACCGACCCGGACATCAATACGAAGTTCCTGAAATTCTATCAGGACACCACGCTCCAGTCGATGATTGCGGCGGTCGAGTCGGAATATGCCAATACGGACGACCTGAACCGTCAGCTGAGCACCGCCTTCAACCGGCTGAAACAGTCGCTGCCTGCCATCGAGGTGCCGAAGGTCTATACCCAGATTTCGGCCCTGGACCAGAGTATCGTGGTGGGTAACGGGACAATCGGCATCTCTCTCGACAAGTACCTCGGGCCCGGTTATCCTTTGTATGCAAAATATTATTCGCCGTCACAGCGCAAGCAGATGTCGCGCGAGTATATCCTCCCGGACTGTCTGACATTCTATCTCATGAGCATCTATCCCCTGCAGCGTTTCGAGTCGCGCCCGCAGCTGGAGCGTGACCTGCATATCGGAAAGATCCAGTGGATCGTCAATCAGATCATGTCGAAGCGTGTTTACCACAGCCGGTATGAAGAGGCCGTGGAGGACTTTATGAAATGGCATCCGAAGACTTCGTATGAAGAGCTCCTGCACATGACGGATTTCTCCCGGTTCAGGGTTCAGGAGAATTAAATCCTCTGGCTGCTGCTGAAAGTTCTCTTTCATTCTTCCGGGAATACTGCCGGATGCCGGCGGCAGATGGGTGGAAGGGTAGCATTTCTATTGTATGTTCCAGCTTCTGATCATCTGTTCTGCCGTCTTGTTCTCTACATCCCATTCAATATTGTCGGGCAGGTTGCAGAAGAAGTCGATGCCGGTCTTCTCCTCGAGTTCCTTGATGCTGACGACGTAGGGTCTGAGGGTAATGCCGAGATTCCGCTCATGCCTGAACCAGAATCCGACGGCCTTGTATTGCCAGTCGCCCTGTCCTCTGACCTTGTATTTCATCAGGGCGGCAGAGAAGAAGTAAGCAGGTACTATGAAATTGTTTCTGATATGGGTGAACTGTCCTTGCCTGTCGATCGTACCGCCGCGGCAGATGAAGAGGGTGTCCTTCAAACCGCCGGAGAAGGTGATATAGGTTCTCATCTTTCTTTCCATTGTTTCCCAGATGCCTGCGTTGAAGTCGTGGACCTGGGGTTGCATATTGCTGAGATAGAAGGTCTGGTCGTTGGATTCCCGGCTGTTGACCCTGTCTTGCGAAGGACAGAGGTGTCCGTGGTCGTAGCCGGAGCCCCGGTAAGGATCGTAGGGGAAGAAGGCACCGGCAGGGAAGAGCGGATCCATAGGGTAGAGGTCGGGACTCTTCTGGTCCTTTCTTTTCACGGCTTGTCTTGCGTTGCCGGCATATATCTGGTAGCAGGTCCAGCGGTTCGACTTCTTCTCTGTATCCCATTCTACGCTGTAGTTCACCTCACCGTTGTCCAGTCTGTGGGTGAGGATGACGCTACTCCCGCCCCTCAGTTTCGGAAATTCCAGCCGGTGTGTCGCCGGCTGCGGGTCTTTGAAGTTGGCGTTGGTATTATTGGCAATCTCCTCTTTTCTTCCTTTGTCCGTGGGGCTGCCTTCTTCCTTGCTGCAAGAGGTAAAGGCGGTAAAAGCAAGTAGCGGAAAGAGGACGGTGATCAGTCTTATTCTGTTCATTGTTCTGTCTTTGTCGGATGATGTTATGAAACGGGTCCTGTTGAATGCAGAAGTGCGGACAGACGCATATGCAACTACGTCTGTCCGCACTTTATGTATGATTATCGAAGAGGTATTGACCGATTACTTCTTCAGCTTACCGTAGCGGCTCATGAAGCGGTCGACGCGACCTGCTGTATCGACAAGCTTGCTCTTGCCTGTGTAGAACGGGTGAGAGGTGCTTGAGATTTCGACTTTTACCAATGGGTAAGTTTCGCCTTCAAACTCTACTGTCTCTGAAGTCTTGCATGTAGACTTTGTAAGGAACATATCGCCGTTGGACATATCCTTGAATACGACGGGGCGATAGTCTTCGGGATGAATACCTTGTTTCATTTTAATTTTTATCTGTTTGTTAATAATGTGCTTGCTGCAAGTCTCTCGCTTGAATGCAATTCAAGGAACAGACACTCAACAGGGTGCAAAATTACGAATAATTCCGCACCCTGCCAAATATTTCAGGCTGTTTTTACTTTACTTCAACATCCTTGATCTCCCATGTGCCTGCGGCATTGGTGCCATCGCAGGTGTAAAGGAAGCCGATGCGGACTGTAGTCTGACCGGCGTATGCGGAGAGGTCACAGGTTGTGGAAACGAACTTCCAGTCTTTGGCAGGATAGGTTGACAGGGTGACATCATTCCATGTTGTACCGTCGGTAGAAACCTGTACCTTAAAGTTGTTGGCTGCATTTGAGAAGTAGTTGGCAGCAACCATGAATGTGAGCGTTGCCGAGGTTTTTCCAGCGAGACTGAAGACAGGTGATTCCAGACGGCTCTGCGCTGCATAGTCAGTAGAGCCTTTATGTGAAGAAGCCTTCATGTATTTCTTGGAGGCATCATGCTTCCAGATGAAAGTGAGCTCGGACGGGAGGTTGATGTCTTTGATTGTGAAGTTGTCCATGCCGGTCTCGAACTTTGCCGTAAGCACTGCGGTGGAAGGCTGTGGGGAAGGCGTCCCGCTGATGGAGACGATCTTGCTGCCCAGATCCATTTCCATGATAACCTGTCCCTGCTTGTTGGTAAAGGACTTGAGGTTTCCTTTGACAACGACGGTCTGACCAGCTTTCAGGTCTTCCTTCGAAGCGAAGTCGGCACCGTTCAACCCCTTCCCCGAGTAGACTTTGAGTGTCTTGTCGGTTCCGTTGTCAGAGAGGTAGTAGGTAAGGCTCTTGTGGGTTGCATCGTAGAAGTTGACATCAGAGATGATTCCTTTGACGTATGCCTCGCCGCCGGCAGTCTGTCCTGCCTGTATCTTCTGCACGGCTTCGGCCACGGTCCATGCCGTAGCCTCTGTGTTCAGGTCTGCCGCAGGTGTCTGTGAAGCCTTGTTGCCGTTGAGGGAATAGATGTAGTTGCCTTGCGTGAACTCTTTTGTCCCATTGAAGTTGACGAGCTTCCCACAGACAATGACCTTGTCGCCGGCCTTGATTCTGTCGGCCGCCGTGAATTTCTTGTTCCCCAGGTCGTAGCCGCGGTAAACAGTCAGCTGACCGCTGGCCGTACCGTCGTCGGAGATGTAATAGGTGGCGTTGCCGTAGTTCGTTACATCAATCTCCTTGACGCTTGCGATTGTCCCGGAAACGTACACCTGCTTGTCGAGGTTCTGTCCGGCCTCGATGTATTTCAATGCGGCGGCGACGTTGAACGGATCGGCCTCCGTGCCGGTGCCTTTCGGCTCAGCGGTAGGCTTGGGAGTCGGTGTGACATTGCTGTCGTCAAAGTTCATGCTGTAAGGTGCCGGAACATCCTCGCAGCCAGTGAGGGCTGTGGCGATCATAGCCAGTGCCATCATCGAAAAAATAATCTTCTTCATATTTCTGTTCTTTTATTTGTCTTGTTAATTGATGGAGATAATCTTACTGCCCTTTCCTACCTGTGGTGTAGAGGTTGCCTCGTAATAATCTAAGGTGCCGAGAATGACGACCTTCTTTCCGGTACTGATCTGTGAGGCGTCTGTGAACTTTTCACCATTCAGATAGAAGCCGCGGAATACCATCAGTTGATTGGCTGTTGTACCGTCATCGGACAGGTAGTAGCGTGCGTTGCCATACTGAAGTGACACCTCGTCAACCTGTGAGACAATCCCCTTGATATAGTAAGTTGTAGCATCCTTCTTGTTCAGCTTCGCATAAGCCAGAGCCCGTTTGATGTCTAATGGGTTAGCCTGTGTACCGTCACCCTTGCCGGGGAGTCCTTTGAACGGATCTGGTTTCTCTGCAGATTTGATGTCGTCAAGTGAGCGGATGAGGATTTCCCACTGATTGTTGAAACGTTTGAAGATACCCGTAATGTCCACCTTGCCTGTCGGTATCTTGCTGTTGGCGAATTTGGCGAAGTTGCTGTTATAAACGATGACTTTCTTGCCGTCCTGCTCGTTCAGCGTCCAGCTTACGCTGCCGGCACCGCCGTCAGCATCGGCGAATGTGTCTGTCACCTTGGGATTGTTGCTGCTCTTGAAACTTACGTTGCGGATGACACCGAGCTTTCCGCCGTCGGTATCGAGGCTCCATGTGGTGGCATTGCTGCCGACGGCGAACTCTGTCGGTTCAACTTTGTTGCCCGTTGAGAGGATCTTGTAGTGCTGGTCCCATGTGGCACGGCTCATGCGTCCCACGAAGGTCGCACCGTTCTTGTTGGTTGTCGGCACGCCGACTTCCGCCTGCTTGCCATAGTTCCCCACATAGAGGTCTTTCAGGCTGACAAGAATCTCTGTGCCGACCGGCAGCGGGCCGTACAGGCCGCCCTGGGCCGCAGCGACGATGATTGCGCCTGTTGCATCCTGCAGGGCCAGTTCCTGGTAGATGTTCCCCCCGGCGTCAGAACTGGTGACGATGCCTTTTATCTTGATGTCGTCAGTCACTTTTGCATAACTGTTGCCGTCGCGGTAGTCGGTAGCAATATAGGTTGCATAGTTGTTCTTCAGCTGGGCAATGGAAATGACATTCGTTTCGGTCAGTTCGTTGTTGCCGTACGGTGCCGGTGCATGCTCATCCGGCTCTGCATAGCTGTCGCCCATGCAGGAAGCAAAGAGAGCGCAGACAGCAGCCATCATTGTATATTTCAGTTTCTTCATAATCGTTCTTGTCCTTTCATCTTAGAATTTATATGCTATATTCAGCATCCCGTTGATGCCGTTGACGTAATATTTCTTCGGATTCCGGTAGAAGTCGTAGGCACGTGTAGTCGCCTCGCCTGTCGTCTTGTTGACGGTGTAGCTGCTGCGGCTCTGCTCGTAACCGCCGCTGACAATTTTCCGGTTGTTCAGCAGGTTGGTGATCATCAGGTTGATGGAGAGACTGCCATGGCGCAGGTAAAGGCTCTTGCCGATAGAGGCGTCGAGCATGAAGCCGCCTTTGCCTTCGCTCTGTGCATACGGGGTGTAATTGCCGTCGGCATCCATGCCGCCCAGTGCCGTACCCATTGTCCGTAGCGTGCTTCCGTAACGCAGACTCGGTGCGTAGGAGAGGTAGATGCGGTCGTAGTAATTGCCGCTCAGGTCGATGAACCATCCGGCCTTGTGGAAACTGAGGATGCCGCTGTAGGCACTCAGCGGCGTGCTCGCCTCGTGCATTCCTTTATTGTAAACGATGTCCCTGTTGTAAGTGCTCTTGGTAGAGTTCATGTAGATGACATCCGCATTGTTGGCGTTCTCAGCTTCGCTCCATGTCCCGAGTGCCTTGAAGTTGAGGTAGCTGGTGAGCTTGAAGTCGAGCCCCAGTTCAACGCCGTAGTAGTTCTTCTTCATGTTTGTCATGCTGACGTAGGTGAAGGAGTTGGCATCGTCAAAGAAGAAGTTCTGCCATTCGGTCACGTGGGTCATGTGGTTGTAATAGCCGCTGACGTTGGCGTGCAGCCAGCTGCCGGAATACTGGTAGCTGAGTTCACTTGAGAAGATACGCTCGTTGCGGAGGTTGAGCACGAAGTCGTTGTTCATTTCCGGGGAGGCAAAGGCATTGCCTGCGTTCGGCGCACGGTGCTCATAGCCCAGACCGAGCGAGAGGGCGTTGCCTCCGCCGAGTGTCAGAGTGGCATTCGTCTTCAGGCCGCCGGAGAGAAACTCTGCGTGCTTGCTCTTGCCGTCGGAGTTGTCAGCGAACATACCGTTGCGCATATGGCCGACACGGTACATGTTGTCGTATCCGATTCTTCCTGCTACCATATAATGCAGTCTGCCGACTGTCTCGGCGTAGTTTGTCCACAGCTGCCCCCGGCGTACGTTGATGTTGTAGTCGTAGCCGAATCTATCACCCTCGTAGACGAGCTTGCCTAAGCCCAGAGTGCCCATTGTGTTGAGGTCGTACTGAATGTGCGGGTCAGTGGCCGGGTATGTCCCGATGGCGTATGTGTTTACGTTGTGGAAACTCTTTGCACCCAGGAGGTCTTCCATCGTCTGGTAGTGGCGGGCAAGATTCTGGCCGAGTGCCAGTCCGATGTTGAGCACCTTGTTCTTCCCGATGTGGCTGGTCAATGTAGACGAGAGGGTTGCCGTCATGTTGTCATTGTGCTTTGCCTGCACGTAGTAGAGGGCGTCCTGTCCGTTGGCGGCAGCCTGCCGGTTGGCATAATAGAGCCTGTCCCACTGAATCTGCCGGTTCTCCTTGCTGCCCCACCATGCGACGGCTGTCTTCCAGTCGGCGTATGCCTGTGCCGTCCTGTAGCGTGCATCGCCCTCGTTCCATACGTCGTAGAAGCTGCTCGGGAGGTTCTTCCAGTAGTCCGGCTGCGGATTTTCGCTGTTGTTGTAGTTCAGCTTGGTGCTCTTGTACATCGAGTATTTGGCGAAGAGGCTTGTTGTCAGTTTCGTTTTCTTGCTGATGTCCCAGTCCCATGTAAGGACGGCGGAAGGCGCGAAGTCGTTGACGATGCGGCTGTTGCGCTTGTGTCCGTTCTGGTAGCCCCAGTAAGGATTGTACTGATAGTCGTTGGCAAGCCAGTAAGCCTCGTCCGTACTCGCTCCCTGCGAGGCGCGTTCGGTAGGGTTGCCCCATGTCGACAAGGACAGTGAATGTCCGTTGTTCCACTTCTTCTGTACACCGAAGTAGTAGGACAGGGAGTTGTAGAACGTCCCTTCCACGTAGCCCCGGTTCGCCCAGCGGTAGGCGATGCTGGCCGCTATCGCCCAGCCCTTGGCATTGAATCCGCTGGCATAGTTGTACATCCCGCGCAGGGTATAGTTGCGGTTGGCTGCAGAAAGGGTGACGCGGTGTCCGGCGGCCATTGAGCCTGCGCGGAAGTCATAGTTGTTGCTTCCTGCAAGTCCCGTCATGGAGAAGTTGTTGCTCTCGAAGGGCAGGGCAAAGTCTACGTTGCGTGTCTGCTGGTTGATGCCGCCCACCATGGAGTAGCGGAACTGTCCGCTCTCCATGTCGTTCACCGGTACGCCGTTGATATAGATGTCGTTGTACTTCTGGTTCAGCGCACGGTAGCGGAAGCGCATGGGAGAGTACAGGAAACCCACCTGAGAAGCATATACGTTACTGTTCGAGTTGAGAATCGTGACGTTGTCGTTCATGTCGTTGTTCTCCCCCAGCTGCGCTTCAGTGAAGGTGAATGCCGATTCATCCATGGCGTTGGCCGTCTGCTCCTGCTTGCCCGTATCGGTGTTCTGAGCGGCCACCATCGACGAACTGCACAGGGCTAAAACGGCAAGTTTCAGCTTTTTCTGCATAGTTGATTCCTTTAAAAAATGTTATACTTTGTGTGCAAAGTAACGAAATAAATTTTAAAAAAGAAAGGCTTTTTGATTAAATTTTCAGGAATTATGCTCAAATCTCAGATTATTTACCGATATTTGCAAGTCCAATGTGACCGTATTCTGGTTTCGGGGCATGGGGCACTGTGTCTGTCGGCGGGAATCCGCTGCTGTCCGCTCCGGTCTGCGACTTGCGGCCGGCCCGCTTCGAGGTACGGCATCATGCACGGGTGAACTAATCGCAAACAACAATATTTAACGAGAATGAGAAAGTTACTATTTGTTCTTTTCTGTACCGTTCTTTTCGGTGCGTCAGCTTCTGCACAGAAGAAGTTTTCAGTCTATGCCGTCGGGTTCTACAACCAGGAGAATCTGTTCGACTGCACGCATGACAAGGGAAAGAACGACTATGATTTCACACCGGAGGGAAGTTATCATTGGAACGAAATGAAGTACACGCACAAGCTGCACAATATGGCGACGGTGCTGTCCGAGATGGGCACTGATGTCCTTCCGGATGTGGGCTGTGCATTGATCGGTCTGGCCGAAGTGGAGAACGACCATGTCATGCGCGACCTTACAGCCCAGCCCGAACTGGCTGCACGCAACTATCAGTACGTGCATATTGAAGGCCCTGACCACCGTGGCATCGACTGCGCCCTGATATATAATCCGAAGCTCTTTGCAGTCCGGAATACAAAGCTGGTCCCTTACGTCTACGACCTTCCGAAGGACAGTATGCGTGCGACCCGCGGCTTCCTCACCGTCAGCGGTACGCTTGCCGGCGAACACGTGACGGTTGTCGTCTGCCATCTGCCGAGCCGCGGTGCAGACTCCTACTACCGTGAGCTGGGCGGCCGCCAGGTGAAGGCGCTGAAGGACTCCCTTCTCCGTGACGACCCGAAGGTGAAGGTGCTTGTGATGGGCGACATGAACGACGACCCTACCAACAAAAGCATACGTGAATGTCTGTCGGCAAAGGCGGAAATCAGCGAGGTCGGTCCGGACGATATGTACAATCCCTGGTACAATGTCCTTGTAAAGGAAGGCACCGGTACCCTTCAGTATCAGGGCAAGTGGAATCTCTTCGACCAGATTCTCATGAGCCCCGGCCTGCTGAACAAAGAGAACAGAAAAGACTTCTCAGAGCTGAGGTTCTGGAAGAGCCAGATCTTCCGCCGCAACTATCTCTTCCAGGAAACAGGCAAGTACAAGGGCAACACCAAGCGCACTACGGCCGGCGGCGTGTGGCTCGACGGCTATTCCGATCACCTGCCGGTGGTGGCTTATTTCGTCAAGGAGCAGTAGAAGTCCTGCCCTTCCCTCCGGCAAGAGGAAGAAAGATACAGGGAGCGGCCGTTGTACCGGCAGATGCTTCTGCCGGTTGTCTTAGCTCCCTTGCCCCCCTCGACTCCTGTAAATTCAAACCCAGGGACGCAAAGGTGATGACCGGAATCCTTCAACTCCCTTAACTCCGCAGAAAGATGGAAATAGAAACCCATCCCTTTGAACCGTGGCTGCCTTCCAATGCCCGCCTTCTGCTGCTGGGAACTTTCCCGCCGGCACCTAAGCGGTGGTGCATGGAATGGTATTACCCCAATTACACGAATGATATGTGGCGCATCTTCGGTCATGTCTTCTTCGGCGACAAACAGTATTTCGTAAACGAAGCGGACAGAACCTATAAGCTGGATCTGCTCAAGCCGTTCCTGAAGGAGAAGGGGATTGCCATCTTCGACACCGCACTGCGCATCCGCCGTACCACAGGCACTGCTTCCGACAAGGATTTGGAAATCGTCGAACCGGCCGACCTTGACGGAATGCTCCGTTCGCTTCCGGCGTGCCGGGCCGTACTGGCAGCGGGGCAGCTGGCGACGAAAGTCTTCACGGACCATTACGGAATCGACGCACGCAAGATGAAGATGGGCGACCACAGGGAGTTCCGCTTCGGCCAGCGTGTCATCCGTCTCTACCGTGAACCCAGCAGCAGCCGTGCCTATCCCATGAAGGTGGAGAAGAAGGCCGAATACTACCGGCGGATGTTCGAGGAGATTGATTTGTTAGGATGAGAGGTGTGGCAGCGACAAAGACAATTAAACCAACAAAGATGAAGGAAAAGATAACAATCATCGGTATAGCCGGCGGAACAGGGTCGGGAAAGACCACTGTAGTGAAGAAAATCGTAGCGAGTCTTCCTCCCCATTACGTGGCTGTCGTCCCGCTGGACTCCTATTATAATGATACGACGGGACTTACTGACGAAGAGCGCAAGGCCATCAACTTCGATCATCCTGACGCTTTCGACTGGAAGCTGCTGATCAGGCAGGTGAATGAACTGCGTGAGGGGAAAGCCATCGAACAGCCTACGTACAGTTACATTCTCAGCAACCGTCTGCCGGAGACCATCCACGTTGAGCCGAAGCCCGTCATCATCGTCGAAGGCATCATGGCACTCAGCAACAAGCGCCTGCGCGACATGATGGACCTCAAGATTTTTGTCGACTGCGACCCTGACGAACGCCTCATCCGCAACATCCAGCGCGATACGATCGACCGTGGACGTACCGTTTCGATGGTTGTCGAACGCTATCTGGAGGTGTTGAAGCCCATGCACGAGCAGTTCATCGAGCCGACGAAGCGTTACGCCGACCTGATTATTCCGCAGGGGGGAGAGAACGTGAAGGGCATCAATATCCTCTGCAGGTACATCGAGGGGCTGATGCCGGAGAAACAATAGAAAGGAGTGTGTATGCCTGAATGCAGGGTCTGACGACTTCCTGTCTGTAAGCAGCAATTCCCTGGAAAATAAAGAAAAGACCATTTCTTTACTCAAAACGAGTTTTGAAGTGGTCTTTTTTTGTTGGATAGTCTTGAACTGTATGATTCCAAGAATGATGTTTGCATTTCGACTCCCTTTGTTTTTCGGCGTGGGTTGTTGCAAAAGATACGATGACGGGCCCCGTTTTCTTCCGACTATTTGAGGAAAAGGTCTCACACGGAGGCACGGAGAGCACAGAGGCAGAGCATCTCCGATGCGGGGAGAAAAGGGAGCGTTGGGAAGAGAAGGGATGTATTGGGCGTTTTTGTTCATTTGCTGTCGGCGGACTCGCATTCCATGATGGAAATCACGGCTTCCGCTTATCCGTTATCTGACCAATGCCCGCCTGTCATTCAGATAACGCCTGTTTGGCTTTCAGTTAACGCCCGTTTGGCCTTCAAGTAACGCCTGTCTGGCCTTCAATTAGGCACCTTTTCAGCATGGATTGTAAGCTCCTGGAAATCTGATAGTTGCCGTTCTGCTTTTTGTATGGTTCATACAGGTGGACATGGGGGCTGCAACGTAACCCGGTCTCCTGCCGGAAAACGCCGAAAGAGGCTGTATCAGAAGTAACCCTGGGTTTCATCCCGGTTTCTGATACAGCCCCTTTCGTCAATGTGTCACCGTCCGGCGGGTGTGCCGTAGCAGCAGCTCGCAGGAACGGATGACGCTATGCGTAAATCCTATTGTCTCTTCGCCCGGTAGCGTTCCAGCCCCTTGTCAAGGAAACTGAGGTAGGCAGGCACATCCTCCTTGAAGCTGAAGCTGCCGTTCAGCGGTCTGCCGGCATTGTCCAGAGGGACATAGAACGGCTGTGCCAGATAGCCGAACTTCGTCTGCTCCAGGTAGCTCCACTTGTCGCCGACGGTACGCAGCGTGCGGGTGCTGCCGTCAGCAGATTTCACCTGTACAGGCTGCTTCAGCGGCGTCTTGTCGTCTACATAGAGCGAGATGAGCACGTAATCCTTCATGAGCCTGTCGGCCACGCGTGCGTCGGTCCATACGGATGCCTCCATCTTCCGGCAGTTGACACAGCCGAAGCCGGTGAAGTCGATCAGGACCGGCTTGCCGGCTGCTGCCGCCGCGCGCATCCCCTCCTCGTAGTCGGTGTACTGGGCATGGACGCTCTGCGGGGCAAGGTTGAAGTCCTGTGTGTTGATGGGAGGGGCGAAAGCGCTGACCGCCTTGCAGGGTGCGCCCCACAGTCCCGGAAGCATATAGACGGAGAAGGCCAGAGAACACAGTCCCAGCATGATGGCCGGTACCGGCATCGCTTTCTGCTCCGGGGCGTCGTGCGGGAACTTGAGCCTGCCGATGAGGTAAAGGCCCAACAGACCGAAGAGCACGATCCAAATGGACAGGAAGGTCTCACGGTCGAGGATGTGCCAGCCGTAAGCGAGGTCGGCCACAGAGAGGAACTTCAGCGAGAACGCCAGTTCGATGAAGCCCAGGACCACCTTGATCATGTTCATCCACGAGCCGGACTTCGGGGCCTGCTTCAGCCAGGAAGGGAAGAGGGCGAAGACCGTAAAGGGCAGGGCGAGTGCCAGGGCGAAGCCGAACATTCCGACGGCCGGCGCCACCCAGTCGCCGCTCGTCGCCGCCTGGACAAGGAGCAGGCCTACCACCGGGGCTGTGCAGGAGAAACTTACCAGCGACAGGGTGAATGCCATCAGGAAAATGGAGAGCAGACCGGTCGTGGCGGAAGCCTTGTTGTCGACCGCATTGCCCCATGAGGAGGGCAGCCGGAGCTCGAACCAGCCGAAGAAGCTGAAGGCGAAGACCAGCAGCAGCAGGAAGAAGAAGATGTTGAAAGGGGCGTTCGTGGCCAGTTCGTTCAGTTTCTGCGGACCGAAGGCGGCCGTAATCAGCGTTGCCAGCCCCATGTAGATGACGATGATGGACAGGCCGTACGTGACCGCATCGCGGATGCCCTTCCTGCGGTCGTCCTTGGCTCGCTTGAGGAAGAAGCTGACTGTCATCGGGATGATCGGCCATACGCAGGGGGTCAGCAGAGCCACCAGACCGCCTGCGATGCCCATGAAGAAGATCGCCCACAGGGACCTGCTGCCGCCGTCCTTCGTGTTGTTGAACGCTGACAGTTCCTTGATGACGGGCTTCCACAGGTCGGCGTCCGGCGTGGTCTGCACGCTTGCCTGCCGTGCGGAGACCGCCGTGTCGACCTGCTGTACGGCCTTGCCGCCGGCGGTGTCGGCCGTCATGGTGGCAAGTGCAGATAAACCATCAGCTGCCACGGGGGTGGCAGCTGTTGTCGTTTTATCGGTTTCGGTGTTGGCTGCCGTCGGTGTGGCTGCCGGTGCGGAGGCAGGTCCGTTGCCTTTGAAGTTGAACTCTTCCTGCATCGGCGGCATGCACATCTCGTCGTTGCAGGTGCCGTACTCCAGATAGCCTTTTATGCTGTAGGTCTTGGCGGTAATCTTGTAACGCTGCACGAAGCTGGCGTTGTGCTCGAAGTAACGGAGCGTCATCTCGAAGTTCTTGTCATACGCGCTTGTCTCCTTGCCGTGGGGTGTCAGCCTGCCGACAGGCATCAGGCCCTCGCTTTTCTCTACGTGCAGGCTCGCTGATGTAGGGCCGCCGGCCGGCAGGTTGGTGGAATAGATATGCCATCCCTGGTCGATCTTCGCCGTGAAGACGATGTCGACCTCTGTCGGCGACACCTGTTTCTGCTGCACAGAGAAGTGAACAGGCTTCTGCTGTGCCATGGCGGTCAGGCTTAGCAACAGTGTGAAGAGAAAAAGTAAAGTGTTTCTTTTGTTCATTGATCTGTAAATTTGGTATTTTGCCTGCAAAGATAAGAAAATTATTTCTTACTATTCATGGACAATGTATAGATTAAGGAATTATAACAGCTGTTTCTCCGTATACGCAGGTACTGTGGACAGAAAGAATGTAGACAGAATGGAAGAGCGTCCGAGAGGGGCGAATACACTGAAAGAAGACAGACAGAACGACAATTCATTCCGTCCTTCTGCTTATTCAATCCTTCTGTCTTGTTGTCATTCTGTCTACTCAGTTTTCAGTTGTGTACCAGCGTGCCGATGTCTTCTCCGTCGATCACCTTCTTCAGGTTGCCGACGACATCCATGTTGAAGACGTAGATCGGCAGGCCGTTTTCTTTGCACATGGTCGTCGCAGTGAGGTCCATCACCTTGAGGCCCTTGTTGTAGATTTCGTCGTAAGTGATTTCGGTGAATTTCGTGGCGGTCGGGTCTTTCTCGGGGTCGGCCGTATAGATGCCGTCCACACGGGTTCCCTTGAGCATGACATCGGCCTCTATCTCAATGCCTCGCAGGCTCGACCCTGTGTCCGTCGTGAAATAAGGACAGCCTGTTCCTGCCGAGAAGACACATACGTAGCCTGCCTCCATCGCCTCGATGGCTTTCCACTTGCTGTAGAATTCGCCGATCGGTTCCATGCGGATAGCCGTCAGCACCTTGGCTTTTACGCCGATGGCCCCGAGTGCCGAGCTCAGTGCAAGGGAGTTGATGACGGTGGCACACATACCCATCTGGTCGCCTTTCACGCGGTCGAAGCCTTTCTGGCTGCCGCTCAGTCCCCGGAAGATATTGCCGCCGCCGATTACGATACCGATCTGTACGTCCATGTCGTGTACTTCCTTGATCTGTCTGGCATAGTCGCCGAGCCGCTCCGGATCGATGCCGAAGCCCTGTTTCCCCATCAGGCTCTCGCCGGAGAGCTTCAGGAGTATTCTTTTGAATCTTGCCATTGTATTTAGGAGTTTGTTTTGGAGTTGAAGGAGTCAGAGGAGTTAATGCCAAATGTGATGTCAACTTCTTTAACTCCCTTGATCACATTAACTTCTGATTAAACAATAAATTCCACCTCTTTGAACTGATAGGAACGGATGCTGCCGTTGCGGTCGCGGAGAATCAGATGGCCGTCGTCCTCCACCTCGATGATGGATCCGTCGAAATCGCCGTCGGCATCACGGAACCGGTGGAAGCCGCCGCACCGGTACAATACCTCGTGGTACATCGCACTGATGTCATTGTAGCCGCCCATCTCCAGCAGATGGTAGAAGTCGGAGAACTTCCTGATGATCTTGTCCAGTAGTTCGTCCTTGTCCACTTCGTGCCCTAAGATCTGACAGAGAGAAACAGGGTTGGGCGCATCGCTATGGAAGACGGTCTGGTTGACATTCAGTCCCACGCCGAAGATGCAGTCCTTGATGTGGCCGCCGCCGAGTTTCGTCTCGATCAGTGTCCCGCTCAGTTTCCGGTCTTTCCAGTAAATATCATTCGGCCATTTCAGGCGTATGTCGTCTTTTACATAGTCTGCCAGCGCCTCCTTCAAGGCCAGCGCACCAGCCTCCGAGAGCAGAAACCGGCTGCGGACGGGCAGCATTACGGGGTGGACAAGGACTGAGAAGAGGAGATTCTTGCCGGCCTCACTCTCCCAGGTGTTCGCCCCCTGTCCCCGCCCTGCCGTCTGATAGGCGGCGACGGCGATGGTCATCGGTTCGTCTGCAGCAGGCGTGTAGGTACGCAGGAAGGAATTGGTGCTGTCCACGGTCTCCAGTCTTACCGTTTTTATCTTTGTCTCTGTTGTTACAACGGAAGGCTTGAAGAGTCCTAATACGGCATCTATGATTCTCATTTTGTCAGCTGTTCTTTATATGAAAGGCAGAAAGGCATCTTTTACATGGCGTATCTCGCTTGTTCCTGCAGGCTGTCCCACGACGGTGATGATGTCGAAACGGATGTCGAGACTGATGCCGTACCGTTTGACATAGGCGTTGGCTGCGAGGGAGAGCGATCGCACTTTCTGTGGTGTGACGGCCTCGTCGGCATCGGCGAACCGCTCATCCTTCCGTGTCTTCACCTCGGCGATGACAAGCACGCCGTCGTCTACCGCAACGATGTCCAGGTCGCGGTGGCGGTAGTCCCAGTCACGGTGGAGAATGGTATATCCCAGCTGGCGGAGATAGCTTGCCGCCACGTCCTCTCCCCATCTGCCCAGTTCGTTATGGTATGCCATGCGTCTTTCCTTTGTCGGGAGGAGTTGATCCGGCACCTGTGCAGGCTGTGCTGCCGGTTTGTCTGGAGTCCGGGGTGCGCCTCCACCCTTGTTATCTCTTCGAATCTGTTGCTCCTGCCCAGATCGGCTACATTATTATTTACAGTACAAAGTTAGGATAATCTTTCGTAAAATCAAAATAAAACCTGTATTTTTGCACCATGAGTACAGAAGAGCAGATGAAGAAGGACCTGTACTATATGCAGCGTGCCTTGGACGAGGCCGGAGCTGCTTATAGAGAGGGGGAGATTCCGGTCGGTGCCGTGGTGGTATGCCGCGACCGCATCATCGCCCGGGCGCATAACCTTACCGAGACGCTCAACGACGTGACGGCTCATGCCGAAATGCAGGCCATCACGATGGCTGCCGGCGAGCTGGGCGGAAAGTACCTGCAGGACTGTACACTGTACGTCACTGTAGAGCCGTGTGTCATGTGTGCCGGCGCCATCGGGTGGGCACAGTTCCGCCGCATTGTCTACGGATGTCCGGATGAGAAGCGGGGCTATCATCTCTATGCGCCCAAGGCACTGCATCCCAGGGCAGATGTCACGTACGGTGTGATGGGGGAGGAGTGCAAGGCCCTCATGCGGCGTTTCTTCCAAGAGAGGAGGTAGCGGCAGAACGGAGGCGTCAGCAAACTTTGTTCTGATATTCCCGGTCAGCTCTGTTCGCCTTGTCGATGCGTGGATTGCCCCTTTGTGCGACCGGTCCCGAATAAAAAAGCCAGTGCAGACGGTTTGCACTGGCATGTTCCCTTTTGTTAGTATTCTGTCTTGTCGGTCTTTGCAGTCCACTGCTCAAAGACCTTGATGGCCTCGTTACGCAGGAGTATTTCCGATGGCTTCTTACGGTATTGCGGTTTCAGCTCTATTTCCTGATAGATGAAATCGTCATCGAACCCGATTCCGGCCGCATCCTTGCGGTCGTTGGCATAGTAGATTTTGTCGAGGTGCGCCCAGTAGATGGCACCCAGACACATCGGGCATGGTTCGCAGGAGGTGTAGATTTCGCAGCCGGTGAGGTCGAAGGTGTTCAGCTTTTGGCAAGCCTTGCGGATGGTGGAGACCTCCGCATGGGCTGTCGGGTCGTTGTAGATAGTCACGCCATTGCTTCCCTCGGCGATGATTTCGCCATTGTGTGCAATGACAGCTCCGAACGGTCCGCCGCCGTTCCGCACGCTGTCGGCAGAGAGTTCAATCGCCCTCCGCATCAGTTCTTCTTTCGTCATTTCGTATGGTTTATGATTTGTTATTCTATTTTTCTGTGTATCTGACTGTAGAGATGCCGGAACACTTCATGCAGTTCCGTCTCATTGTCGATGGTCTTTCGGATGGCCTCGAGGTTCCGGGCATTCGGCGAGCCGGGAATCCATAGCCTCAGGTAGCCTGTCCGGCCGTATTTCTCCTTCATGTGGGTGTGGAAACGTTCCCACATCTGGTCTTCGTCCATCTCGGGGTAGTTCTCAATGCCAAAGAGTATGGCGCGCGAGAAGACAACCTCCGGTTCCAGATCCCGGTCGGCTTCGGCGACAATCTTGCCATAGATGCTGCGTGGTGTGCGCGAACTGCTGGCACGGTGGTCTTCGACGGCTTCCCTCATGATCTTCAGCTGTTCGGCAGAGAACCATTTGCGGAGCCGTGCATCAGCCATGAGAATCCTCCCGCTGGTGATGTGATGGATGGCTCGAGGTCCTTCCATGCCCAGATCGTGATAGGCTGCAATGACATATACCATATTCACATCGGCTCCTGTGACGGCTGCCAGGGCAAGCGAATTCCTGATGACTCGCTGGACATGGCCGAGACCGTGGCTCTGTCCGAAAGCATTATAGCGTGGGAGAATCTGACGCTCCACGAAGGTCATTATTTCGAGGTTGGGTTGAGGCATGATAGGCGGTGATAGGCGGTAATAGGCGATGATAAGCAGTGATAGGCGGTGATGGTGAGGCGTAAGATTTTACGAGATGAGGATGGCGAGGGCGGTTGAGAGCCCATAGACAAACATATTGCGGGCTGTCTGTGCGAGAATGATGTTCAGGTCTCTTCCCTGCTTTATCCTTATCATGAGCGCACTGGTTTTCCCATGGAGAATCCCGTAAGGTGCATAGAGGACCAATGTCAGGCCACAATAGAGAATTCCGTTCTCTCTCCCGACGAACAGGAGGTTGTACACCAGCAGAATCCCCAGGACACCCAGCCATTGATACAGCTTCTCTGTCCGCCTTGTCCCTAAGCGAACGACGAGCGTTCTCTTTCCGTCCCTCCAGTCATTGTCCCGGTCCCGGTAATTGTTAACCACAAGGAGGGTGTCAACGACCAGACCGCAGGCCAGCCCCGACAGAATCACGTCTGCACAGACTGCCTGAAGATGATCGGGAAGAATCACATAGGGGGTGAACGTCACGGGAACAAGACCGAAGAAGACAAGTACCAGCACGTCGCCCAGGCCGAGATAAGAGAAGAACGTGGTATAGAGAAAGGCAAAGAGGACACAGGCCGCCCCTACGCCGATCATTTCCCAGCCACCGTAGAAGACAAGCGGGAGGCCGGCCATACAGGCAAGAAGCGATGTGACGGCCATTCCTGCACGCATCGCCGGGAGTGTTATCCAGCCTTCCGAGCAGGCCCGCTTCGGCCCCAGCCGGGTGGAACGGTCATCATTCCCTCTCACACAGTCAAAATAGTCATTGATGAGGTTTGAGTCTATCTGCATCAAGAAGGCAAAGAGGAAACAGAGTACCGCCGGGACAATCCGGAAATGTTCGCTGCCGCCCAGCTTCCATGCCCATGCCGCACCGATCATTACCGGCACCATTGCGCCCGTAAGTGTCTTGGGGCGTGCGGCGAGCACCCATGCTGCAAGGCTGTTGGTCTTTATCTTGTCGTTTTCTGAAATCACTTTATTTATGATGTGACTATCGTTTTCTGGAGATTACCTTATTATATTAATGTGTGCAAATCAGTTGAAGAAGTTCCAGCTGATACCGAATCTGAAGATCCGCTGGTTCAAAGGATAATGAGGTGTAAAGAAATAGTCGCCTCCGTCACTGCTGTTCACGTGCGAGAACATTACGAAGAAACGGGTGTGCTGGAGCTGGAAGTTGGCGTAGGCATCGAGAATCGGATAATTCCCGATCTTTGTACGGCTTGCTTCCGTCTCCTGTATGCCGAAAGCCCCGATGCCCGGGATATACTCAGGGGCATAATAGTCCGTGAAATAGCGACCGTCCACACCGAGGTCGACATCCAGCACACGGGCGATTCTGAACCGTATGAAGAGGTTGCTGTAGGCATTGAAGAGCGGGACAGGAAGAATGTCATCTTTGCTTGACTTCTGCAGTGTCAGCACATTCTGCCAGTTGAGGATGCCCAGTCGCAGGTCCTGCTGCAGCTGCAGTGTAAGCAGGCTGACAGGACTGCCCGACTGCCTTACATTCAACGCATTGTGCTGTACAAGGTAGTTGTCACCGCTTTTTGTCCGGTCGTTCTGGATTCCGAAATAGGTGTAGTTCTTCAGCACGTCATAGCCTACACGCAGCCGGGTGCGTGTCTTCTTCAGGGAGAACTCGCCCAGGATGCGTGAATGAATCTGCTGGTCGAGATGATTGTCCCACCAGTAATGCTTGCTGTGGAACTGCTCCATGTAGAACGATGCTGCAGAACGGTGCAGGAACGCCGTGGCTGCCAGCTGTACGGTGTCGCCCAGAAGCGGGAAGCCGAGGTCGGCATGGCCGTCAATGTGGAACTGTCCGGCTCTGTCCCCGGCCAGCCATGCCTCTGCGCTGATGTCATAATGGAACGTGCGTCCCTGTGTTTTCAGCAGCTGACCGCCGACCGACACGTCGTGCTGGTTCCATTTCTGTTCACCGTCGAAGAATGCGGCGGAAGCTCCTGCAGGAGTAGTCATCACCGGTAATTCGTAATGGCGCAGTTCGTAGGAGACAAATGCCTTCAGCCCGGCCTTCGCCCATTTGTTGAATCCTTCCAGGAGGGCTACGGCAAACGTGTTCCTGAATGCCCAGTGCTTTGTCCGGTCGTAGATGGAGTCGTTGACGGTTGTGCCGTAATTGAAATAGTTCTGTGCATAGAAGTCTTTCGGTGTGTTGTAAGCCTGGTAGATACGGCGGTAGTTGTCGAAACGTACGGTATGGATGAAACTCGTGACAGGAACATATTCCTCTTTCATCCATTGCTCTGCCGTCTCTTTTTGTGCATCCTGCTTCCTGAGAGTCTCCATCTGCACGGAGTCTTCAAGATTGACGGTCATGCGGTCGCCGGCCTTACTGCTGTCTGCGACTGCTCCGGCCTGTGCCACGTCACCGGCTATCGCTGCGTCTTCCGGACGTCCGGAAGACCTTTTTTCTTTGTCGTATCTCTCTTCGTCGAATTTCTCTCCGTTGGCCTTTGCACGGCGGCGGGCTTTCTCCTTTTCCTGCTGTTCTTCCTTTGCTTTCTGTGATTTCAGTGCAAACTGCTTTGCCTTGATTTCCTCTTCCGTCATGGGTACTTTCCGGAAGAATCCGAGACTGTACCGGTGGTTGAAGAAAACGTGCTGGTTGTCGTTCCTGTTCCAGTTCTTCTGCAGAATCGTAGGTATCTCCTCCTCGCTGTAGGTGTCGTTGAACGACTCGGGATGGGTTATGTAGGCATCATTGGCAATACCCCCGTTCTCGGCGACCTTCTGGTGGTTCAGCGATAGCAGCAGATGCGCCTGATACCGTTCTCCCAGATAACTCCCCCACATAGTATAGTTGAAGTGAGAGGTGTTCTGGTTGCTGTAGTAGCCGCGTCCGTAAAGGTAGTCGAACTTGAAGCCGAAGCCCCACTCCTTTCCTGCATTGACTGCGAAAAGAGCCTTGAAATGGTCTTCTCCGTTGGTCCGGTTGCCTGCCGTATTATAAGTAAGGACGGTTATCGGCGACAGTGTGGAAGTGAACTGGAAGTCGGACGGCTGCACGATGAACATATCATACAGATCGAGAAAGAAGAACTCTGACTGCGGCCTGCGGTCGATGAAGATGCGGTTCTGGCGTGGCGAACCAAGATTGCCGAGAGCGTTATACTCCCCTCGTAGTCCTGTATTCAGTCCCGTGTTCATGAACATGTATGAAAGTGTGTCGGGAACGGCCGGCCTGCGGTCGCCGAAACGCTCGTCGACCGTCCACACCTTCACGCCACGCGGTATTTCCTTGTGCTGGCTTTGTATAGAGTCCGACCGTCCCGTCTTTCTGTTGTTCCTGTAGTCACCGGAAGCGAATGTGCCGTCATCGTCGGACGTACCGTCTTCTATCTGTGCCACCGCTGCATTGACCGACAGCCCAAGAAGGGCAAGCAAAAAAAAGTATCTCTTCATTCAGCGGATAAAACGGAGTAGGCATTCGATGATTTTGAAAACCATCGCAGCGAGAATGATGACTGTTCCGACGGTTGTCGTGTCGGCGAGGAAGTAGACGGCTACTCCCACGACTGCACCCAGCATGAAGATGATGTTGAGCCACTGCCGGATGTGCAGGAACCGATCTGCTGGTTCATGTCTGTGTATGCGGTGGTCGGGGCGGCGTGCCGTACTGTTCTGTATTTCCATTTCCTAATTGTTCTGTTGTATGATGAAGATTATATCGGAAGTCCGGGTTGTTCCGTTGTTTCAGGCGGGATGTATCAGGGAGTGGTTGTTTCATGAAGACAATATCGGGAAGTCCGGGCGACTGAACCGCAATCTGTAACACACAGGTGCTGTGGCGAGATGTACAGCCCCCGTATGTCCCTTTCCGACTTCTTCCCTGTCCTCCGTTACTTCAGAGCCTGACCGAATCCTTCGAAGATGCTGTTTTTCCGGTCGACGGTAGCACGGCGGAACTTGCCTGATACAGGCAGAAAACGTGTCTGTTTCTTGTTCACGGCATATTTGTCGGTAATCCACGTCTCCGCTGCGAAGTTCGAGATATTGCCCTGTACGTCATAGTTGTAGGTCAGCCGGCTCATGGTCAGCATGGCCTGTCCGTCACGGCAGGTCGCCTGCAGGACATAATTGAAGCGGGTATAATCGAGGGAGAGGAATGACGACGAGAAGATGAGCTTCTCGTGTACTGTTGCAACGATGCTGTGTTCATGTCTGTTTACCAGGGCGACCTTGCTGCCTTCCAGCTGGTTGCTTCCCTGCGTCAGTTCTGTCAGATAGGCATAGGCCTTGTCGTACAGCTCGTCCGCCGTCGCCCCGGGCACCTCCACCTGCTCTGTCCATATTACCTGGCCGTTTATTTCCGGAACGGCATTCTTCTGAAGATAAAGTTCCTTGTTTTCTTTGCTGTCCTTGCCGGGAGTCTGGGCGGCACGTGGCACAGCAGCCGGTGCAGCCGGAACACTCCACGCATCTGCCGCATTCTTCCTGTCGGCATGGTCCTTCTTCGTGTCCGTACCGGCCGGGGCGGCGGCCGTCGCAGTCTGCAGCTTTCCGGCAGCTTCGTTGATGGCGGCGGCCTCATGCTTCAGCCGTTCCGTCTCTGCCTTCGCTTCGGCAATCTTCTTTTCGATATCCTTTGCTTCAGCCGCTTTCCTGGCCCTCGTTTCCGCTTCCACCTTTGCGGCATTCGCTTTCGCCTCTTCCAGAGCCGCTTTCGCCTGTTCAAGCTGTCGCTGTGCCTGCTCCAGCTTCTGTTCCGGAGTGAGCGTGGACTGTGCCATGCTCATCATCGGCAGACACATGAACAGGAATATCAGAGTCTTCTTCATAATCTCAAACTTCTGTCCAAATAACAATCAGAAGCAAAGATACAAAATAAAACTTAGCTAATCAAGGTTTATAAATACTTTTAACGTTTTCTCGCCAGAGCGTACCTGTCCGGCAATCAGGATTCTTTTAGCGCTTCTGTCTGATTTGTCAAAATTGTCAAGATGTGACCGGGTGGATGCAGCTGTCATGTGGGTGCAGCTGTTGCTATGGATGGAGAAAGTGCTTCATAAGGAACAGTCCTGTCGTAGTCATGCTTCGACAGGGCTGTTTTTTATCTGTTATCCTGTGTGTTTTACGTCGTCTTCTTTCCTTGACGGTTTCCTCTAATGATTCCGGTGAGTGTCCAGACAGCCGCCGGCAATCGTCCGGAATTGCGGGAAGAAACATTATAATTATAAATGCCCTTGGCATCCGGCGGTTTTATGCGGGGAGACTTTACAAGAACGCCCCATACTTTTAAGACTGGTTCCAAAAATTGATAATTCCGAGTGGAAGTCGCACGGTCGGAAAACATTTCTGTTGAAATAACTCCCACAACTTCCACAAGTTGAGACTTGCTTCCCTATACATATCTGATGATATCATTATTATAAAGTTTATTATATTCATACTTAAGGATTTATATCAGACAGAGAACAAGACAGATTGCTTGTCCACAGAATCTATGACCTCCTGTATGAAGCAGAGTACTGTTGTATTGTCATCAAAGTCGATGTCCTTCTTGTATCTCCCGACCTCATCATCAAAGACAAAGCCTTTGTCATTCGCTACGGAAGACAAAGCCTCTTTGATGTCTTCCTGACTTGTGTTGCGCTTGAAGAGCAGCACATTCCATCGTTCTGCCTGACCGTCCTCGCCGTATAGATAACGGATATCCATTACTACATCAATATGCTTGTTCTCAACAACAACACAGGAGTTCCGGCTTGTCCACTGCCAACATTCCCAACCGTCTGCTGCCTTCAACAGCTCTTTCTTTTCTATCAGCTCAGATAATAAGTGGTTCTTGACTGAAAAAGGCTTTGCCCATTTGTTTTTCACCAAGAGCCATCCATAGTTGCCGTGCCAATTCAGCCGCTTGGTATTACAATAACTGAGAAGCGAGTCGTGCTGTACAAACTCAGCCCACTGATTCTCTTCTGTTTCCGGATAGCCCGCAATCAGCTCGTCAAGGATGCAGTCCTTTTCTTTCTCTGCATCCTCAGCTGTAAGAGCGGAAGCCTCTCTGAACAGGTCGAGGAATTGCTTGAAAGGCTGGACATTCAGCCTCATAATCTCTTTCCATTCCGCTGCTTCATATCCAAAATTACCCGTATTATAAGGATAATGCGTCATACGTCGGGTCAACAGTGCCTGCCGCACCTTGTCTGTCGTCCAGTCAGGACCTTTCTTCTCGGGCGCAAACAGCAGGTGGAATTCACAGCAGAGATGGTTGAACTCGTCAAGACTGAACACCCCATCCTTCTTTGCCCAGCCTATCAAGGACTTGATTTCTCCGCTCCAGAAAGACAGCTTCTGCTCTGCCCAGATAGCCTCCTCGGCCTCGCTGCCATACTGATGGCATATCCAGACCTTCTCAAGTTCGTGACCGGTGATAACCGGATTTTCCTTGGTAGAATCGGTTGTAAGTATGAAGTCATACCAGGATTTCTCATCGTCCTTATAGTCTTTCAGGAAACGTAACAGCTTCAGGTTCTGCAGCTTGTTACGCCGGACCTGGTTACGGATGGTCTCATAGACCTGACGGAGTTCGTGGGAGTCGGCTCTGCCCTTCAGACTTTCTACGAGCAAAGCCTTCAGTGTATAGAAATTACGGTCAGTATCGCCGTCGCCATAGAGGAGGCGGATCTGTTTGCAATAGGATTCGATACCGGTAGCGTGTATTTTCTCCAAGGCATTGAAGTACTCTTCAACGGTTGCAAGGGAAATCCGCTGTGCATCCTCGACAGGATTCAACTGGTTATGCTCCTCGCAGGTCTCCAGCTCCAGAACGATACGCAGCAGGTTGTCCATAGCCGTATCGATGACGGCAATGTCACGTCCGGAACGCAGTTCCTTCTTAAAGAAGAACTCTTCCCATTCATCCCACAGCTTTCCATATCTCCCCTTATCGCTTCCTGTATTCTTGAGCAGGCGGGGCTTTAGCTGTTCAGAGTTCGTGAGCTTCTCGCCACGGCTGTTCATCGTAATGTAAAGTTCCTCGCCCTGTGAAGTCTTATCAACATCGAAGTACCAGAAGTACACCTTGTACAGAAGGTTCTCAACCGTTATTGCCGAACAGCTCCCCAGCTTCTCGTCAAAAAAGTCCAGAGCCCCCAGCATCGCCTTGATGGTCGCATCCCCTTGGTATTCGCTCCTGAACCACTTCTGATCCTTGATATCCTTAGATGTGGTCTTGCCGGACTTCAGAAGGTCTGCCATAAACTGCTCGGTAAGCGAACGCACACGATAGGAGAAAGCCGGCAGTTGCGTGTCGATACGGTAGCGTTGCCGAAGTTCCTCAAGGGCTTGTTCGCCTCTGCGGGCAGACAGGAAGTAAAGCAGGAGGAGGAGGGTCGTGTAACGTTGCTGTCCGTCGATAAGGTACTGTTCGTTCCCCGACTGATAGGAATAGAGGAAACCCAGGTTGTGGTCTCCACCTGCTGACAGCTTCAGGTTGAGGTCTTCAAGAAACTCCCCCAACATCTGCCTGTTTGCACTGCTTCCCCAAACATACTCCCGCTGTATCTCTGGGACAACGAAGTTATATTTCCTGATAAGGGTATCTATGTTCAGTTTATCCATTGTTATCGTCCTCCCCGTTTTTGTTGTCATTGCATACTGGCAGGTCAAGGTATTCTGCAAGCCTACGGTCAATGTCCTTTACCGTTCTCTCCACATCCGCTTTTGACCAGAAAAGGTCGTCATCAGCCAGACCGTTTTCGCCAAGCCCCTCCATCTTCGACACAAAGACACTGAATGTATGGGGGCGGACATAGACATCGGTATCACCAAGGATATACTCGTTGCATATTCTTGAAATCTTCAGCGTGAACTTGCTGTTACGGTAACTCCTGTTCACATTGCTGCTGAGCAGGACGATGTTTCCCAAGGAATTCAGTCCTTCCCTATTCTCCTCCAACAGCATCTCTTTGTCTTCTTCCGAAAGATTCTCCTTGTCATAGTCCCTTTTCTGTGAGCGGATATGTTCCTTGTCTTCCTTGTTGACCTTGAAATATTGCTGGCGGATACGTTGCCGCATTGTTTTCCTTTCCTTGCCGGAAACGGTGACGCTGAAGGGAAGCAGGTCCAAGAGGGGCAGGAACTTCACGGTCATCGGGTCACTGTACCAGTCAGTTCCTTCGGTGTCGAGAATCCTTCGGCGCAGCTCTATCAGTCCTTCCTCAACCTCATCCGACTTTTTATTCTCCAAGGCTTCCTTTATGACATCTTCCGTAATATTGACGTCCCTTGCAATAACACAGCGGATAACACGCTTTATCATCCTCTTGAAATCAGTCTTGGATTCGGCCTTCTCCCACATCCTCCAGAGAAGGGAGAAGGATACCCGTGCACTCTTATGATTATACATCAGGTAGCCGATAAGGTTATAGGTCTCATCGTCTTCGTACCAGTCGGCGAGTGTCAGATGCAGGTCTTTCAGTTGGTTATAGAACTCAAGATGGTCATCGCCGGGCTTCCTGTTGATGTCTATACCGTTCTCGAAATGTCTTATGTTCAGTGATTTGCCCTCCTCTCCCTCCTTCAGGAGCATCTTCCTGTACACCTCGAAAAAGGCGAAATAAAGCAGGTTCAGGGGATAACGGCTGTATCTGAATTCCCTGTTATCTTTGATTTTCTCCGGCAGCAGCTGTGCGAAATAGGCCTGTACATCCTTGTCTGCCCACCATTGTACCATACTGTCCAGTTCTACGCCCAGCTTTACACGATAGGCGCTCACCTTGCTCATATCCTCGTTCTTCTCCGGATACCTCTGCTTGGCAGCACGTGTTATGAGTATGGCACGCATCAGGTCGGAGCCGTCAAGATCCACCTTTCCCCCATTGAGATTAGCAAAGACCGTTTCCTCTTCATTGCTGTTCACCTCATTGACAATGATCCTGAGGTCGTCTAACAGGGTTTCCCTGGAGATTCCTTCTGGGTAATCCTCAAACCACTGGCGGATGGCATCTGCCACCTCCATTATGTAGTACTCGTCTTTCGACTCTGCATCCTTCGGCAGAATGGGTTTATCCCATATCTTACCTGTCAGAACCTTTGTCTGCAGGAAGTCGTGAGTCGACTCCCTTATGGAGTATTTCAGGAAGACAGCATCGGCTGTGAGAATCTTCTCATCCCACTTACGCTGCATAAAGGAGAGGAGGATGAAGAGGGTCGTAAGACGTTGCTGTCCGTCGATGACGTTCATATAGCCGCAGTCACGGTCCACGCCATTGGTCACTGTAATATTCTGAAGACAATAGAATTCGCTACCTGTTCCTTTCCTGAAGCGGCTGAGATCGTCCAGCAGCTGCCCCACCGTGTCTGCGTTCCACTTGTAGCTGCGCTGGTATTCCGGGATGTTAAAGGATTTCATCCCTCTGCTCTTCAGATAATTCAGAAAGATCTTCCGAACGCTGTATATCAATTCTTTTTCTTCTTCCATAAATTGGGTGATGCTGATAGTAGTTTGTAAGGATAAGTGTTAGATTTCAAAACATAGTTTATCTCTACAAATATACGACTTTTTTGGAATATGTGTGAAGCAGAAGACAAAAATAATAGAAAGTCTTGCGTATTCGGAAAACATTGCATTATCTTTGTAGAAGATAGGCTGCACTCGGCAAATTGAAAACAAGTTTTCTTTGCACTTGGCAAACGAGACCTACATCATCTACAAGGTTATTTGCAGCACATAAAAAACCAGAATCATGTACAGACTGACAACACTCATCCTTGCAATGCTGCTTACCTGCAGCCTCTCTGCCCAGCGACTCTATGTGGGCACGTATAACATCCGATATGACAACCCGAATGACCGGAAGGAGGGCAATGCGTGGGCACAACGCTGTCCGCAGCTATGTGACTTCATCAACTTCGAGCAGCCTGCCGTCTTCGGCACACAGGAGGTGCTTGCCGCCCAGCTGCGTGACCTCCTGCAGGGGCTGGAGGGCTATGACTACATCGGTGTGGGGCGTGACGACGGCAGGGAAGAGGGCGAATATGCGGCAATATTCTATCGGAAAGACCTGCTGAAACTGCTCGACAGCGGCAACTTCTGGCTCTCGCAGACGCCCGAGCGCCCCTCGCTGGGATGGGATGCAGCCTGCATCCGTATCTGTACGTGGGGGAAGTTCGAGGACAGGGCGACGGGAAAGCAGTTCTATTTCTTCAATACCCACATGGATCACGTGGGCACTGTGGCACGGCGGGAGAGTACACGGCTCATCCTGCAGCGTATCGGGCAGCTCGCTAAATCGCAGCCGACGATTCTGACGGGCGACTTCAACGTTGACCAGACGGACGAGATTTACGGGATATTCTCCCGTTCGGGCATCCTGCGCGACTGCTATGCCCATGCCCGACAGCGCATGGCACCCACCGGTACGTGGAACGACTTTATGCAGGACAGCCGCAGCAATGCCCGCATCGACCACGTCTTCGTCTCTTCCGATTTCGATATTCAGCATTACGCCATCTTCACCAACAGCTACTGGGTCGGCAAGTCACGCCGCAACATCTCCGACCATTATCCCGTCATGGTAAAGCTGTCCTTTTCTCGAGGTTTACTTTCCGGATTCTGAAATATCTTTACATAATTTGTAAGGATACAGGGCGTGGTGGAATGTGTACTCCCTTTTGAATAGAATTGTAACGGACAGGATTCCAGATGGTTACAGACAGTGTTTGAAAAGAGGCCTGACAGCATTGCAAAAGAGCACTTATCGGCCCCTTACTAAGCCTTGGTTGAAGCCCGACTAAGCCTTGTCAGCACTGCAAGTAAGGGCCGTTTGTATTCCGGTTCTGATTTATTTTGACATGGTCTTGGAACCGGCCTCAACTTTTTCCTTTCTTTTTTTGCAAAATACTTGGATATACTCATCTTTTTTGTACCTTTGCCGCTGTTTCATACCAATCGCATTTATAAAAGCCTAAAACCAGTCATTCAGCAGAGAAAAGAATGAAGAAGATTTTATTTTCCGCAGCCATGATGATGGCGGGTCTCTCGCTTCATGCCGCAGATGCCGACTATCAGGTAGTACCCTTGCCACAAAGCATAACGCCCGGGAAAGGCGAAGCCTTCGTCCTGGACAGAAGCACCGCCGTCAACGTTGCAGGAACGGACGGGGCGATGCTCCGCAATGCCGCATTTCTGAAACAGTACATCCGGGAGGCTACGGGAATCGTAGCCGACGGGACGGACAGGAGAGGCGCAGCCATTACGCTGAAGCTCAATGCGAAGATTGAGAACGAAGAGGGGTATGTCATCACCGTGAAGGCCAAGGGCATTACGGTGGAGGGCAAGACGCCTCGCGGCGTGTTCTACGGCATCCAGACGCTGCGCAAGTCGCTGCCGCTGGAGCAGACGGAGAGGGTCGACTTTCCGGCTGTCCGCATTGCCGATTATCCCCGCTTCAGTTATAGGGGTACGATGCTCGACTGTGCCCGCCATTATTTCAAGGTGAGTTTCATCAAGGAGTTCATCGATATGCTGGCACTCCACAACATCAACACCTTCCACTGGCATCTCACCGAGGACCAGGGATGGCGTGTGCAGATCGACCGCTACCCCAGGCTTGCCGAGGTGGGGTCGAAACGTGCGCAGACAGTCATCGGGCGCATGACGGGACTCTACGACGACACTCCTTACGGCGGCTGTTACACCAAGGAGGATATGCGGGAAGTGGTGAAATATGCTGCCGACCGTTATATCACCGTGATTCCGGAGATTGATATGCCGGGGCATATGCTCGGTGCGCTGGCGGCCTATCCCGAGCTGGGCTGTACCGGCGGTCCCTACCGGGTGGCGGAGAAGTGGGGCGTGTTCCCCGACATTCTCTGTGCGGGTAATCCCAAGACCTACGAGTTCGTGTACAATGTCCTCGACGAACTGCTCGAAATCTTCCCGTCGAAATACATCCATCTCGGCGGCGATGAGGCTCCTCGCGACCGCTGGAAGACGTGTCCGCGCTGTCAGGAGGAAATCCGGAGGCTCGGCCTGAAAGGCGCTAACGGATTTCCTGCGGAGGCCCAGCTGCAGGCTTACTTCATGAACCGGGTGGCAAAGCATCTGGCAGAGAAGGGACGCAACATCATCGGATGGGACGAGATTCTCGAGGGGGATGTCGATAAGGGTACGACGGTGATGAGCTGGCGCGGTGTCGCTGGAGGGCAGGAAGCCGCACGGCGCGGACTGGATGCTGTCATGTCGCCGACCAGCTACTATTACCTGGATTATTACCAGACGAAGAACGATGCGCTGACACTCATCGGCGGTCTGCTGCCTGTCGAGACGACCTACGGCTATAATCCTGTGCCGGATGATGCCGCTCCGGAGCTGAGACAACATATAAAAGGTGTACAGGCAAACCTTTGGACGGAGTATATCGTCGGGCGCGATCTGGCTTTCTACCAGCTTCTTCCGCGTACCGCAGCCATGGCTGAGACAGGGTGGACAGAGAACGCCAGAAAGGACTTTTCTTCTTTCAAGAAACGCGAGGCACGTCTCAACCTGCTCTACAGGCACTTCGGCTGGAAGGCCTGTCAGGAATTGTTCAAGGAAGAGAAACCTCAATAGAATCTTTCATTGCAGCGGTTTCAGGATCTGCCTTGACAAGGGGCAATTCGTTCCGTGCGGCTGCCTGCAGAAACGATTTGTCCCCACGGAAACAGATTTCGGTTTCCGTGGGGACAGTCTTTTCCATTCCGTAAATCCGGTCTGTGTCCCAGATGATTATCTGTCTCCGGAAGCGGCTTTCAGGCTCATGTCAAGTCCTTTGACACTGTGGGTAAGCGCACCGAAGGAGATGAAGTCGACACCGGCCTTCGCATAAGGAATCATCGTCTCGAAGGTGATGCCGCCGCTCGACTCCGTCTCGCAGCGTCCGCCGACCATCTCCACCGCCTTGTGTGTGTCCTCGGGTGTGAAGTTGTCGAACATGATGCGGTCGCAGCCCTCTGCCAGAGCCTCCTCCAGTTCCTTGAAGTTCCGCACCTCACATTCGATCTTGAGCCCCTCCTTGCCATGTTCCTTGCAATATTGCTTGGCCCGGGAGATGGCATTGTGAATGCCTCCGCAGAAGTCTATGTGGTTGTCTTTCAGGAGAATCATGTCAAAGAGCCCGATACGGTGGTTCATCCCGCCGCCGATTTTTACGGCTTCCTTCTCCAGCATCCTCATGCCCGGTGTCGTCTTGCGGGTGTCGAGGACGCGCGTCTTCGTACCGGCATCGATCAATGCCTGCTGGTATCTGTGCGTCATGGTGGCAATGCCGCTCATGCGCTGCATGATGTTGAGCATGAGGCGTTCCGTCTGCAGCAGGCTGCGTTCGCGCCCCTTCACGCTCAGGGCAATATCGCCGGGCTTCACGTGCGAACCGTCTTCCATGTAGACCTCCACGTGCAGTTCCGGGTCGAAGTGATGGAACACCTTTCTTGCGATTTCTACTCCGGCCAGTATGCCTTCCTCCTTGATCAGCAGCCGGCTCTCGCCCATGGCGTCTGCAGGTATGCAGCAGAGCGTCGTATGGTCGCCGTCGCCGATGTCTTCGCTGAAAGCGAGTTCGATGAGTCTGTCGTTAAGTTCTTCTACAGATAGCATGATGTATTCGATTTTGAAATTATAAACCTAAGCGTCTGGAAATCTCCAGCATTCTCTGGATGGGTCTGACCGCCTTCTCTGCCACTTCGGGCTCTACCTCGACGGAGGGCCACTCGTATTTCAGGCAGTTGTACAGTTTCTCCAGCGTGATGAGCTTCATGTAATTGCATTCGTTGCAGGCGCAGGTGCTGTCGTCGGGCGGTGCGGGGATAAATGTTTTCTGCGGGGCCGACTTCTGCATCTCGGTCAGGATGCCGCTTTCCGTAGCCACGATGAATTCCTGTGCGTCGTCCGTAATGCTGTATTTCAGCAGAGCCGCCGTGCTTCCCACCTTGTCGGCCAGGCTGATGACAGGCCCCTTGCATTCGGGATGCGCCAGTATTTTGGCCGCCGGGTGCTCACGTTTCAGCTGGAGAATCTTCTCCACCGAGAACTTTTCGTGTACATGGCAGGCTCCGTTCCACAGTACCATCTTCCGGCCGGTAAGCCCGTTGATGTAATTGCCGAGGTTCTGGTCCGGACCGAAGATGATGGGGGTGTCTTCCGGCAGAGACTCCACTATCTGGCGTGCATTGCTGCTCGTCACCACGACATCGGTCAATGCCTTGGTGGCGGCCGTCGTGTTGACGTAGCTTACCACCGTATGGCCCGGATGCGCTTTGACGAACGTCTCGAACTCGTCGGCCGGACAGCTTTCCGCCAGCGAGCAGGAGGCATTCAGGTCGGGGACGAGTATTTTCTTCTCCGGACAGAGTATCTTGTTCGTCTCGCCCATGAAATGTACACCGCACATGACGATGATGTCGGCGTCGGTCGCTGCCGCTTTCTGTGCCAGCGCCAGGCTGTCTCCCACGAAGTCGGCCAGCTCCTGGATGATGCCCTCTGTATAGTAATGTGCCATGATGAGGGCATTCTTTTCCTTGCACATCCTGCGTATTTCCGCTTTGATATCTGTGTTTTCAGGGATAGGCTCGTCTATGAAGCCCTGTTCCTGCCATTTCTTGTCTGTCATTTTATTCAATTATAAAGCAAGCAAAGTTCAATTATAAAGCAAGCAAAGTTCAATTATAATGCGTGCGAGGTACAGTTGTCATGCACGTGAAATGCAATTGTCCGGTGGGGGAAAGTGTCGGCGGCCCGTGTCCCGCATGGTCTTTCCGTTTTCCGTTCTTACTGTTTCCGGTCGTAGGCGTGCTTCGGATAGTCCACGGTATAGTGCAGTCCGCGGCTTTCCTTCCGCTCTATGGCCTGCCGGGTTATCAGGTAGCCGACGTTGATCATGTTGCGCAGTTCGCAGATGTCCTTCGTCGCCTTCACCCGTTTGAAGAGGTCTTCCGTCTCCTCATACAGCAGGTCCAGCCGGTCCCACGCACGCTTCAGACGCAGGTCGCTGCGCACGATGCCGACGTAGTTGCTCATGATTTCGCCGACTTCCTTGACGCTCTGCGTGATCAGAACGTGTTCTTCATTGGTCATTGTTCCCTCGTCGTTCCATTCGGGAATGTCCATGTTATAGTCGTAGCCGTCTATCACCTGGAGGGAATGTTCGGCTGCCGACTTGGCGTAGACGACGGCTTCTATCAGTGAATTGCTGGCCAGGCGGTTCCCGCCGTGCAGCCCCGTGCAGGAACATTCGCCTACGGCGTAGAGCCTGTGGATGGAACTTTCCGCATTCAGGTCGACCTTGATGCCGCCGCACATATAGTGGGCACTGGGACAGACCGGTATGTAGTCTCTGGTGATGTCTATGCCGATGCTCAAGCATTTCTCATAGATGTGCGGGAAGTGCCGCCTGGTCTCTTCGGCATCCTTGTGCGTCACGTCGAGGCAGACATGATTCAGTCCGTGAATCTTCATCTCGTGGTCGATGGCCCGTGCCACGATGTCGCGCGGGGCTAATGACAGCCGTTTGTCATACTTCTGCATGAACTCCTTTCCGTCAGGCAGCCGCAGCACGCCGCCGTATCCGCGCATCGCCTCGGTGATCAGGAATGCCGGATGGGTCTCCGCCGGATTGTAGAGGACGGTGGGGTGGAACTGTACGAACTCCATGTCCTTCACGGTTCCCTTGGCCCGGTAGACCATTGCGATGCCGTCTCCTGTGGCGATCACCGGATTGGAGGTCATGGCATAGACGGCTCCCACACCGCCTGTCGCCATGAGCGTGACTTTGCTCAGGAACGTGTCGACTTTCCCGGTCTCGGGGTCGAGGATGTATGCTCCGTAGCATTCTATGTCCGGTGTTCGGCGCGTCACCTGTACGCCGAGGTGGTGCTGTGTGATGATTTCCACGGCGTAATGGTTCTCGAACACGGTGATGTTGCTGTCGTTCCTCACGGCTTCCATCAGTCCGCGCTGTATCTCGAAACCAGTGTCGTCGGCATGGTGGAGGATGCGGAAGTCGCTGTGTCCGCCCTCCCTGTGCAGGTCGTAGTTGCCGTCCTTGTTCTTGTCGAAGTTCACACCCCATCCGACGAGCGACCTGATGGCATCAGGGGCGTTGCATACGACGTGCTTCACGGCAGACAGGTCGGAAATGTAGTCGCCGGCGACCATCGTGTCGTTGATGTGCTTCTCGAAATTGTCTACGGCAAGGTTGGTTACGGCTGCCACGCCTCCCTGTGCCTTGGCCGTGTTGGCTTCTTCCAGGGAGGTCTTGCATACAAGTGCGACCCTTCCCTTGCCGCTTTTCGCCACGCTCAGCGCATAGCTCATTCCTGCGATACCGCCGCCGATAACGAGGAAGTCGAATTTGTGTATCATAATTCTTTGTTCTGATATCAATCAAACATCAGTGCAAAAGTAATAAAAAATGCTGTAATACCATTTGAAAAGAGGATTTTAAATCGCCGGAACGGGAAAAAGACAACGCCGTCCTGCCCCTCATGGGGGGAAGGACGGCGTTGTCGTGTGTGCATCTTCCATACAGCAGGGCCGTATGATGGCCGGTACCGTTTACTCCTCGTCCGGTACGATGAGTTTGTAGCCCTTGCCGTGGATGTTGATGATTTCAATCTGATCGTCCGGTTTCAGATGCTTCCGCAGCTTGGTGATGTAGACGTCCATGGAGCGTGCATTGAAGTAGTTGTCGTCGATCCAGATGGTCTTCAGCGCATAGTCACGCTGTAGAATCTCGTTAGCATGGGCGCAGAGCAGGGCCAGGAGTTCGTTTTCCTTCGTGGTGAGCTTGGTGGCCTTCGCCGGGTCGCCGTCCAGTGTGAGCAGCTGCTTCTGGGTGTCGAACGTGAAGCGGCCGATCTTGTACATGGTAGACTCCTTGGTCTTCTTCCCCCTGACACGGCGGAGAATGGCCTCGATACGGAACACGAGCTCCTCCATGGAGAACGGCTTGGTGATGTAGTCGTCAGCGCCGATCTTGAATCCTTCCAGGATGTCTTCCTTCAGCTGCTTTGCGGTAAGGAAGATGATAGGAACTTCCGTATTCGCCTGGCGGATTTCCTGTGCAAGGGTAAAACCGTCCTTCTTCGGCATCATGACATCCAGCACGCAGATGTCGTACTTGTTCTTCAGAAAGGCCCTGTAGCCCGCCTCGCCGTCGGGGCAGAGGTCGGCCTGATAGCCTTTCGCCTGCAGATATTCACTCAACAGTGTGCCGAGATTCTCATCGTCTTCACACAACAGGATTTTCAAATTCTCATCCATAATCTATACGTGTTAAATGGTTTTTATTCTTGTTTATTCCTCGAATGCTTCATCGCGGATCACCGGGAGCTTGATGATGAACTTCGTTCCCTTACCGTATTCGCTCAGCACTTTGATCTCGCCGTCGTGCAGGTCGACCATCTTCTTCACGTAGGCCAGGCCGAGGCCGAAGCCTTTCACGTCGTGGCGGTTGCCGGTATGCACGCGGTAGAACTTGTCGAAGATCTTTTTCAGGTTCTCCTTCTTGATGCCTTGTCCGGTATCGCGCACGGAGAGATAGAGGTGCTCGTTCGTGTTCCAGGTCTTCAGGTAGACGTTCAGCGGCTCGTCGGGCCTGGCATACTTGACGGCATTGTCCAGAAGATTGAAGATGACGTTCTGGAAGTGCATCTCGTCGACGTACATTGTTGAATCCACTGCCTCGATGTCAGTGTAGACCTTTCCGCCCGTATGCTCCACGCGCAGGCTGAACGAGTTGGCGATGGTCTCCACCATCTCGTTGAGGTCGGTGTACTTCTTCTTCAGCACCGCCTTCTTGCGGTCGTACATGCTCATCTGCAGAACCTTCTCGACGAGGAAGCGCAGCCGTTTCGACTCGTCGTTGATGACACTGCCCAGATGTTCCATCATCTTCGGGCTCTTCGCAAGACTCTTGTCGTTCATCATCTGGGCTGCCAAGGAGATGCTCGCGATCGGGGTCTTCAGTTCGTGCGTCATGTTGTTGATAAAGTCGTTCTTTATCTCGCTGTACCGTTTCTGCCGGAAGATGATGACGATCGTGAAGATGAACGTCACCAGCAACACGAAGGTGAAGATGATGGACGGAATCATGAAGCGCACGCTGGAGAAGATGTAGTTGTTCATTTCCGGGAAATGCACCTTCACCACGCCCATCCTGTTCACCGGGTCGTTGCGGAAGAGCACCTGCGAGTAGGTGTTCTCCTCACCGTCGCTGACGTAGTCGGGACAGCGGTAGACCTCGCGTCCGTCCTGTGTCGTCACCGTGAAGTGGTAGGGGATGTTGATGCCGTTGTTCATCATCTCCGCCTTCAGGTCCTGGTCCAGCAGTTTGAAGTTGATGCGCTGGCGCAGCGGCTTGTCCGACGCCGAATAGAGGATGTTGTAGATAACCTCTTCCAGCATGGCCTTCTGGTAGACGTAACGGTTGCGGACAATCTCCTGCATGTTGCGTTTCGTCGCCGAGAGCGAACTGCTGTCGTTGCGCAGGATCATCGCTTTCGGGGTCAGGGAAGGCTTCGACTGGAGCAGTTTCGCCTCGAAGGACGTGTAGGGCTCGCCCTGGTTGTCGGTGGCGGGTGGCTGGTGGGCTGCCGTGGGGGTGTTGCCCGGCGTCGCCGTCTCCGTGTGCGACATCCGTTCCTTCCTGTTGACATCGTCTTCCAGATAACGAAGGGTCTCGTTCAGCTCCATGTTGCGGGATGCCTGATAGAGGGCGCGGTTGACCGACTCGTCAAACTGTTCCTTCTTCATCTCGGCCATCTCTTCGATGTAGTTGAGCTGGAGCAGAAGCAAGCCAAGGAACGAGAGCCCCATGATCACTGCTATTGTCCAAATTGTCTTCTTCTTCATTATCTCCTGTTTCTTTCATGTATGTACAGGAACAATCCTCATGCGGCATCCTGTTTTCCCTACATGACTGCAAAGATAAGAATTTCTTAATCTATTAACATATAAAAGTTAATTGAACTGAGTGTTTTTAACATAGTTAACTGTTTTTACTGTTCCAGATGAATAATAATCAATTATAATTGTCCGAAAACGGCTTGCTGTCCTTTCTGTTTCGGTTCCGGGACGGTCTCTCGGCACCGCTTTCGCATCTGACCATTCCTGTGACTTCTCCCGGTCGGGGGACTTCACATGAAAAAGGCGCAGTCGACTGTCCTCCCCAGACTTCTGCACGCATCCGTCGGGCTCTTCCGGCTTGTACCGCCCGGGTACGGCCCTGCTTTCCGTTCAATTATTTTGTACTGATATTTTACCTCCTGCTGCATGGGAAACATCTCTGGGGCTTCGTGGATTCCATGCGGCGGATGAAGACCGGGAGTGCAGGGCGGGAAGCGTGGAGAGATGTTTGCAGATGGTTGGTTTACAGGTATATACATCTCCGGAGGAAAAGGTGCCTGACAACCTTGCAAACAGGCGTTAACTGGCATCGAAGTAGGCCTTGGTTGGGACGCAATAGGGCCTCGGTTGGAAAGGAAGTAAGGCCCTTTTCCGCCGCTGGCATTCCTCCGCCTCTTTCCTGTCGGTTGTCCTGGCCGTGGGAAACGGACTTGCAGCCCTTTGGAATGTAAATTTATTTCTATGTCGTCTGCCATTCTCCTGTTTTGCCATGTCGCTCTGCATCCAGCCTCCTTGGACTTCCGTACAGAGCCGGGGCTCTACCAGCTTCCTGGGGAGAGGGTGGGGCGGAAGCCGAATGCAGACCGCATGAACCGGAACGGCCCGCCGTCTCATAATGGAGACAGCGGGCCGTCTGTAGTCTTGTTGGCCTTTCGTTTTTATCCAACGACTTAGTTCCGTGTGTCAGGACCTGTCATTCTGTTCCTTCATGTCGATGAACTGCTGTTTCGCATCATAGAACTCATACTGCAGGAAAGCAAGTTTCTGTGAAGGAATGATGTGAACCCCCATCCCGTACTTTATCTGCCACTTTCGTTTCAGGGAGGCAAAGCCTTTGTTGATGTAGGCGGCAACATAGGGATGAACGTGCAGATAGAACTTCTTTACTCCGACCTTGTTCACCAGCCGGTCGATCTTCCGTTCCAGCTGGTCGGTGAAGAGAATGCTCGAGCGGATCTTGCCCGTGCCGAAACAGGTGGGGCAGTCCTCGTCTACGTCCACGTCCATTACCGGGCGCACACGCTGCCGGGTGATCTGCATCAGTCCGAACTTGCTCAGCGGAAGGATGTTGTGGCGGGCACGGTCCTTCTGCATGTTCTTGCACATTCGTTCGTAGAGCATCTGGCGGTCTTCGGCCAGATTCATGTCGATGAAGTCGACGACGATGATTCCGCCCATGTCGCGCAGCCGCAGCTGGCGGGCGAGTTCGTCGGCGGCGCCGAGATTGGTGTCGAGCGCGTTCTGTTCCTGTGCTTTCTCCTTCGTCCTGTTCCCGCTGTTCACGTCCACGACGTGCATGGCCTCCGTGTGTTCGATGATGAGGTAGCAGCCGTGTCCGTAGTTGATGGTCTTTCCGAAACTGGACTTGATCTGCTTCGTTACGTCGAAGTTATCGAAGATAGGCACCTTGCCGTTGTACTTCTTCACGATGCCCGCCTTTTCAGGGGCTATTAGAGAGACATAGTGACGGACGGCGGTGCAGATTTCGTTGTCGTTGACGTAGATGTTCTCGTAGGTCGGGTTGAAGAGGTCGCGCAGCATGGCGACGGCACGTCCTGTCTCCTCGAAAATGAGCTGGGGACGTTCCTGTGTCTTCTGCACCTTCGTGATGGCCTCGTTCCACCGACTCATGAGCACCTTCATTTCGGCATCGAGTTCGGCGACACGCTTTCCTTCAGCCACTGTACGGACGATCACCCCGAAGTTCTTGGGCGTAATGCTCTGTATGAGCTGCTTGAGGCGCGCGCGCTCCTCTCCGCTTCTGATTTTCGATGAGACGCTGACTTTATGCCCGAAAGGAATCAGCACCAGGAACCTGCCGGCGAAGGATATTTCGCCCGTGAGGCGCGGCCCCTTGGTGGAAATGGGTTCTTTTACGATCTGTACCATCACCTCCTGGCCCACCTGCAGCGTGTTCTGGACGGTGCCGTCCTTCTGCAGGTCGGGAAGGCGGCTGGCCTTCTGAATGGGATAAAGCCGTTTACGGTCGCTCTGGACCTGTTTCAGATACTTTGCATAGGAGCTGAACTGGCTTCCTAAGTCGAGATAATGAAGAAAGGCATCACGCTCATAACCGACATCTACAAAGCAGGCGTTCAGCCCCGGCATCAGTTTCTTGACCTTTGCCACGTAGATGTTGCCAACCGAGAAGCTGGCCTCTCTCGGCTCGCGCTGGTATTCCACCAGCCGCTTGTCTTCGAGCAGTGCAATCGAAATCTCTTTCGGTTGGGCATCGATAATTACTTCGCTTGTCATCTTCTTCGTTTGTTATAACTATCCTCCCGCTGCCTTCCGTTTCATGGAAAACCGTGCCGGACGATACTTACAGATAATAAAAAGCGGAACCTGTCGTCGCACTTCCAGGGAAGGGAAGTCTGTCGCGATGACACGCCCCGTCATGTTCAGAAAGTCTGTGGTAAGGGCTTTCGGCCTGTGTGGGGCTTACTTGCTCTTGTGCCTGTTCTTTCTTAATCTCTTTTTACGCTTGTGCGTAGCCATCTTGTGTCCCTTTTTCTTCTTTCCGTTTGGCATAGCTTTAAAATGTTTTTAATTTGTTGTTGTATTTATAAGTGATTACTTCTTCATGTCCTCGATGAAAGTCTTCGCAGGCTTGAAACTCGGGAAGTTGTGGGCCGGGATGGTGATGGTGGTGTTCTTGGAGATGTTGCGTGCGGTCTTCTCGGCGCGGTGCTTCACGATGAAACTGCCGAAACCACGCAGGTAAACGTTCTCTTTCTTTTCCAGCAAGCTGCCTTTGATGGCCTCCATGAAAGACTCAACTACAGCTGAAACATCCTTCTTGGCGATGCCTGTAGATGTCGCTATCTCATTGATGATGTCTGCTTTCGTCATTTTGTTTTTTGTTCTTTGTTGATGTTATTCTTTGTTCTCTCGTTATAACGGAGTGCAAAGATACTCATTTTCAGCTTAATAGAGAAATATTTTATGTCTTTTTTGCAAAAACTCCCGGTATCGGTCTTAAACTCTTGTCTTTTTTGTAACTTTGTGGCATGATTTGTCGGAACAGATTTGTCCCATATATTAAATAAGGTGTATGAAGATTTCCATTGGTATAGATGTGGGGATTTCGACGACCAAGATTGTCGGAATCAGAGAGGGGAAAGTGGTGAAACCGCTGCGCATCAAGGCCACCGATCCGGTGACATCGTTGTATGGGGCGTTCGGGAAATACCTGTATGACAACCGGATCGACCTGTCCGATGTCGAGCAGGTCATGCTCACCGGCGTGGGCGCACATTATATCAACAAGCCTGTCTACGGGCTTCCGACGGCGAAAGCCGATGAGTTCCTTGCCGACGGGCTGGGCGCACAGTTTGAATCGAAGCTGCAGCGGATGATAGTCGTCTCCATGGGCACCGGTACGTCGCTTGTACTCTGCGACGGCAATGAAGTGCGCCATGTCGGCGGCATCGGCATCGGCGGAGGTACGCTGAGCGGTCTGTCGCGCCTGCTCCTGAAGACGGACGACTTCAGGGAAATCATCGCTCTGGCCATGAAAGGCGACATATCTCGCATCAACCTGCAGATCAAGGACATCTCCACCAATCCGCTTCCCGGGCTTCCGATGGATGCGACGGCCTCGCTCTTTGCCAATGCGCAGGCGAATGCCAGCCGTGAGGATATTGCCCTGGGACTGATAGGGCTGGTGTTGCAGTCTATCGGTTCGGCGACGATTCTGAGTGCGCTGAACAGCGACATCCGCGACTTCGTACTCATCGGCAACCTCACGTTGCTGCCGCAGTGCGAGCTGCTTTTCCCGGTGATGGAGAAGATTTATGATGTCCGCTTCATCATTCCGAAATATTCTGAATACTGCACGGCTATCGGTGCGGCATTGCAGGCCGGCCGGCCGCGAACCGTGTGAGACCGGGCAGAATATGGCCGTGGCAGTGCAGAGACGCTACCGTGCAGAAGCTGTCTGCCCTGAAAGCCAGCATCCCGTGAAGGTGATCAGGCCGTTCAGCATCAGCAGTTCGTAGCCGAACCGATAGCCTGTCGTCCTTGATACGACGGCATCCAGGGCAAAACAGAGCAGCGGACTGGCGACTGCCACATAAGGTATGTAACGGTCGTTGACGCTCCGTTTTGTAAGCAGACCGAAGGAAAACAGTCCCAGGAGCGGTCCGTAGGTATAGGAGACGATGGTGTAGATGGCATCGATCAGACTTGTTGAGTTGACCAGACGGAAGACGAGAATGAACAGTACGAATACGACTGATATACCGAGATGTGCCTTCTTGCGCAGCTGCTCGTCCTTCTCCCGGTTGCAGATGTCAACGCAGAAGGTGGTTGTGAGGGCTGTCAGCGCCGAGTCGGCACTGGAAAAACAGGCCGCTACGATGCCGATGGTGAAGAGGATGACCACCCATGTGCCCAGCTGTCCGCCTGCAACCGCCTGCAGCATAAGGTCGTCGGGCAGGTCCGGCAGCGGCTGTCCTGTCCTGCTGTAATAGGTCATCAGCAGCACACCGAGCGACAGGAAGAGCAGATTGGCAGGCACAAAGGCGAATCCGTAGCTGCACATATCCTTCTGCGCTTCGTGCAGGGTCTTGCAGGTAAGGTTTTTCTGCATCATGTCCTGGTCCAGTCCCGTCATGACGATGACGATGAAGATGCCACTGAGAAACTGTTTCCAGAAGTTCTGCTTCGACATCCAGTCGTCGAAGACGAATATGCGGCTGTGGCTGTCGGCGGCTATTGTGCGGGCTGCCTCGGGGAGTGTCATCCCAAGGGTATCAACCACTTTATATATTATAAGCAGAAGTGCAAGAAGCATGCAGAGGGTCTGGAAGGTGTCCGTCAGCACGAGCGTGCGGATTCCCCCACGGCGTGTATAGAGCCAGATGAGTGCGACAAGGACGACGACCGTCACTGGAAAAGGGACACCGTACGCATCGAGTACGAACTGCTGGAGAATCATGCAGACCACATAGAAGCGGACGGCGGCACCCGTCATCTTGGACAGCAGGAAGAAGCCTGCCCCTGTCTTGTAGCTCCGCCGTCCCAGACGGCCACGCAGGTAGGCGTAGATGGTGGTCAGCCGCAGCCTGTAATAGACCGGAAGAAGCAGGAACGCCACGGCGAAATAACCGAGTATGAAGCCCAGGCAGGTCTGCATATAGGTCATGTCACCCGCCATCACCATGCCCGGGACACTGACGAAGGTGACCCCCGAGATGCTCGCTCCGATCATGCCGAATGCCACCAGATACCACGCCGACCTGCCGTTTGCACGGAAGAAAGCGTCGTTGTCGGCCTTGTGGCCGGTGGCTCTGCTGATTAACAGTAAGATGCAAAAGTATGCAAGAATAGTACCGATGATAATCATAGCGGCGGCAAAATTACGAAAAATATCAGTATTCCGTGCATTTAGAAAATCTTATTTTGTAATTTTGCAGTACGTCCCCACGTCCGGGGAAATCTATCCATCCTATAGAGGAGATCTATCCATCCTATAGAGGAGAACTATCTATCCTATAAAACAGAACAGTATGGCACACCAGAAAAGATACCTGCTCGACGAGCAGGACATTCCCACACAGTGGTACAACATTCAGGCGGATATGCCGGTCAAACCGCTTCCTCCCCTCCATCCTGTCACCCACAAGCCCATGAAAGCCGAGGATCTTGCCGAGATCTTCAGCATGGAATGTTCCCGTCAGGAGCTTGACACGGAGCACGCATGGATTGACATTCCGGAAGAGGTGCTGGATATGTACCGGTATTACCGTTCGACACCGCTCGTCCGTGCCTACGCCCTGGAGAAAGCCCTTGACACGCCGGCACACATCTACTTCAAGAACGAAAGCGTGAATCCGCTGGGTTCGCACAAGGTCAACTCTGCCCTTCCGCAGTGCTACTACTGCAAGCAGGAAGGCGTTACGAACGTCACCACGGAGACCGGTGCCGGCCAGTGGGGTGCCGCCCTGTCCTATGCTGCGAAGGTGTTCGGGCTGGAGGCGGCTGTCTACCAGGTGAAGATTTCCATGCAGCAGAAGCCTTACCGGTCGCTGATCATGCGTGCCTTCGGTGCGATGGTGGAAGGGTCGCCCTCCATGTCGACGCGTGCCGGCAAGGACATCGTCACCCGCGACCCCATGCACCCCGGCTCTTTGGGAACCGCCATTTCCGAGGCCATCGAGCTGGCCCGGACGACTCCCCGCTGCAAATACACCCTCGGTTCTGTCCTGAACCACGTAGCCCTGCACCAGACCATCATCGGTCTGGAGGCCGAGAAGCAGATGGCGATGGCCGGCGAATATCCCGACAAGGTGATTGCCTGCTTCGGCGGCGGCAGCAACTTCGGCGGCATTGCTTTCCCTTTCATGCGGCACAGTCTCCTTGACGGAAGACATACGGAGTTCATCGCAGCGGAACCTGACAGCTGTCCGAAGCTGACGCGCGGCAGGTTCGAATACGACTTCGGCGATGAGGCGGGTTATACGCCGCTGCTGCCGATGTACACCCTCGGGCACGACTTCAAACCGGCGAACATCCATGCCGGCGGCCTGCGCTACCACGGTGCCGGTGTCATTGTGAGCCAGCTCATCAAGGACGGCTATATGCACGGCATGGACATCCCGCAGCTGGAGAGCTTCGAGGCCGGCATCCTCTTCTCCCGCACCGAGGGCATCATCCCCGCTCCCGAGAGCTGCCATGCCATCGCCGCCACCATCCGCGAGGCGAAGAAAGCAAAAGAGAGCGGCCGGCAGGAGGTTCTTCTCTTCTGCCTTTCCGGGCACGGACTGATCGACATGACCGCCTACGATTCGTACATAAACGGCGACCTGCAGAACTATACCCTGTCGGACGAAGATATTGTCCGGAATCTCCGGACTGTGCCGAAAGTGTAGCACACCGCACAGAATCCGCCAGGCAGAACCTGACCGTCAGCCCAGAGACAGAAGCCCCCCCCTTTCCGCAGCACACAGCCATACGGAGAGGCGGGGGCTTCTGTTTCTTATGCAGCCTTCTCTCTCTTGTCCGGCCGGGTGGCCAGGATGAAAAAGAGAATCAATGCGGCGTATGCCACGAGCGAAAGCAGCTCGGAGAGGTGGTTTTCCCACCAGGCGGAATAATCACACTCGATGCCGCCGAACTTCAGCAGCGCAGAGACGACACCCATCAGCGCACCGCCGGCAATGAAGCCCGAGGCCAGCAGCGTACCCTTGTCGCCGCGCGCCTTGTTGACGGCCTCGTCCTTGGAGCGGGTGGTCACGTACCAGTTCACCGCACCGCCTACCAGCAGCGGAATGTTCAGTTCCAGCGGAATGAACATACCCAGAGAAAACGCCAGGGCCGGCACTTTGCAGCGGTCGAGCACGAGGGCGATGACAGCGCCGATGCCGTAGAGCACCCACGGCGCACCCTGTCCGCTCATCAGCGGCTTGATGACCGCCGCCATCGCATTGGCCTGCGGAGCGGCGAGCTTGCCCGAGTTGAAGCCGTAGGTCTTGTCGAGGACAATCATCACGCCGGCGACCGTCGCCGCAGAGATGACCGTGCCGAGGAACTTCCAGGTCTCCTGTTTCTTCGGTGTCGTCCCGAGCCAGTAGCCGATCTTCAGGTCGGTGATGAACGAGCCAGCCATCGACAGTGCCGTGCAGACCACGCCGCCCATCAGGAGTGCCGCCAGCATTCCGGCGTTGCCTTTCAGTCCTACGGCCACCATGACGACGGAAGCAAGAATCAGCGTCATGAGCGTCATGCCCGATACCGGGTTGCTGCCCACGATGGCAATGGCGTTGGCGGCCACCGTAGTGAAGAGGAAGGCGATGACGGCCACAAGGAGAATGCCCACGACGGCATGGAGGAGATTGAAGTCCATCACGCCCAGATAGAAGAAGAGGAAGGTCACGATAAGCGTGGCGATGCTCCCGAAGGCGATGATCTTGAACGAGATGTCGCGCTGTGTGCGGATGACTTCGTCCTGTCCGCTGCCTTTCCCTTTCATCTCACGGGCCGCCAGTCCGACGGCGCTTTTGATGATGCCCCACGACTTCACGATGCCGATGATGCCCGACATAGCGATGCCGCCGATGCCGATGGAGCGTGCATAGGCCTTGAAGATGGCTTCCGGTGCCATCTGTCCGACGGCTGTCGTGACGGACGGATCCCACTGGTTCTGTACGGTGTCGGGGAAGACGAGGGCCATGCCCGGCACGATGAGCCACCAGACGGTAAGCGAACCCATGCAGATGATGAAGGCGTATTTCAGCCCGATGATGTAACCCAGTCCGAGGACGGCGGCACCTGTATTCACCTTGAAGACGAGCTTCGCCTTGTCGGCAACCGTTTCGCCGAAGCCGATCATGCGGCTGGTCACGTTTTCGTTCCACCAGCCGAAGGTCGCCACGGCGAAGTCGTAGAGACCGCCCACCAGGCCCGCCATGAGCAGCGGCTTCGCCTGGCTTCCGCCCCTCTCGCCGCTCACGAGCACCTGTGTAGTTGCCGTGGCCTCGGGGAAAGGATATCTGCCGTGCTGGTCCTTGACGAAGTATTTGCGGAAAGGAATCAGAAAGAGAATGCCCAGCACACCGCCCAGTGCGGCGGCGATGAAAATCTTGAAGAAGTCGGCCTGCAGGTCGAGCATATAGATGGCCGGCATGACGAAGATGCCGCCTGCCACGACGGCACCCGAGCAGGCGCCGATGCTCTGGATGATGACATTCTCGCCCAATGCGTTCTTCCGCTTCGTGGCGGACGACAGGCCGATGGCGATGATGGCGATCGGTATGGCCGCCTCAAACACCTGCCCCACCTTCAGTCCGAGGTAGGCGGCTGCTGCCGAGAAGAGCACGGCCATGAGGATTCCCCACGTGACCGACCATGGGCTCACCTCCCGGTAGGTCTTCTGCGGCGACATGACCGGTTCGTATGTCTCGCCGTCTTTCAGCTCCCTGAAGGCGTTTTCAGGCAGTTCAATGTTCTGGTTCGCTTTATTTTCCATTGTCTGATATAGTATTATTTGTTTGCAAAGATAAATAAAATTCGTTTATCCTGTATCAGTTCACAGCAAAATATTACCTTTGTCAGCATGAAAGAAATCAAACCCATTGCCTTTTTCCGCTCTCCGCTGACCTCGAAGTTCGGCATCCCACGGCAGAGCGGACTGGCCGGCAGCCTCGTCGGCAGGATAGTCTTTGAACCTCCCTACCGGCGTGAAGAGGCACTGCGCGGACTGGAAGACTTCGATTATCTCTGGCTGGTCTGGGGCTTCTCGGCCAATCGCCCCTCCGATGGCGTGCAGCTCACGGTACGTCCTCCCCGTCTGGGCGGCAATGTGCGGCTGGGCGTGTTTGCCACACGGTCGCCTTTCCGCCCGAACGGGCTCGGCCTGTCGTCTGTCCGCATCAGGCGGATTGTTGACGGAGAGATAGAGGTCGCCGGTGCCGACCTGATGGACGGGACACCCGTCTACGATGTGAAGCCTTACATCCCTTATGTTGACAGCCATCCGGAAGCCAAAGGCGGTTTTACGGACAAGAAGGCATGGCAGCTCCTGTCTGTGACTGTTCCCGATGAGATGGCAAGGCTGTTCGGTGCGGAGGAGCTTGCAGCCTTGAAAGAGGTGCTTGCCCAGGACCCGCGGCCGCAGTACCAGCACGATGCCGGCCGTGTGTATGGCATGCCGTTCGGCAATAAGGAGGTGCGGTTCAGGGTCGAGGGCGACGTGCTGGAGGTCGTTGAGGTGGAATGAGGCTGTCCGTAAGGGACGGAAAGCCCATGGGGAGGGGTTGCTAAGAAGGATATGCAGTAGGAGAAATATCTTTACACTCCGAACTGTTTCCCATCTGTTTTCTGCCGCTTCTGCCTGCCTTGGAAACGAGGGGGATGAGTGCCGGCTTCGCAGCCAACGCCTTCCTGCTTTCCGACTAAGGCCTGATTGCGGTCCAGGTAAGGCTTACTTGCACGTCAGGTAAGGCCCTTTTGGACTGCAACTAAGCACCTTTCCGGAAAGGGCCTGTATGTGTTTGTATGTTAACGGTTTGCGTACAGGACGAGACGGTTTCCTCTCCCATGTTCTCTTTTTCCTCCCCTAAGACCGGTCAGATGCTGTTCCTGAAACGGTTTCGGCACGGCGGACAGTAAAATATCAGTACAAAAGCCATCCTGAACAGATGGAAAAGAAAGACCGTCAAGGCCGCAGAGGCTTTCCCTGCCCGATGACACGATGGGCATTATGCACAGAGGTTTTTATACGGTGATGGGCGTTGATGAAGGACCAAAACGGTTTTCATCAACGCCCATCACTGCAATATCAGTCATGCAGCTCACGCTCCCTCGAACTCTCGCAGGAAGCGGGTGTCGTTTTCGGAGAAGAGACGGAGGTCGCTGACACGGTACTTGAGGTTGGCGATGCGCTCGACACCCATACCGAAAGCGTAGCCGGTATAGACGCTGGAGTTGATGCCGCAGGCCTCAAGGTCGTGCGGGTCGACCATACCACAGCCGAGAATCTCCACCCAGCCGGTGTGTTTGCAGAAGCCGCATCCCTCGCCGCCGCAGATATTGCAGCTGATGTCCATTTCGGCACTCGGCTCGGTGAATGGGAAGTAACTCGGGCGGAGGCGTATCTTCGTGCCGGCACCGAACATCTCACGGGCAAAGGTGAGTAGCACCTGCTTGAGGTCGGTGAAGCTGACGTTCCTGTCTACATAGAGCCCTTCTACCTGATGGAAGAAGCAGTGGGCGCGTGCCGAAATCGCCTCGTTGCGGTAGACGCGGCCCGGACAGAGTACGCGGATCGGCGGCTTGTGGGTAGACATATAATGTGCCTCGTCGTTGGAAGTATGGCTGCGGAGAAGCACGTTCTTCGTCACGTCCATCGTATTGCTGCGCTCGATGAAGAAGGTGTCCTGCATATCGCGCGCCGGATGGTCGGCGGCGAAGTTCAGCATGGTGAACACGTGCTGGTCGTCGTCAATCTCCGGACCCTGATAGAGCGTGAAGCCCATCCGTGCGAAGATGTCGATGATTTCGTTCTTGACAAGTGTCAGCGGATGCCGCGTACCCAGGCTGATGGGGTAGGCGGTGCGTGTAAGGTCGATGTCGTCGCTCTGTGCCTCGCAGGTCTCGAGCTGGTCCTTCAGCTCGTTGATTCTGTTCTGTGCGAGCTGCTTGAGTTCGTTGATTTTCATGCCGACGGCCTTCTTCTGGTCGGCCGCCACATTCCGGAACTCACCCATCAATGCGCTGATTTCGCCTTTCTTGCTGAGGTATTTCAGTCGGAGCTGTTCCACGTCGCCGGCATTCTGTGCCGTAAGTGTACTCACTTCCTTGAGAAGTTCTTCTATCTTGTCTAATAGCATACTGCTTGGTTATTTTCCTGCAAAGGTACGATTTATAATCGGAACGGAGAAATTACCCTGATATAAATTTATGTTTTTCCTGTCTTATTAGAAATAAATATCGTACATTTGCAGGAAATTTGAGACGAATAAAACGAGCGTATGAGAAAAGCATTTTTACTTGTTGTATGTGTCTGTGTGGCCATGATGGCGGTCACCACAGGCTGTTCTAACAGGAAGGTTGAATCGGCAGACAGTTCCAATACGGATTCTGCCAGGGCGGAGAACAGTGACACCGCTGATACCGTCGACTCTGCCACGGAGGTGATTGCCTCCACGCCGATGCCGAAGGCGGCCGACCAGCTGTTCGATGACTTCTTCTTCAATTTCATTGCCAACAGGAAGCTGCAGCGCAGCCGCATCAAGTTCCCGCTGCCGGTTGTCAACGGCGGGAAGACATCAGAACTGACGCGCAGCCAGTGGAAGACTGACCATTTCTTCCGGCCGCAGGGATATTACACGCTGATTTTCGACAACGAGAAGCAGATGAAGTATCCGAAGGCAACAGACCTGGACAGTGTGATTGTCGAAAAGATCCACTTGAGGAAAAGAACCGTGGAACAGTACTGGTTCGACCATCAGGAGGGGAAATGGAAGCTGAACAAAATCTGTACTATCGGTTTCAAGCAGAGCTATAACGCTTCGTTCTTCACGTTCCTTTCCCGCTTCTTTGCCCACAGCGGCAGGGGCTTCGTGAAGAATCCGCTGGCCTATTCAGGACCCGATCCCAATGGCGAGGAGGTCGCAACCATCAATACCACCATCCCTGCCGGGGAGTGGTCGTCGTTCCTTCCGGAAGTACCGGGCGAGATGATTTACAATATCCTCTATGGCCAGAAGTACTCGGAGTCGGACCGCAAGATTCTTACTTTCCGCGGACTGGCCAATGGAGCGGAGACGCAGCTGTTCTTCAGACGGCACGGAAAGGACTGGCGGCTGGAGAAGATCGTCGCTTATTGACGGGAAAGCCCTCTGCCTGATCATCGGTAGCGGGTCTTTCTTTAGCATATACCCAACTTTACAATGCCTGTTGCTTATGAAAAGTGAACGTCAGAAAGCCTTGGATGGTGAGTTCTTTAATGCTGTCGACCCGGAATTGCAGCAGATAATATTACGTACGAAACGCTTATTGCGTAAGTTGAACGATTGCGACTATGCCGACCACGAAGGCAAGCGCAGGATTTTTGAGCAGCTGTTTGGCTCTGTCGGTGAGCCGGTTCATATCGATGTTGATTTTCATTGTGAGTATGGTGTCAATATCCACTTGGGCGACTGGGTCGTTATCAATATGAACTGTACGTTTGTAGACAATAACCGTATTGACATCGGCAATCATGTTCTCATCGCTTCAGACGTGAAAATCTATACAGCCGCGCATCCTGTCACTGCCGGGGAACGGATGATTCCCGGCGGAGGGTGGAATATCTATGCCCGACCTGTCAAGATAGAAGACGGTGCGTGGATTGGCGGCGGAGCCATCATCCTGCCCGGTGTGACGATAGGTCGTAATGCCGTGATAGGCGCAGGAGCAGTGGTGACAAAGGACATACCTGCCAATGCTGTTGCTGTCGGCAGTCCGGCAAGGGTCATCAGATACCAGGAAGAATAGTTCCTTGTTATAAGTTATGAACAGAAACAAAGGCAACGCCAAAACGGAATAAGTTAAAATGAAGATAGAGTGTGACTATAGTCTGTTAGAGCATAACACGTTCGGCATTGATGCAAAGTGCCGGCGTTTCGTTGAATACGAGTCCGTGGAGGAGGCGCAGGAGGCTGTGCGTTCCCTGAAGGAAGAAGATCATCCGTTGCTGATACTCGGCGGCGGCAGCAACCTGTTGCTTACGGAAGACTATAAGGGGACTGTACTCCATTCGGGCATTTCGTTTATAGAAGACGTGGGCGGCGGGCGTGTACGTTGTGGATCGGGTTACGTGTGGGACGACTTCGTAGCGTATTGTGTTTCCCATGGGCTTTACGGTGCAGAGAACCTTTCGATCATCCCCGGTGAGTGCGGTGCGAGTGCCGTACAGAACATCGGGGCATACGGTGCGGAAGCCAAGGACCTGATAGAAGAGGTGGAGGCTGTGGAGATTGCCACAGGCAGGGTGCGTCACTTCAAGAATACGGACTGCGGGTACAGCTACCGTCAGAGCCGCTTCAAGCATGAGTGGCGCAACAAGTACCTCATTACGTCGGTGACCTACCGTCTTTCCAGCACCTACCGCCCCAGGCTCGATTACGGCAATATCCGCACGGCACTGGCAGAACGGGGTATTGCGCATCCGACGGCAGACGAACTGCGACAGACGATTATCGCCATCCGTAATGCCAAACTTCCCGACCCCAAGGTGACGGGGAATGCGGGCAGCTTCTTTATGAATCCCATCGTCTCCAAGGAGAAATACGATGAACTGGCGGCGCAGTACGAGCGTATGCCTCACTATACAATAGACAGTACGCACGAGAAGATTCCTGCCGGATGGATGATCGAACAGTGTGGATGGAAGGGCAGGTCGCTCGGCCGTGCCGGTGTCTACGATAAGCAGGCACTGGTGTTGGTCAACCTCGGGGGTGCTGCTGGGGCCGATGTTGTCCGTCTCTTTGAAGCCATACAGCATGACGTAAAGGAGAAGTTCGGTATTGAGATACATCCGGAAGTGAATGTGGTGTGACCTCCCCTGACCCTCCGAAGGGAGGAAAGTGCCTGGCGGAAGCAAGTCCCCTGACCGTCCAAAGAGAGAAGAAGGGCTGATGGGGGCAAAGTCTCCTCCAGCTCCTCGGAGGGAGGAATCAATGTCTGTGACTTGCCGGATGGAAGGATTCTTCTTGGTGCCAGAGTATATATTATGGAGGACGTATCATATAGAATAAGGTTGTGTCATGCGAAATAACGAACGCCTCAGGGTGATGGGAGTATTACGGTGACAGCGGCTTTTATTTCAAAAACGACATATCTTTTGGACAGACAGCAATCTTCGACCGGTACACAGTCCGTCAGACCCTCCCTTCCTTCCGGAGGGGGCAGGGGTGGCTTCTCCTTTTCTTCGGAAGAAGCGAGGGGCACTTTGACTTTCCTGGGCACAGGTACTTCCAACGGCGTACCCGTCCTGGGCTGCACCTGTGAAGTCTGCAAGAGCAGTGACCCGCATGACAGCCGGCTGCGCACCTCGGCCCTTCTGGAGACCGCACAGACGCGGGTCATCATCGACTGCGGACCCGACTTCCGGCAGCAGATGCTGCCGCAGCCTTTCCGGAAGATAGACGGACTGCTGATAACACACATCCACTATGATCACGTGGGCGGCATCGACGACGTACGCCCCTATTGCAGATTAGGCGACATAGATGTCTATGCCAATGCAGACACCTGCGGCGGACTGCGGCATAATTTCCCCTATTGTTTTGCCGAACACCTCTATCCCGGTGTTCCCAAACTGAACCTGCATGCCCTTCTGCCTCATTCCCATATACGGATCGGCGACATAGAGGTGGTGCCTGTCAACGTGATGCACGGCAGGCTGCCCATCTTCGGCTATCGTTTCGGGAAGCTCGCCTACATAACGGACATGAAGACGATGGACGATGCCGAGCTTCCTTATTTCGAAGGGGTCGAGACCCTCGTGGTGAACGCACTTCGCTGGGAGCGGCCGCATCATTCGCACCAGCTGATACCGGAAGCCGTTGAGTTCAGCAGGCGGATAGGTGCCAGACGTACTTATCTTACCCATCTCACCCATCAGGTCGGATTGCATGAGGAGGCGCAGCGACGGCTTCCCGACGGCATCTTCCTTGCTTATGACGGACTGAAGATAGAGGTGTAGATTTCCTCGGAGAGAGCGAAACGTGACGCCCGGTTGACCTTGCGGACATACCGCCCCGTCCTTTCCTGCCCCGTCCAAAAGGGTCTCTGTCTTGTCCGGGGCGGTCGACGCATGAGAGCGGACAGCCTCCCTGTTTCTTATATTTTATCTGGGATAGTTTGTTTTCTCATGCTTTTTTATTATCTTTGCGGACGGAATGAGAAAAGGATTATTATATATTGTGCTGTCGTTCCTCCTGTCCGTTTCCGCAGCAGCAGGAACAGGACAGGCTGTGTGTGCCGACAGTGTTCAGATTTCACTTCTGACCTGTTCGCCAGGAGAAGAGGTCTGGGCGCAGTATGGGCATACTGCAATCCGCTACCGTGACAGGAAGAGCGGGGAAGACCTGGTCGTCAACTACGGTATCTTCTCGCAGGACCAGCCTTATTTCATTCCCCGTTTCATCTTCGGACTGACCGACTACCGCATGGGAGTCGAGCCGATGGACAGGTTTCTCGCACAGTATCGTTACGAGAGAAGAGGCATCGTGGAACAGGTGCTGGACCTGTCGGCAGAAGACAAGCAGGCTATCCGCAGTGCCTTGCGGGAGAACATGAAGCCTGAAAACATCGTCTACCGCTATAATTTCTTTTTCGACAACTGCACGACGAGGGCGCGTGATATGCTCGTCGACCATCTGCACGGAAAGGTTGTCTATCCGGCTGCCGACAGTGCGGCGACGTTCCGTTCGATGATACACGAATGGAACCACGGCTACGAATGGTCGCAGTTCGGCGAAGACCTGTTGCTGGGCGTGAATGCCGACCGTAAGACGACGAAGAGCGAGCAACAGTTCCTTCCGGATAATCTGAGACGTGACTTCGCCCGGGCTACCTACAACGGGAAGCCTCTCATCAAGGAGACGCACACGCTGCTGGCACCTCAGGCGGAAACGGACGAGGCTGATTGTCCGTTCTCTCCGCTGTCCGCGGCCCTTGTCTTTGTCATTGTCTGCGTCGTGATGATGACGTTGAGCAACCTCAGACGGCGGCTTTACCGGGGCTGGGATGCGGTCTTGATGACCGCTTCAGGGACGATGGGCATCGTGTTTTTTCTCATGCTGTTCTCCCAGCATCCTTGTGTGAGCCTGAACGCAATTCTGTTCTTCTTCAATCCGCTTCCGCTTTTTTTCCTGTACGCTACGGTCTGGAAACGGAAAGAAGTCTGGTGGAAGATATGGTGCGTGCTCATCGTCCTGGGGTTCATCGGAAGTCTTTTCCAGGAAGTCCCTGTGCCGGTGCTGATTGTGGCATTGTTCTTGCTGTTGCACTGCATATTGCATTTGCGGATAAGCCATCTGCTGCCGCCGGCTCAAAGAGATAGAAAATGAATAAATACATCACCGTTTTACTTGTCGTCCTTGCCGCAACAGGGGTCGAGGCACAGGACTGTCAGTCTGCGCTGAAGATAGCGTTGGGTGATGTCGGCATTGAAGACCTCAGCCGTCAGCAGGCATTCACGGGAGTCGGACAGGAGATCCTTTCCGTCCTCGAAGCTTTCAAGCAGATGAAGGATGACGAGGAGGTCGAGCCGGCACAAAGCAAGGCGGTCTATACCGCAGACCGCACTGACAGATTTCCGGCAGCATCAACATCTTATTCAGATATTCATCAGGAGCAGCAGCTCTTCCTTCCCAATCCCTCTTTGACGACGGGGATTCAGATCCGTGCGCCCAGTCCGGCGGCATAGTCGGAAACAGGTGAGTTCCTGTTTCCTCACCTGTCTTTATAATATAATAAGGTGACACGGAAAAGGGGGAATATTACCTCCGTGTATTTTTTCAGACATCCGGTACGCATCGTACGGAACATGGACTTCTGGTCCGGGAGGTAAAGCAATTCGTCAGACCATAGCGTCCCTGTGCTTTCTCCCCAACCGTTGGGAACGGTCTTCCCAGCCGTTGGGAACACGATTCCCGACTGTGTGGGAACAGTATTCCCGACCGTGTGGGACAGCATGACAGGTTGCCGACGGGTACGGAACACAGAGACGGTACCGGCACGCAGAATGCGATTGGAACAAAACAGAATATAATAAAAATGAATTTCAACAAGATATTAAAAGCACTTTTCGGAGATAAGTCAACACGTGACATGAAGCTGATTCAGCCTTACGTAGACAAGGTGAAGGCGGCTTATCCGGAAATCAAGGCACTCAGCAATGATGAGCTGCGTGCCAAGACAAAAGAGATACAGAAGTATGTACAGGATGCAGCCAGGGAGCAGCGTGAGCAGATAGCAGAGCTGCGTGCAAAGATCGAGGAGACTCCGATTGACGAGCGCGAGGAAATCTTCAACCAGATTGACAAGCTGGACAAGGAAGCTCTCGACAACTACGAAACGGCACTCAACGAGGTGATGCCGGTCGCCTTCTCCATTGTGAAGGATACGGCACGCCGTTTCTCGGAGAACGAGGAAACGGTCGTCACGGCAACCGACTTCGACCGTGAACTGGCAGCTGACCCTGCCAAGGACTTCATCACGATCGATGGCGACAAGGCCATTTACCATAACCACTGGACAGCCGGCGGCAACGACCTGAAGTGGGAGATGGTACACTATGACGTACAGATCTTCGGCGGTGTCGTCCTGCATCAGGGCAAGATCGCCGAGATGGCGACAGGTGAGGGCAAGACACTTGTTGCCACCCTTCCGGTTTTTCTCAATGCGCTCACTGGCAACGGTGTCCACGTCGTAACCGTCAACGACTATCTGGCAAAGCGTGACTCCGAATGGATGGGGCCGCTCTATATGTTCAACGGACTGTCCGTCGACTGTATCGACAAGCACCAGCCGAACTCGCCGGCACGCCGCAAGGCCTATCAGGCAGACATCACCTTCGGTACGAACAACGAGTTCGGCTTCGATTACCTGCGTGACAATATGGCAGTGTCGCCGGCCGACCTTGTACAGCGTCAGCACAACTATGCCATCGTCGATGAGGTAGACTCGGTGCTGATCGACGATGCCCGTACGCCGCTTATCATCAGCGGTCCTGTGCCCAAGGGTGACGACCAGATGTTCGAGGAGTTCCAGCCTCTGGTACAGAGTCTTTATGAGGTGCAGCGCAAACAGGCTACCGAACTCCTGTCGGAGGCCCGGCACAAGCTGGCGGAGGCACAGAAGAATGCCGGCGACAAGGCTGCTTTCCAGAAGCTGCAGGAAGAAGGTTTCCTTGCCCTTTACCGCTCGTTCAAGGCCCTGCCGAAGAACAAGGCACTCATAAAGTTCCTTTCCGAAGAAGGCATCAAGGCCGGTATGCTGAAGACGGAAGAGTTCTACATGGCCAACAACAACCGAGAGATGCCGAAGGCCGTCGAACCGCTCTACTTCGTTACGGACGAGAAGATGAACTCCTGCGACCTTACCGACAAGGGTACGGCATGGCTCGCCCGCCAGGTGAAAGACGACCAGCTCTTTGTCCTGCCGGATATTACGACGGAGCTTTCTGCACTCGAGAAACAGAAAGACGACAAGGTGATTGACGAGCAGACTTACATCGACCGGAAGGATGCCATGATGGCGCATTACGGCGTGCAGAGCGAGCGTGTACACACCTTGCAGCAGCTCTTGAAAGCCTATACCATGTTCAACAAGGACGATGAGTATGTCGTCCTGAACGGTGAGGTCAAGATCGTCGACGAGCAGACAGGCCGTATCATGGAAGGACGCCGCTGGAGCGACGGCCTGCATCAGGCTGTTGAAGCAAAGGAACACGTGAAGGTGGAAGCCGCTACGCAGACCTTCGCTACCATTACCCTGCAGAACTACTTCCGTATGTACCACAAGCTCGCCGGCATGACCGGTACGGCTTCCACGGAGGCTGGTGAGTTCTGGGACATTTACAAGCTGGACGTCGTCGAGATTCCCACCAACCGTCCTGTCATCCGCAAGGATATGGAGGACCGTGTCTACAAGACGGCCCGCGAGAAGTATGCAGCGGTCATCGACGAGGTAGAGACCATGCGGAACCAGGGCCGCCCCTGTCTTGTCGGTACGACTTCCGTCGAGATCAGTGAGCTGCTGAGCAAGATGCTCACGATGCGCAAGATTCCGCACCAGGTGCTGAATGCCAAGCAGCACCTGAAGGAGGCGCAGATTGTTGCCGAGGCCGGCCGGTCGGTGAATGGTCTCGGTGCAGTGACGATTGCCACCAATATGGCCGGCCGTGGTACCGACATCAAGCTGACAAAGGAAGTCAAGGATGCCGGAGGTCTGGCCATCATCGGTACTGAGCGGCACGAGAGCCGCCGTGTAGACCGCCAGCTCCGTGGTCGTGCCGGCCGTCAGGGCGACCCCGGCTCATCCGTATTCTATGTGTCGCTTGAGGACAAGCTGATGCGTCTCTTCGGATCGGAACGTATCGCCAAGGTGATGGACCGGCTGGGCTTCGAAGACGGCGAACGCATTGAAAGTTCGATGATTTCCAACAGCATCGAACGTGCGCAGAAGAAGGTGGAGGAGAACAACTTCGGTATCCGTAAGCGGCTGCTGGAGTACGATGATGTCATGAACAAGCAGCGTACCGTCATCTACGAGAAGCGTCGCCATGCGCTGATGGGCGAGCGTATCGGTATGGACATCTCGAACATCATCTGGGACCGCTGTGTGAACATCATCGAAAAGAACGACTACGAGGGCTGCAAGGAAGAGTTCCTGAAGATTCTGACAATGGAATGCCCGTTCTCCGAAAACGAGTTCATGAGCGTTGACCATGACGAGCTGGCAGAACGCAGCTTCCAGCAGGCAATGGAGGCTTTCATGCGCAAGACCGAGCGCATCCAGACCGTCGCATGGCCTGTCATCAAGCAGGTTTATGAAAATCAGGGGACGATGTACGAACGCATTATGGTGCCAGTCACCGACGGCAAGCGTGTCTACAACATTCCCTGCGACCTGAAGGAAGCCTATGAAAGCGAGGGCAAGTCGGTCGTCAAACAGTTCGAGAAGGTAATCCTTCTCCATATCATTGACGACGACTGGAAGGAGAACCTCCGCCAGCTGGATGACCTCCGTCATTCCGTCCAGAATGCTTCCTACGAGCAGAAAGACCCGTTGCTCATCTTCAAACTGGAGAGCGTGAAGCTGTGGGACAACATGATTGACGACATGAACAACCGTACGGCGAGTGTGCTCATGCGCGGTCAGATTCCGGAGATGCAGCCGGCCGAGGAAGTGCAGGAGGCTGCTCCCGAGGAGCGCACGCAGCGTTACAATGAAGAGAAGGTAGACCTTGACGATCCCGGTCAGGCTGCCGCCGCACGGCAGGATACCCGTGAAGGAGCTCAGCAGGCACGCCACACTCCTTACCGTGCAGACAAGATGCCGCGTCCCAACGACCCGTGTCCCTGCGGCAGCGGCAAGAAATTCAAGAACTGTCATGGTCGGAATCTCCGTTGACCGGCTGATAAAGAAATTCGGGGATAAGACGGCTGTCTTTATCCCCGAATTTTACTTTCCCGAAAATGAAATCATCGGCCTTGTCGGCAACAACGGTGCGGGAAAGACAACCCTCTTCCGTCTTATCCTGAACCTTGTCAGGGCCGATGGAGGAACGGTCTGCTTCAATGTCACTGGTAATCCTTCTGTTCTACAGCAAGGAACGGACGGCGGAGCTGTGAAATCCGAATCCAATCTCGGCGAGTCGTGGAAACGTTTTGTTACGGCGTATCTGGACGAAGGTTTCCTCATTGGTTTCCTTACTCCCAGGGAGTTCTTTACATTCATTGGAAAGGCGCATGGTATCGGGAAAGAGCAGGTTGACGAGCGTTTGGAAACCTTTCGTGCTTTTCTTGGTGACGAGATACTCGACCGTCAGAAATACATCCGTGAATATTCCGCCGGCAACCAGCAGAAAATCGGCATCATAGCGGCCTTGCTGCCGTGCCCGGAGTTTGTCATCCTCGACGAGCCTTTCAACTTTCTTGACCCGAGCAGTCAGAACCATTTGAAGACGCTGCTGACGGAGTATAGGCACCGGCATCATGCGTCAGTTCTCCTTTCAAGCCATAATCTTCATCATACGACAGATATAAGCGACAGAGTCGTGTTGATGGAGAACGGATCCATCATAAAGAACATCTGCGGTGTGACGGATGAACGGATCAGGGAACTGGAGAGCTATTTCTTGTAATCGCATGGGCTGCCTCTCTGGGCTGTCATGCGGCCGGGACCGATCTTCCCGACTCTTCCGGAGCATTTGTCCATGATGCGGTTCATGCTTTGCAGTGCGGTCTGTCTGTACGGGCCGGGTACGGCATTGTTGTCAGGCCAGTTCCGACAGCTCCAGCCATCGGAGTTCCAGTCCGTCCAGTTCTTCTTTCAGCAGAGGCAGCCGTTTGCTTTTTTCAGTGAGTTCTTCTACGGTCAGTCTGCCCGAGCAGAGAGCTGTTTCAAGCTGTTTCTGCTCTTCCTCCAATTGCGAAATCCTGTCAGAAAGCTGTTCGTACTCCCGCTTTTCCTTGAAGGTCATCTTCCGTTTCGTGTTGTTGTGATAGTCCTTCTTCGGCTCGGCAGCAGTCTTCTTTTTCGGTTGGATGTTCTTCTGTTCTTCCTCTTTCGTCTTCATCTTCAGGAATTCGCGGTACTGCGTGTAGTTGCCTGGGAAGTCCTGGATTTCGCCCTCGCCCTTGAATACGAGAAGATGATCCACTACCTTGTCCATGAAGTAGCGGTCGTGCGATACGACGATGACACAGCCGGGGAAGTCCTGCAGGTATTCTTCAAGAATCTGCAGGGTCTGGATGTCCAGGTCGTTGGTAGGCTCGTCCAGTACGAGGAAGTTCGGATTCTTCATCAGCACGGTACACAGATATAGCTTCCGTTTCTCGCCTCCTGACAGCTTATACACATAGTTGTGCTGTTCCTCAGGAGAGAAGAGGAAGTAGTTGAGGAACTGTGATGCCGTCATGTGCTTCCCGCTTCCAAGGTCTATGTAATCGGCGATGTCTGTGATGATGTCGATTACCTTCTGGTCTTCACGGAACTGCAGGCCTTCCTGTGAGAAGTAGCCGAAGCGGACCGTCTCCCCGATGTCGAACCTGCCGCTGTCCGGTGCCGTCTTTCCGAGAAGCATTTTGACGAAAGTAGACTTTCCGGTTCCGTTGTTCCCGACGATTCCCATCTTCTCGAACCGTGAGAAGTTATAATAGAAATTGTCGAGGATGATTTTGTCATCGAACTTCTTTGAGACATACTGGCACTCGAAGATTTTGCTTCCGATATACACGCTGGATGACTTCAGGCGTATCTGTCTTTCTTCAATCCGTTGTTTGGCTTTTGCCTGCAACTCATAGAAAGCTTCCTCACGATAGCGTGCCTTGTGTCCGCGTGCCTGCGGCATACGGCGCATCCACTCCAGCTCGGTCCGGTACAGGTTGTTGGCACGTGCTATTTCGGCCCGTGTGTTGTCGATGCGTTCCTGCCGCTTTTCCAGGTAATAGGAGTAGTTGCCCCGATAGGTGTAGAGGGTCTGGTTGTCCAGTTCCAGGATGGTATTGCATACGTTGTCAAGGAAATACCGGTCGTGCGTAACCATGAAGATGGTTTTGTTCCCGCGGGAGAGGTAGCCCTCAAGCCACTCGATCATTTCCAGGTCAAGATGGTTCGTCGGTTCGTCGAGAATGAGGAAGTCAGGCTCCAGGATCAGTACATTGGCCAGTGCGACGCGTTTCTGCTGTCCGCCGCTCAGCTGTCCCATCGGCTGTTCCAGGTCGTAGAGCCTCAGCATGGTGAGAATCTGCTTCGCCCTCAGAATGCGTTCCGGGTTGCCCTCATGATTGAAGCACGCATCCAGTACGCTCTCTTCCGGATCGAAATCCGGGCTTTGTTCGAGCAGTCCCACACGCAGGTCGTTGCGGTAGATGATGGTTCCGTTGTCATAGCTCTCTTTGTCCGTCAGTATGGAGAGCAGGGTAGACTTTCCCGTACCGTTCTGTGCCACGAGTCCTATGTGCTGGCCTTCAGCGATGGAGAATGAGATGTCTTTGAAGAGAACCTGTGCGCCGAAGCTCTTTGTCAGGTTCTGCACGTCAAGATAAGGTGTCTGTGCCATGCGCTTATTCCAGTGTCCTGTTTATCTGTTCGATATAGTCCAGGATCTCGTCTTTCCCTTCCTTCTTCTCTGCGGAGGTGATGAAGTAGGGCGGGAGTGTCTCCCATCTGTCTTCCAGCTTCTTCATCCACATCAGGGCGTTCGACTTCGCTTTGGCAGGCGACAGCTTGTCGGCTTTCGTGAAGATGATGGAGAAGGGAATGTTGCTTCCCCCCAGCCAGTCGACGAACTCGCGGTCGATGGTCTGCTGTTCGTGCCGGATGTCGATCAGTACGAATACGTTGACAAGCTGCTTGCGCTGAAGAATATACTGTGCAATCATCTGTTCCAGTTTGTTTCTTACCGTCTTCGAGTTTTTGGCATAGCCATATCCTGGGAGGTCGACCAGATACCATTCGTTGTTGATGATGAAATGGTTGATGAGCAGAGTCTTGCCCGGTTTGGCCGATGTCTTGGCCAGTCCCTTGTGGTTGCAGAGCATATTGATGAGGCTCGACTTTCCTACGTTGGATCGTCCGATGAAGGCATACTCGGCCTTTGTATCCGCCGGGCATCTGGATACCGATGGCGAAGATATGGTGAATTCTGATTTCTTGATGATCATTTTGATGGGTTTATGCGAATGTAATTTATTGCAAAGTTACTAAAAAGTTGATAGTTATGAATGGCCGGTTGCTGGTTTTTTCGTAATTTTGCAGAAAAACAAGCTGCACCCGGCAAGGCGCAGGCAAGGGCTTTTGCTTCCGTCTGCTATGTTCGGGCTGATAAAGGATATGCGATGAAACAGATCAACTGGGGATTTATAGGCTGTGGCGAAGTGACGGAGAAGAAGTCCGGACCGGCATTCAACGAGGTGATGGGCTCACATGTCGTGGCTGTGTTCAGCCGAAGTGAGCTGAAGGCACGTTCGTATGCCGAGCGTCATGGTATTCAGCGGTGGTACACCGATGCACAGGCACTGGTCGACGATGCGGATGTCAACGCCGTCTATATCGCTACACCTCCTTCCGCCCATGCCACCTTCGCCATTATGGCCATGCGTGCCGGAAAGCCCTGCTATATTGAAAAGCCGCTGGCAGCCTCTTATGAGGACTGTGTACGCATCAACCGTGTTTCCGAACAGACCGGTGTGCCCTGTTTCGTTGCTTATTACCGTCGTTATCTGCCTTATTTCAAGAGGGTGAAGGAGATTATTGACGGGGGGGAGATCGGCAGGATTCTCACCGTGCAGGTACGTTTCGCCGTTCCTCCGCGCGACCTGGACTATGGACAGAACGTGCAGCTTCCGTGGCGGCTGCAGTCGCATATCTCCGGCGGCGGCTACTTCTACGACCTTGCTCCCCATCAGCTCGACCTCCTGCAGAATTATTTTGGTGTCATTGTCAGGGCACATGGCTATACGGCCAACCGTGCGGGACTGTACAACTTGGAGGACACGGTGAATGCGGTGTTCCGCTTCGAGAACGGACTGACGGGCAGCGGTGCCTGGTGCTTTGCGGCCCATGAGAGCGCACGCGAGGACCGTATCGAGATTTTCGGGTCGAAGGGACGACTGTCTTTCTCCGTCTATACCTACGCTCCCATCCGTCTGTGTACCAGTGAAGGAGGAAAGAACATTGAGGTAGACAATCCTCCTTATGTCCAGCTTCCCATCATCAAGTCTGTTATTGAGGATATGCAGGGCTATGGCGTCTGCGACTGTACGAGCGTCAGTGCGACGCCCACCAACTGGGTGATGGACCGCATCCTCGGGAAAATCTAAAGTAAGTGTCTGTCTGGACAGATGCACACATTCGCCATTTTACATGAAACTGATATCCAACCACTTCTCCTGTCTCTGCTTTCTCCTTGCCATCTCTGCAGGGCTGAAGCTGTATGCCATTCCGCCGTTGCCGGTCTCTTACGGCATGCTGGCGGCAGCAGACAGCAGTGCGGTCCGTACCGTCAGGCAGCCGATGGATTCGGTGAGGTGGATGCGCCGGGACACGACAATGCACCGTTCCGGGCATCGGTTCAGCAGGGAAGAACGGCTCGTGCATAAGTTCAACGAGATTGATACCGCCTATATAGAACCGCAGAAATACAACTTCGCCTTAATGTTTCAAAACACGAACACCTATGAAGTGTACCGTCTGAGCAGCTCAAGCGGACAGAGCATCACCTTTGCTCCGGAGGCCACGGTGCGTGTCGGTCCTTACTTCGGCTGGCGTTGGATATTCCTCGGTTATACGCTTGACATAAAGCACCTGGACTTCTGGCACAAGAACGAAAGTCCGCGGCAGGAGTACGATCTGAGCCTGTACAGCTCGATGATCGGGCTTGACATTTATTACCGGAAGACCGGGAATGACTACAAGATCAGACAGTTGGGCCTTGGGCGGGACATCAACACCGATCCTGTCCGCGGCACCGGTTTCGGCGGTCTTACTTCCACCATCAAGGGATTCAACCTGTATTATATCTTCAACCACCGCCGCTTCTCCTATCCTGCGGCATTCAGCCAGAGCACGATACAGCGGCATTCGGCAGGGAGTCCGCTGCTGGGCATAGGGTACACCCGACACAGTCTGGACGTGGACTGGGAGGAACTGAACCGGATTGTGACCGGGCGTCTTGGCATCCGGCCTGCCGACACGCCGATAGACAGCACGCTTATGTTCGGTCAGGTGAAATATACGGATGTCTCCGTCAGTGGCGGTTACGCCTACAACTGGGTGTTTGCCCGCAACTGGCTGCTGGCGGGATCGCTCTCCTTGGCCTTGGCGTACAAGCGAAGTACAGGTGATGTCACGCACCGCAGCTTTTCCTTCAGCGACTTCAAGTTCAACAACATCAACTTCGATGGTATCGGACGTTTCGGTCTGGTATGGAACAACAGCAGATGGTTTGCCGGCATGAGTACGATACTCCATGCCTACAATTATCGGCGGAGCAAGTTCTCTACAAACAATTTCTTTGGGAGTGTAAACCTCTATGCCGGCTTCAACTTCGGCAGGAAGAAGTGACCCGGAAGGCTGGCCCGGGTGTCTGGTGTTTCCGGACCGGAGAGCTGACATGGCATTCGATGATGGGATTACGGACTTAGGATTATGGACATGAATCTGAAATATACTTTTCTTTGTTTAATACTTTTTGTCTTCTCCGCATGTGGAGCCAAGACAGAACGGAATAAAAACGTCGGTTCAGAAGAAGCTATGGGTGACACACTGCCCGTAGCTTCTTCTTCTGTTTTGACAGCAGGGAGAGACACGCTGCCCGCTTATCTGGACAGCTATACCGGGGCAGACAGTGCCTTGGTCTGCCGTATCCTGCATGAGGCTGTCCGGAAGAGACGGCAGCTCTCTCACGAACAGCTCGTCCTGATGATTGCACGGAAATTCATCGGTGTGCCGTATGTGGCGCACACCCTGGACCGGAACGACGAAGAGAAGCTGGTCGTCAATCTGCACGGACTGGACTGTACCACATACGTTGAGACCGTGACTGCCTTGACACGCTGTGCTGAAAATGGTGAAACCCGTTTTGCCGATTATGTGCGCCGACTGGAACAGCTGCGCTACCGTGGCGGGAAAATCAGCTACGTGAACCGCCTTCATTATTTCCACTGGTGGCTGGAAGACAACAGCCGCATGGGATTTGTCACGGAGATCAATACGCCCGTTCCTCCTTTTACGGCTGTCCAGACCTTGAAGATCAACTATATGAGCCAGAATGCACGTGCGTATGATATGCTGAAGAACCGTCCCGAAAGGGTCGCCGGACTGAAGCGGCTGGAAGATGCAAGCAACGGAACAAATGTACATTATATTCCCAAAACGCTCCTGAACGACAGCAGACTGCTGCGGAAGGTCATCCGCGATGGCGACATTATCGCAATTGTAACCAGCAAGTACAACCTTGACACTACGCACCTGGGCTTCGCCGTATGGCATAAGGACGGTATTCATCTTTTGAACGCCTCGAGTCTCAAACGGAACGGCTGCCGGGTGGTGGAGCCTGCCGAGAGCTTCTTCCATTACATGATGTCCCGTCCCTCAAGCATCGGCATAAGGGTTGCAAGAATAAAGTGAACAGGTCCGTTCTGCGGCCATCGGGCGGAGAAGAGGGTATGTCTTCCGTTTCCGGCAGTCTTGTTCCGCAAGCAGGAAACGGCTTTGCCGACGTAAAAAAAGAACAACCGGCTGGACAAAAAGATTAAAAACAACGAACTTTTGTCCCTCTAAATTTGTGAATGTGCGAGATAATATATAATTTTGCACATGAGATTTGTGATGTGCAAGTGGTGTGCAATTTTGTAGAACAGAGGAATAGCAAAGGTATGTCAATATCGAAAACCAGACAGAAACTTGTTGATGTAGCACGTCAGCTCTTTGCAAAGAACGGCATTGCCAACACGACAATGAATGATATAGCCAAGGCCTCCGGGAAAGGCAGGCGTACGCTTTATACTTACTTCAAGAGCAAGGACGACGTGTATTATGCCGTCATAGAGGCGGAGCTGGAACGTCTGTCGGACAAGCTCGACGAAGTTGCAGCGAAGAAAATCAGTCCCCATGACAAGATCATAGAACTGATCTACACCCATCTCAGCATGATCAAGGAGACAGTGATGCGCAACGGCAACCTGCGTGCAGAGTTCTTCCGGAATATATGGATGGTAGAGCGGGTACGCAAGAACTTCGATGAGGACGAGATCGAACTCTTCCGCAAGGTCTATGCCGATGCCAAGGCGGACGGTGAGTTTGATATTGACAATGTCGAACTCGTCGCAGACATCACGCACTACTGTATCAAGGGACTTGAGGTGCCGTTCATCTATGGCCGTCTGGGACATGGGCTCACGGAAGAGTCCTCACGTCCGCTGGTGGCAAAGGTGGTGTACGGCGCATTAGGGAAGAACGGTCTGAAATAAGAAGTCTCACCCGCAGCGGGAATGGAGCCGGGACGGCAGTCCTGCGGATGACCCCCGTCTGATTCCCGGCCCGTTGTCTCGTCAACCGGTCAACACATATAACTAACATATAAATCAAAAACGACATGAAATTATTGGAAGGAAAGACAGCCCTTATCACAGGTGCTGCACGCGGTATTGGCAAGTCAATTGCCTTGAAGTTTGCAGAAGAAGGTGCGAACATTGCTTTTACCGACCTCGTTATCGATGAAAAAGGCAAGGCTACCGAGGCGGAGATAGCCGCAAAGGGCGTAAAGGCGAAAGGCTACGCAAGCAACGCGGCCGACTTTGCCCAGACGGAGGAAGTTGTCAGGCAGGTCAAGGAGGAGTTCGGTTCTATTGACATCCTCGTCAACAATGCCGGCATTACCAAGGACGGGCTTATGCTCCGTATGACCGAGCAGCAGTGGGATGCTGTCATCGCGGTAAACCTGAAGAGTGCGTTCAACTTCATCCATGCCTGTATACCGGTGATGATGCGCCAGCGCAGCGGCAGCATCATCAACATGGCCAGTGTCGTCGGTGTCCATGGCAATGCCGGCCAGGCCAACTATGCAGCTTCGAAGGCCGGTCTTATCGCCCTGGCCAAGAGCATCGGGCAGGAGATGGGCCCCAAGGGCATCCGTGCCAATGCCATTGCCCCCGGTTTCATTGATACCGCTATGACGCAGGCCTTGCCGCAGAACATCCGCAAGGAGTGGATTTCCAAGATTCCTCTTCGCCGTGGCGGTACAGTCGATGATATTGCCAATACGGCCGTCTATCTCGCTTCCGACCTGTCAAGCTACGTGTCAGGCCAGGTCATCCAGGTTGACGGTGGCATGAACATGTAATTCCGCTTCCCCTTTCCTGTTACGGGAGGGGGATTTTCAATATCAGAATTCTCTCTTGCCTCCCCTGGATATGGGCTTACGGCGTCTGGCGGAAATCCCTTTCCGTCAGGCATCCTTCCCCGAAGGGGGCAGGGGAGATTTCTTTTTTCCTTACTATACTATGCAAGTACTTTACGAAGATAACCACATTATAATCGTCTACAAAGAAGCCGGCGAGATTGTCCAGGGCGACAAGTCGGGTGATGAACCGTTGTCCGAGACCGTCAGGCGATGGATAAAGGAGAAGTACCAGAAGCCCGGCAACGTATTCCTTGGAATTGTCCACAGACTCGACCGGCCGGTATCGGGGCTGGTCATTTTTGCCAAGACCTCCAAGGCGCTTGCACGACTGAACAATATGTTCCGCAATGGCGAGGTACACAAGACCTATTGGGCGATTGTCACGCGTCCTCCTTTCGAACCGGAGGCGACATTGACCGACTGGCTTGTGCGCAACGAGCGGCAGAACAAGAGCTATGCTTACAACCACCAGGTGCCTACGTCCAAGAAATCCATTCTGCATTACAAGATAATCAACCGGTCGGACCGTTACACACTGCTGGAAATCAACCTCATGACGGGCCGCCATCATCAGATCCGCTGCCAGCTGTCCAATATGGACTGCCCCATAAAGGGCGACCTGAAGTATGGTGCGCCGCGTTCCAATCCAGACGGCAGCATCAGTCTGCTGAGCCACCGTGTCGAGTTTGTCCATCCTGTCTCGAAGGAGAGCATCCGCATAGAGTCTCCTCTGCCGGACGACACACTCTGGCATGCCATCGGTAATGTCCAGGACTGACGAATACCGTTTGTGCAAGAGGGCAATACCGTAAGTCGGCTGTCCGTCCGATGGCATAGCGTGCCGGATAGGCTCGTGTGCCAGTCCTCTGATCAGAAAAACATAAGAAAGCAGTTGAAAGTGGGGACAGATGTCCCGCTTGTCTGAAGCATCATCAGATGCAGACAGCGGGGCTTCTGTCCCCGTTTTTTCATCTCTGCACCGTTTCCGCCTGCAAGGAAAGAATGCTGCTGTCCCGAAGAAACGGTGGAGCAGTTCCGTTTTGTCCTTATTTTTCATTCTTTTTGGTTGAGGACTGGCACGTCTGCTTACGCACATGAGGACTTCTCCGGCCAGCTGGTGGAAAGGTGAGGAGAAAAGACTTCTGCAATGCGGTTAAATGGTTGGTAGACAGGACGCTATGTGCTATGTAAAAAACGGTGCTTACTTGCGTCCTAATCAGGCGTTAGTTGACGTGTTGTCAGGCACTACTTGGAGTGCAATCAGGCGTTGGTTGGAATGCAGGTAACGGCAGGTTATATTTCTGTCGACTCGTTTCTTCATGGTACGGTGGAAAAGTTGGCGAGGAGGGGGAGGTGATTTTCTTGTCTGGGATGTAAAACCTTTTCTTTTTTTTCTGAAGGAGGGTCCGGGTATGCCGGGCAAAGGCAAAGTGCATCAGGTACTGTTCACATACTGATTAATCCTGACAGGATGGTTTCCTCAGGCCGGTCTTGTGTCGTTTCGTTGTCTCATCCTGCCATGCAGGCCGTATCACTGCAATTCCTTTGTAGGAAAAATTTTTTTCTTTACCTTTGTAGCTGAAAATGATTTATCATACATCAAATACAAGAAAATGAAGATGGGTGTTATACGAACCTTTTTGCCTGCCATGCTGGCAGGTCTGCTGTTTTCTTCCTGTATCAGGGAAGAGGCTCTGAATGCCGAGGCAGACATTACCGGAGTAACGGTTGATGGCCCGACGCTTATCAGGCGGCCGGTCATCACGAATGAGGAAGTGATTTTCTACGTCAATGGATGGGAGGATCTGACCCGCCTGTCACCGCAGTTCACTGTTACGGAGGGTGCGACGATCGAACCGGCAAGTGGTACGGAGCATGACTTTACACAGCCGCAGAGCTATACTGTCACATCGCAGGACCGGCAGTGGAAGAAGACTTACAAGGTTTCGTTCGTTTCAGACGATGTTGCCACAGAGTATCATTTTGATGAAATGAAATGGTACGAGTACCGGGATACTTGGAATCCGCAGGCTCCTGTCCAGAAGCTGTTTCATATCTTCGTCGACAAGACATCGGACGGTCACGATTTCGAATGGGGGAGCGGCAATGCCGGTTTCTTGTTCGCTGCCAACGGTGCTTCTGCTGACAAATACCCGACCTGCCAGGATGACCATGGCTATAAGGGGAAGTGTGCCAAGTTGCAGACGGTCAGTACAGCAGCCTTTGCCGCCCTGGGTACGCCTATTGCCGCAGGGAACCTGTTTACGGGTACATTTGAACTTAATTTCGCCAATCCTGCCAAGTCTACCCGGTTTGGTGTCCCTTTCAGGAAGAAACCCAAGGAACTTGTCGGCTACTACAAATACAAGGCCGGTCCGGTGTTTACCGACAAGAAGCTGAAGGTGATTGACGGCAGGAAAGACAGTCTTGCCATCTATGCAGTATTGTTTGAAACGGGAGAGGGGGTGGACTATCTTGACGGAACCAACTCGTTGACCAGCGACCGCATCGTCCTGCTTGCACAGCTTTCGGATGCGAAGGAGGCGGACAGTTGGACACGGTTCTCCATTCCTTTTGTGCCTGTGAAGGGACGGACGGTTGATCCGGTGAAGCTGAAGGAGGGCAGGTACAGTCTGGCCATCATCATGTCGTCGAGCAAGGATGGGGCGGTCTTCAACGGTGCCGTCGGCAGTACGCTGTATGTTGACGAGCTGAAGCTGTTCTCGGAATAGGAAGGTTGACAAGTTGAAACATATAAATAAGGTGAAAAGACAGATGAAACAAGCAATCATAACAATTGCAATAGCAGCATGGGGCTGTGCAGTGCCTGTCATGGCGCAGACAGACCGTACACCGGCATTGACGGCATCAGACCGCAACGGATGGGAGTATGAGGTAAAAGCCGGTGTGAACATCGGCGGAGCATCTCCGCTTCCGCTCCCTGTGGAAATCAGGGATATCAACAGCTACAGTCCGAAACTCAACGGCGTGCTGGAGGGGACCGTGACGAAATGGCTGGGCAGCGAACGGAAATGGGGAGTCTCTGCCGGGCTGAAGTTTGAAGAGAAAGGTATGATAACGGGTGCGACGGTGAAGAACTACAGCACGGAGATTATTTATGACGGCAGTCGGGTGGCCGGATATTGGACGGGATTTGTGAAGACCGACTACAACACGACGCTTCTCACCGTTCCTGTCATGGCGAATTATCGTTTCAATGACCGTTGGAAAGTACGGGCAGGATTGTATTCCTCTCTTAAACTTGACGGTAATTTCGGCGGGACGGTGAGCGACGGCTATCTCCGTCAGGGTACTCCTGTAGGCGAGAAGCTGACTTTCGAGAATGGAGACAGCGCCCCTTATGATTTCTCTTCCAGCCTGCGCCATTTCCAGTGGGGCGGCCAGATGGGTGCGACATGGCGTGCTTTCAGCCACTTCACGGTGAATGCCGACCTCATGTGGGCTTTCAACGGTATCTTCGAAAGCAGTTTCAAGACCATCAGTTTCGGCCTCTATCCGATTTATCTGAACCTCGGTTTCGGTTATCGCTTCTGACGGAAGGGAAGCAGGTATGGATTTCTGATGCCACAAGGCCCTGGCAGGACAGGATAGGGAAAGGCTCCGTCTGTCTTCTGAATTACCTGTGTAATCTCTCCGGACGCAGCATCCTGTTCTGTTGAAGATATGAAAAGGGGTGTATCAGCAAGACTGTCACAGACAATCTTCTGATACACCCCTTTGGTTTTTACCTGTTGTGATGAGGCTGCTTATGTGCCCGTCAATGTTGCTTGTTCTTCTTCAGCTTCTCCACGTAAGCGTCGATGGTGGCGATGGCCGTGATGTTCACGATGTCGCGTACCGAGCACTCGAAATCGGTGAAATGGATAGGTTTGTTCAGTCCCATCTGGATAGGACCGATGACCTCGGTCTCGGGACTCAGGCTCTGCAGGAGCTTGTAGCCGCTGTTGGCAGAAGAGAGGTCGGGGAAGACGAGCGTGTTGACTTCCTTCCCTTTCAGCCGTGTGAACGGGTACTTCTCGTCGCGCAGCTGTCTGTTGAGTGCGAAGTTCACCTGCATCTCGCCGTCGATGGCCAGATCCGGACACTCGCGTTGCAAGGTCTCCACGGCTGTGTGTACCTTCAGCGGAGAGCCCTCCTTGTCAGAACCGAAGTTGGAGTAGGAGAGCATGGCGATTACAGGTTCGTCGTTGAAGAACCTGACAGAGTGGGCTGCCAGCCGGGCTACGTCGGCCAGCACGTCGCCGTCGGGATGGCGGTTGATCAGCGTGTCGGCGATATAGTACACACCCTTCTTGGTGTTCAGGATGTGCATGGTGCCGAAGTGCCTGTACTCCGGCCGTATGCCGATGACATCCTTGGCTACCTTGATGGTATTGCTGTACTTCGTGTACAGTCCTGTGATGAACGCATCTGCATCGCCGTTCTCGACCATGGACATACCGAAGTAGTTGCGCTCGTACATCTTGTCGTAGGCTTCTTCGAAGGTGTATCCCTCACGCGCGCGCTTCTCTGCCAGATGCTTGGCGTAGGTGGCGCGGCGGCCCTGTTCCTTGTCGGCACGCATATCAATGATTTCTATATCGGAGATGTCCAGCTTCAACCGGTTGGCGACACGGTTCAGACGGTCTGGGTTCCCCAGCAGGATCGGCACGCAGATGCCTTCCTGTTTTGCCTGTACGGCAGCCTTCATCATCGTCTGATGACCGCCCTCTGCAAAGACGATGCGCTGCGGATGGCGGGCTGCCGTGGCGTGGAGGGTACGGGTCAGCTTGGTTTCCTGCCCCAGCATCTGGCGCAGGTTCTGCTTGTAAGCCTCGAAGTCCTTGATCGGCGTGCGTGCCACACCGCTCTCCATGGCGGCCTTGGCGACCGCTGCACTGACCTCTGTTATCAGCCGCGGGTCGACCGGTTTCGGAATGAAGTACTTCGGTCCGAAAGTCAGGTCGTTCACATGATAGACCTCATTCACTACGTCAGGTACGGCCTGCTTGGCCAGGCCGGCAATCGCTTTTACGGCTGCCATCTTCATCTCCTCGTTGATGGCCTTGGCATGGACGTCCAGTGCGCCGCGGAAGATGTAGGGGAATCCGATGACGTTGTTGATCTGGTTGGGATAGTCTGAACGGCCGGTCGACATGATGACATCAGGGCGTGCGGCAACGGCATCTTCATAGGATATCTCGGGGACAGGATTGGCCAGTGCGAACACGACCGGATGGTCGTTCATAGACCGTACCATGTCCTGTGTGAGGATGTTGCCCTTGGACAGTCCTACGAATACGTCAGCTCCCTTGATGGCTTCTTCCAGTGTATGGACGTCGCGGCGGTCGGTGGCGAAGAGAGCTTTCTGCGGTGTCAGATTCTTGCGGTCGGAGGTGATGACACCCTTGGAGTCGAGCATGAGGATGTTCTCTTTCTTCAGTCCCAGGGCCATGTACAGCTTCGTACAGGAGATGGCGGCGGCACCTGCGCCGTTGACGACTAATTTCACGTCGGCAATGTCCTTGCCGGCGACTTCCAGTGCATTCTTCAGTCCGGCAGCCGAGATGATGGCCGTTCCGTGCTGGTCATCATGCATGACCGGAATGTCGAGGTTTTTCTTCAGCCGTTCTTCTATGGCGAAGCACTCCGGTGCCTTGATGTCCTCAAGGTTGATGCCGCCGAAGGTCGGAGCGATTTTCTCAACGGCTTCGCAGAATTTATCGGGGTCCTGCTCGTTTACCTCGATGTCGAATACATCGATGCCGCCGTAGATCTTGAACAGCAGGCCTTTGCCTTCCATGACAGGCTTGCCGCTCATGGCGCCGATGTTGCCCAGTCCCAGGACGGCCGTACCGTTGCTGATGACGGCCACCAGGTTGCCTTTGTCGGTGTATTTATATACGTCGTCGGGATTCTGCTGGATTTCCAGACAGGGATAAGCCACGCCCGGCGAATAAGCCAGGCTGAGATCTGTCTGTGTGCTGTAAGGTTTTGTCGGCTTGACCTCGATCTTACCTGGGCGGCCGTTGTGATGATATTCCAGAGCCGCCTCTTTTGTTACCTTGACCATAATTAATCTTTTCCTTTTTTATATTAGAAATTGTACTTTCGTTCTACAAAGTTAGTAAAATCCACCCTAAAACAAACTGCATTATCAAAGTTTTTTGTAATTTTGCCGCAAAAACAGACGCTCATGCATAATACAGCGACAGAAACCCCATACCGGCAGGAACTCAAGGAGAGCATTCTCCGCGTTTCCACAGCACTCTTCCACAGATACGGAATCAGGCAGGTCAAGATGGACGACATTGCCAACGACCTGAGGATATCGAAGCGTACGCTCTATGAAATCTACAGCACAAAGGAAGAGCTGATTCTGGAAGTGATGCGCCATGACAAGCTGGAAGAAAGCAGTCGGATGGAGGAAATCGACAGGCACGGGCAGAACGTCATCAAGATCGTCATCGAAATCTGCAAGTACCGTATCGAGGAATTCAGCAGAATCAATCCGCTTTTCTTCGAGGATACCCACAAGTATCCGGAACTGCTCGCCCAGGTCCGCAAACTGCATGAGCAGCGGGAATACGATGTCCGCTCTTTCGTGCTGCGGGGGGTCGACGAGGGATTCTTCCTTCCTGACGTGAACTACGAGATTATCCGCACGCTGACGAATGCTTCACAGCAGGCCATCATGAACCAGTTCCTTTACCGGAAGTATGAAGTGACTGAACTGGCTTACGTGTCCATCCTGCTCTTTGTCAGGGGATTCTGTACGTTGAAGGGTATCAAGTTGCTGGATGAAGAACTGAAATCGCTTGCATGTGCGAGCCGTGACAAATAAAGGACTCCCGGCGTAGATATAGCCGTCGGGTTATTAAAATGAGACGTCCGGACAAAAAGTTTAAAATAAAAGATGAAAGATAACATCTGCAGAACCTTGCTGCTGACATTTCTGGTGGCATTGTTCCTCTTTTTCCTCCATTTCCTCCCGACTTTCAAGATAGATGGGACGGAACTGCGGGAGATAGACATCCTGAGTGACCTTGCACGGCAGAAGAAGGAACTGAAGGAGGTCATCCCATCGCCCAAGGAGCCTTCGGCATCCATTGCGTACGACAAGGATGGAAAGACTGTCGACTTCAGGGAAGTGTGGCCCAAGGGGACGGAACGCATCGTAGACTATTCGGCAGGGAAGCCCGGCGGACTTGATCACTTCTACAGTCAGCTCAACCGGCTGGCACAGCGGCAGGCCGTCGGTCGTCCCGTGCGGATTGCCTACTTCGGCGATTCGTTCATTGAGGGTGACATCCTGCTGGCCGACCTGCGTGAAGACCTCCAGCGGCAGTATGGCGGCTATGGCGTGGGCTGGATCGATGCCGGCAACGATCTGGACCAGTACAAGCATACCGTGGACAACAAGTTCACAGGACTTACGGAGCACATGGTGAAGAAGCCGGCAGGCTATGATGTCAGTCAGGCCGGAATAGCCGAACGTTATTACACAATGAGTGGACAGGCCACGATGTCGTTTGCACCTTTCACATTAACACACGATTATCCGCACACGGAGAAGTGGGCGGTCACATGGCTCTATCTGCGCTCGAGGGGTGGGGCTGAAGTCGGTTTCGAGCTGGACGGTGGAAGGCAGTCCACGCTGCATGTAAGTCCTTCGCCCGAAGTGCAAGCCGTGAAGATGGACGGAATTACTGCCCATGCAACGGTCAAGGTGAATGGCGGCAGCACCGTCCTTTTCGGTACTTCCCAGGAAGGCCGGGAGGGAGTCGTGCTCGACAACTTCAGTATGCGTGGCTCTTCCGGTATCACCCTGGCAAAGCTCCCCGCACAAATGCTGAAGGAGTTTTCCCGTGTACGCCCTTACGATCTCATCGTCTTTCAGTTCGGCGTCAATGCCGTTGATGCGCAGACGACCCCCGAACGGCTGAAGAAATACATGGCCGATATGAAGCGGGTGGTGGAACTCTTCCGCAGGTGTTTCCCAGAGACAAGTATCCTCATTGTCAGCAGTCCCGATCGCGGTTCGAAAACATCCCCCGACGGTACGATGAAAGGTGTCGAGATGCTTGTGGGCTACCAGGAGCAGCTTGCCGCCGACTGCCACGTAGGTTTCTACAGTCTCTTCCGGGCAATGGGCGGTGCCGGTACGATGATGCGTATCGTCGACGAACAGGACATGGGCACTAAAGACTATGTACACATCAATTACAAAGGCGGAAAATACGTCAGCCGGCGTATCTTCAAGTCGATTGTAGCCGGGCAGAAGAATTATGCACGTCGTGCAAAACTGATGGAGAAGTAAGCTGTCGTCGGCCGGTCAGCTCTCTATTTCCAATAAAGAATCAAGATGGAAACAAATGATTTTCTCAGCCAGCTTATGGCGGTCTTAAAGATGTTCCTGCAGAGTATAACATCGTATGTCTCGAGCCTCGATCTCACGAAGGTGGCAGACATCCTGCTTTACAACCCACGTGAACCGCTCCTTTTCTCGTCGGGGGCCTTCCTTTTCATTTTTCTTGTCTTCATGGCGGTCTATTACTGTCTGCGCAACAAAGTAGATGCAAGACTGCTTTTCGTGACGCTCTTCTCCTATTACTTCTTCTATAAGAGCAGTGGTTTCTATTTTCTGCTGCTGGTCATCGTCACCGTCAGCGACTATTACATTGCCCGCCGAGTGGCCCGAGGAAAGCATCCTAAACTGTGGCTGGCCTTGAGCCTGCTTGTCGACCTCGGCCTGCTGGCCTACTTCAAGTATACCAACTTCTTTGCAGGAATGGTCGCACAGATGATCGGCGGGAACTTCCAGCCATGGGATATTTTCCTGCCCGTAGGCATCAGCTTCTACACCTTCAAGACAATCTCCTACGTCGTCGATGTCTACAGGAAGAAAGTACTGCCGATGGATTCGATGCTCGACTACGCTTTCTACGTCAGTTTTTTCCCGACACTCCTCGCAGGGCCTATCACCCGCGCGACCGACTTCGGTCCGCAGATACGCAAGCCGCTCCATGTCAGCCGTGAGATGTTTGCGCAGGGCGTGTTCTTCATCATCATAGGACTCTTCAAGAAAGCGGTCATCTCCGATTATATCTCTCAGAACTTCGTCGACCGCATCTTCGACAACCCTACGCTTTTCTCCGGTGGAGAGGTGCTGCTCGGGCTTTATGGTTACTGCATACAGATTTACTGTGACTTCTCCGGCTATTCGGACATGGCCATCGGCATTGCACTGTTGCTCGGCTTCAAGATTCCGATGAACTTCAATGCACCGCTCACGGCCGACTCCATGACAGACTTCTGGCGTCGCTGGCATATCTCGCTTTCTACGTGGATCCGTGATTACGTCTACATCTCGCTTGGCGGAAACCGCCATGGAACACTGCGTATGTATCTCAACCAGATGGTGGCGATGACAGCCTGCGGACTGTGGCACGGTGCATCGCTGAACTTCGTTGTCTGGGGTGTGTTGCACGGCGCATTGGTCTGCCTGCATAAGTTCTGGTCGCAGACTGTCATGAAGCATGACCGTCATTATCATCCATCCGGCCTGCGTCGCTTCATATCAGTGTTCGTCACTTTCCATGTCCTCTGCTTCACATGGCTTTTCTTCCGCTGCAGGGATTTCGAGGGAGTGTGGGTCATGCTCAGACAGATGTTTACGAAATTCAATCCCTCTGTTCTTCCCGATGTCTTTGCAGCCTATAAATATGTCTTTCTGCTCATGGTATTCGCCCTTCTCACACACTGGATTCCAGATAGATGGCAGAATTGTTGCGTGCGCATTCTGGAGAAAGGCGGGGTGGTATTCTCTGCCATCGCCATCACTGCCGTCATCTTCATCATCATGCAGGTGAAGAGTTCTGATATACAGCCGTTCATTTATTTCCAGTTCTGACTTCAGGAGGGAAGTCGGGACTGATATACGGCTGTTCATCTTTTTTCGGTTCTGGCTTCAGGAGGAAGTCGGGAAGAATCTGCCTTTCCTCTCTTTTCAGAGGAGAGGACGGATGCCTGCCGGCGTGTTTGACTTTCAACTCCTACAGGGAAAGAGTATCCTCGTAGAATCTATGTAGGTGTCTCGTGGAACGTGATGCCTTGCGGCGCACCGTTGATGTACACGCCCTCCATCGTACCGTAGCTCTTCATGATGCGTTCACCAGCAGCATTATAAGTATAACGACTTGTCT